>Ga0334882_1000747_pt1 | contig 46304 bp, 39 predicted proteins | sample GraSluR1_MG_5_FD_207226 | JGI IMG/M metagenome (GOLD analysis project Ga0334882, IMG submission 207226) | Sludge microbial communities from methane-producing bioreactor in Wageningen University, Netherlands - Granular Sludge_15_04-R1 | ecosystem: Engineered > Bioreactor > Anaerobic >... | reverse complement strand
GGCTTCGCCCCGCCACAAAAATCCCCTCTAAAAATACCGCTTTAGCGGTGCAACAGACAGCGCGAAGGAGATGATTTTCTAAATGCGATAGTTATGAGAGCTGGGTTTGACAATTAAATTCTCTGGGTATATAGTTGTTTACGGGGTCGCATTTTCCTACTATGTTATTTATCTGCCCTTACCACTTCCTTTCACCCCATTTTCTAAGTATAGGACCGCCCAAACCACTGCGAGAAATTCGCATACAAGAGCGACAGGGGCACTGGGTCAAGGAGGGTTTATGCACTGATTAACTTCTTTGAGCTGGCACATGTAGACCGGCAGCTTTACATGTACCTAACAACCACAGCAAAGTTTTCGTAACAATTCAGACAATCCCATTAAGGAGGGAAGAGATGCTTAGGAAACGGCTCCTGGCTGTATTTAGTCTTTTGATTGTCGCAACCTTGCTTCTATCAAGCGGGGTCTACTCTCAAGGTATTCAGCCACCCCCCCCTGGCGAAAACCAGATTGTTTTGAGCGTAGTTGACGCAGGACGCGAATTACAACTGCCCAGCGACCAACTTCTGGTAATCGAGTTAGAAAGCAACCCCGCCACCGGTTATACCTGGGAAGTTGTAGGGATAGACAATCGCGTGTTGCGCCTGACCGACACCGGATTGCGTACACCCGACCATGAACTCTCCAAATTGGGGACCCCCTTGTTGGGAGCTCCACAAATTCAGGTCTTACGCTTCGCAGGACTTCATGCAGGCCAAAGTGAATTAACCCTGGCCTATCGCCGTCCCTGGGAACAGCAAGAGGTTGCACCACAAGAAACCTACTCCATTTCCGTGAATGTGCTGGGAACTTTTAATGGTGCCTATACTCCCTTAGAAGATCAAGGCGCGCAATTTGTCGAGTCCCCGGCATTTCAGGATGAGGCACAAATTTTGGCGCTCCCCACATCTTACAACTGGTGCGATCATAACGGCTGTACGCCGGTAAAGAATCAGGGCAGTTGTGGCAGCTGCTGGGCCTTTGGCACTGTCGCCCCACTGGAGTCCGCTATCCGCCGCATGGACGGTGTGACCAGGGATTTATCCGAACAGTATCTGGTTTCGTGCAACTCCGATAACTGGGGCTGTGATGGCGGCTGGTGGGCACACGACTACCACCAATGGAAGAAAGTAGCCGGTCAAGCAACGGCCGGGGCCGTCTATGAGGCCGATTTCCCCTATACAGGCACCGACAGTGCTTGCAATCCGTCACATACAACCCACGAGACAATAACCGGCTGGGCATATATTACTAACAGCAGCAGCGTGCCTTCTGTAGACGCCATCAAACAGGCGATTTATGACCACGGCCCTGTAGCTGCAGCAGTCTGCGTAAACACTGCGTTCCAAAATTATACTGGCGGGATTTTCACCGGAGCCAGCTGTACAACTGTAAACCATGCCATTGTCCTGGTGGGCTGGAATGACACAGATCAAGCCTGGATTCTACGGAACTCATGGGGCCCAAACTGGGGCGAGAACGGTTATATGCGCATTCGCTATGGGGTCTCCCGAGTGGGCTACTCGGCCAACTACATTACTTATGAAAGCGCTGGCCCTACCCCCACACCGACCCCTGTCACCCCCACTCCCACGCCTGTGGCGGGCGAGTTGATCAACGGGGTCGCTGTCAGCAATCTGAGCGGGAGCGCAAGCAGTGAACGGCAGTACTACATGAATGTACCTGCCGGCGCGACCAACCTCAGCTTCCAGATTTCTGGCGGCAGTGGCGATGCCGATCTGTACGTCAAGTTTGGTAGCCCGCCCACCACCAGCAGCTACGACTGCCGCCCCTATCTGAGCGGCAACAATGAGACCTGCACGATTAACCCGGCACAGACTGGAACCTACTATGTGATGGTGCGCGGTTATTCCGCTTACTCCGGCGTAACTCTGATGGGCTCCTACGGCAGCACGCCCACCCCCACCCCCGTCCCACCCACACCGACGCCTATTCCACCCACGCCAACCCCGATTCCACCCACGCCCACGCCCATCCCCCCCACCCCCACGCCGGGAGCCGGTCAATTGTACAATGGGGTTGCTGTCAGCAATCTGAGCGGGGGCGCAGGCAACGAGCAAAACTACTACATGCAGGTGCCCGCCGGCGCGACCAACCTCAGCTTCCAGATTTCTGGCGGCAGCGGTGATGCCGATCTATACGTCAAGTTTGGCAGCCCACCCACCACCAGCAGCTACGACTGCCGCCCCTATCTGAGCGGCAACAACGAGAGTTGTACGTTCAACACGCCGCAAACCGGGACCTACTATGTAATGATACGCGGTTATTCCGCTTACTCCGGCGTAACGCTGGTCGGCGCTTACGGCAGCGCCCCCACCCCCACCCCCATCCCGCCCACACCCACACCAGTAGGAACTCAATTGTACAATGGAGTAGCCGTCAGCAACCTGAGCGGCAGCGCGAGCAGCATGCGAAACTACTATATGAGTGTCCCCGCTGGTGCGAGCAACCTCAGCTTCGAAATCTCCGGCGGCAGCGGGGATGCCGATTTGTACGTCAAGTTCGGCAGCCCGCCCACCACCAGCAGCTATGACTGTCGCCCCTACAAGAGTGGCAACAACGAGACCTGCACATTCAGCACACCGCAAACAGGCATTTACTATGTGATGCTGCGTGGCTACTCTAGTTACTCCGGGGTAACGCTGAAGGGATCCTTTACTAACCCCTAAACAAATCTGATTTTCTGCCGCCAAATAGTTGGGGCGTTTGCATGGGCAACCATGTGAACGCCCCATATTTTGTATAGGGCACAAACAGGCCTTTCCAAACCCTCCAGTGGTACACCAGGGTTGTATGATAAGAATAGACAGAAGTCAAATAGGCTCATCCGCGCCTGATCTGCTACCCGCGATGAAGGCCTGGCCCGCATAGCAGTCTGTACTGCGTAAAACGTAATGCGTAAAGAAGATGCTGCTTCTGAGTTTTCTACAACTCAGGGGCTTTCACAGGAAACGGAAAACCGCTGACCGGTTTTTTTCCAGGTCGTCCGTCTCGAGCCAGCGGTCAAATTCAACCAGGAGGCATTATGGGACCCTCGCAAATCGTGATCAAGGATTTATCCAAGACGTACCGCGTGCCGGAGCGCGAGCCGGGTGTGCAGGCGGCGCTGCGGAGTCTGATCCACCGCACCACGCGCGATGTGGCAGCCGTGCGCGGCATCAGCTTCAGCCTGGAGGCGGGCGAAATGGTGGGCTTCATCGGCCCTAACGGCGCCGGGAAGACCACCACGCTCAAGATGCTCTGTGGACTGCTGCATCCCACCAGCGGCGAGGCGCGGGTGTTGGGTCATATTCCCTGGGAGCGCCGGCCCGCGTATCTGCGGCGGATCAGTATGGTGCTGGGGAACAAGAGCCAAATGCTCTGGGACATCCCCCCGCTGGATAGCTTCCGCGTACTCGGCGAAATCTACCGCGTGCCGCCCGCCCACTATCAGCAGACGCTCGATGAGCTGATTGCGCTGCTGGAGATGGAAGACCTGCTCACCAAACCGGTGCGCAACTTCTCGCTGGGCGAGCGGATGAAGTGCGAGCTGGTCGCCGGGCTGCTGCACCGCCCCGAAGTCCTCTTCCTTGATGAGCCGACGCTGGGACTGGATGTCTCCATGCAGGGACGGCTACGGCGCTTCCTGGCGGAATATAACCGGCGCAGTGGCGTGACAGTGCTGCTCACCAGCCACTACATGGCCGATGTGACCGCGCTCTGCCCGCGCGTCATCCTTATCCATCACGGGCAACTGCTCTACGATGGGGCGCTGCAAGGGCTGGCGCAACGGCTCGCGCCGTTCAAGCTCATCCGTATGGCCCTGCGTCACACCGAAAACGAGCCGCCACTGCCCGCCGGCGTGGAAGTGGTGGCGCGTGAGAACGGCAACCTCACCCTGCGCGTGCCCCGCGCCGCTGCGCCCGCGCTCACCGCACAACTCCTGCATACCCTGCCCATCGCCGATCTCGCCGTGGAAGACCCGCCCATCGAGGCGGTGATTGATCAGATCTATCAGGACGGGGAGGTGCTGCCATGAACTTTCACGGCGGTTATGCGCTGATCAAGGCGACCTGGCTCTCGTGGCTGCAACATCGCAGCTTCTTCTTTCTGTTAGCGTTCGGCTGGATGATTCCGCCGCTCATCTATCTCTTCGTGTGGAGCACGGCGGCGGGCGCGGGGACGGTCGGCGGGCTGAACCGGGGCGAGTTTGTGGCCTACTATCTGCTGCTGATTCTGGTGAACCAGCTCACCTATGCACAAACCAACTGGACCGTAGGCGATGTCATCCGCTACGGCGGGATGAACACGCAACTGCTGCGCCCGCTTGCGCCGATTTTCGACACGCTTTCCACCGAGATTGCCGGGAAGGTGGTCTATATGCTCTTCGTCATCCCGCTGACGGCACTGCTCGCGCTGGTGCTGCGCCCGGAATTGCACGTCACGCCGGGGGCGCTGCTGGCCTTCATCCCCGCGTTGGGAATGGCGTGGGCGCTGCGCTTCTTCTGGGGCTACTGGCTGGCGCTGCTCGCCTTTTGGGCCACCCGCGCCGACGCGCTGCTCGCGTTGCAAGACACGCTGATTTTCCTGCTGGCGGGTCAGGTCGCGCCGGTGGCGCTGCTGCCCGATGCAATCCACACTGCGGCGACGCTGCTTCCGTTCCGCTACATGGTCAGCTTCCCTGTGGAGGTACTCATGGGACAAGTGTACGGCCCGGCACTGTGGCAGGGACTCGCCTTTCAAACTGGCTGGCTGGCAGTAACGGTGACACTCTACGCCCTAATATGGCGCGCTGGCGTGCGGCAGTACGCGGCGGTAGGCGGATAATGAGTGCAAAGTGCTGAGGACTGAAGACTTACTCAGCACTTAACAACAAGGAGGCATGATGTACTATCTACGTTTGATCCGTAGTTTTATCCAGGTTTCCATCCACGAAACGGCAGCATATCGCTCGAATTTCTGGATCAGCCTGCTCAATGCAGTCCTGGAGCTGGGCGCGGGTGTGCTCGCGCTGGTGATTCTGTTCGGGCAGGTGGAAACCCTCAACGGCTGGACGTTACCCGGCGTGCTGGCGCTGCTCGGCGTGTACCTCACGCTGGGCGCGTTGCGCGCGCTCGTCATCGGCCCTAGCCTGGAAGCCCTGGCGGGTATGGATGGCGAGGTGTGGAGCGGCAAGCTCGATTTCACACTCGTGCGCCCGGTGGATGTGCAATTTCTCGCCAGTTTCCGCACTTGGCGCCCCCTCAAGCTGCTCGATCTGGCGCTGGGATTGGGTGTGCTGGGCGTCACTGTGACGCAGCTGGGCCACACGCTCACTCTTGCCGACCTCGCCGCCTTCCTCGTGACGCTTGCTGCCGGGCTGCTCATCCTCTACGCTATCCTGCTCGCTTTTGCGGGACTGGTCTTCTGGAGTCCCGGCTTCCTCTTCACCTGGCTCTTCGATGCCTTCTTCCAGATGGCGCGCTATCCGGTGGGCCTCTATCCCGGCTGGCTGCGCTTGGTGCTCACCTGGGTTATCCCCGTCGGGCTGATGACGACCATCCCGGCGCAGGCGCTCACCGGCGAGCTGCCGCTTGCATTGCTCGCAGGTAGCCTGCTCACGGCGCTCCTCTTCTTCGCCGGGGCGACCGTGCTCTTCAGAACGGGCCTGCGCCGCTACGCCAGCGCATCGAGCTGAGACATGCTGCGTAAGAAAACCTTGTTAGCCGCGCTGGTCGTTTCCAAAATCCCCAATCCAAAATCTAAAACCCTCAAACCCTCCACTAATACACCAGGGTTGTATGATAAGAATAGACAGAGGACAAAAGACCGATGACCGGGGGTTTTCTTGCCGGTCATCCGTCTCCGGTCTTTGGTCTATTACTTACGGGGAGGAAACAAGAAGCTATGTACGATACCATCATTCTTAAAGGCGCGCGGCTGCACAATCTCAAGAACATTACGGTGGAAATCCCCAAGAACCGGCTGGTGGTTATCACCGGGCTTTCGGGATCGGGGAAGTCCACGCTGGCGTTCGATACACTGCACAAGGAGGCGCAGCGCCAGCTCATGGAATCGCTGGGACTGGTCACGCATGGCCTGACCAAACCGCCCCTTGATAGCGTGGAGGGTCTGTCACCTTCCATCAGCGTGGATCAGCATCTCACCAACCACAGTCCGCGCTCTACGGTGGGGACCGCCACCGAGGTCTACACCTACCTGCGCGTGCTCTTCGCCCGGCTGGGACATCGCCCCTGCCCTGCCTGCGGCGCCGACATCCCCCCGGCTTACGATGACGCCCCCGCACTGCTTGACGAGAACGAGGTGGAGGATGCCGGATTGGATTTCGATGATGGCCCGCGCGTCCCTTGCCCAGCCTGCGGCGCGACCGTGCCGGAGCTGGGGATGACGCACTTCTCGTTCAACAAGCCCGCCGGCGCCTGCCCCACTTGCACCGGCCTGGGCGTAGTCAACGAGGCGAATCTGGCGCTGCTGATGGACGAATCCAAAAGTATCATGGATGAAGCCATTGTCGGGTGGGACATCCACTCCATCACCCGATACAGCGAAAGTTTGCAGGCCGCCGGGCGACACTACGGTTTCGACTTCGACCCGGCGCTACCCATCCGCGAACTGGGCGAGGCGCAGCGCGACCTGCTGCTCTACGGCGTGGAGGGCGCGCGCTTCCGCCGCCGCTTCCCGACCATCGAGCCGCCCCGGACGGCGGCGACGGGCCGCTTCGAGGGCGTCGTTACCAATCTACTGCGCCGCTACGCCGAGCGCATCACCGATCCCGACTACCGCGAGAAGATGGAAAAATTCCTGGTGCAACAAGTCTGCGCCGAGTGCGGCGGGACGCGCCTGCGCGCCGAGAGCCGTCAGGTGACGGTAGATGGACGCACCATCGTGGAGATGACCCAACTGCCGCTCGCCCCATTGGCGGCGTGGGTCGAAGGGTTGCCAGCTGTTCTTTCTGCCGCCGAACAGACCATCGCCGCGCCGGTCATCAGCGATCTGCGCGAGCGCATCCGCCGCCTGGTGGATGTGGGCGTGGGCTATCTCACGTTGGAACGCGCCTCGCCCTCGCTCTCGGCGGGCGAAGCGCAACGCCTGCGGCTGGCCGCACTCCTCGGCTCCGGGCTGACCGGCGTGCTCTATGTGCTGGATGAGCCAACCATCGGCCTGCACCAACGGGATACCGAGCGGCTCATCACCGTGCTGCGCCGCCTGCGCGATCTGGGCAACACAGTGGTCGTGGTAGAACACGACCTGGACTTCATCCGCGCCGCCGACCACATCATTGATGTAGGGCCGGGAGCGGGTGAAGCGGGTGGGCGCATCGTGGCGGCAGGTAGCCCGGCGGAAGTAGCAGAGGCCGATTCGCTCACCGGGCGTTATCTAACGGGTGTGGAAAGCGTCCCTGTCCCGGCGCAGCGGCGGCAGGGCAATGGGCTACAGCTCGTCATCCATGGCGCACGGGAGCACAACCTCAAGCACATCACCGCACGTTTCCCGCTGGGGATGCTCATTGCCGTCACCGGCGTCTCCGGCTCTGGCAAGTCCTCGCTCATGTTCGATATTTTCGACCGGGCGGCGCGGCAGCGTTTCTACGGCGCAAGCGACCCGCCCGGCGCGCACGACGGCATCCAGGGGTTGGCGCACCTCGAAAAAGTCGTCACCATTGACCAGGCCGCTATCGGGCGCACGCCGCGCTCCAATGCGGCGACGTACACCGACGCCTTCACGCCCATCCGCGAAACCTTCGCCGCGCTGCCGGAGGCTGCCGGGCGCGGACTGACACCCCGACATTTCTCGTTCAACGTGCCCGGCGGGCGGTGCGAACACTGCCAGGGATCGGGCGTGCTCACAGTGAACATGCACTTCCTGCCGGCTGTGGAAGTGCGCTGCCCAGCATGTCGCGGGCGACGCTTCACCCGCGAAGTGCTGGCGGTGCAATATCGCGGCCATAGCATCGCTGATGTGCTGGAAATGACGGTCGAGGCGGCGCTGCCGCTCTTCGCTGAGGTCCCCGCCGTAGCCGCCCGGCTGCGCTTGCTCGCCGACGTGGGCCTGGGCTACCTGAAACTGGGGCAGCCCGCCACCACGCTCTCCGGCGGTGAAGCGCAGCGCATCAAACTGGCGAAGGAATTGGCGCGGGGACGCAACGGGGGTCGCAGCCATGCACACACACTCTACCTGCTCGATGAACCCACCACCGGCTTGCATCCAGCAGATACCGCGCGGCTGCTGGACGTGCTCCAACGGCTGGTGGATGGGGGCAACACCGTCATCGTCATCGAGCATAACCTGGATATTATCCGCGCGGCGGACTGGATCGTGGACTTAGGCCCGGAGGGCGGCGCGGCAGGCGGGCGCATCATCGCCGAAGGGCAGCCGGAAGTTGTGGCGCAAGTCGCGGAGAGCTATACGGGGCGGTATTTGCACGGCTAAGGCCATAACGCCCGCCCGCAGCCGTAGCTACGGGCGGGCGCAAAATCTTGAACATGGATTACCACTAGGTTAAAGCTCGATCTTTGTCCCCAACACATGCAAGAACTTAGCGAGCCAATCAGGATGAGCAGGCCAGGCCGGTGCAGTGACCAAATTACCATCTACATGGGCCTTGTCTACGGGAATATCCACATAGGTGCCTCCCGCGCGCGTCACGTCCGGCCCTACCGCCGGATAAGCAGAACAGGCTTTGCCTTCAAGAACATTGGCAGCCGCCAAGACCTGTGCGCCATGGCAAATAGCAGCAATAGGTTTCTTGGCCTCCGAGAAGTGGCGCACTATTTTCAACACGGTCTCGTTCAGACGAATGTACTCCGGCGCGCGCCCGCCGGGGATAACCAACGCATCATAGTCTTCGGCGTTGATCTCTGCAAAAGTAGCGTTCAGCGCAAAATTATGACCCGGCTTTTCGCTGTAAGTTTGATCTCCCTCGAAATCATGGACTGCGGTACGCACCGTCATGCCAGCCTGCTTGTCAGGACAGACCGCATGTACAGTGTGCCCCACCATCAAAAGCGCCTGGAAAGGCACCATCACTTCGTAATCTTCCACATAGTCGCCGACAAGCATCAAGATTTTCTTTGCACCCATAGTTAAACTCCTTTCTGTTACTGAACAATTGCCAGGTAAAATTTTGGCGAACAGATAACCACTAGCGTCCCCCATCACCCACTTAAACTATTGTACGCGCTCTCGCTGTAAAAGTCAAAATTCAAGTGCCCATTGCCTGCTACCTGAAAAATCACTTTGTTACGCCTGGGAAACAAACAACTACGGCACTGCTCGCTTTGGACTGGTTGGCAATGCTGATGACGCCCCCCTGGCTTTCCACCAGACTTTTGGCAATGGGCAGACCCAATCCAAAGCCCGGCGCAGCGGGTTCGATTTCACCACGATAGAAACGGTCGAAGACATGCGGCAATCGCTCCGGCGCGATGCCAGGGCCGGCGTCGCGTACTTCGAGCGTCACCTGCGCTGCGGTCGCCTCCGTCACAACCGTGATCGCCCCCTGCGAGTGCTTGAGCGCATTATCCAGCAAAATCAATACGATCTGCTTGAGCGCGTCCCGATCACCGAGCACCGTTGCCGGTTGCACCTGCTCAACGATTTCCCGCGTCGCATCCAACAAGCGCGCCTGGCGACAAGCTTCAGCAATCACCTCCTGAACAGACACCCGCTCGCGTTTGAGACTCGGCCCAGCATCAGCACGGGCCAGAAGCAACAGGTTGTTCACCAGCCGAATCATGCGTTCGCTTTCAGCTTCTGCATCGGTGAGAATTTCGGCCTGTTCAACGGCGGGCAGGGGCGGATCGCGGCGCAGCAGCGCGAGATTGCCGCGAATGGTGGTTAACGGCGTGCGCAGCTCGTGGGAGACATCCGCCACGAAGTCCCGTTGCAGGCTGAGGGTTTGGCTCACGCGCTGGTAGGCCGCTTCCAGCCGAGCGAGCATGGTGTTGAAGGTGGTTGCCAATCTGCCCACCTCATCATCCGGGCCGCTATAATCCACGCGCCGGGCGAAGTCACTCTCGTACCCGATGGCTTGTGCTGTCTGTGTGATGCGGTGAATGGGGCGCAACGCTGCGCCCGCCAATCCCCACCCAATGCCGCAGGCGATCAGGGTGGTGAGCAGCCCGGCCAGGCCCAGCGTGCGGGTCAGATTCGCCAGAGCGTGGTCACGCTCGGCGAGCGGGCGGGCCATCTGCACGATAAAGAGTATGTCCCCATTCATCACCACCGGCCGGTTGTAAATCAACAGCCTCTCGCCTTCCCACACATTGATTTCCCACCACACTTGCTGCGCGCGCACAGCTTCCAGACCCTCGGGGCTAAGAGGTAGCGCGCCTTGCGCACCGGCAAAGGGGCTGGCGACCAGATTTCCTTCCACATCCAGCACGCGCGCAATCTCACGTTCCCGCAACTGTTGAAAGGCTTGTTCGTCAGAGAGATTTTCCAGCGGCGGGCGGCGCTCCGGTTCTGGCGGCCTCTCCGGCACCGGGGGCATGGGAGACCGATAGGCGCGCAGCACCAATTGGCTCAGCCCTTCGCTATTCACACTCAAGCCATGTTTAAGAGCACTGAGTGTATTTTGTGCCTGGACGGTGTAAAGGGCAAAACTAAACACCAGCAGGGTGACTGCCAGGATGACGCTATAGAGCAGGGTAAGCCGCAGCCGAATGGACATTATGCCTCCCGCAGCACATAACCGACGCCGCGCACTGTATGGATGAGACGCGGGTGTCCGCCGGATTCCAGTTTTTTCCGTAGATAGCCGATGTAGACTTCCAGCACATTGTCATCGCCGCCGAAGTCGTAGCCCCAGACAGTGTTGAGGATTTGGGCGCGTTCCAGCACCTGGCGGGGATGGAGCAAAAAGCAACTGAGCAGTTCGAACTCGGTAGGGGTGAGCGTGAGTTGAATGTCGTTTACGCGTACCTCGTGGGCGCGGGGATCGAGGAGCACCCCGGCGAAACGAAGCGGCTGATGGATGGGTTGTGCGGCAATGCGGCGTTGTAATGCCCGGACGCGGGCTACCAGCTCCGCCGGCGCAAAAGGCTTGGTGAGGTAGTCATCGGCCCCGCTTTCCAGTCCCTCTACCCGATTTTCCAGCGCATCGCGGGCAGTGAGCATGAGAATGAAGACAGTGTTGTTTTCGGCGCGCAGCTGCTGCATCACTTCCAGCCCGTCCATTTTAGGCATCATCCAATCCAGGATGATGAGCTCTGGGTGACAGGTATCCACCTGCGCCAGCGCCTCCTCCCCATTGGCTGCTGTGACCACATGGAAGCCCTCGTAAGCCAGCGTGCGCTGCAACATGCGCAGCAACCGTTGATCGTCATCTACTACCAGTACCGTAATCATCTCACTCCAGAAGAATCAGCAAATCGCAGATGGTGGTTTGTGTCTCCAAAATCTAAAATCATAGTATACCGCGAGGCTGAGAATTTGCTGTGAAATAGCCTTTGAAAGCGTCGCAAGGGATTTTCTCAGCCATTTCTCAGCTTTCTCTTAATCTTCTCACAGGTTGGGGAGCTAGAATAGGCGTGAGCGTGGAGAACAAATCCTGTAGTGGGCATTGAAAGGTTCGGCATGACCAATCTCAGCCATATCATTCGCAGTTTCAACCGTTTTGAGTTGAAGTATCTGGTCACATTGCAGCAGGCGGAGCGGTTTAAGCGTGACTTACGCGCTTATCTCACGCCCGACCATAACGGCGACCCGCGCGGGGCGTACAATCTCGCCAGTTTGTACTACGATGGGCCGGACTACCGCTTCTATTGGGAGAAGGTGGATGGCATTAAGTTCCGGCGCAAACTGCGTATCCGCCGTTACGAAGCGAATGGCCCGCTGGCTCCTGAATCTCCCGTGTTTGTGGAAATCAAGCAGCGGGTGGATCGGGTGACGCAGAAGCGGCGGGTGCAGTTACCCTATCGAGAGGCGTTGCGACTCTGCAATGGCCGCGAGCTGCCCGAACACGATTCGCGCGATCAAGCAGTCATCGAGGAGCTGGCGGCGATGATCTGGCAGTACAATTTGCGCCCGGCGAGTCTGATTCGTTACCGACGCGAGGCTTGGGTGGGGAGCGAGTATGACATTGGCCTGCGCGTCACGTTTGATACGGAGCTGCACTATTATGCCAGTCTGCTCGATCCTGCCGCCGTGCGACTTGATAGCCCTTACACCAAACGCTCGCTCTTCCCACCGGAATGGATTGTCATTGAAATCAAAGTCAATGAGCGGATTCCCTACTGGTTGACCGAACTTGTTGCAGCACACAACTTGAGTTTAACGCGGCTGAGCAAATACTGTCGCAGCATTGATCTGGCGCAGATTCCTCATTAACGGGTAGTTCAGCAGTTGGGTGAAAATGTAACGCGCACTGTCTAGCGCGCATGGTGTGGAGCAAACGCTCCGCACCACGCAGACTTTGATTTGTGATTTGCAGAGTTGCAAATTTTTAGATGGAGGTTGTTACACATGGAAGGGTTCAGTTTTCAGGATTTAACCGGGGTATTTTCAGTGACCGATGTAATATTGGGGGTGCTGCTGAGCTTCGCGCTGTGCGCAATGATTGGTTGGGTGTACCAAATCACGCATCGCGGCGCGTCGTACACGCAGAGCTTTGTGCAAACGCTGGTGCTCAACGGCATAATTGTCGCTATCGTCATGCTGATTGTCGGCTCGAACATCGCGCGCGCGTTTGCGTTGGTCGGTTCGCTCTCCATCGTCCGCTTCCGCAACGCGGTCAAAGAGACGCGCGACGTGGGCTTCATCTTTTTCACCATGGCGGTTGGTATGGCCGTAGGCACACGGTTTTACTTGCTGGCGGTCATTACAACAGTATTGGTTAGCTTGCTTATCCTGATGATGACGCGCTTCAATTGGTACGCCCGCCGTATGGTCAGCCAGATTCTCAAAGTGCAGGTGCCCAATGATACGCCCTTTGACACGCACTTCGATGACATCTTTCTCAAATACACCGGCTCGTCGGAACTTATTAGCGTAGATTCTGTCCATAGCGGTATGTTGACCGAGCTGACCTATAGCGTGAGTCTGAAGAAGCAGAATCGAATGCAGGAATTTCTGACCGATATCAAGCGTCTCAACGGCAACAACCGTGTTACCCTGATTGCGGGGTATAACAGCACGGATTTGTAGGGACGTGAAAGGTAATTATCCATGAACCTAACATTCAGACGCCACTATCCACTATTGGTCGCGTTGGTAGCAGTGACACTGGTATTAACGCTACTGCTGGGTGATCAACGCATCATCGCTTACACTACGCCGGGCGCTCTGGAGGTCGCTGCCGCTGATGGCACTACTTACAGCAGCGATGTAGCTTTGTTCGATGATACCGTCGTCCATAGCATCCAGATTCTCATGTCCGATGAGAACTATCAGCAGATGCTCACGACTTACCGCGAGACAGGTGAGAAGGAGTATTTCCACGCCGATGTCATCATGGATGGCGTGCGGATCAACGATGTGGGGGTGCGGCTCAAGGGCAACGCCTCGCTGCGCACGGCGGTAGGCGGGCGGATGGCCGGCGAACGTCAGCAACCGTTTCCCAACCGGGGTGAGCTGCCCGCCTTTGGCGACGGGCAAGCGCCACTGCCTCCTGAAGGCCAGCCCGGTCAGCGGCCTGTGCGTCCTGGTGGACAAATGCCCAACCTCGAAGGATTCCCTCTCCCGCCTGACGGCCAGATGCCTGATCTTGAGGGCTTGCCTTTCGCCCCCGGCGGCATGGGAACTGGCGAAGTCACTGTTGATACCAAAATTCCACTGATGATTCGTTTTGACAAGTTCGTCACTGGGCAAACCTATCAGGGTTATACGCACCTGGCGATTCGTACCTATGGCACATCCAGCGACGCTGCCATGCTCCAAGAGCCTGTAACCAACGCCGCTATCCGCGCTATTGGGTTGCCTGCCACGCTGACTGCGTTCGCCAGCGTACAACGTAACGATGGCCCGGCGCTCCTCTACACGCTTTCGCAGGCCATCAATAAAGATTATGTGGCGGAGCACTTTGCTAATCCCAATGGTGTTCTCTATAAAGCCGAACTCGGCTCGACATTGCGCTATCAGGGTGAAGACCCGACGCTCTACACCAGCAGCTTCACGCAGAAGACGCGCCTCAAAGATGCCGATTTTGCTCCGCTGATTGCCTTCATGCGCTTCGTCACGGAGGCTGATGATGCGACTTTCGCTGCGGAGTTGCCCGATTATCTCGATGTAGAAGCGTTCGCGGCTTACCTCGCGGTCAACAACCTGCTGGTGAATCTGGATTCGATTGTCACGATGGGACACAACTACTACTTGTACTACGATAACGACGCACGGCGCTTCACGGTGCTGATGTGGGATGCCAATGAGAGCCTAGGGAAACTTGCCTTTGGCGGCGCTCAAACAGCTACTTACGACATCTACTATCAGGGCCAACAACAGATGGGGATGCGGATGGGCGGCAGCAATGTTCTCTCCACGCGCTTCCTGGCCACGCCGGAATTTGTCGCTGTGTACGAGGCACAATTGCAGCGTATCTATCAGGATCTCTTTGCCAACGGCTTCCTGGTAGAGCGGATCGAGATCTACGCGGCGATAGTACGTGCGGCCAATAGCGATGGCGCACTTGCCGAGCCAGCGGCTTATGAGCAAGCTGTCACTGCAACACTGAACTTCATCAACCAGCGACAAACCTATCTCGCCGGATTGCCGCTTTTCAGCGAGATAGCTGCACGCGCACCGTGAGAGTGGGGGTGTAAGAATTATTCGCAACTCAAGTTGCTATTCGCGCGGCGGGAATTGCTTTGAAAGAAATCTGCCAGACAAACCCGCATCATTGGGGTTTTATACTACATACGGGTAGGTTTTGGACTTTTTCACAAACGTGATTTCAATTGTTGCTGGGCTTGATTTAGAGATTTTGGACACGGATTTTACGGATCACACGGATTTTTTCTTTTTTCTGGGCCTTATCCGTAAAATCTGTGTAAATCCGTGTCCGATAAGCATTCTGGCGGACAAGTAGCAACTTTTGGGTAAATCTAGTTGAGCGTGATAAAAAGTCCAAATTCAGCCCACGCGAAGTATCAATCCTGCGCTACAAGCAGATTTATAATCTACTGAGTCTTCATTCTGGTTACTGTCACAAAGTATGCGCCATTGCCGCCCGACAGTCAACCGCTGGACTACAGCACAACACCCCACAAACAAGGTTGAGGCCGTTCCAAAATTTGGAACGGCCTTACTTTTTTATACCAGAATGGAAATCAGCACCAGGAACTGAATAATTTTTACGATATTCTTATGCTTTACTCTTGACTTTCCTCACCAAATCGCGTATACTATAGATAAACTATACAAAAATACAACAAAATTACGCAGTACGCATTACGAATCAGGAGGTCATCATGCCCAGAAAAACATTGACCCTACAACACCAGATCGAGTACCTCTCGATCCTGGATGAACACGGCGCTCTCGATGCCGCTTTGGAGCCGCAGATTCCCGACGAACTACTGCTCAAGATGTACCGCGCGATGCTGTTGGGCCGCCGCTTCGATGAGCGGATGTTCAGCCTGCAACGCCAGGGCCGCATCGGGACATTCGCCCCCATCAAGGGGCAGGAGGCCGCCAACATCGGCTCCATCGCTGCCGTGCGCGATTCGGACTGGATGGTGCCCGCGTTCCGCGAGGCCCCCGCGCTTCTCTGGCGCGGCCAAAAGATGGAAGACATCCTCAGCTACTACGGCGGCTACGATGAGGCCGGCGCCATCCCGGAGGGCATCAACAACCTGCCCATCTCCATCCCTGTCGGCTCGCAAACGCTGCACGCGGTGGGCCTGGGTTGGGCCATGCGCTATCGCGGCAAAGACGATGTCGCCATCGTCTACTTCGGCGACGGCGCGACTTCGGAGGGCGACTTCCACGAGGCGCTCAACTTCGCCGCCGTTTACCAGACGCCCACCATCTTCCTCTGCCAGAACAACCAGTGGGCCATCTCGATCCCCCGCGCTAAACAGACGCGCTCGGAGACGCTGGCGCAGAAGGCGCTGGCTTACGGGATGCCCGGCATCCAGGTGGATGGGAACGACGTGCTGGCGGTCTACACGGCGACCCGTGAGGCGGTGGAGCGCGCCCGCGCGGGCGACGGCCCGACGCTCATTGAGGCCGTCACCTACCGGCTCTCTGTCCACACCACCGCCGACGATCCCAAGCGTTACCGCACCGATGATGAGGTGGCGGATTGGGAGAAGCGCGATCCGCTGCCCCGCTTCCAGACGTACCTGGTGGATAAGGGGCTGTTGACTGAGGAGAAAATCGCCGCGCTCGAAGAGGAAATCAAGGCGGAAATTCAGGCGGCGGTGGAGCGCGCGGAGGCGCAGATGAACGCGCCGGTTGACCCGCTACAGATGTTCGAACATACTTACGCGGAGCTGCCGCCCTACATTGTAGCGCAGCGCGAGGACTTGCTCCGCGAATTGCAGGAGGTGCAGCATGGCTAAGCTGACCATGGTTCAGGCGCTGAATCTGGCGTTACAACAGGAAATGGCAAAGGATGACGGCGTTATTGTGCTAGGCGAGGATGTGGGGCTGGATGGCGGCGTGTTCCGCGTGACCGATGGCCTCATCCAAAAGTTTGGCGAGCAGCGGGTGCTCGATACGCCCCTGGCTGAATCGGGCATTATCGGGTTCGCTATCGGCATGGCAATCTACGGCCTCAAGCCGGTGGCGGAGATGCAGTTCTCCGGCTTCATCTACGAGGGCTTCCATCAGCTCGAGTCGCACGCCTCACGGATGCGCCATCGCACGCAGGGGCGGTTCGGTGTACCGCTGGTGGTGCGCGCGCCCTACGCGGGCGGCGTCCGCGCGTTGGAGCATCACTCGGAGAGCCGCGAGGCGTACTTCGCCCACACGCCGGGCCTCAAGATGGTCATCCCCTCCGGGCCGCGCAATGCCCGCGCGCTGCTCGTGAGCGCGATCCGCGATCCCGACCCAGTGATTTTCTTCGAACCAAAATCCATCTACCGGGCCTTCCGCGAGGACGTGCCGGACGAAGAGGAGACTTTCCCCATCGGCAAGGCGCAGATCGCGCGCGAAGGGCAGGACATCACGTTCATCACCTACGGCGCGATGGTGCGCCCCACGCTGGAGGCCGCTGAGACGCTCCAGGCGCAGGATGGCGTGGAGGCGGAGGTGATTGATCTGCTGACTATTTCGCCGCTGGATGATGAAACCTTCGCAGCCTCGGCGCGCAAGACCGGGCGCGTGGTCATCGTCCACGAAGCGCCGCGCAGCTTCGGCCCTGGCGCGGAAATCGTCTCGCGGCTCATCGAGAAATCGTTCTGGTATCTCGAAGCGCCCATTGCGCGCGTTGCCGGAGCAGACATCATCTACCCGCTGTTCAGCCGGGAGAAGGAATACCTGCCCGGGGCGGAGCGGATTGTGCGGGCGGCGCGGGAGACGTTGGGGGCGTAATGCGTGAAGCGTGAAACGTGAGGAGAAAGATTATGAGCAAAGAATTTAAGTTACCCGATCTTGGCGAAGGGATCCACGAAGGGGAAGTGCTGGCGGTCAAAGTCAACGTTGGGCAGCAAGTCCAGGAAGATCAGATTATCCTGGAGGTGGAGACCGATAAGGCTGCCGTGGAAATTCCCTCGCCGTATACGGATGTGGTGACGCAGATCAACGTGACGCCGGGGCAGATTGTGCATGTGGGCGATGTGCTGCTGGTGTTTGGGGGGAGCGAGTCAGCGAGTCAGCGAGTAGGCGAATCAGCGAGTGAGCGAAAAGGCGAAAAAGCGAGTGAGCGAGTCAGCGAATCGGGACAGCCGCGACAGGAAGGGACGCCGGTGCCGGCTGCACCTTCGACGCGGCGGCTGGCGCGGGAGCTGGGGGTGGATTTGCACGCCGTTCCGGGCAGCGGCCCGGCGGGATTGGTAACGGCTGAGGATGTGCGCGCTTTCGCTGAACGCGGCCCGGTCGTTGAAGCGCAACCCGCGTCCGCGCAAGCCGCGCCCGCGCCGGTCGCCCCGCGCCCAGTGGAAGCGCCCCCGCTGCCGGCCTTCGAGCAGCGCGGCGGCGTGGAGCGGGTGCCATTGCGTTCCGTGCGGCGCGCTATCGCCAAACAAATGGCGCTGAGCTGGGCGCACGTGCCGCACGTCAACACGCAGGATAAGGTGGACATCACCGCGCTCGAAGCGTTGCGCGAGCAGTACAAGGACGCGGTCGAAGCGAAGGGCGGCAAGCTCACGCTCACGGTCTTTGTGGTGAAGGCGCTGGCGAACGCGCTGCGGGAGTTCCCCAAGTTCAACGCGAGCCTGGATATGGACAATGAGGAGATCATCCTCAAACACTACTACAACATCGGCGTGGCGACGGATACGGAGCGCGGACTGCTTGTGCCGGTGCTGCGCGATGCGGATCGCAAGAGCATCGCGGAGATTGCGGCGGAGCTCACGCAGCTGGCGCAGCGCACACGAGAGGGTAAGGCCGCGCTGGAAGACTTGCAGGGCGGCACGATGACCATCACCAACATCGGCGCGCTGGGCGGGACGGGCTTTGCGCCCATCATCAACTACCCGGAGGTCGCCATTCTGGGGCTGGCACAGGCCCGCCTCGAGCCGGTGGCGCGCATCAAGAAAAACGGTACAATCAAATTTGTCCCCCGGCTGATGCTGCCTGTGATTTTGGCTTTCGACCATCGCGTGAACGATGGGGCCGAAGCGCAGCGCTTCCTCAACCGCATCATGGAGCAGTTGGCTGAGCCGGAGCGGTTGTTGTTGGGACTCTAAATACCAGACCTGCCAGGTTTTGGAAACCTGGCAGGTCTAAAACTAAAAGGAGAACTTGACGATGAAAAAGAATATGGGAACCATTGATCGCATTATTCGGGTAGCAGTCGCGGGCATTATTGCGATTCTGTACTGGGGCGGCGTCATTTCCGGGACACTCGCCATCATTCTGGGGCTTCTCGCCCTGGTTTTTGTAGCGACGAGCTTCATCGGCTTCTGCCCGCTCTACTTGCCGCTGAAGATTTCGACCACAAAGTACAATTTGCCAAAATAAGGAGCAGACCTGCCAGGTTTCCAAAACCTGGCAGGTCTAGGGAGGAAATTATGAGTAACAAAATCATCAAAACCGATGCCGAATGGCGCGCGGAGCTGACACCAGAGCAGTATCACGTCATGCGGGAGAAGGGCACGGAGCGAGCGTTCACAGGCCAATACTACGAGCATGACGCGGACGGAATCTATCGTTGCGCGGCGTGTGGACAACCGCTGTTCGATGCGCAAACCAAGTACCACTCCGGCAGCGGTTGGCCCAGCTTCTACGCGCCCATTGCAGGCGAGAATGTGGACAAGCGCGCCGATTTCGGCAACTTTATGATCCGCACGGAGGTCAACTGTAGCCGTTGCGGCGCGCATCTGGGCCACGTCTTCGATGACGGCCCACAACCGACCGGGCTGCGGTATTGCATCAACTCCGTGTCGTTGGAGTTTGCGGAACGAGAAGATAAGGATTGAGACTTTCAGCCACGAATTACACGAATTTTACGAATTTATCTTAAAATTTTCGTGATAATTCGTGAAATTGGTGGCTTTTCTGGGGGGATAATCTATGGTCATGGGAGAATTCACACAAGAAACCGAAGTTGTGGTCATCGGCGGGGGGCCGGGGGGCTACGCGGCGGCGTTTCGCGTGGCTGACCTGGGCCTGGAGGTGACGCTGGTGGAAGCGGATGCGCGCCTGGGCGGCGTATGCCTGCAACGCGGTTGCATCCCCTCCAAGACGCTGCTGCATGTGAGCCAGCTGCTCCACGATGCGCGCCACGCCGGGCCGCTGGGCGTGACCTTCGGCGAACCGCAAATTGATTTGGAGCAGCTGCGCGCCTTCAAGGATGGCGTCATCGAGAAGCTCACGGGCGGGCTGGATTTGCTCGCCAAAAAGCGCAGCGTGCAGGTGTTGCAGGCCCGCGCCGAGTTCGAGGATGCGCAGCATTTGCATCTGCACGGCGGCGAAATCTCCCGGCTCAAGTTCAAGCACGCGATTATCGCCACCGGCTCGCGCCCCACGCCGCTGCCGGGCGTGGAGTTCACCTCCGGCGGGCGCATCATGGATTCGACCGGTGCGCTGGCGCTGGCGGACATCCCGGAGCGGCTGCTGGTCATCGGCGGCGGCTATGTGGGGCTGGAGCTCGGCTCGGTCTATGCGGCGCTGGGCAGCCAGGTGACGGTGGTGGAAGCGACGGAGCGGCTCATCGCCGGGGCGGATGCCGATCTGGCGAAGCCGCTCTTGCAGCGCATCGAGCGCGACTTTGCGGCGGTGCATATCAAGACGAAAGTGCTAGGCTTACAGGAAGATGCTACCGGCGTGGATGTGACCTTCGCGGGCGCGGCGGAGGAACTGCGGCAACGGTTCGAGCGGGTGCTGGTCGCCATAGGCCGGCAGCCTAATAGCGCAGGGCTAGGGCTGGAACAGGCGGGCGTGCAGGTGGATGAGCGCGGGTTTATCGTGGTGGATGCGCAACAGCGCACCGCTACGCCGCACATCTACGCCATCGGCGATGTGGCGGGCGGGCTGTTGCTGGCGCACAAGGCGATGCGCGAGGGCAAGGTGGCGGCGGACGTGATTGCCGGGGAGCCGGCGGCCTTCGATGCGCGGGCGATTCCGGCGGTGGTGTATACCGATCCGCAGTTGGCGTGGGCCGGGCTGACCGAGAACGAGGCCCGCGAGCAGCAACGCGCGATCAAGGTAGCGCGCTTCCCGTGGAGCGCCTCCGGGCGCGCGCTGACGATGGATGCGGCTGCCGGGCTGACCAAGATCATTGCCGACCCGGAGACCGGGCGTGTGCTGGGGATGGGCATCGTGGGGCGCGAGGCGGGCGAGATGATCGCCGAGGGCGTGCTGGCAATCGAGCTGGGCGCGCTCGTCGAGGATGTCGCGCTCACCATCCACGCGCATCCCACGCTCTCCGAGACCGAGGGCGAGGCGGCGGAGGTCTTCCTGGGCCAGGCGACGCATGTGTTGCCGCCGCGGAAGCGGGGGCCGTGAGACTGTGACCCTGACCCAGGGGGTGAATTGTTGTTATCGGGGTTGGTAAGGGCTTGATTCTATGGCATGAACCACAGGTAACTGGCTACGAGCAAAGTCACCAGAAGAATGAGAAAAGCTCCGCTGTTTTGCTCCTAAAGTGTAAACCTATTTCCACTGTAATTTGAACCATCCCCAAACATCATAGTTCATTTATGGTCATTCCATCTCGAAACACATGGGGGGCATATTGACGCAGATCGTCAGCCAGGCCACCCTCGGGCCAACCCTCCAAGCCGCTCAAATGAATGGAGTACTTACCTCTAGGCCACAGTGGCTGCCCCAGGTTTACTCCTTCTAACTTGGCAAGAAACCCCAAACCGGATAGTTGGGCATCCTTCAAATTCAAGAAGGTACGATGCCAGTAGGCGCCACGCATTATGCCCAAATCTTTGACATCTTCCCATGTACATTGTAAGTTGAATAATCCGGGGTGTTGGTATTTTAAGCCATGTGGGGATACCTCGAGCCTGCGGAAGAACCTTGCGATTACATCTGCGGCACACCAAATCCACAAGGCTCCTGTGATGAGAATAACTATAAAGAAGATGATGACAATTGTAAAAAGTAGTACTGGAAACTCATCTCTCATGATATCTTGCGTTAAAAGCACCCCAGGAATACTCACAGATAGACATAGCCCTAAACAACTGAGCAATGACACCAGTGCAAAGCCCACCCCGCTCCAAAGCATAGGCCCTGCAAGTGCGTGGTAGGTCTTGGTGGAATCATCTTTAGTAGGCATTAATTCGCTCCTCCTCAGGAAATCTCAAATCAACAAATTGCAAATCAAAACCAGCGTAACGTGGAGCGTCTGCTCCACGCTACATTTTTGTGATTGTTCACATGGGGATTCCTCTTATCTCCAAAAGTTGTTGCGCCGCTGCTGTATTGGCCCACTTGTGAGTATCTGCAACGTACTTTTGCCTTTCAGTATATCATGGCGACGTGGCGATGCAAGGCTAAGCGGAGGTACGCTCACCATCCACACGCACCCTCGCGCTCTCCGAGACCGAGGGTAAGGCGGCGGAGGTGTTTCTGGGTCAGGCAACGCATGTGTTGTCGCCGCGGAAGCGGGAAGCGTGAGACGTCTAGCAGTAGCGTGTCGCTCAGATCGTCGCGGGCCTGCACCCGGCGGCGACCGGCTACCTCGGCCTCGCTGAAGTGGGCGTTCTCAGGCCAAAAGAATAATCTAGGCGACTGAGACGTTACCGCTACCCTCTCTATTTGCCAGTTTCCCAAGTGATGAAACTGACCTGAAGACTGTTTTTCCCCTGGGGGTTTACTTCATCTATCCGCAGCTGAGCGAGACGCCCCTGGTTGGTTATGGCGCAGACATAGTGGCCCGCGACAATTTCGGGAATGTTGCCTTTCGAAAGTGAAGCAGCGGCTTGTTGGCAACCATCAAGGCCGGGGGCCTCCGCGCCCATCGCAGCGGCCCTTCCTCCATTCACTGGCTCAAGCGTGTAGAAGATCATAGAGCCGCCACTGACCACAAATCGGATGTCACCTTCTGTGATACGCTGCTCGCCTGTGTCCAAATCGAGATACGCCTCGGGTTTTTCCAACAGGGCCGCGTCGGCAAAGAGGGTAATACTACCACTGACAATTTCCATAAAATACAAAGGCAGGGGTTCCTGTTGGGCCTCTATGGGGGTGAGAGTCGGCAAAACAGGTGTGATTTGCATAGGAGTTGAAGTAGGTGCTGCTGCCTCCAATGTGACCGGTGTAACGTGTGTAGGCGTCAGGGTAGGGGCGGCGGACTCTGGCGTGCTCTTCAATGAACATCCGATTAACAAAAAGAGCAGTCCGGCTATTTTAAGCAGTGTTGAAAAAACGTCGTAATATTTAGTCATGTTATTTCTCCATGTGTCCTGTTCTCTAATCTACCCGCGATTTCGTGAGATTAGTCAGGGTGTGCAAGTATATCACTCTCGTTCCTAAACAACTGTTCCAAAACAACCCATGAAAATGCAGTGAAATGGGTAAGTTATCAGGTACTGGTTCTCAAGCGACTTCTTACAGCATTACGGGAGTGTATCGGCGACCCCGGATTCCTCACCGGGGTCATCGGCGGCGAATAAGATCCCTTCCTCCTCACGTCGAATGACTAACCCCGGTTGTCTCTCTCCATCGCTTCCATGTACCCACCGGGCCAGTTCGCCTGGTACGGATTCATAGTCGCCCTGGTTCAGTTTCTCAAGCAGGTCGGAGCTCGCAAAATTGCCCGCGCCTACATTGAATGCAAAGCTCACCAGGGCGTTATACTGATTTTGTGTCAGCGGCACAGTGACCAGAGTGCGCACAGTTTGCTGGGCGTCTGCCAAATCGCGATCGAGCAATTTATAGGCTTCTTCCTCGGTTATTCCTTCTAAAAACTCGGATTCGGATTCGCGGCCATCTATGGGGCCCAAGTGAACCAGATGCCCGACTCCTATAGTGCAGTTGTTGGAAGGGTCGTTGTAAAGCTCCAGTCTTATACCCTCATGCCGTACAATAAGTTCATATCCACTTGAACTGAACGCTATAGAATCCAGCGGGCGGGGTTCGCGTAAATATTGGATGGCGACCCACCCATTGTGTTGCTTGCCGTCGGCATCCGCATAGGAGACATAGCCCCACTCATAGCCACTTGTTACTAGAGTAGGGACATGGGTGTTCAGGTGAATCTGGGCACCATTCGGAATTTTGCTATCCATCGCCAGGTTGCTATCACGGTCGTCTTCCGGGATCATAGGGGTCGTTCGCATATTCAGCCCGCCAGAAGCTGTCACATACATTACAGCGCCGGGCGGCGCAACGACCGGAGCGGGTTCCCCCACGAATTCAGCCGCTTGTTGAAGGGCATTGCACGCTTCGACCCACGCCAGCACCTCTTGACCGCTCATCGGCCCGGGAAAGTCGCCTTTTTCCAGCCAGGTCTCCAACCCGGCCAGCCGCGCATAATAGAAGGCCACCCAATCGTCGTCCGTCCATTGCACCGCGCCCTCCCCTGAGAGCAGCCACGCCAAGCGGAACTCGGCGTAATCCTCCGCGGTCGGCGGGCGGCCATGATCCCGCTCGAACGCCTCCGCCCACCAGCCAAAGCCGTCCGCTTCCCACGACAGTCCATCTCCCAAAGCGTCCCGCCAGTTCCATTTGGTGACAGAGTTTTTCGCCGCAGGCAACCGGGCGTTTAGCCCCGTGTGGTGCAGCGGCTCACTGCCAGGCAGGGCCCGTGGAGTCGGCACCAGCCCCAGGAGCTGCTGCACCGCCGCCGTATCCGCCCGCTCGAAGGCGTCCGCGGCGCGCATGAGGGTATCGCTCAGGTCGTCGCGGGCCTGCACCCGGCGGCGACCCGCTACCTCCGCCTCGCTGAAGTGGGCGGTCAGGCGCGCAGCATCGCCGCTGGGCCAACAGCCGGTATCCAGTTCCATAACGGCGTGGCGCAGCTCCGCGTTGATGTGTTGGATGTCGGCGCTGCTGTGGCGCAGTTGCGCGGCAGTATCGCGCAACTCTTGTGGTTCAACCAGAATTTTCTTTGCCATTGGTCTCCTCTCCTGATTTGGTAGCGACTCTCATTTAAAAATTCTCATTATTTCACACCTAGCCAATTGTCATATTCCGCACTCAGTGGCAATGGAAATCCAAAGGCCCTGGTTCATAGCCAATGTCGAAGGCGTAGACGACGTACAAGGTCCCCTCTGGATACTCCGCTAAATCTATGCCCCAACCAGAAACCGTTCTCAGTGAACGCGGCAGTCTCCCTATAAAAGCCTCAGTGATGGCTTCTTCTTTGATAATGAGCGTATGAATATCAACTGCCGTCCGACCTATTCTCCTCCCTGGTTCTGGGCCAGCCTTAGCAAATGGGATGGTTTGCCCTATATAAAAGTCTTCGATTTCCTGCGGAGTAAGCATGGCCCATCGAATTTGGCCGGCAAAAAAATCGCAATGATTTGAATTGCCCACCAACAGCCCCGTGCCCTCTTTTGAAGCAATCAGTTCTGACTGCTCTGGATGGGAAATTCGCTCAAAGTTGTTAATGAATTTTTGGAATGTAAATATACTTGGTATCGCGGTTATCCATAATGAAGCACAGCAAAGTAATATCCCGGCCACCGGGCTGAGCGCAATGCCGGTGAGCAAGAGGAACCGTTTTTGTTTTGACCGGTAATGTTGTATGATGATAGCAACCAGAGCGACTACATAGAGGCTCAAGGCGAATAGAATGCCCCATAGTACATCGAACCAGAGCAACATCCCGGTGGCCACGATGAAAATAGGCACAGCAAGCAAAACCAAGCGGGTTCGCTTGGAATTGTGGGACCTGATGATAACCACGGAAGCCACTCCATAGCATATCGAAACGATAACAAGAATTGATAACCAGTCGGACATAGTCAGTACCTCTCATTCTTTAAGACTGGACATTGGCGAAAATATTCTCGCTTGGTCGAAATAGATGAATTTTAGCAAAAAATATCCGGCCTTTTCAGCCGATTTGGGCAACACAAACCTACCCAGAGCGAATCAAGTGTTCTCCGGTTGATTTGTTGTATTGTTGATACTTCGCGGCAACAAAACGATCCACAAGAGCTTTTATGCTCCCTATTGGCAGAACCGACCGTGAGGTCGAGGGATTAGCTATCCCTGGTGCTATGCAATTTAGTATCCGTATCACGGACAACGTCCGTAGCGCTCAAGAGGCCGCTGGTGCCTGGATAGATGCATTGCCAAGATCATTTGCACGACCGCAAGTATCAGTTATTAACATCATACATCCAAAATTCGCCAGAGTCCAGTTTAAGATTGATGGCGTGTAATTCCGTTGCATAGGGGCAGCGTAAAGAACACCAAAAAGGATCGCACCGCAGAGTCCGCGCGTTCTCTATGGTTCTCCTCACTGGAGGAAAGGGGAGGCGGTCGAGCCGGTACGAATCACGGCAAAGGGGTGGGAGTTGAGGTTGGGAACGTTAGTGCTGGCGGCGCAGTTGGAGAGGGTGTGGGTGTGGGCGTTAGTGTTGGTTCTGGTTCTGGTTCTGGCTTTGGCACTGCTACTGGTTCTAGAGGCGGAGAATAATTCAACACCTCCTCCATACGCGCCATGTTATCGGCGATTTCTTGGCCCCTATCGCTAGGTTCTGAATCCGAATTCAAGCCTTCATTATACAATGTGCCTAAGCTCGCCGGCGTATTACCAAGGTATTGGCCGTGTTCCTGCCAGTTGTAATCAGTGATTTGTTTTACATAGGCAGCAATCAATAGAGGAGCCATATCATTATCCAGCAACATCGTGAGCGAACAGTCCAACCGATCATCAGCCCATCCCTCTGGCGCATCAATATATCCCCAGTCCACTAAATCGTATACGGTGCCCACATTCATCTGAGGTAGACCAAAAGACTGATTCTCAATAGGCTCAGGAGTGAGACTCCTATCATCAAATGGATTTAATCCAACCACTATTTCTAGAGTTCTTATAGCGCGTCTTTCATGAGTTCCTTCAGCATCAATGATACTTTGCGCTACAACGTCTTGAAATTGATCATCAACCCCCCGTCTTTGAAGTTCATCATAGAGAATCGCCGCTACGAGGGTCGGGTTCACGCCATATCTATCAGCAGATTCGTTAATCTGTTCACGTAGATCCGAAACAGTTTGTTCATTCCTTGATAAAGGTACAACATTAGCCGTAGGAACTTCTGGGGCAGTCTCAGTTTCCGGTAGTGGTACCATATCCTGAGTAGCAGGTCGTAAAAATTTACTAGCTACCCATCCGCTGTGCGCTTTGCCCTCGGCATCTATATAGGTGATATAACGCCACTCAAAATTATTCGCCACCTGTGTGGGGACATTGATATGCACATAAATCCGTGCATTATCTGGTATCCTGCTATCCATTACAAGGTTTTCATGGCTATTTGCTGGAATTTCCGGGGTCCTGCGTAAGTTCAGTCCAATATAGGATGTCACATACATTGTGGTGATAGGAAATGGGAACAGGCGTTGTACCTGCCCGCCACCGAGTATCATCTTGATCCAATCCGGCGGTAGCCCCATGAGCTGCTGCACCGCCGTCGTATCCGCCCGCTCGAAAGCGTCCGCGGCACGCATGAGAGTGTCGCTCAGATCATCGCGGGCCTGTACCCGGCGGCGACCCGCTATCTCCGCCTCGCTGAAGTGGGCGTTCAAGCGCGCGGCATCGCCGCTAGGCCAACAGCCGGTATCCAGTTCCATAACGGCGTGGCGCAGCTCCACGTTGATGTGTTGGATGTCGGCGCTGCTGTGGCGCAGCTGCGCGGCAGTATCGCGCAGCTCTTGTGGATCCACCCGGATCGTTGTGTTCGGGGACATGATTTTCCTCCAATTCGGACAATCTAGAGCCAAAGAGGCTTTCAGACAAGCTTCACAAGATTTTATTGCGCATTTGGGTTGAAAGCAAGAGCGCGCTTAGGGTTCAGTTGCAGGTCTCAGGCGCACCCAGTGTGCTTTGTACGGGATGATTTAGTTACCATCAACGATTTTAAACTCACTGGTGTGTAAATTGTAGGTAGCAACAAAACGCTTGTTTTCAAGGTCCGTATAGGTGAATACCAGTGTATCCTCATCTGGTGACCACGTTGGGGCAAAGCCTTGCGGTTCAATACAATGACTTTGTTGCGTTTCTACATCAAAAATACAGATTGGTTGATTCTCACCCGATAATTCGCAAGCCCCGAAATGTTGATAGAGCAGCCGGGAACCATCCAGCGAGAAGCCCGAAAGCACCGTGTACGGTGGTAAAGATATTTCATGCCGCTCACCTGATGAGAGATCCAGGATGTATGCAGTATTGTTGCTACAGAAACCTAAAAAGTAACAGGGTGAACAGGGGAGACGCTCCTGCGCTGGATCAGCAGCTATTACGATAATCTTACTGCCATCTGGAAAGTAGCGGGCTTGTGTCTCCATCAGCGCGTCAGTGGTCAGGTTGATAGGTGGCCCCCCGGTAATGGAGCCCCGCATTAAATCAAACGGTCTCTGATCCTGGGCAATATAGAGATATGCGCCATCTGAAGAGACATCTTCTATCTTGTAATGATAAAACGGCTCTTGAACTACTGTGTGTGTGCCTTGGAAAACATCGAATAGCCATAGAACTCTGGTTGTATTGTTTTCCAGCACAGGGAGTAAGACATGTTGGCTGTCGGACAACCAGAACATCTGTCCTGAGATTGGCGGCACAGGATAGGTCATACGCGCTCCTGTGGATAACTCTAAAAATACTAGTTTATGCTCACCCCTGGTTACCGGTATTGACTCGGCAAAGTAAGCGCGCCATTGCCCATTGGGTGAAACTGAACGTCTTCCTAGGGGAGACTCGAAATACTCACCCTCAGGGCTTGGCGGGGGCGTGGTTGGAACCGGGTGGTCGTCTTGAACAGCGGACGCCGTGGGCGTCGGTATTTGCAAGACCGGGGCAGCCGGCGTCGGCGGCTGACACCCCATCATGCAAACCAATAGTGTAAGCATTAAACACATACGCGCTTTGTTAATCATCAACGACCTCCTGCATAACAAAAACTATGGGGGATCAACTCATTCTTCTGGGTTGCCAAGGTACTGCTCTGTTCCATCTATGCGTTCCCCGGCTACCCAACCGGTCCAGGTGATTCTTTCAGAGAAGATCACAGCCGGATCGATGGCTGGCAGCCTGCCTTGATTTCTATTGACAAAGTAATCTATTCTATTCCTCTCCAAAGATTCCTCATCAGTATCAGTCCTATCCCCCGCCAAATCTGCCTCACCAATCCTGACCTCCATGTGGAGATGTGGCGCTGTAGAATTACCCGTACTTCCTACCACACCTATAACATCCCCTTGATTGAGCACGGTGCCGACCGTGATTAAGCCAGTCACTGTCTCCGCCAGGTGGGCGTAGAGGATGTATACGGAATCCCCTTCTGTATACTGCGGTAAATCACGCATAGGTTGAGGCACCGAATCCGATGGATATTCTACGATAACGTAGTTGCCATAATCGTAATAATTGCCGTCTCGGTTGATCATGCTACCAGAGAACCTGACCACCCCCCCTGCCGAAGCATAGATTTGATCATCTCCCCCCTGATAAGTATAATCAATTCCTGGATGCCCATCGCGAAATGTATAACCAAGGGCTGAAATGTCGGAAACCGGAGGCCGAAAATCGGGAGAGGCGTAAGGGATGGTATATGTTACACGATACCATAGATGCTCGCCTTCCTGCAGGGGTGCGTCAGGATGTACGATCACTTCGGCACCCTCCGGAATTCTCCTGAGTACGACTTCACCCGTACCCGGAGCTTGCCGCAGGTTAAGCCCCACGCCGCTGACGACGCGCATGGGCCTTTCTTCTATCACTGGGGGCGCTGGCGCGGGTTCAATTTCCGGCGCCAGCGCCTGAGCACGTGCATTCTGCGCTTCGACCCAGGCCAGCACTTGCTGACCATTCACTGCTCTGGGAAAGTAGCCTAATTCGTTAATCCATGCTTCTAGTCCCGCCTGGCGTGCATAATAGAAGGCTACCCAATCGTCCTCCGTCCATTCCACCGCGCCCTCGCCTGAGAGCAGCCATGCCAAACGGAACTCGGCGTAGTCTTCCGCGGTCGGCGGGCGGCCATGATCCCGCTCGAATGCCTCCGCCCACCAGCCAAAGCCATCCGCTTCCCACGACAGCCCATCTCCCAAAGCATCCCGCCAGTTCCATTTGGTGACAGAGTTTTTCGCCGCAGGCAACCGGGCGTTTAGCCCCGTGTGGTGCAGCGGCTCACTGCCAGGCAGGGCCCGCGGAGCCGGCACCAGCCCCAGGAGCTGCTGCACCGCCGTCGTATCCGCCCGCTCGAAGGCGTCCGCGGCGCGCATGAGCGTGTCGCTCAGGTCGTCACGGGCCTGCACCCGGCGGCGACCCGCTATCTCGGCCTCGCTGAAGCTGGCGTTCAGGCGCGCGGCGTCGCCGCTGGGCCAACAGTCGAGGTCGAGTTCCATCACGGCCTGGCGCAACTCCGCGTGGATGTGTTGGATGTAGGCACTGCTGTGGCGCAGCTGCGCGGCAACCTCGCGCAACGCTTGCGGCTCAACCCGGATGTTTTTGTCTTGAGACATGGCAACCTCTTTTTGTGATTACTTTATTGAAATACAAATGGGTAATGGTTGCAAGTTCCTGTGAATCCAGCACAAGGTTGGCGCTCTTCGCGTCCTAACCCCGACAAAGCCACCTTGCTGCCAGGCCAAAACCAAAAAAGTTTTTTGTAGTAATGGCTTCAGCCACCTAAAGATCGCTAAAGCAGTTACTACGAACCTAAATTTCGATCCACGGAGTCTAACGATGAATTCGGGATTATGGTTCCAGTATTTGTAGAGTTACATTGTCAATTTCAAATGCGCATAACCACGCCCCTAAAGGCCCTGATCCCGACTCTGTGCATAAGACATGCCAGGTATCTCCAAGATATGTCAAAGTGATATCACAATTTGATACTGCTAAACTTTCAATATGATTATTAGCTAATTTTGCGACATCAAACAATAGCAGATTTTCGGCCAAAGCGCTTGGTGGTATAGTTAATGGATAATGCTCAGTATGATCCTCAAATTGCATTTCCATTGTTTCATTCAGTTTATCTATGGACACTATTCCCACGATTACGCGCGCGCGTAGTCTGAATTTTCGATCGATACGAACATATCCAATGTTAATTTTCCCGACCATTTCGTCAAGATCTTCACATTGGCCTAAGAATGTTAGTGAACTTGCATACGCTCCAGGTACATATTTCTGTACTTGTTGATCGACTTGCATCAGTATAGTATCCATTGTAATATATGAAGTATCTGGCAAAGATATGGGAATACCTGTAGCGTAGACAGGTTTAAAAGTAGATGCGCAGGCATTGAGCGATAAAAATATTAGGCACGCCGTCAATATTAGAGCAATATATTTAGAATTCATTACTCTTCACTCCAACGTAAATACTCATCAAGTGTTTGGTTATCATAAGGCCACCACTCAATCATACCTATGAGACCACGCATTTGAAGTTCCTGTTGAAATCTATCAGTCCATCCCCAATTATACGCAATAAGAAGTAATCTTTGCTGTTGTTCAGAGGTTAAGTTGTTATAACCCGTTGAGTTATTCAGCTGATCTGATAAATAATGCAACATTCCAGCCACATATTCGACTGATGTGGCTTCGTTTAACAAATCTAAACGTCTTTGATAATCATTGTTGCGTGTTGTCACATACCCCATTTCCTCTAACTCACGCGCGCGGCGAAGTTGCATCTGTGCCGGGCCAATAGAAGCAGTATCTCCTTGAATGTAACTTTGAAGAAATTCGGCTGTATTTGCGATAAAACCGGGTTGCATGGTGGGCCATAATGTTAACAACCTGCGCTCAATAGCAGCACTTTCCAAGCGCAGTACAGCTGCTATTAGTATTGGATCGACTGAATGTAGGTCTGCTTGCTCTTGAATAACATGAGTTACATTCATCACTAGTTGTCCACCAATTCGATCTCTCCTAGCATTATCTGACGATGGGAAAAGAAGAGTCGCAAACTCATAACCCACCCTTCCCCCTAAATAAGCGCCTCCAAGTATGATGAGGTAAGGTATCGGGTTATTATAGGTGTAACTGTAGCGATTGAGGCTCTGCGAATTGCTAAATAATATCTGATCCGTTAGCCAGTTCGTTCCATTATCCGTGGGGAGTAAAGAAGGTGGCGCGGGCAACCGGGCGTTCAGCACCGTGCGGTTCAGCGTCTTCCTGCTGGGCAGGGTGGGCGGCGTTTGCATCCAGCCCGGCACCCGCCCCAGGAGCTGCTGCACCGCCGTCGTATCCGCCCGCTCGAAGGCGTCCGCGGCGCGCATGAGCGTGTCGCTCAGGTCGTCGCGGGCCTGCACCCGGCGGCGATCCGCTATCTCCGCCTAGCTGAAGTGGGCGTTCAGGCGTGCGGCGTCGCCGCTGGGCCAACAGCCGAGGTCGAGTTCCATCACAGCCTGGCGCAGCTCCGCGTGGATGTGTTGGATGTTGGCGCTGCTGTGGCGCAGTTGCGCGGCGACATCGCGCAACGCTTGCGGCTCAACCCGGATGTTTTTGTTCTGCTGAGACATGATATCCCTCTAATTCGGACAATCTAGAGCCAAAGAGGTTTTCAGACAAGCTTCGCAAGATTTTATTGCGCATTTGGGTTGAAAGCAAGAGCGCGCTTAGGGTTCAGTTGCTGGTCTCAGGCGCACCCAGTGTGCTTTGTACGGGATGATTTAGTTATCATCAACGATTTTAAACTCACTGGTGTGTAAATTGTAGGTAGCAACAAAACGCTTGTTTTCAAGGTCCGTATAGGTGAATACCAGTGTATCCTCATCTGGTGACCACGTTGGGGCAAAGCCTTGCGGTTCAATACAATGACTTTGTTGCGTTTCTACATCAAAAATACAGATTGGTTGATTCTCACCCGATAATTCGCAAGCCCCGAAATGTTGATAGAGCAGCCGGGAACCATCCAGCGAGAAGCCCGAAAGCACCGTGTACGGTGGTAAAGATATTTCATGCCGCTCACCTGATGAGAGATCCAGGATGTATGCAGTATTGTTGCTACAGAAACCTAAAAAGTAACAGGGTGAACAGGGGAGACGCTCCTGCGCTGGATCAGCAGCTATTACGATAATCTTACTGCCATCTGGAAAGTAGCGGGCTTGTGTCTCCATCAGCGCGTCAGTGGTCAGGTTGATAGGTGGCCCCCCGGTAATGGAGCCCCGCATTAAATCAAACGGTCTCTGATCCTGGGCAATATAGAGATATGCGCCATCTGAAGAGACATCTTCTATCTTGTAATGATAAAACGGCTCTTGAACTACTGTGTGTGTGCCTTGGAAAACATCGAATAGCCATAGAACTCTGGTTGTATTGTTTTCCAGCACAGGGAGTAAGACATGTTGGCTGTCGGACAACCAGAACATCTGTCCTGAGATTGGCGGCACAGGATAGGTCATACGCGCTCCTGTGGATAACTCTAAAAATACTAGTTTATGCTCACCCCTGGTTACTGGTCTTGACTCGGCATAGTAAGCGCGCCATTGCCCATTGGGTGAAACCGAACGTCTTCCTAGGGGAGACTCGAAATACTCACCCTCAGGGCTTGGCGGGGGCGTGGTTGGAACCGGGAGGTCGTCTTGAACAGCGGACGCCGTGGGCGTCGGTATTTGCAAGACCGGGGCAGCCGGCGTCGGCGGCTGACACCCCATCATGCAAACCAATAGTGTGAGCATTAAACACATACGCGCTTTGTTAATCATCAACGACCTCCTGCATAACAAAAACTATGGGGGATCAACTCATTCTTCGGGGTTGCCAAGGAACTGCTCTGTTCCATCTATGCGTTCCCCGGCTACCCAACCGGTCCAGGTGGTTCTTTCAGAGGTGTTTCTTTCAGAGAAGATCACGACCGGATCGATGGCTGGCAGCCTGCCTTGATTTCTATTGACAAAGTAGTCTCTTCTATTCCTCTCCACAGATTCCTTATCAGTATCAGTCCTATCCCCCGCCAAATCTGCCTCACCAATCCTGACCTCCATGTGGAGATGTGCCCCTGTGGACTCACCCGTACTTCCTACCACACCTATAACATCCCCTTGATTGAGCACGGTGCCGACTGTGATTAAGCCGGTCACTGTCTCCGCCAGGTGGGCATAGAGGATGTATACGGAACCCCCTTCTGTATACTGCGGTAAATCACGCATGGGTTGAGGCACCGAATCCGATTGATATTCTACGATAACGTAGTTGCCATATTCGTAATAATTGCCATTTTCGTTTATCATGCTACCAGAGAACCTGACCACCCCCCCTGCCGAAGCATAGATTTGATTATCTCCCCCCGACTGATAACCATAGTCAATTCCTGGATGCCCCTCTTCAAATGTATTACCGCTGACTACGACTGTGGAAAGCGGGGCCCAAAAATCGGGGGAGGCGTTAGGAGCAGGAGGAATCGTATACGTTACACGATACCATAGATGTTCGCCTTCCTGCACGGGCGCGTCAGGATGTACGATCACTTCGGCACCCTCCGGAATTCTCCTGAGCACCGCTTCGCCCGTACCTGGAGCTTGCCGCAGGTTAAGCCCCACGCCGCTGACGACGCGCATGGGCCTTTCTTCTATCACTGGGGGCGCTGGCGCGGGTTCAGTTTCCGGCACCAGCGCCTGAGCACGTGTATTCTCCGCTTCGACCCAGGCCAACACTTGCTGCCCCGTCGCTGCGCTGGGGAAGTAGCCTAATTCGTTAATCCAGGCTTCCAGTCCGGCCTGGCGCGCATAATAGAAGGCCACCCAATCGTCGTCCGTCCATTGCACCGCGCCCTCCCCTGAGAGCAGCCACGCCAAGCGGAACTCGGCGTAATCCTCCGCGGTCGGCGGGCGGCCATGATCCCGCTCGAACGCCTCCGCCCACCAGCCAAAGCCGTCCGCTTCCCACGACAGTCCATCTCCCAAAGCGTCCCGCCAGTTCCATTTGGTGACAGAGTTTTTCGCCGCAGGCAACCGGGCGTTTAGCCCCGTGTGGTGCAGCGGCTCACTGCCAGGCAGGGCCCGTGGAGTCGGCACCAGCCCCAGGAGCTGCTGCACCGCCGCCGTATCCGCCCGCTCGAAGGCGTCCGCGGCGCGCATGAGGGTATCGCTCAGGTCGTCGCGGGCCTGCACCCGGCGGCGACCCGCTACCTCCGCCTCGCTGAAGTGGGCGGTCAGGCGCGCAGCATCGCCGCTGGGCCAACAGCCGGTATCCAGTTCCATAACGGCGTGGCGCAGCTCCGCGTTGATGTGTTGGATGTCGGCGCTGCTGTGGCGCAGTTGCGCGGCAGTATCGCGCAGCTCTTGTGGCTCAACCCGGATGTTATTGTCTTGAGACATGGTACCCTCTTTTCGTGATCACTTCATTTTTTCTATTTTGACAACTCCAATGGCGGCATCCCGGTGATTTCCAGCACAAAATCACGCGCAGCTTTGGGGACAACAAACACATAACGATCTCCAAACCCATTTTCGCTGGTGACACCCCCGTAATTTCTGACCCCGCCATTGATGATATCCCGATCGGGTGCCCACATGTAGATGTCGTTGTTTCCGATGGCTGTTAACGTCGCCGTCAAATGAGATGTTTCTCCCAACGTGTAACTGATTTGAATGTCACTGCGCCGTAGCAATCGTGGCTCTGTGGACAAAGAGGTGGTGCGACAATAGATCCACACAAAACGCTGGTCTTCTGACGGCAATAACCACTTGTTCCCACGATCCAGGCGGTCTTCCCAGCGAACCGGCAGGCGACATACAATTTCGTAATCGCTATCCGTTGTGGTTACTTTTGCTCTTTGGAGCGCACATCCGGCGAGTACCAAACCTAGCAACATGATAACCAGTGTGATTTTCTTCATAGCTTATCCTTTGCATTAATCCATATCTCATCATTTCAGGGCCAGGTTTGTAGCAAAGGCGTTGAGGAACCCCAGGACGTTGTAATCCACCAGCCCCCATCTATTGCACCCGGCGGCGACCCGCTACCTCCGCCTCGCTGAAGTGGGCGGTCAGGCGCGCGGCGTCGCCGCTGGGCCAACAGCCGGTATCCAGTTCCATAACGGCATCTGTAATCCAGAACATGATTTCCACCACTGCAATATCGTTCAAGCGGTCTATGTAGGGTGTAACCTCAATTATATGTGAATTTATGACGGTACAAGCTGTCGCTGATGGAAGACACATTGATTGCAAAATTTTCATTGATGCAAATAAGACACTTGCATTTCACCCTTCCCGCTTAACCGCTCCGCCAACCTTGTATTCCGCCCGGCGATCTTATCATTCCGCACGGCCATGCCGATGGCACGGGGATCGCCCACCAGCACCACCAGCTCGCGCGCTCGCGTAACTGCCGTATAGAGCAGGTTGCGCTGAAGCAGCATATAGTGCTGCATGAGCAGGGAGAGCACCACCACCGGGAACTCCGAGCCTTGCGCTTTGTGGACGCTGACGGCGTAGGCGTGAACCAACTCGTCGAGCTGCGCAGTCTCGTACTCCACCCGCGCGCCGTCGAAATCCACCGTGAGCACCTGATCTTCCAGGTCGAGCGTGACAATACGCCCCATATCGCCGTTGAACACCTGCCGGTCATAGTCGTTGCGGAGCTGCATCACCCGGTCGCCCACGCGGAACACGCGCGAGCCGTGCCGCCAGTCCGTCTTGGCGGGCGCGGGCGGATTGAGCGCGGCCTGCAAACGGCGGTTCAGCTCCCCCACGCCCGCCGCGCCCCGGTGCATCGGCGTGAGCACCTGAATATCGCGCTGCGCATCGTAGCCGAACTTCCCCGGAATCCGGTTGACCACCACATCGAGCAGCAACTCGGCGGCGGCCTGTGGCTCCGGCTGCTGGAACAGGTAGCAATCGCGTGCGCCCTGGAAGATGGGCAGGTCGCCCTGGTTGATGCGGTGCGCGTTGACCACGATGAAGCTATCCTCAGCCTGGCGGTAGATGACCTCCAGGCGTGTCACTGGCACCGTGCCGCTGGCGATGCAATCGCGCAACACGTTCCCCGGCCCTACCGAGGGCAGCTGATCCACATCCCCCACCAACAACAGATGACACCCCAACGCCACCGCCTTGAGCAGGTGATTGGCGAGCAGCACATCCAGCATCGAGCTCTCATCCACAATCACCAGCGCCGCATCCAGCGGATTCTCCTGATCGCGCAAGAACGGTTGCGCCGGGCTGGGGTTGAACTCCAACAGGCGGTGCAGCGTCTTGGCGGGCTTACCGGTCAACTCGCTCAGCCGTTTGGCGGCGCGGCCCGTTGGCGCAGCAAGCAGCACCGAGCCGCCATGCGCCCCCAATAGCCGCAAGAGGCTTCCCACGATGGTTGTCTTGCCGGTGCCGGGCCCGCCCGTGAGGATGCTCACTTTCTGCGTGAGCGCCATCCGCACAGCCTCGCGCTGCTGCGCCGCCAGCGTGAAACCGCTCTGCTGGTCGAGCCAGGTGAACGCGGCGTCCCAATCGAGCGCGCGGAAATGCGCCAGCCGGTCTTGGGATGCGGTTTGCAGGCCGCGGATGCGGTTGGCGACTCCGCGCTCGGCGTAGAAAAACGGCGGCAGGTAGATAGCCTCGCTCTCCGGTGCGTCGCCCGGCTCGGCGATGACCTCTTCCATGCGGATCAGAATATCGAGTTGCGCGGTACACGCCTCGCGGGGGGCTTCGAGCAGGGCGGCGGCGGCTTCCACCAGCTGCGCGCGCGTGGCAAAACAGTGGCCGGCATCGCTGAACTGGCCCAGCGCGTAGCGCAACCCGGCTTGCAGGCGCTCCGGCGCATCGGCGGCAAAGCCCAGCTGCCGGGCGATCTTGTCCGCCGTCTTGAAGCCCACCCCGTAGATGTCCTTCGCCAGCCGGTAAGGGTCGCGCTGCACAATCGCAATCGCCTCATCGCCATACTGCTTGTAGATTTTCACCGCCAGCCCGGTGCTCACGCCGTGAGTCTGGAGGAAAATCATGATTTCCTTGATGTGCTTCTGCTCCTCCCACGCTGCTGCGATGCCCGCCACGCGCTTCTCGCCGATGCCGGGCACTTCGCGCAGCAGGTTGACATCGGACTCAATCACGTCCAGCGTGCGCAGGCCGAAGTAGTCCACGATGCGCCCGGCGTTGACCGGGCCGACGCCCTTGATGAGGCCACTGCCCAGGTACTTGCGCAACCCTTCGACCGTAGCGGGCAGCTGCACCTCGTAAGTGCGCACCTCGAACTGGCGCCCGTACTTGGCGTGCGTCGTCCACACGCCGCGCAACCGCAGCGATTCGCCCACCTGTGCGCCGGTCAACGCGCCGATTACCGTCACCTCGTAGGACTTCCCTTTGGGGATGACCTTAGCGACGGTGTAGCCGTTGTCCTCGTTTTGATAGGTGAGGCGTTCGAGCGTGGCCTCCAACTCCTGGAGGGGCGCTTCGGGCTGGGCGGCGGGCTGGTTCATGGCGCGGGTTTTGCCTCCCTGACGCTGCGCTTGAGCCGTGCCGGACCGAAGATGACAACCAATGCCACCGCCACAACAGCGGTGACGCCCACCATCAACACATAATGGCGCGTGAAGTCCGGGTGAACATCAAGCAGAGCAAAGGCCACTGCGTTGGAGGCCGCGTGGAAGAGGGAGACATAAAGCAGACTGCCCGCGGTGTGATTGTAGAGCCAGGTGTAGATAATCGTGAGTGAAACAGCGAAGACCGGCTCTGCCCACAGCGGCAGGCTCGCCATCGAAGCATCCGGGTTGAGCATGAGCGGCAGGTGCCAGAGCGACCACAGCAGACCCATGAGCACGCTCGTCCCCAACGCGGAGTAGCGCTGTTGCAGGCGGGGAAGCGCGTAGCCGCGCCAGCCGAGCTCCTCCCACACGTTAGAGAGAAGCGTGATGGGCAGGAACCGTAGCATCGCGCTCCAGGGCAGCGTGGCAAAAGCCAGTTGCGGCCCACCGAGCAATGGCTCAAGCGCCCAGGCTATCAACACAAGCACGAGCGGGGTTAGCAACGCCAGCAGCAACCAGCCGACACCGGCCCGCTGAAATAGCGACTGGAACAGATCGCGGGGGCTGTTTTTCCCCTCCGTAAGCATCAACACAATCACTGCCGCTATTGTTGGCCCAGCGCTACCTAGAATGGTGAACAGAAAACTATCGAAGGGAAACAGCCAACCGCGCGCGTAAGCGGCTTGCGCCCCCCACCCCAGCCAGGAAATGGCAAAGGCCAATAGATAGAAGGCAATAAGTGAGTGTGCTTTTATCCAGGATTTCATGAATAGGTAACTCCTACACAAATCTCAAATCGCAAATCATAAATCGCAAATTGAGATTTGCGATTTGCGATTTGCAAGTCTGTTGCAAGTGTAGCCTAAAATGGAAGTGCGTCAACTCAAGCAACTTACCACCAGCAACCAGCAACAAGTTAGCCTCCTCAAACCTTAACAATTTATTAACATACTATTGAAGACGTGTTAACAATCAGCTGGTATGCTACGCTTGTCTCAAAAATACTAAGTTTTGGAGGAAAAGAACATGCGTCGCTTATGGTTAATCGCTTTAGTCTTGGTTGCCCTGGCGGCAACCGCGTGTGGGTCTACACCCACGCAAGCCCCGGCCACCCAAGCGCCGGCGGTTCAGAATACGCAGGCACCAGCAGCTCAAGCCACACAGTCGCCAGCGTTGGCAGGTATATTGCCCGAAGTAAACCCGCTAGATGTGCGCGGCGACATCATCACCGCCGGGAGCTCCACCGTGTTCCCACTGTCCGAGCGGCTCGCCGAGCGGTTCCGCGATGAGGGCTACAGCGGCAACATCACGATTGATATGATTGGCTCCGGCGCGGGCTATGAACGCTTCTGTGTCGCCGGTGAAAGCGACATTGCCAATGCCAGCCGTCCTATCAAGGATTCCGAGGTCGAATCTTGCCGCGCTATCGGGCGCGAACCCCTCGAGTTCCGCGTGGGCACGGATGCCCTGGCGGTGGTGGTGAGCAAGGAAAACACCTTCGTCACCAATGCCAGCATGGACGAACTCGCCGCCATCTTCACCGCTGAAAAGTGGTCGGATGTGAACCCCGCGTGGCCCAACGAAGCCATCCTGCGCTTCATCCCCGGCACGGATAGCGGCACGTTCGATTACTTCGTGGAGGAAGTCTTTGACAAGGAAAAGGAGCCCCTGCTCAACGCCAGCAACCTGCAACTGAGTGAGGACGACAATATCCTGGTGCGCGGCATCACCGGCAGCCCCTACGCCATCGGCTTCTTCGGCTACGCTTACTATGAAGAAAACGCTGATACGCTCAATATCCTTTCGATTGATGGCGTTGCGCCGAGCGCGGCCACGGTGGATGACAACTCCTACCCGCTCGCCCGCCCGCTCTTCATCTACTCCGACGCCACGATTATGCGCGAGAAGCCGCAGGTCGCTGCGTTCATCAACTTCTATCTCACCTATGTCAACGAGGAAATCGTCGCCGCCGGGTATTTCCCCGCCAGCCCCGCCGCCCTTGAAGGGGCGATGCAGGCGTGGCTCGATGCGATGAAATAATGGTAACGTCCCCTGGCGAAGGTTGCAAATCTTCGCCAGGGTAAACTATGACCCAGACGGCGGACAACAAGTCCGTCGTCTGTGGTCAACCGGAGGCCAATAACGTATGACATTAAGAACCGATTCCATGCCCGCAGTGAACAATGCTACACCTGCTACGCGGGCCACCGTCAAATTACAGAAACGCTTACGCCTGAGCGAGACCCTGATTCAGGGATTTTTGTTTATCTGCGGCGCGATTTCCATTCTTACCACCATCGGCATTGTGTATGTGCTGGGGCGCGAGTCCATGCTCTTTTTCGCCAGCCCTGAAGTAACGCTGCTGGAATTCTTCGGCACGACTCGCTGGCAACCGGCCATTCTGCAATTCGGCATTTGGCCGTTGATGAACGCTACTTTTATGACCAGCGCCATTGCGCTGCTGGTAGCGTTGCCGCTGGGGCTGAGCGCCGCCATCTACCTGAGCGAATATGCCACGCCGCGCGTGCGCAACATGCTCAAACCCATTCTCGAAGTGCTCGCGGGTGTGCCCACTGTAGTCTACGGTTATTTTGCGTTGAGCTTTATGACCCCGCTGCTGCGGGCAATTTTCGGCATGAACACGGTGGAAATCTACAACACCGCCTCCGCCGGGCTGGTGATGGGGATTCTGATTCTGCCGCTGGTGACTTCGATGAGCGAGGATGCGCTGAGCGCGGTGCCGCGCAGCCTGCGCGAGGCAGCTTATGCACTGGGGGCAACCCGGCTGGAAACGGCGGTCAAGGTAGTGGTGCCGGCGGCCCTTTCGGGCGTCACGGCGGCCTTCATTATTGCTGCTTCGCGCGCCATCGGCGAGACGATGATTGTGGCGGTCGCCGCCGGCGCAGGGCCGAATTTCACTTTCAACCCCTTCAAAGCCGCCGAGACCATGACCGGGCACATCGTCCGCATCAGTGGCGGCGACCTCAGCTACGATTCCATTGACTACAATAGCATCTTCGCTATCGGGCTGATGCTGTTCTTTATGACGCTGACCCTGAACCTGATCAGCAATCAGGTAGTGCGGCGCTTCCGGGAGGTATACGAATGACCCAGCCGAACCCATTCAACCCACAAATTGCGCGCCGCCATCGGATAGGGCGCGTGTGGAGCACGCTCTTTCTGGGCGCGATTATCGTCGCCATTGTTGCGTTGGGCGCGCTGCTCTACAACATTATTGATGAATCCTTCGGGCTGGCGGCTATCGAGAACAGAGTGGATCCGGACACGCTCGCCATCGAGGGCGTCCCACTGGAAGACCTTAGCAAAGAGCAGTTGACCGAGATTTTGGCGGCGCATGTCTCCGCTGGCTTGCTGCGCCGCTTTGAAAACGATCAGCCGTTCGCGGAGCGCGACCGCGCTAGCGTGTACGCGCTCGTGTTGGAGCGCGTGGTCGAGCCACAGATCAGAGCCGCCTGGTCACTTACCGATTCGTTGCTCCGCCGCGAACAAGTCCTCGCCGAAGCCGCCGAAAAATACCCGCAGGCCGAAGTGGAGTTCCGCTCGTGGCTGACGCCCACGTTTCTGCAAATGCCGCAATCAAGCAAACCGGAGCTGGCGGGGGTGCGCACCGCTGTGTTGGGGTCACTATGGACAATTTTCATTACGATTGCCTTTGCCTTCCCCATTGGCGTGGGCGCGGCCATTTATCTCGAAGAATACGCCGCCGATAATCTCGTGAATCGCATCATTCAGACCAACATCAACAACCTGGCTGGCGTACCTTCGATCATCTACGGTATGTTGGGGCTGGCGATTTTTGTGCGCGGGCTGGAGCCGCTCACCAGCGGGGCGATGCTGGGCGCAGTAGATGTCACTACCGCCAACGGGCGCACGGTGCTCTCCGCCGGACTAACGCTGGCACTGCTCATCCTGCCGCTGCTCATCATCAACGCGCAGGAGGCCATCAAGGCCGTGTCAAACTCGTTGCGCGAGGCGAGCTACGGTCTGGGGGCGACGCGCTGGCAGACGATCTGGCATCATGTGCTACCTAACGCGCTGCCGGGCATCCTCACCGGCACAATTCTGGCGATCTCCCGCGCCATCGGCGAGACCGCGCCGCTGGTGGTGGTGGGCGCATCGGCCTTCGTCGCGCTCGATCCCAATGGGCCGTTCTCCAAGTTCACCACATTGCCCATCCAGATTTACCAGTGGACCACCCGTCCGCAAGATCAGTATCGCAGCCTGGCCGCCGCCGCCATTCTGGTGTTACTGGCTTTGTTGTTAAGCCTGAACGCAACGGCGGTACTGTTGCGTAATCGTTATAGCAGGGCCTAACCGCGCAAATCCTTGCTCGACCAGCAAGCACGCGGGCCACATAAATCCTTTTTGATTCCGGTTTATCCGGGTTAGGAGCGTATAACATGGGAATTTCATTATCACATAATTTTCAACTACCCACCGAACACAACGGCTACGCCGTCGAAGCGCGTGGGCTAGAAGTCCATTATGGCCCTTTTCGCGCCGTTAAAGACACTTCGATCAAGGTCGAAGCCCGTAAAATCACCGCCTTCATCGGGCCTTCGGGCTGCGGCAAAAGCACCGTGCTGCGGGTTTTCAATCGCATGAACGATCTGATCCCCACCGCGCGGGTGACAGGCGAGGTGTTGTTCGAGGGGCAAAATATCTACGCGCCCGATGTGGACGCGGTGGAGGTGCGGCGGCGCGTGGGCATGGTCTTTCAGAAACCCAACCCCTTCCCCAAGAGCATTTACGAGAACGTGGCCTGGGGCGCGCGCATCAACGGCTTTCGCGGCAACATGGATGAGCTGGTGGAACAGACGTTGCGCCATGCGGCGCTGTGGGATGAGGTGAAGGACAAGTTGCAGCAGAACGCGCTGGCGCTCTCCGGCGGGCAGCAGCAACGGCTGTGCATTGCCCGCGCCATCGCCGTTCAGCCGGACATCGTGCTGATGGACGAACCGGCCTCCGCGCTCGATCCCATCGCCACGCTGCGCATCGAGGAGCTCATGCGCACGCTGGCGGAGGAGTACACGATTATCGTGGTTACGCACAATATGCAGCAGGCGGCCCGCGTTTCGGACTACACCGCATTCTTCATGGTGGATGAAGAGCGCGCCGGCTATCTGGTGGAATACGGCAACACCCGTGACATCTTCACGAATCCGAAGGACAAGCGGACGGAAGATTATATTACGGGCAGATTTGGGTAAAACGTAAGGGTGAAATCTTTTGAAACTGGTGTACAATAGCCTTAGCCACGAATTGGCATGAATTTTAAGAAATAAATGAATAATTCGTGTCAATTCGTGAAATTCGTGGCATAATAATAGTAACACAACGGAGAAATGAATCCTATGGAGACAAGAAGAACCTTTGACCGCGAGTTACACGCGCTGCAAGATCAGGTGCTCACGCTGGGCAGTATGGTGGAGAATGCCATCATCGAGTCGGTGGCGCATCTCAAGCAGCAGAATCTCGAAGGGGCGCGAGAGATTATCGTGCAGGATAGCCTCATCAACAAGAAGCGCTACGCTATCGAAGAGCAAGTGCTAGTATTGATTGCTACGCAGCAGCCGATGGCGAGCGATCTGCGCGTGTTGGCGGCGATGCTGGAAATCGCCGGGGAGCTGGAGCGCATCGCCGATTACGCCAAGGGCATCGGCAAAATCACGCTGATGATTGGCTACACGCCGCACATCAAACCGCTGATTGACATCCCCCTGATGGCACAGCACGCGCGCGAGATGCTGCACGCGGCGCTGGTGGCCTTCGCCCAGCGCGATGTGGCCGCCGCCCGCGCCATCCCCAAAGAAGATGATGTGGTAGATCAGCTCTACAACCAGGTCTACCGCGAGCTGCTCACCTACATCTTCGAGGATCACACCCGCATCGAGCAGGCCAATCAGCTGCTCTGGGCCGCGCACAATCTGGAACGCGCCGCCGACCGCGTAACCAATATCTGCGAGCGCGTCATCTTCACCGTCACCGGCGAAATCGCGGAGCTGGATGTGAAGGGAGAGCTCGAAGCGCCGCCGGAAGTGTAATGTACTGCGTACTGCGTAAGAAGAGAGTTACGCATTACGCAGTATTGATAAACTGCTGCGCATACAATTGCGCGTACACGCCGCCCTGTTCCAGCAGGGCGGTATGTGTTCCCTTCTCGATGATGCGGCCATCTTCCACCACACAGATCATATCGGCTTTGCGGATGGTGCTGAGGCGGTGCGCGATGACGATGGCGGTGCGCCCGGCCAGCAATCGCTCCAACGCGCCCTGGATGAGCACCTCGGTGAGGGTATCCACACTGGCGGTGGCCTCGTCGAGAATCAGGATGCGCGGCTCGGCCAGCACCGCGCGCGCGATGCAGAGCAGTTGCCGCTGCCCCAGCGAGAGGTTGACGCCCCCCTCCTGCACCAGGGTCGCATAGCCCTGCGGGAGTTGCGTGATGAACCCGTGCGCGTTGGCGGCCTGCGCCGCCGCTTCGACCACGTCTTGCGACGCCTCTGGTTGCTCGAAGCGGATATTATCGGCAATCGTTCCGGCGAACAGGAACGGGTCTTGCGGCACCAGTCCCATCTGCCGCCGTAACGAGGTCTGTGTGACCGTCCGCACGTCGCGCCCGTCTATCAGCACCGCGCCCTCGGTGGCTTCGTAGAAGCGCGCCACGAGATTGGCAATAGATGTTTTCCCCGCGCCAGTTGGCCCGACAAGCGCCACGGTCTGGCCCGGCGCGATGTGCAAATCCACCTCATGCAGCACGCGGGTCTCGCCGCGATAGGCGAAGCTTACGCCGCGCAGCTCCACCTCACCCACGATGTCCGGCATCTCTGTGGCAGAGGGCAAGTCGTACACATCCGGCTCAGTATCCAGCAACTCCAACACCCGCTCGCCGCCAGCCATGGCCGATTGCAACGTAGTGTAGAGCTGACTGAGCTCCTGAATCGGCTGAAAGAAGCGGCTCACATAGGATAGGAACGCGACCACCACGCCCAGGGTGAGGGCTTCCTGTGCCACCGCCCGCCCGCCGAACCACAACACCACGCCGGTCGCCAGCATCCCCAGAAACTCCACGGTGGGCAGAAAGATGAACGAGAGCGACATGGCCGAGACGTAGGCGTCGCGGTTGGCGCGGTTGACCTGATCGAACCGCTCCTGCGAGGCGCTTTCCTGCGCGAACGCCTGGATGACGCGCATCCCCACCAGGTCTTCGGCGAGATCTCCCACGACGGCGGCGATGCTGGCCCGCGTGCGGCGGAAGGCTCCGCGCGCCAACCGCGTGAACGCCAGCGTCGCCAGCAGCATGAGCGGCGTCACGCTGAACGTGAGCAGCGCCAGGCGCGGACTCATTGAGAGCATCACGGCCACGATGCCCACCAGCATCAGCAGGTCGCCGATGAGCGTGAGCAGGCCCTCTGAGAGCAGCTCGTTGATGACGCCCACGTCGCTCATCACGCGGGAGATGGTCACGCCGACAATGTGCGTATCGTGATAGCCCAGTGAAAGCCGCTGCAAATGCGCGAACAGCTGCTCGCGCAGCGTCATCAGGATGCGCTGCCCAACCCAGGAGAGCTGGTAGGATTGCACGATGGTCGCCAGGTACAGGCCCAGAAACGCGCCCAGCATAATCAGCGCGGTGCGCGCCAACCCCGGCCCGTCGCCGGTGGCAATCATTTCGTCAATGATGATTTTCATCAGGTAGGGCACGGTCAGCGTGAGCGCCGAGGCGATCAGCAGCATGGCAAACGCCAGCAGCATCCGCCCCGCGTAGGGCCGCAGATAGCCCAGTAGCCGCACCATGATGCGCCGGTCGAATGCGCGGCCCGCGCCCTCGCCTTCACCGAAGTTTTCCAGCACTCCGCGCGGCCCCATATTCATGCCGCTCCCGCCGATAGTGAAACTCATACGTCATTCCTTTTCCAAAACATAATCACCACATAACCATGTAGCACAGGATAATGAATTTTAAGAAATTAATCCGTAAATAAGGTTTTGTGTCAAGTTGGTCGCTATAAAAATATAATGATACCCCCTATCCCCCTGCCCCCTTTCCCCCGCAAGCGGGGGAAAGGGGGCTTTTTTGTGGGTTTTTTGGGCGGCGGCTTT
>Ga0334882_1000744_pt1 | contig 46457 bp, 39 predicted proteins | sample GraSluR1_MG_5_FD_207226 | JGI IMG/M metagenome (GOLD analysis project Ga0334882, IMG submission 207226) | Sludge microbial communities from methane-producing bioreactor in Wageningen University, Netherlands - Granular Sludge_15_04-R1 | ecosystem: Engineered > Bioreactor > Anaerobic >... | reverse complement strand
CTATTATTATTATACCCCTACTGGGTAATGGATTTTTCAATATTCTGTCTCCTCTCTAAAAAGCTGGTCGTCTTTCCATGCTATATTAATATTATACCCCTACTGGGTAATGGATTATTTCCATTCTCTATTTGGCGTGTAGCCTGACACCTCATATCCTCACTGTTATTCCATTATCAATCAAATACTTCTTAAGATCAGGTATTGAGAGTTTGCCGTAATGGAAGAGGCCGGCAGCCAGAAGAGCGTGAGACCTGCCTCTTGTAACGGCTTCAAGGAAGTGCTCAGGCCTTCCCGCACCACCTGAGGCTATTACAGGAACCTTAACTCTTGAAACAACACCGGCCAGTGCTTCAACGGCAAAACCTTTGCCTGTTCCGTCATTATCGATTGAAGTGAACAGAATCTCACCGGCCCCCAGTTCAACACCACGCTCAACCCATGCAAACAAATCAAGATCAACAGGCACCTTGCCTCCGTTCACAAATACCTTCCAGGAACCGTCAGGCTGCCGTCCCGCATCAACTGCCAGAACAACACACTGGCTACCGAACTTTTCAGCCAGATCAGATATGAGTTCTGGCCTCCTGACCGCAGCACTGTTGACCGATACCTTGTCAGCACCGTTTGAAAGCAGGAGTGAGACATCCTCAGCAGAGCTGATACCCCCACCTACCGTAAATGGAATATTAACCTCCTCAGCTACGCGCCTGACCATTCCGGCCATTGTTTTTCTTCCCTCATCAGTAGCAGAAATATCCAAAAAAACCAGCTCATCAGCACCCTCTGTGCTATATATGGCCGCCAGCTCAACAGGATCGCCCGCATCGCGGAGTCCTTCGAAATTGGTGCCTTTAACCACACGGCCATCCTTAACATCAAGACAGGGAATGATGCGAATAGAAGGCGTAGGGGGCGTAGGGGGCGTAAAGGGCGTAAAGGCAGAGCCTTTTTCATATAGGGCTTTTCCAACTATTGCGCTTTTAATGCCTGCTGCTTCAAGCTCTTTAAGATCAGCTGCTGATGAGACTCCCCCGCTGGCAATAAGATCGAGATCAGGGAAGCGTTTCAGGATTTTACGGTACAGGTCTGTGGCCGGGCCGCTCATCATTCCATCCCTGCTCACGTCGGTACAGATTACCGTAATGATTCCTTCTCTAACATAACTCTCTATAAAATCAATTACGTCAGCCTGAACAGTCTCCTTCCATCCGCTTACTGCTATGCGGCCGCCACGAACGTCAGCTCCGAGAATGATTTTCTCCGGGCCGAACTCAGACAGCCATTCAAGAACCAGTTCCCTGTTACGTGCTGCCATGCTGCCAGCTGTGATCTGCCTTACTCCCAACTCAAATAAAACCTTAAGATCGTCGCGCGTTCTTACGCCACCTCCGAAATCCACTGACAGAGATGTAGAGCGGCATATTTCCTTTACTACCGGAATATTCACGAGCCTGCCTGCTGCGGCTCCGTCAAGATCAACAACATGCAGCCTGCCGAATCCCTGCTCCTCAAACTGCTGTGCCATCAGTACAGGATCATCGCCATATATTTTCTTCAGTGAATAATCTCCACCTGTAAGTCTGACACACTTACCATCAATAATATCAATAGCCGGAATAATCTCTATCATAGTTCAAGAAAGTTTTTAATGACATGCTGCCCTGCAGAACCCGATTTTTCAGGGTGGAACTGACAACCAAAGAAATTGTCCCGTGAGGCGGCGGCAGCAAAAGGTTCTCCGTAGCTACATGAAGCTATGGTTTCGTCTCCGACAGAAGCCTTATAGCTGTGAACAAAATAAAACCACTCGCCATCCCCGATACCCTTGAAGAGGGGACCCTTCAGTTTTGTTGCCCTGTTCCAAGCCATATGCGGAACCGGCAGCTCAGAAGAATGAAAAAGACTCACCCCGCCACCGAAGATTTTCAAACCTGCTTCGTCTGATTCTTCAAGCCACGAATACATCAGCTGCATCCCCAGGCATATTCCAAGCACCGGCTGGGTAAGGCGGGGTATCAGGCAGGTGAGTCCTGCATTTCTCAGTGATTCCATTGCAGGACCAGAGCTGCCGACACCCGGAATAATGACCTTGTCGGCACCGGCAATTACTCCCGGAGAGTCTGAGATAACCGGTTCATATCCCAATCGCCGGCATGCCGTCTGCACCGAAAAGATGTTGCCCGCAGAATAATTAATTATTACAATATTATCCATCACAAATTTCAGATTTAATTATGCAAAATGACGTTTCCGCCGCACCGCAGAAAGGTGGGGGGGGTGGCCATATGGGCTATGAATATTCAACCCCGCTGGGGTTGCATTTAATGTGATTGCCGCGCCGCAGAAAGGTGGGGGGTGGCCATATGGGCTATGAATATTCAACCCCGCCGGGGTTGTATTGAATGTGATTCCCGCGCCGCACAAAGGTGGGGGGTGGCCATATGGGCTATGAATATTCAACCCCGCCGGGGTTGTATTGGAATTTCCCATACCGTTTACCGTATACCGTAAACCGTTTGCCGTAATCATATCACCCCTTTTGAACTGGGAACCGATGTTCCTCCCGTTGCTTTAAGGGCCATACGCAATGCCCTTCCGAATCCCTTGAAAACAGCTTCAGCAATATGATGATCGTTTTCACCAGAAGCCTTGACATGAATTGCACAGCGGGCCGATGCTGAAAGCGACCTGAAAAAGTGACTCACCATCTGTGTTGGCATATCTCCCAACATTTCAGAGCGGAATTCAACATCCCACACGAGCACAGCCCTTCCGCTCATATCTACAGCCACACTGGCAATGCTCTCATCCATGGGAAGTGTAAAACCATATCTCTCAACCTGTCTCTCCTTCATCGCATCAGCAATTGCCTGTCCAAGCGTAATAGCAACATCCTCAGCCAGATGATGAGCGTCGACATGCAGATCGCCGTTACCTCTTATGAGCATGTCAAAACCGGAGTGAAAAGCCACCAATTCAAGCATATGGTCGAGGAATCCAAGTCCTGTCTGCACATCACCGATACCCCGGCCATCAGCACTGAATTTAACTATTACATCTGTTTCTGTTGTTCTTCGGCGTATTTTGGCTTTCTCTCTCCTGACGGTTGTGTCTGTCTCTGCTCCCTCCATGAAACCACGTATTGCCTCAAGCAGCAATCTGTTTTCGGGAGGCCTTCCAACAGTTATCCTGAGGCTGCCCTCACACCCCTTAACTGAAGAGCGGTCCCGGACGACTATGCCCTTTTCTGCCAGGTATCTGTATAGCCCCTTAGGATCTTCGACCTTTACAAGTAGGAAGTTGGCATCTGAGGGCCATACCTTCAAAACACCCTTAACAGTCTGCAATTCATCAGCCAGCTTACGGCGCTCTTCAATAATTACAGCAACCTGTTGAGCGGTTTCCCTTTCAGCATCAAGCGACTTCAGGGCCGCATCGAGGGTCAACGTGTTCACATTGTAGGGCAGTTTAATCTTATTGAGCACCGACAGAACCTCCTGGCAGGCGTAGCCAACTCCAAGCCTGGCTCCTGCCATTCCGCGGGCCTTTGAAAAGGTGCGAAGTATCATAAGGTTCTTGTATACCGGCAGTAAGTCCATTGCACCGTTGGTACCTGAAAATTCAATATAGGCTTCATCCACTATAACCAGTCCGGGAAAAGTAGCAGCAATCTCTTCGATAAGGTCTGCCGGAACCAGGTTAGCTGTCGGATTGTTTGGCGAACATAGAAAAACAATTTTCACCTGTGATCCGCTGGATGCAGAATCTGCCGCAGCTGCGACAATAGCACCGGCATCGGGAAGAAACTCAGAGGTAAGAGGAACTTCCACAATTCGTGTTGCATTTGCGCGGGCCTGCACTTCATATATGCCAAAGGTGGGAGGAGTAATAATTATTGAATCTTTACCCGGTATGCAAAAGGCTCTTATCATCAGGTCAATGATCTCATCGCTGCCATTGCCTGTAAAAATGCTGGAGGCGGAGATTCCGGTAATTTCAGATAGTTTCTCCCTGAGGTTTTTTTGCAGCGCCGCCGGATACCTGTTAAGGTCGGGGACACCCTTGTACCTGAATCCAAAAGGATTTTCATTTGCATCAAGAAATATTTCTGCTTCTCCCTTAAACTCATCGCGGGCTGATGAGTATGGCTTAAGTTCCAGAAGTTCGGGCCGTGCAAGCGATAGTATGTCTGTCATTACCTGTAAAATTGTATTACTGTTTCGATATCTCATTTATTCTCACCCTTACAGCGTTTGCGTGGGCATCAAGCTGTTCGGCTCTGGCCATTGTTTCAACTACCGGACCCAGCTTCATCAGACCTGAAGGTGTTATATTCTGGAAAGTTATCTTCTTCATAAAGGAATCCAGCGACACGCCGCTCCAACCTCTTGCAAATCCGTTGGTAGGAAGGGTGTGGTTTGTTCCTGAAGCATAATCGCCTGCACTTTCAGGGCTGTAGTTCCCAAGGAAGACTGAACCGGCGTTGACCACCCTGGATGCCATTCCGTCGGGATCAGCAACAGAAAGAATCAAATGCTCGGGGGCATAGGCATTCATTACCATTACAGCCTCATCGGTGTTATTCACAACAACGACAGCAGAATTGGCCAGGGCCTTTTTAATTGTCTTCTGACGTTCAAGTGAAGTAAGCTGTCTCTCTATTTCCTGCATTACTTCCACAGGCAGGCTGGCCGAAGTAGTTACCAGTACTGCCTGGCTGTCATCGCCATGCTCTGCCTGCGACAGAATGTCGGAAGCAACAAATGCCGGGACGGCAGTTTCGTCAGCCACTATCATCACTTCTGAGGGACCGGCAGGAAGATCAATGGCAATTCCTTCCTTCGATGCCATCTGCTTGGCAGCCGTTACCCACTGATTTCCCGGTCCGAATATCTTGTCAACCCTGGGAACCGATTCTGTTCCAAAAGCCATGGCCGCAATTGCCTGAATACCGCCTACCTTAAAGATTGATTTTACGCCGGTAACAGAGGCTGTCCACAGAATTGCAGGATCGACAGTGCCGTCGCGACGTGGCGGGGTACAAAGGATCGTTTCACCACAACTGGCTACCCGAGCCGGTACTGCGAGCATAATTACAGTCGAAAACAGGGGCGCGGTTCCCCCGGGAATATAGAGACCTACTTTTTCGATGGGAAGAGAGCGCTGCCAGCACCATACCCCGGGCATAGTCCCCACTATTTTTTCCTCCATTATCTGGCTGCGGTGAAATGTTTCGACATTTTCAATAGCCCTTGAGATAGCCTGTTTCAGATCAGGAGATACCTGACTGCCGGCTTCTGCAATTTCATCTTCAGATACCCTGATGGTATTGAGGTTGGCCTTGTCAAACCTGAGAGTATAATCAAGCAACGCACTGTCGCCGCTCTGACGAACACCGGTAAAAACAGATGTTACTGTCTCTTCAAGCAAGGCTGTTTCAGCGACAGGACGACGGAGTGACTCCAGTACGGTTTCCAGTGGCTGATCTTTTAATGATATGATTTTCATCTCTTTATAGTTAGGTTACATTATCATTTTGTCAATCGGAATTACAAGGATGCCCTCGGCACCGTTTTCTTTTAGACGGCCTATCACACCCCAGAAATCATCATCTCCGATTACCGAATGCAGAGAACTCCAGCCCGGTTCTACCAGCGGCATTATCGTAGGGCTTTTCATTCCGGGAAGAATGCGGCTGACAACATCAATACGGTCGTTGGGTACGTTCATGAGTATGTAGCTGCTGTTTCGGCTGGCCAGAACTGACTTTATCCTAAATATTAACTCGTCGGCTATTGCCTGCTTTGCCGGGGCCAGTGAGCCGCTGTCAACGAGGCAGGCCTCTGAGTCAAGTATGGTCTCTACCTCACGAAGTCCGTTGCGGAAAAGAGTACTTCCCGAGCTTACAAGATCGCACACTGCATCTGCCAGTCCTATGTTCGGTGCTATTTCAACCGAACCTGAGATTATATGTATTTCTGCTTCAAGGCTATTGGCATCAAGCCAACGGCTCAGACTGTTAGGATATGAGGTTGCTATACGCTTCCCGTTGAACCATGCCAAACCGGTGTATTCAGATTGCCGCGGAAGAGCCAGAGAAAGACGGCATCGCGAGAAACCCAGTTGATGAACTATACGGCATTGATGTTCTGTCTCCGCTACCAGATTTGAACCTATGATTGCCATATCGGTAACACCGTCGGCAAGGTATTGTGGTATATCTGAGTTCCGTAGAAACAGAACCTCAAGGGGAAAGTTGGAGGCGCTGACAAGCAGCTTGTCTTCACCATTCTCAATCCTTATCCCCGCATTTCTGAGAAGGGCTATTGATTCATCATGGAGCCTTCCCGATTTCTGCACTGCAATTTTAAGATTCATTTTACAAAAAGTTATTTAAATGAAAAAAGCCCGCCATTTTTGGCGGGCCTGTATCGTTTATTTGTTTATATCTCAGAGAAAACACACAAAGATCATCAGCTCGCCGCAGGGCAAGAAACATGATGATGATGATGTGTGGTAAAGAGTATCATTGTTTTTTTTCGTGTGGCAAATATAGCTCTTTTGTTTTACCTGCAAAAGTTTTTACACTTATTTTATCTGTCCTGGTTAATGTACCGGTTTAATAATTAGGTCTATCTGTTGCCGTGCTATTGATTCTGATATCTTATCGTGCCGCCGACAATCGTGTACATCACCCTGGCATTAAGTATCTCTGACGATTCTGATTCAAGTATGTTTCTGTCTAGAATTGTAAAATCAGCCAGCTTCCCGGTTTCGATGGAACCAAGGACATCTTCCTGGTATGCAGCATATGCAGCCCAGATAGTGAAGCCTTTGATTGCCTCCTCAATGGTAAGCCTGTGTTGCGGGAACCATCCCCCGGGAGGATTCCCCTCGTGGTTCTGGCGCGTTACTGCAGAATAGATACCATAGAGCGGATTTACAGACTCCACAGGAAAGTCCGATCCCATAGGAATGGGTAGTCCGGCTTCCAGAAACCACCTCCAGGCGTATGCTCCTTCAGCACGCTCATCACCCACCCTGTCGGCTACGAACGACATATCAGAGGTGGCATGTGTAGGCTGCATCGAAGGAATGATATCAAGTGCAGCAAATTTTTCGACATCCTCACGCCGAACTATCTGGGCATGTTCTACCCTTAGCCTGTGATCTTTTTTTGGTACAGCCCTGAGGGCTTCTTCATAGGCATCAACACATAGCCTGGTACCCCTGGTGCCTATACAATGTGTTGCCACACCCATGTCAGCTTCCAGAGCAGCCTTGGTAACCTTAACGATATATTCAGGAGATATTCTCAACAAGCCGGTGTTTTCAGGGTCGTCGGCATAGGGTTCGAAAAATGCAGCTCCCCGTGAACCCAAAGCCCCGTCGAAAAAGAGTTTAATTGCCCTTACAGAAAGCATGTGGTCTCCATATTCAGGAATACGGTTTTCAAGGAAATAGGGGACCAGATCGAAATCGAGCACCGGATTCTCCTGTTCTCCAAGCATGGCATACATTCTCATGTCAAGCTCACCGCGATCTATCAGCTCCTTGTACATTGCTATTTCTTCCGGACCAACACCAGCCTCATGTACTCCTGTCAGACCAGCTTCAATGCATGCCTGCACAGCCAGTTTGAATTTGGCCTCCTTCATCTCAGGAGTATTATCAGGAAGTATGCGCTTAATGTAGTTCATGGCCTGGTTAATAAGCACGCCTGTCGGTTCACCCGATGCATCCCTGATAAAGCGGCCGCCTTCCGGATCAGGGGTATTTCGGTTTATGCCGGCAAGCTCCATGGCTTTCTTATTGGCAAAAGCTGAATTGCCGTCTACCCTGATTAGGTAAACCGGATTGTCAGGAGAGACCCTGCTCAGTTCATCATGCACCGGAAAATCTCTTACAGGCCATTCGTTCTGGTTCCACCGGCCGCCGACTATCCATTCTCCGGGATTTACCGTCTTAACTCTCTCCTCTACCTTTTCGATTATCTCCTGCCAGCTTTTGGTTCCATTAATATCAAGGTTGGCAAGCTGTTCACCCAGTGAGTGCAGATGACCGTGCGCGTCGATAAGGCCGGGCAGTACCAGCTTTCCTTCAGCGTCTATAACATTAGTACTATCGCCTATAAACCTCCTTGCAACACGGCTCTTGCCAACGAAAACAATCTTGCCGTCAAGTACTGCAACAGCCTCTTTTATTGAGAATTCCTCGTCAACGGTAGCTACTGTACCGTTCATTATGACCATATCGGCCGGCTGGTCGGGACCAGACAAGCCCATATATCCGATGGTAATAACGGTTAATATCAATACCACCATTACTGTCAGAACGACTACGCGATAACTCTCTTTTCGTGACATAATAATCAGGTTTTTAGTTTTACTGTAAACTGAGTGTATGAAAGATGCAAATATAGAAAAAAGGTGTCAGGTACCGGGTACCGGGTATCGGGTACCGGGTATCGGGTATGCTCCCATTCGGTCGCGACCTCGCTGCGCTCGGTTAGGGTGCCGGGTGCCAGGTGCCAGGTATGCTCCCATTCGGTCGCAACCTCGCCCGGCTTATTGGCCTGCGGCCAATAAAAGGCTGGATTGCTTGCGCGATCCTTCCTGGGTGTTCCTTACAATAAAACATCAGACCAATTCGCCAAATGGCGAATGAGATCGGATTATGGCAGCTGCGACTTCTTCGCAACTGCCGTGATCCAGGAGGGGAGTCCCTTACAAACCAACTAAAGGCTTATTGGCCTGTGGCCAATAAAAGGCTGGATTGCTTGCGCGATCCTTCCTGGGTGTTCCTTACAATAAAACATTTGACCAATTCGCCAAATGGCGAATATTGTTTCGTTTTTTGCATATAGTCAATCAAACAAGTTTGTTGACTCTGCAAAAAACGAACCGGGGGCAAATGCCCCCGGTCTGATGTTTTATTGTGGGTTGTACTGGATTCGAACCAGTGGCCCCTACCCTGTCAAGGTAATGCTCTAAACCAACTGAGCTAACAACCCTTTGTAAGTGTCTGCAAATATATGCCGTATGTCTGAAAAAAACAATATCATGAAAATTCAAAGCCCGATATACAGGCAGAATCATCACAACAGATCTTCCTCTCCTTCACAAGCTGCTGTTAAACTGTATCGAGGGAACCGAAAACCCTCTGCAAAAGCGGAGTCACCCGCGCAGACACATCCTTCCTTATCTTCAACTCTTCTTCGGCAACCTTCAAAAAGAGGCCGTCAAGAGCCTTGCGGGTCAGGTAATCATCAAGCTCGGTGTTAACAGGTTTGAGGCCTGCAAGCTTCCCGGCCACACTGTTAGCCATACTGTTCCACTTTTCTGTCAATGTTTCCCACGACTCCTTTGTAGAGATGCCGGCCACAATCTTCTTCTCTGTAGACACCTGAATCTTGGGCTTGTAAAGAGAATAGAGATCATCATATGTGGTGCGGTTCAGATACATCGTGGCAGCATTGTCTTCACCCCTGAGAATGCCAAAGGCATCTGCAATGGTCATTTGCGTAACAGCACTGACAAATATCGGGGCCACTTCCCTGGCAGCATCTTCGGCTGCCCTGTTGATACGTACTATCACATCCTCAACAAGTTTATCTCCTCCGGGAATACGTGAAAGATTATCGATAATTATCTTCGCTTCGTCAGGTAAAAGAATCTTTACTGCAAGATCGCGGTAATAACCGTCTGTGGCCGAGAGCCTGCCCGCTGAATTTTTTGCACCGGTGATAAGTGCCTCTTTAAGGCCATTGACAACCTCCTGTTCCGTGAGAGGGGCAGTACCCACCGTTTCCATAATCTTAAGAAGTTCAGCGCATCCTGCCAGCAGCAGCATTGCTGAAGTCAAAATCAAAAGTCTTTTTTTCATAGCCGGTTAATATTTGTTTCTTCCCTGCCAGCCTGCCTGAGAAGCATTTCTGCATACTGCAGGTCCTGAGGGGTGGTTATCTTTATATTCTCAATATTTCCATCGACAATACTGACCGGAATGCCGGCCTGTTCAGCTACCGTGGCATCGTCAGTGAACAGTGGATTAAAATCAGTTTCATAAGCCTTCCTGATGAGGTCGAGTCTGAATATCTGAGGTGTCTGTACCAGCCTTATGGCATCGCGGTTTACCGGCAGCGATCCTCTTACTGTTACCATGCGAACCGACTCGCGGGGGGCAACGACCGGAATCGCCGCACCTGAATTCTCAGCCTCCTCAAAGCACCTTGCCACAGTCTCTTCCGAAACAAGCGGCCTGACACCGTCATGTATTGCAACCAACCCCTCGTCAGGCAGTGTCTCAAGACCCTTCTTTACCGAAAAGAACCGTTCTTCTCCACCCGCTGTGGTATTATGCGGAACCGCAAAACGGTGCCTTGATACCAGGGTGTTCCAAAGATCTATGTGATCTTCCGGAAGGACTATTGTAACAGCTGCATTGCCGGAGAGTCGGTACATTGTTTCAACAGTGTGCATCAGCAGTGGTCTGCCGGCAAGAGGCAGAAACTGCTTGGGCAGCACAGAGTTCATCCTGCGGCCTGCTCCACCGGCAACAATAAGCACATACCTTTTCATTACGAAGCTATATCGTCACTCCTTTGTATAAAGAAATCTTTTGATACTCCTTTTGGGTGTCTTGGCAAACTCTTCAGGGTGGATACGTATCTTATGCACCGCCATATATTCAGGAAGCCTTTCATTCACGACCTTACGGGTAATCTCAAGTATTTCGAGAAGTTTCTCATCACTGACTCCGTCCTTCTGCTGTGTTTCCGTATCGGGAAAAATAAGGGCAACAAGTTTATTGTCCTCGCTAACTACCAGTGACTCCATAACCAGGTACTGGTTGTTGAATACAGACTCAATCTCTTCGGGGTATATATTCTTGCCTGAGGGACCGAGGATCATGCTCTTGCTTCTGCCTCTGATAAAGATATTGCCATCATTGTCAATATATCCCAGGTCGCCTGTATGCATCCAGCCTTCATCGTCGATCATCTCTTTTGTCGCCTTCTCATTCTTATAATAGCCCAGCATTACATTCTCTCCGCGGAGGATTATTTCGCCCTCGCCTGTCTTTGGATCAGGATTGTCTATCTTAACCTCCAGAGTGTCAACAGACCTTCCCGAAGCTCCAAGCCTTGTTGTATCCCACGAGGCATAACTGATCAGCGGTCCGCATTCCGTCATTCCGTAGCCAACAGTGAACCTGAAGCCTATCTTTTTGAAGAATTTTTCGGCATCGGCATTCAGTGCAGCTCCGCCGATAACAACCTCCTTAAACCTGCCCCCGAAACTGTCATTTAGAGTTTCGCGTATCTTCTTATGCAAAACCTTATTGAGTCCGGGTATTTTAAGCAGTACCTTCATATGAGGCTTAGTGATTACCGGAAGCAGTTTTTTCTTATAGATCTTTTCAATTACCAATGGCACCGACAATATCAGCCGGGGCTTGATTTCACCGAAAGCCTGCAGGATAACCTGTGGCGAGGGTGTTTTGGTAAGTATTGTAATATGGCAGCCGTAAGTAAATGGAAACAGAAACTCAAAAGCACAGCCGTAAGTGTGAGCCAGAGGCAGAAACGACACCAGCGGGTCGCCCGGTTCCAGCGGCATGTGCTTCTGGGCAAACCTGACATTTGCGGCAAGGCTGTTATGTGGTATCATTACCCCCTTCGAAAAGCCCGTGGTTCCTGAAGTATAACTTATAACAGCGAGTTTGTCGTTGGTTATCTCTGAGAACTTTACGTGTTCCGGCTTCAGCTCCGGAAAACGGGAGGCATAGGTTCCCTCAACAGCTTCAAAAGCTTTCTTAACCTTGTCGTTGCGATATTTCAGCATGCCGAAGGTATCAAGTGAAAAGACACCTATGACGCCGGTAAGCTTTTCAAAATCAAGAGTCTCCCAAATCTTGTCGTCAACGAACAGAAGTTTCGAGTCTGAGTGATTGATGATATTTGTAAGGTCTTCAGACTTGAAGTCGGGAAGTATCGGAACAGTTACTGCACCGTATGTCACCGTTGCCAGGTAGTTGACACACCAGTTGGCTGAGTTCTTGCCTATAAGAGCAACCTTGTCGCCCTCTTCTATTCCATAAGCCTCAAATGCTATGTGGTGCTTGAGAATCATAGCCGCTATTTCACGGTAGGTGTAACCTTTCTCCCTGTAATTTGAAAGAGCTTCTATTTCCCAGTTCTTCCTGATGCTCTCTTCAATGTAGCCGATTAGTCTTTCTTTGATCATATGATGAGGTTTAATTATAACGTAAAGGTATTTATTTAAGACTTCAGAATGTACCCAGAGCGGTATTTAGTATGCAAAACACCAGCCATAAATTCCTCCTGTCAAAATATGTACATTAACAACAACGAAGCAATGCTCAGGACGTTGACCACGCTAAAAAAGTAGTTGTAGCTGTCTCTTTGCTTGCTGAAATAGCCCAGTTTTCGCGCAAAAACACCAATAGTCGGCGCAAACAGCACCAGCAGGAAGGCAAAGAACTCTATTTCAAGAAACACTTTGTCAAGACCTCCCTTATGGAATATTGCCCTGTAGACCACAAATAAAAGCACAAGAACGTATAAAAGGTAGGATGTTTTCAGCAAAAGTGTCGATACAAGCCGCCTTTTGTGGAGTCTGTGCGGTTTCAGGTATGCATATGCTATTGAAAAGACCAAAATCATAAAGATTACAGACAGTATCTTGCTCATAACATCAGGAAAGTTTGACATGGGCCGATATTATTTAGTTGAACTTTTAATCAGATCTTCTGATGATTATTTCTGCTGAAAGAGATGCACATCATGCTGCGGAAAGGGAATTGATATGCCCTTGCTATCAAACTCTTTCTTGACTTTTTCATTAACATCGAAAAATACATCCCAGAAGTCAGGGGTTTCGACCCAAACCCTGGTGACCAGATTTACTGAACTGTCTCCAAGGGAGATAACTCCTATCATAGGAGCAGGGTCGTCAAGAATCCTTCCATCTGATTTAATAACACCAAGTATAATCTCCCTGGCTTTGTCTATGCTGTCTGAATAACTGATGCCAAAGGTCCACTCCACCCTTCTTTTTGGCTCGGCAGAATAATTGATTATTGAACCTGTGCTCAATCCTCCATTAGGAATAATTATTCTTTTTTTGTCGGGAGTATTCAGTACGGTATGAAATATCTGAATCTCCATCACCGAGCCTGAGTGTTCCCCTGCCTCAATATAGTCACCGACTTTGAAAGGTTTTAATATAAGCAGCATAACACCACCGGCAAAATTCTGGAGAGTTCCTGACAAGGCCATACCAAAAGCCAGACCTGCTGCACCAAGCAGGGCAATGAATGATGTCATCTGTACTCCCACCATGGTAATAACGCTGATGAAAAGAAGTATTTTCAGTATCGCACCAATAAGATTCAACAGAAATTTTTGAAGTGTTTTTTCGAACTCCCTCGCATCAAACAGCCTCTTAAGCACTCTGATGAACTTTCTGATAAGCCATAGTCCTAATACCAGTGTTACTATCGCTAGCAGAAGTTTTCCACCATAAGTTGCTGCAAGCTCAATAAGCTTATCTGTCGAAGGGAGCATCGATTGTATCTCTTCCATAATAATAGATTTTAGTTAGTATATATTTTAGCTTCAAACAGAAGCTAATTTTTTCCAATATACTAATAAATATTATTTCAGGCCAATCCCTGTTGTTTATATCCTGATATTCTGATCATTAACCCTCAGCACCAATTATCCATCCGACAATACCCGACATTAATGATGGAACGGATTTGATACTTCATGCTTACTTTCGATCACGGCTCTTTTTTCAACAGCTCTTTCACTGCTGCTTCAATTTGCTGATCTCTGCCCTCTGCCATTTTATCGGGTTCGTTCATCACGCGAATATCCGGTTCAAGCTGGTTGTTCTCCAAAAAAGGCTCGCCAATCGGTTTCCATCCACCCATTGGAATTCCGAATACTATAGTCGGATCAATCTGTGTTTCCCACCAAACAAAAGTCCCTGTGCCGGGCACTGGCATACCAAGGTTTTTGCCTACATTTTTTATTTTATAGGCCACGGGGAACAAATGCGCATCGGAATAATTGCTTTCTCCCATTACCACAATAGAGGGTTTTGTCCATCGGTCTGAAGGCTGTGAGCCTATGTACTGACCGTGCGGAATTATATCCATGTATGTTTTACCATTCAAAAAATCAGAGAGCACGTCATGAAGGTTACCCCCTCCGTTGAAACGGGTGTCAACCACAAGAGCTTCAGCAGAAATATGTTTTCCCAGTACTTCTTCGTAAACCGTTCTCATGCTTGCATCGTTCATCCCTCGAACATGCACATAGCCTAATCTTCCGCCAGAAAGTCTTTCAACCTCCTCTCTTCTCGATTCAACCCAACGCTCGTATAAAAGCTGATTTTCTTCACCCAGCGAAACAGGCTTAATAACTTCCTGCCAACGTTCCCTGGTGTCAGGATCAAACAAATCCAGAAGTACGTTTTGATTCTCTTTCCGGTTTAAAAACTGGTAAAAATCTACAACTAAAGTAAGCTCATTGCCATCAATTTTTTCGATAATATGACCTGGTTTGATTTTGGAAGCAGCACGATCAGCAGGTCCTTTTTTCAGTACTTCAGCTATCTTCAGACCATCTTCTCTGTGATCATACCGAAAAAACAATCCGAGAGAAGAGGTCTTATCGCCTGTTTCTGCCTGATGCTGGTATCTTCCTCCGGTATGTGAAGCATTGAGTTCGCCCAGCATTTCACTTAAAAATTCAGCGTAATCGTAATTGTTGTTGATATGAGGAAGGAATTTTTCGTATTCGGAATAGTAGTAATCCCAGTCCACTCCTTGCAGATCTTCTACATAAAACTTTTCACGAACCTGCCGCCAGCAGTGCTCAAAAATGTAGGAACGCTCCCTGTCGGTCTGCAGTATCATCTCTCCGGAGGTATTAATAGGCGTACTTTTCCCGTCAGCAATATCTATCTTCAGGGGTTTTCCATCAGCCAGAACAAAAATGAATTTTCCATCATCAGAAAGCTCCATTGAAGTTCTTCCTGAATTGATCCTTGAAAAAAGTTTGGTTTCCTTTGTTTTTAAATCGGTAACCCAAAGATTGTTTCTCGCTTCGAAGCTGGTAAGGTAGAAAAGCTTGTCTCCTTCTTTCGATAACAACCAGTCATTAAGATCAGAAGTGTGCACGGTTAATCTCTTTTTCCGATCTGCTAAATTTTCCCAATCAAATTTTAAATCTTTAGGCTCTCCTTCTTTAAGAGACTCTTCTTTCTTGTTCTTATCCTTTTTGTCTTTTCCCAATTCAGCAATATCGGCGGCTTGCTTTTTTTCCTTTTCCTTCAGTTCCCTGGCAAGTTCTGCTTCTTCCTTTGATAAATTGAATTCGTCGTAAGCTTCCCTGGTGAAAAAGATCCCATACACATCTCTGCTGCCCGATCTTCCCTGTTCTGTCTTATTTCCTTCCCGGTTTGAGCCATAAATCATCATCTTTCCTCCCATTTCCCATTTTGGCCTGACCTCATCATATCCGCTCCGGGTGAGGTTTATAATTTCTCCGTTGCCAGATGCGTTCACCAGACCTGCCTCCTTCTGAAAAATATTTTCCTTTGGACCAAAACTTACCAGCAACCATTTACTATCAGGCGACCATGCAAAATATTGGTCGCCATCAGAATAAGAGTAATTATGTTCGGGTGGTAAAACGACCCGCGATTGTTTCGTTTCAAGGTTAATAACTTTCAGTGTTGTTCGGTTTTCAAGGTAAGCCACTTCCTTCCCGTCAGGGGAGTATTCAGGCTGAAACTCCTCGGCTATGGTAGCCGTCACTACGCCGTCTTTCAGAATGGTTGACATGAAAAAATAGGGTTCCTCTTCGCGAATCAGTGATTTGGTGTAGATATTCCAGCTGCTGTCGGTTTCGGCTGCGTAAATCAGCGTTTTTCCATCGGGACTGAAACTTACACTTCTTTCCTGGCGGGCAGTGTTGGTAATTCGTTTTGTAGTGCCGTGATCTATACTGCTCACAAATATTTCACCCCTGAAAACATAAACGAATTCTTTCCCGTTAGGCGATAATCTTGCCTCGGTAAAATTGCTTACCGGTACCGGTTTGGGTAGTGTTCCCCTTCCGTCGTAGCCAATTTGAATCTCAACTTTTACAGGCTGCGCTCCTTCCCTTAATGTATATATTTCTCCGTCGTAGCTAAAGCACAAGGTATTGTCTTTTGATTTTGTCAGGAACCGGACCGGATGATTTTTCAAGCTGGTTATGGCAACATTTTTTACCGGATTGCTTAAAGAGCTTTGGTGAACATTGAAAGAGCCACTTTCTTCAGTTAAATAATAAAACTTATCATCGTCGGCAAAAACCGGATTGCGGTCTTCTCCTTCAAATTCAGATAACTGCCTGTATGATTTGTCTTCTGTGTTGTAAACCCAGATATCACGTGTCACGGCAGACGTGTGGTGCTTTCTCCATTCGTTTTCATACCCTTTCTGGTCGTGAAAAATCAGATTCTTTCCATCCGGACTGAAAGTGGCATCATGTGCCGGTGAGGTAAGTATCTGGCTTACTCTGCCACCATCAACCGGAACACTGTAAAGTTCGGGCATAACACCGGTGGGAAACTGCACATTAGTGTGCAGGTCCTGGCGAAGTGCAGTAAAAACAATTTCAGAGTCATCGTTAGTAAAACAGGAGGGCTTTTCATTGCCTGAATGAAACGTTAACCTGGTAGCTTCACCTCCTGTAGCCGGCATCACGAAAACATCAAAATTACCAAACCGGTCTGATGCAAAGGCAATTTTCTCCCCGTCGTTGCTCCAGACAGGTGAGTACTCGTAGCCCTCGCTCAATGTTATCGGTATAGCTGTTCCTCCTGATGAGGGGACTTTGTAAATATCACCTTTGTAATTAAAGAGAATCGTTTTACCATCGGGCGAAATAGCCGGATATCTTAACCATAGAGGACTTTCCTGTGCAAAACTTGTAAGTCCGGTAAAGAGAAGTACCAAAATGCCGGTGCATAATTTCTTTTTCATAGCTGAAATTTTTAACTGGAGATAATACACAAATGAGATTGAAATTATATTCGCTGAATAAGTTACAGTTTTTTAAGAATATCTGCAAACAGAATTTTAATGAACAATGCCGAGGTTGGTTCGTTGTATTACTAAGTTATGTATAATACACCTTTAAACAGCACCGATCGATAAAATGAAAACAAGATTACTGGTCAGCATATTCTTCATACTGCTGATGACACCTCTGTTTGCACAGACAGGCAGCATAACAGGGGTTGTAGCCGACACGGCAAACAATGAAAAGATACCTTTTGCCACCATAGCAGTCTACCCTGTGGGTTCTGCAATACCTGCAAAAGGGGAGATATCAGACGGAGAGGGTAACTTCACGATAGACCGGCTTGATTACGGGAATTACAGGGTGGTAATATCCTTTATCGGTTATGAGTCTGTTGAGCTGGATGAGATTCAGATCAGTCGTCAGTCTCCGTTGTTGAACCTGGGTACTGTCAGCCTTCGTCTGTCTGCAGCAGATCTCGGACAGGTAGATGTGACAGCACAAGCGAGAACATCATCTTCAGGAATTGACCGCACCACATACAGGGCCGCCGACTTCGAGACAGCCCGCGGAGGCACGGCTACCGATGTATTAAGCAAACTTCCATCTGTGTCGGTGAATGCCGACGGCCAGGTGTCTGTCAGGGGTACATCTGATTTTCTGGTTTATCTGAATGGCAGGCCGACAAGTCTTGAACCTTCAATGCTTCTTGCCCAGTTATCGGCAAACTCTATTGAGAGCGTTGAGATAATTACCGTTCCGGGAGCCCGGTATGATGCGCAGGGTTCAGGAGGGATTATAAACATTACGACCAGAAGAGGAGGAGTGGAAGGACTTTCAGTATCGGCAAACCTCACAGGCGGCGCAGCACCCTGGGGTAAAAAGAGTGATCCGTATACCGGCTACAGCATGAATAACGACATGTACGGCGGAAGCATCGACCTGCTCTACAACCGCAATATCGTTTCATTCTACACCAACCTCTACTACAACCAGAAAAATGTTAACGGTGTGCGTAACGGCAATGCACGCATTCTTCAGGAAAACGGCAACTACTATAATCTGGTTGGAACCGGAAGCAGGCCTGAACTTAATGAAAACTATTCTGCCAATGCCGGACTCATACTCAACATCTCTGAAAGATCAAAACTTGATTTTTCATATTTCCACGGTTACAGAAGCGAGAAGAGATCGGCTCTTTACCTTTACAAGGGAGAAGGAATCGTTGATAATCCCGGTGATGACCCGCGGGATTACTACACATTCAATCCGAACCAGGGTGACCGCTATGGTATAATAAATACTGCAACTATGAGTTATAGCCTGAAAATGAAGAACAGATCTGATCTTAACCTGTCTGCTGTCTGGGAGAGATCTGACCTGATAAGGGAATTGTTCAATCCCAACTACAACTACGACGAGGAAGCCGACCGCATAACAGATCTGCAGAAGAACATCAGGCAGTCTGATGATACTCCGCTGACCGGATATCGTTTCTACATTGATTATAATAAGGAGCTTCTGAACGGACACAGTATCGGAGCCGGCTTCCAGCCCCAGTACCTCAGAAATAACGGTTCCTTCAGCTATGATACCCTCGACGTAGCTACAAATACCTGGGGTTCCTACAGCAGCCTTGAAAACGATTTCGAGCTCAGGCGTGGAATTTATGCAACATATTTAAATTATGCAGGAAAAACCGGGGGACTGGAATTCATGGCCGGTATTAGGGCTGAGTATACCGATCAGGTCATGGATATCAGGAACCCGGATTATTTCAGTCTTTTCGACCGCGAGACGAAATCACGTTACACCCTCAGCAGGCTGGACCTTTTTCCCTCACTGCATCTGGGTTACAGGGTGTTTGAAACCGACGACATTACCTTTGCAGCAAGCAGGCGTATTAACAGGCCGCAGACACAGAATATGGCTCCGTTTCTCTACCGGAGGCATCATGAAGTATATGAGGTGGGAGACCCGGCACTTGAGCCGGAGTACCTAACCAATTTCGAGATATCATATCTGAAGAGAGCCGGCAACAACAATTTTCGCATTACGGGTTTTTACCGGGGAACCGATAACGCTCTCTTCCGTATCTATACAGTCTACCCTGAAGAAAATATTCTTATCCGCAGCTATACCAATGCCGGGAATTCGAAAGCGATTGGGGCAGAATTAAATACAAACCTGGTATTGGGGTCGGTAGCCCGGATTTTTCTGGGAGGTTCTCTATACCATTTCAATGTAAGGGGTGAATTCTTCGGGAACGAAGAGGATAACTCAAGCACCAACTGGAGCCTGAAAGGAAACATAAACATCTTTGCAACAAAATCGCTTCGCTTTGTGGCAGATTTCGATCTCAAATCAGCAACGGTAACAGCACAAGGGCAAAATGAAATGACCTTCATCAGCGGCGCAGCTATAAACTACTCACCCGCAAAGTGGCAGGGCTGGAACTTCTCTCTAAGGGCCATTGACCTGCTTGGAACCAATATAACAAACTGGTCGACCCGTGCATACAACAGCACAGGCCAGCAGGTTTTCTTTCAGGAGACTGATTATACACGTTACGGACCGATTGCAGAGTTAGGCATTACCTATGCATTCAACATAAACGGAAAGAGTCTTAAGAGAAGCGTCGCCACGTTCGGCGAGGAACAGTTTTAATATCACTTACACCGTTAACGCCGGTGATAATCAATGAAAAAACCCGTCATGGTGTATGCCTTGACGGGTTTTGTTTTTATGTGATCTGTATTGGTCTATTTACCGGTTGTCCTTCTGCCGGTACTGCTGTTGCTTTTATTACTGCTATTGCTGCTCTTTCCTGAACTGGTGGCGGCAGCACTTCTCCCGGAGCTGCTGCTTTTTTTAACGGTTGCCGTACTTCTTGAGCTGCTGCTGTTACCAGTACTTCTGTTTACCGTTCCGGAGCTTCGTGATGAACCGCTGCTTCCCTTACTGACAGTTGCCGATCCCCGGGATGAACTGTTGCTGCTTCCCTTACTGACAGTTGCCGATCCCCGGGATGAACTGTTGCTGCTTCCCTTACTGACAGTTGCCGATCCCCGGGATGAGTTATTGCTGGTGTTTCTGTTAATAGTCGTGGTACCTCGCGATGAGCTGCTGCTGGTGTTCCTGTTAATAGTTGTGGTACCTCGCGATGAGCTGCTGCTGCTGCCTCTTTGTACCGTTGCTGCTCCTCTCGATGAACTGCTGGTAGTATTTCTCTGAACAGTTGCTGCTCCACGGGATGAACTGCTGCTGGTTCCTCTCTGAATAGTTGTTGCTCTTCCTGTACTATTATTACTGCCCGTGCTGCTACCTCTCTGGACAGCCGTGGAAGTGTTTCTCTGTGTTTGAGTAGAGGTGGCAGCCCTTCTCTGTCCGGTATTAGCTGTTGAAACGGTTCCGGAATTGCGTGATGTGTTGCTTACCGAAGTACGGTTTGAAGTTGTGCCTGAGGCTGCCCTTCTGTCTGCAGAATTACCCTGCACTGCTGTTCTGTTGTTACCGGCAGCCCTTCCAGTGGCTGAAGTGTTACTGGTTACAGTACCGGTCGACCTTCTGCTCTGATTGGCTACTTCAGTTGCACTTTGTGATCCTGTAGCTCTTCGTGACTGTACGCTTGCATAAAGAGCCTCGCCGTGCCTTCTCTGTTCAGGCCGCGAATAAGTGGATTTGTATTTTCCGCTATTGATATTTACTACTACCAGAGGTGAGTACCTGCGGACTGATGTATAGTAGTAGGTAGTGTACCTGTTCCACCTTACTGTTGTGCAGATACGGTAGCGATTATAATAGTGCGGGAACCAGTTGTAATGATATCCGTAGTAAAAGTGCCAGTAGTGAGGGCGCCATGGCGACCAGTAAACAGGCCAGTAATCCCAGTACCACGCCGAACGGTATACTACGTATGTAGGATGATAGATGTAGCTTATTACAGGCCAGTAAGAAACTTCATAATATGTGGTACGTGCCGGGGCTACCCTGACCGCATTGCCTGCCGTGCCAGTATAGCCCGGATTGGGAGTCTCGTCATAAATAGGTTCGATGATATAGTTCTTACCATAGAGGGCCTCATCTCCAACCAGCTGTATCTGAACCGAACCGTCTTTGAACCTCTCAACAATGAAAACAGCAACATCCTGGTAATCACTCTGATTTAGCGCTACCCTCATTACAATGTTGTGTACATTATCGTCAACATAGTCGAAAACCAATATATAATCAACCATGTTATCACCGTTGAGGTCAAGGTTATTGATTCTGGATTCCGGATCGTTGAGACTTCTCTCAAATCCTTCAAGCGTTGCTGATTCCTGGAAAAGATTCATCACAGCGTACAGGTTCAGATTGTCGCCCGGAAGGCCCAGGTACTCCTGAGGCAAATCCTGTGCCGTGATTGTGCTCCCTCCTGCGAGCAGGAGTGCGATAGCCGATGTGATAATTAACTTTTTCATCTCTCAAATTTTTGTTGAAGAATTGTTTCTTCAATTATGGCAATTCAAAAGATATGCCAAAATTTGAACTAAGTTTGTATTCGCCTCAATATCAATATAATATTTTTGTGCTGTATTTTCTGGGCCATAGGCATATGCTATGAACCCCCATAAACTGACCCTCGTCAGGCTGTAATTCTGTAAAGGATATTCCGCTCTCTGAGGTAACTTACTATGAAATCAAAGCATGCTGCGTCTTTTCCAACAAGTTCGGGAGGGAAGACTCCTTTTTCCGTGAAAAGACCGTCAAGAATCATCTCAACTGTTCCGGTCGCCGTGAATCCTGTTGTCCTGGCCATGGAAGATATATTTTCAACTGTATCATATTCATCATAGAGATCATAGAATATCTCTACTGGATTGTCATTTTCCTTTCCCTTTAGTCTTATTCTCATTATTGTGAACTCTCTCTCTTCCTTTCCGAGTTTCCATGAATCGAACAGGAGTCGTGATGTAAAGTCAAAGGGAGTGATAGTCTTTCCGTCAATCTCCAGCGGTGTATTATCAAAGAATCCGGCTGCTTTAAATGCCTGTATAAGTCTGATATGACCCGGATATCTCAGGGTCTTTTCCTTCATTTGCGGAATATGTCGGAGAGTATATATCAATGATCTTAATCCATCTGTATTAAACGCCTCAAGTGTGCCTGCCTTTTCGAAGTCCACAAGCTCAGGATCGCTCATCGCAGGCTTTACCACAATCTTTCCGTTTTCAACAAAGCGGGCCGGGCGGGTGTATTCTTCTATCACATCACAGGGAGAAAAGGGAGCCTTATACTCAAAAGGAAAAGAGCGAACCACCGGGAGCCCTCCAACCATATACTCAAACTCTTCAATTATCATTTTTTCATTATGATAACCTGCAATATAATTTGGCATGCCCGGAGCGACGCCACAATCCATTACCACAGTAACCCCCTTATCCTTTGCCAGGTTATCGAGAAACCTGACATCTTCCGGCAGAAAAGAGATATCAACAAGATTTTTACCCTGTTCTATTACCCTGGTCATAGTCTGCAGGCCGAGAAAACCTGGCACCGCTGAGATTACAATATCTGCGGTTTTGATGGCAGCATCAAGAGCTCTGATGTCGGTCACATCAAGCTGAAGGGTTTTAATGTTACGGTATACGCTGAGCGAATTCAGCACCCCGGCACTGATGTCTGTTGCAAGAACCCTGTGTTTTTTCGCCATGTCAAGGGCCATGGCCCTGCCGACCATGCCGGCGCCAAGAATAGTAATTTCAGCCATGATCAATAATATGATTTAAGCCAAAAATAAATATAATGATGCAAATTACCGCCAGTAATAACCTTTACACCTATTCTATCTAATCATATAGGTTGTTGTAGAGTAGGTCCCATATTCGTTACTAACCTCTTCGCCTCCGAGAACCAGTTCATCCTTTGTAAGCTTGATTATCTCCATTTCATCATCATCCAGCTTCAGGGTTTTGCTGTCGAGAAGTTCCCATGTACCACTGTCTTCATAACTGAAAGCTGCAACGGTAACCTTATAAGTGCCATCGGGCCGGAAGCTAAACTTACCTCCCGTCATTAATGCATCTGAAAAGGCAACCAGTGCCTTGATATCTTCATTGGTTGAGTTAGTTGTCATCTTATCCCATGTCCAGACATCTTCAATCAGCAGCTCCTCGTCGGTGAGTTTTTCACAACCGGTAGTTGCAGCTAATATAACGACCAGAATAGCGGAAAATAAAATCTTTGTCAGATTCTTCATAATACTATTTTTTTGGTATTTAGCTTTTTACGCTCATGGCGTAATTAAGTTACATGAAAAGAACTTTAATCACTTTTTTTCAGGAACAAATCCATCTGACAATGTCTTCATAAACGCCACGATTGCGGCCTCCTCCTCTGGTGTAAGTTGCAGGTCGCCCAGCTCGTCGACGTTCAGATTCTCTGTTACTTCAGGCTTTGGCCAGCAGTTTACTCCCGGCTGAGGATCGGCCACATCTTCACAAGAGGGCAATACATCGCGTGTATTGTAGAAATGTGTTATCTCTTCAAGGCTTTTGAAATAACCATTATGACCAAATACTTTTACAAATTCAGGATAAGGACGCTTATCGACGTTTCTAAGAGTGGGCACTTTATGTTTACCATAATTATCTTCTGCAAACAATGCATAATGAGGCATCTGCCTAAGGAAATCACTGAGACCGGGATCAATCCAGTTTTCCCCATCGGGATTGAATTCTGCAGGCATAGAATACCATGGAAGCTGAGGATTTTTGGGAATGCCAAGGTTATCATAGGTAAAATCGGTGAATAGCGGGTGTGTGCCATCTTCGAGAATATCAATCGGGTGACAATCAGCACATAAACCTTTGTCAATAAACAGGTCCATCCCCCATTTTTCCTCATCAGTTAACTCGGCTTCTCCTTTAAGATAGTAGTCAAATTTGGATGTAAAAGGACTGACCTTCTCAGAGTGTTCAAAGGCAGCCAGCGCCAGTCCTATGATACCAAACTGAAGATGGACGTCCTCGCAGGAGGAAATATCAGGGTGATTCCAAATATCATTTGCGACCTTCCTGTAAAGATTGACATAGGCTGAACTATTGACCTTATCTACTACGCCTTTTGCATCAGCGATATTTTGTTCGACTGGATTCAGGAATGGCTGCTGGGCCTGGTCTGCAGCTGCATTACCAAGGATATAGCCTGTTGCTCTGCCGTCCCAGAAATTGCCTCCCACGAATAATATTTCTCCATCTTCAACAATTGCATGAAAAAGCGGACTATAAGTTGAATATGCTGCTGTTGGAGGTTTACGGTTTCCTTCGCGTCCGTGAAAAGCCCCCGGGTAAGCTGCAGCATCCCTGTTGATAATCTCATCAGGACCTGTCCATCCCACTTCCTCGCCATGGCATGTTGCACATGATTGTCCGGGCGGATCGGAAAGGTTTTCATCGAAAAATAGTAACTCGCCCAATATCTGAAGGTCCTTATTGTTTAAGAGATAACCCATGTCAAGAAGGGACGCTTCCTCGGCCTCGCTTTCCGCCTCAGTTTCTCCGCATCCGGAATAAAGAACGATTGCAGCCAGGATTATCAGAACCATGTAAACAGGAAAGAGTCTTATCGCTGTTTGTGAATAACTGCCGGATTTCAATTGCAAATTTGAATTCATATTAAGGTCAGGTTTGGTTCACCAATGATTATATCCGACCAAATATAACAATTAATGAATAAGAACCCAAAAAGCTATAATACATTTACTTATGGTTCAGATTGATCTTATGAGATGATCTATTGCTATCGATATCTCAACCAGCTTATTGGCATCAACAATATTGATATTGTCTTTGGATGTATGTGTTATTTCCTGGGTGGAAATATTGTCAATAAACCATTTTGAGGAGACTGCAATTGCTGGTACTCCAAACTGGAGGAAAATACTGTGGTCACCCTGGGGCCATTGTATTCCTTCAGTTATGCCTTCATATTTTGATATAATTTCAATGGTCTTTTCTGACAATGCTTCCGGAAGATCAAAGAGTGAAAATGAGGACAAGCCATCAAGGTATCCTGCCCCATCTATATTTATGTTTAACTGAATATTTCCAAAGCTGCCCTGGTTTGACATAATATAGTTCATCTGGCCCGGAACTGCATAGTAATCCTCTCCGTTAAAAGCTACCAGCTCTATCTGCTTATCCCCTGCATAATCACGCATCAATTCTGCCAGCAGCAGAAGCACTACCACCCCTGTTGCATTGTCAATTGCACCCGGAGTTCCTTTTTTGGAATCAATATGTGCAGTAACAACGATCCGTTCAGAATTGTCAGGACCTTTCCGGCAAATTACGTTATACCCCTTCCCCGGTATCCTTTCAGACTCAGAAATAAGGCTGACAGTACTTCCTGCATAACCGACTAACTCACTGCCTTCTTCTTCTGTCATATAGACTGACGGTATATTAAAATCACCATCTTCAATCAATGGAAAAGGGTAGACTCCTCCGGCCAGTGCTGCGTTTCTTCCTGTTGCACAAATTATTGCCTCAACACCGCTATTCTCCAATAATTCTATTATTCTTTTATGTTCGTCGGGGTTATAAAAGACAAAGTTCTTGGGCATCAACTGTTCCCTGGCTAAATCACCATGTACCAACAAAATTTTTCCACGTGCATCTGCTTTTTCCAACTCTTCAACAGTGGAAGCTGTCACCAGTTCTGCTTCGCCACTAAAACCCGGTGAATAAGGACTTACGCTAACAAAGAATTCTCTCTTACCGCATAAAAGAGAAGCACCACCATCTCTCCAGTCAATTGCGTCAAATTCCGGCATTTCGGTTTTCCACCCGCGTAATTTGGCTTCGGCCTCAAAAAATCTGGTAGCTTCACGGTTCCCCCCACTGCCAACCGACCGGTCAGAAATTTTCAGACAAAGATTCTCAAGCCAGTTAAGGCTCAGGTTATACAAATAATTTTTATCCATTGTAAAGAGTCTATTTTGTTTTACTGGTCAGGTGCCAGAAGCCGCATATTTCGCATTTATATATATGAAGCTCCGGTCCTCCCCGGTTTTCCCTTATATAGTCAACTATATCCTGTGCCTCTTCCGGTGAATTATACATCGTCTTTTTGCACGGTGCCTCGACAGAATTTACTTTCTTCTTATTGGAAGGGTTGTATTTCATTACCAGACAGGTTATGACCTCATATATACCAATCAAATTCTGATGCAAATTTATGTTTTCTCCGTTTTTATTCAACCGTTGCATGATACTTGAAGATGATTTTCTTAAATTAGCTGTACAAAAATATTTTTATTATGTCAAAGAGAGTGTCAATTACATTACTGACTTTATTGTTTACTGTAGCATCTTTTAGCCAGTCTTTTGACTGGAACCTTCGCGGAGGACTTAACCTGATGAACTCAAAAAGTGCAGATAAAAATCTTGCGCTTTCATATCATATTGGTGCACAGGCTGGTATAAGAATTACCAGTTTTGGCTTCTATGGTGAAGCCGCTTACTCATTGCTTGAAGATCAGTACGGAGGGGAACCAATAGCCTATTTCACGCCGGCAATTCTTTTGAAGGTACAGTTGAAACGTATGATTTTTTCTGAGATCGGAGGTATGTTCCTGTCAAGGATAGACGACTCCGACGGAGGAACAGACAGCCTTAATCCTGACAATTCAGTAATGCCTTTCGCAGGTCTGGGTTTTAATGTTTCCAGGGCAGAAATATCCCTAAGGTCGGTTGTTAAGCAGTCATATGCCATTATTCAATTTACTGCTGCTGTAAAGTTTTGACAATTTGACTGGTTGAAATTTCATCTTTGGTTTCAACTACGAAACCTTCCTGGTTTGTGCCATATTGTTGGAATTTATTTAAGATTCTATATCTGTTGAAGTTCTAAAGAATGATTTAGAGCGTTTTTGCCTGTCTGAGTTAATTCCTGCCTTTTAAGTTTATCGTTGTAGCCGACACTTCATATAAAAAATATTTTGTACCTTTTTACTTGCTAATGAGTGCTATAACAGAGGGGCCTCTCGATGAACCAGGTTTTGATAGATAAAATCACTGATATTGTCCTCGATAATTTGCAGGATGAGAATTTTGGTGTTGAACAACTGGCTCAAAAAGCCGGCATGAGCCGTACTACCCTTCATCGTAAAATAAAAAAACTTAAGAAGGTGAGCCTAAGCCGTTTTGTAAGAGAGGTTCGCCTGCAAAAGGCTATGGAACTGCTTAAGAAAGAGGAGGGAACTGTAGCTGAGATTTCATTCCGGGTAGGTTTCGGAAGTCCGACATATTTTATTAAATGCTTCCATGATCAGTATGGGTACCCGCCGGGAGAACTGAAAAAAATGTATCCCCTTGATCATCCCGTTTATGATCAAAGCAATGAAAAAGGAGACCGCTCTTCTGGTAATGCAGGGCCAAAAGGAAAACCTTCAGACGAATCAGGCCTGAAAAAGAGTACGCGCAAAAAAATCCTGCTGTCTTCATTGATCATAATAAGTGTCTTCCTTCCTGTTTTAATCCTTTTTACCCTAATTAATCAACCACAGAAATCCATTGTCGTTCTTCCCTTCAAAAACCTCAGTGATGAACCCGGAACTCAGTACTTTGCCGATGGTATCATGGAAGATATCTTGAACAATCTGTTCAGAATAAGAGATCTGAGGGTGATATCAAGGACTAGTGCCGAATATTTCAGGAACAGCCCGATGACCTCCCCCGAGATAGCGCGTAAGCTGCATGTTGATTATGTTCTGGAAGGAAGTGTGCAGCGACAGGGTGAGGAGGTCAGAATCTTCACCCAGCTTATTGATGCACGAAACGATCAGCACCTGCTTTCTGAGAAATACGAAGGTGAGTTGGATAATGTATTTAACTTTCAGAGCGATATAGCGGGGAAAGTTGCGGGTGCCCTGCAGACTGTAATATCCCGGGGGGACAAGGGTCATATTGAAGAAAGGCCCACTGCCAGTCACGAAGCGTATGATAACTACCTTAAGGGGCGTTTTCTGCTGCATAAGGCCAATGATGATCAACGATTCGATATAAGTAAGGATGGGTTGATTGCAAGCCTCCAGTATTATGAGAAGGCTATTGAGATAGATCCTCAATTTGCAGAAGCATGGGCGGGCTTGTCAAATGCATGGTACAACCTGGCAGCCTGGGGATGGTATCAGCCATATTTTGAAGGAGTGCAGAAAGCATGGACCTACTGCAACAAAGCCCTGGAGTTAGACCCCGGGTGTGCCGAGGCTCATGCCGTAAAAGGAGTTTACCATATTTATCCGGAAAAACGCTTTGAGGAGGCACGGAAGGAACTGCAGCTTGCGATTGAGCTGAATCCCAACTTTTCAACAGCTCACCAGTGGTATGCACAACTGATGATGATAACAGGCCCTATTGAAGAAGCCCGCAAGCATGTTAACCGCACCCTTGAGATAGAACCTTTTTTCTGGGTAATGCATAACCTCGATTCATGGGTCTGTTATTTCGAGGAAAGATACAGTGAGGGATTGGAAGCATGCTTTACAGGTTATGACCTCAATCCCTATTCGAGTGATAACAATTGGCTGTTCTTTCTTCATTATGTCAAGCTGGGAAAAGGGGAAGAGGCTGCAAAGATTTTCAGGGATGTTTTTAAAAAGAACCCTTTAACGGAACCTTTGGCTGAAGGGATAATGAATGCATATGGAGAGTCAGGTATATCGGGTATTTTTAATTGGCTTATCGATATTAATGTTAATGATCCCTTACCCTTGCAGGGGCTGAACGGAAATCCCTATTACCTGGCCTGGTGGCATGCGCTTATTGGCGATAAGGAAGAATCTGTCTACTGGTTTGAAAGGACCGTGGAAGCAGAGAAGGTTCCCATGCATTATTTCAACCTGATAGCACAGAATCCCGATTTCGATTTTCTGCGTGATGATCCCCGCTTTCTTTCCGTAATCGAAAAAGCCGGCCTTGCTCCTTACCATACCAGGAAAGTCAGATAGAAAATGTTCTCCTTCCCTGTTTCTTTTCTTTTTTTTTAATTCTTGAAACATAGTTTAAGGAGTGCCCTGAAAAATTAAGCATTTTGAAACGGGACTGCTATGTTTACCCTCCCTTTATAGCCGAAATTTGTCACTCTGGGTATTTAATCAACTATTGTTTAATCTAAATTTAAGACTATGAAAACCAAAGGCTTGATTTTAATGATTCTTAGCTGCGTGGCCGTCCTTATGGTGGCCTGCAGCAAATTCGAGACGACAGAGGCGACAGACATTTACATGAATAATGCGCAACTGAAAAAGGCTTCTGCCGTTCCCATGTTTATTGTTGAACCGGGCGGAGGCGATGATACTCCGGCTATAATGCAGGCATTCATGGATGCAAAGGCTGCCGGTGCCGGCTCTGTAGTACAGCTTGTGGAGGGCGAATACCACCTCGGGCTTATTGAGATACGTGATTTCTACGGTTCTTTCCGTGGTGCAGGAAAGGATAAGACAATCATTACTGCAATGAACAACCTTGGGGCACAGGCTTTGTTAGCACAGGGTCAGTACCCGCAGCTGGTGAAATTTGTAGGCGGGGATGTTTATTTAAGTGATTTTACCCTTCGTACCCCGGAAGGAGCAATCAGCGATATGGCAACAGGTCATATACAATGTCTTGTTAACTTCTCCGCCTATAATGCCATATATGAACTGGGTGACCAAAGCCGGTCAATAAATGCTGTAATTGATAATGTTTCTTTCAGTGGTCAGTTTTATGAAGCAGGTATGGGCTTCTACAAGTATAAATATAATTGCATGTATGCGGTTAGGACGGGCTGGGACTGCATTGGTGTCTCTGGTCTTCCAAGGGAGAATATTAATCTTAAAATCACCAACTCAGATATTAATACTTTCTGTTACGGTGTGGTACTGGAAGCAATGAAGAATAGTGAAGTAATTGTAGGCGAGACGAATAACGGTAATGTGTTTAATGTATGTGAGCAGGGAGGCGGAATATGGGAAAGCAGGGGTATGAAGATCATCGTCGAGGGTAATACATTTAATGTTCCCCAATATTGCTGGGGCTTCGATGTTAATGACTACCCCTACTACAAGTTTCTGGAAAATGAACCTGAAATAGAAACCACAATCTGCAATATACAGTTTAACGTTTTTAATCTGATTAGCGCAGATTATGGCCTCTATTTCAGGAATCAGCGTCATTTTTTGTATCCGGGTGAAAAGCCGATGGCTATACAGGTTAAGAATAACCTGTTCAACATGACCGACTACTATCCCTGGGCTATTTATTCACAGGTGACAAAAGGGATGGTAATCCGCAACAATAAAATGAGCGGCTATGCATATGATGGTATAGTGCTTGATCTGTACAGTGCCGAAGGACTTATCCTTGGTAATAATTTCTCTGCGGCGGAGTATTACAGATCCTCTGTTTTACTGGTGGCTAACACTCACGGATGGACTGTTGTGGGTGGCAATGTAGCTGACAACGTGCTAAATATGGGGACTGACAATATTATTACCGGTTTTAATGTCTCAACCACTGATGAACCTCTCGGGTCAAGAATCTCAGGTAAGATATCTGAAATGAATAAACTGATGCATTAATGCTAATCCATATCATCACCGGGCAGATACAATACCAATGATCAAAGGAAAAAAGAATCCACAGAATCTGAATATAATAATCCGGATTGGTTGAATTATATGTTACTTCAAGGATAAGGGGCTGAGTATAGCCGAGGAACGGACCAACTTTCTCTCAGCCCCTTTGTTTTTGCTTTGCAATTTACACCTTATCCAGAGTGGCATAAGATTGCCATGGCGGGTGAAGAAGGGTCCTCCTGCGCTAAATCCTCCGAGTGCGTGAATGTGAGTGCGAGGCCTGATTATGAATTTCTTAAATGAATCAGGTCTGAGTAGAAATATAATATCTGTTAGTGACATCCATTGATTTTGCTTTTATCATGGGTGACTCTACAGGCAAAATCACAGATATTATTCTGCCATTTCTCATGTTTTGGAGAGTTCGTTGTAAACCAGATCTGCAGCCAGTTTTGATGTAAGAATGCATGTAGGAATGCCCGCAGGACTGGCAGACCACTGTCCTGCCTTAATGACATCCGGGAGGGCCGTTTTGACTGAATCCTTCATGTTAAGCATGCTGCCTTTCAGCGGAACGGCCTCTTCGAATGACCATCCCACAATAGCTCCTTCCGAGCTCCCTGACCACTTTTGAAGCGTCAGGGGACTGGCGGAGAATTTAAAAATGATATGCTTATTCAACCCGGGATAAATTGATTCGCTTAGTACTGCCGTGATTTTTTCCTCTACAGCTGACTTGAATTCTTCATACCATCTGTCTCTCTCGATTCTCTTTATAAGCTCATAATCAAACAGGAAACTGGCAATAATTCCTGTTTTTCCTTCTGGCGCAGCATTTGGATCGTTAAGCACAGGTGGTGATAATTTTCTCCTCAAGTTTTTCGGGGATCTTGCCAACACCTCCTTCAGGGTAATAATAGTCTGTGTAAAGCGAAAAATAGCTCATGGCAAAAAAGGCTGGCGTTCCCCTGAAGAAATGCTGATCAATAATATCAATGAGAGATTCATTTTTGATGATCCTATGTAAAAAATCCTCCACGGGCATTCTCATTCTAAGCACTGCAATTGTCGTTGCAATTAACCTGAAAATCCAGACTATGAATGTTGTAAACCAATATAACCGGTCTCTTTTTGCATCTTTAAAAAACGGGCTATCGTTTCCGAATAGCACATTCATGTATTTGTCATATTTCCTTATGACGTTGATAACACGTTCTACCTCTTTTTCGCTTTCCGGATAGAGCTTTTTAAGCATTATCTCATAGTCATCAACACTTTCCTTTCTTTCTGCACCTATCACATAATTCTCTACTCCGACTGAAACATCACTTTTAAAAAGCGGAAGATCTATTTCAAGCTCTTCGAGCATTGGTTTGATCATACCGGCATTTTCCACCGCCCTCACCCCGCCATCAAAGAGAAATCCGTCCTTAATGAATGTGTTCACCAATCCTCCGGTCTTCTCGTTCTTTTCTATCAACAATATTTTCGCACCTCTTTTGGCAAGGGAGGCAGCCGTCACCAGGCCACTTATTCCTCCGCCTGCTATGATGATTTTTTTATTGTTTTTCATATGGACTGCCCTTTAAAACTAATTGCCGGTATCGGAAGTTTCAAATTTCTTTTTAAAGCTCTTGCTTCCTCTAAAATATGAATAATCTGATTTTTAAACTCAACCAGAAACAAATAAAGTTGCTAATTTATGAAATAGTATGTCTTCAAAGTGACGGTTCCAGTCCAAATGGCAGACTCATTCCTGGAAATAAAAAAGCCCTCCTTCCGCCGGCCGCCATAGGCTTGCCGACGGCGGGGCGCGTAAAGCTTCGGAGGGCGGAGGTGGGCCCAGCTGGGCTTCCCGACGCTCGCTAAGTTCGGTCGGGATAAACTTCTCGCCCGTCGACATACAAAACAAAAAAGCCGCACGCGGCGGCTTTTTGTTTTATGGGCCCAGCTGGGCTCGAACCAGCGACCCCCTGATTATGAGTGTTCTTTTTTCGATATTTTATTTGCTTTGAAAAAGTCGTGTTTTTTGAGTTACCACCAACATTTACAGGGATTTATGTTTTCTCTTCATTAAAAATAACTGTTCATTTTATGTAAAATATTCCATTGCTTTACATGGATTATCAGGAAAACTGGCGAAAAAACTGGCACCATTTATCCAAACATTATTTCAATTGCAGGCGTTCGTGTAGAAAAAGACTTACTTTTCTAAATGTACGTCTTTGGTGAATTCAGAGGGATTTGCCCCAAATCTTTTCTTGAAGCTATGGGCAAAATTTGAAAGGTTATTGAATCCTACTCTGTACATCACCTGGGTTATGTTATTGTGCCCGAACCTAAAATATTCTGCTGCAGTATTAAGGCGTAAATTTCTGAAAAGCTCACCGGGCTTCATACCTGTCAACTGATCAACCTTGCGGTAGAGCTGGCTACGGCTTATCCCCAAATCCCTGCACATTCCGTCCAGCTGGTAGTCAGGATCAGCCAGGTTTTCCTTCATTAGTTCCACCAGTCTTTTTATAAATCGGTCCTCAGGTGTATGCTCATCAGTAACTTCAGGATTTTCAATTAGCATGCTGCGGTAATGCTTTCTGATCTTTTTTGCCGTTTCCAGATGATTCCTAACTTTAAGTATCAGCTCTTCCATATCAAAAGGCTTGGCCAGGTAGTCCTCTGCTCCGGAGTCCAGGCCTTCGATCTTACTGTCTCTGTCTACCTTTGCCGTTAGCATCAATACGGGGATATGTCCTGTAAGCAGATCTTCTTTAAGACGCTTGCTCATTTCAACACCATTCATTACAGGCATCATCACATCGCTGATCACTAGATCAGGTATCTCCCTGTTGGCTATGGCCAGGCCTTCCTCACCATGGAAAGCTGTTAGTACATTGAAATGTTTCTCGAGATTACTTTTAAGGAAAAGGTTCAGGTCATGGTTGTCCTCAACAATAAGCACCAGGGCCCTGTCGTTTTTTGCAGCATCATTGAACTGATCGTTGTGAGCTCTTTGCCCGCTATGCCCTGGTTCACCTTCATCGTCAATATAGAATTCTCTTGAAAGGGGAATCATGATTCTGAATAATGATCCTTTGCCCGGCTCAGATTCGACTTCTACTTTACCCAGGTGAAGCTCAGTAAGCATTTTAACCAGGTAAAGCCCCACGCCGGTTCCCTCGGTATGATTATTCTCTTTCTCTTCAAGGCGATAGAAGCGTTGAAAAATATTCTCCTGTTCAGACTCTGGTATCCCCCGGCCGGTGTCACTGATCTCGAAAAATGCCATTGCCGTTCCCTTACTCTCCTTTGTTTCCAAAGTTAAATTCACCTCCCCGCGACGGTCAGTGTATTTTATAGCATTTGAAAGAAGGTTGCTTATGATCTTTTCAAGTTTATCGGCATCATACCAGCTTTCCTCCACAGAACTATTTATGGTATACTTGAAATGGATCCCCTTTTTCCTGGCCAGGGCAGCATATGTTGCAGCCAGATTTCCGGCCCATTGTGCTAGATCTACACTGGCGACCTGAAGCTTCTCCGGGCTGTTTTCCAGCTGGCTGATGTCCAGGAGCTGGTGAATAAGTTTTTTGATACGAATGGCATTCTGGTAGACTACTTCGAAAGACTCTTTCTCCCTGTCATCCATAATTGGCAAGAGACTGTTCTTCATTTCATCCAACAAGCCCAGCACAAGTGTTAGAGGTGTTCTGAATTCATGACTTAAATTGGATACAAATTCAGTCTTGATCCTATCTGTTTCATGTAATTTGATTAATTCAGATTTACTCCAGTATGACGAGATAAGGGTTCCTACAGCCTCAAGTGTACTTAAGTCTTCCTCGTTCACATCCTGTTTCATTGCATGGTCTACGCTGGCCCTGCCAGTGATGATAAGTAGTTTTATTTCCTTATTGTGGAGAAGCGGGAAATAAAGCATGCTCGCAAGGCCCAGTTTTCTGGAAATTTCTTTCTGTCCGGGAAATGGTTTATCCCCTGACTTAAGAATAAAAGGTTGTTTTATATCCTCCAATGCACTTACATCCAGAACCTCATTATTATCCAACAGGACGATTGATCCGGGATTTTGATCGTTAGGATGTCCTACCCGGCAATCAGTCATCTCAAGGTGTCGGGAGACCAGCTCGCTGACTTTCCTGTAGAAGGCATGCTCGCTCTCGGCAATGGCAATGTTTTGCTGGAGCTCATTCAGTAGCTTGAGGGCTTTCTTCTGAATGCTGAGACTCACCCGCATCCCTGTGATAAGAATGTCATAACGATGCAATTCCCTCACAAGTTCACGGTTTATTTGATCAAGGTAAGCGATACGTTCTTTCTTGCTCATAATCAGTATTTCTCTTCACTGAACACACAAAGTACCCCGGTCCAGTCAAGTGGTATGACTTTGCCACGGACCCTGGCAATTTCTACTCCCGAATAGATACCCAGCAGCGGGATATCACAAAGTGCCTCACGAACTTTATCTCCCTCTTCATTTTCTGATCCATAGAGTTTTTTAACCCGGCCAAGACAGGATATGTATAAGGCAAACAAAGGCTTCCTGTTATCCAGTGAATCAAGCAATTTCCGGGCTTCAACACCCACCATGTCAGTCTCAATGCTCCTGCGCATAAATTGAAATTCCTCCCCTTCCTTCAGATCTGTTTCGGCTAAAATCAGTGCACCACTTTTCTTGTCAATGCCAGCCACCATCCGGTTTACATAGTTCTCTTCCAGGAAAGGGCCATATTTGTCACCCCTGTTCACTCCGATGGTAATGAGAGAGGTGATCGATGTCCAGTCCACTTCATCGGGCTCACCAAGATAATCGCGTACCAGGTCCAGGGCCGGCCTGTTATTAACTTCCAGCAGCCTGTTGCCTTCCATCCTGGTAATACGATGGTAATCAGAGGCCGGTTTGCATCCATGCATGATGGTAGTATCCATTCTAACATTTCCTTTGATCACCAGCCCCATTATCTCACTCTCAACGATGGCATTTTTATCCCACATTCTGATTTCCTGTGGTCGGACAATGTCGACGATCCCTACTCCGGCAACAGGCGGCCATTTGCCAATTTCACTCTCTATTTCTGAAATCAGGGGACTGGCAATGTGAAAATCCATTGCTTCAGTATTTCCTTTAACTATAGCATCATAAATTAGCAAGAGGTTAGAATCGGAACCACCGAGCAGACCTTTTAGCTCTTTCCCGAAGCGCTTTCCAATTATCTCTAAGCCCTCATTCAGATTGCCTGTGCGGCAGCTGCTAAAAGTAATTGAGTCAGAAGCAACCACAAGAATACCTGCAAGCATTCCTTCATAGGAAAGAAAATCATTGGTTAGTATGCCCGGAGAGGTAGCTCCCATGATGTGGGAGCCTGGTCCTATGATTGATTTTATTCCTTCCAGAAGTTTTTCAACCCTGTGTTCTACCGAGGCAAAGACCAGGGCAAAGTTACATTTTTCTATTCCGGCATTTTGTAATGCTTTATTGGCCAATTCCTGGCCCGCAAGATAAGAATCCTGCTTTGTGCTGTGTGCGACTCCGCTCCTTGTTGCCATAGTTTATTTGTTTCTTAATTAGATGATTAAATATACAAAAAACTAGAATCGTGATCTAATGTAATGTACCCGATGTTCCAGAACTCCTTCTTTGAATTTATTCATAATGACATCGGCTTCTGACTCTGAATATTTCAACAGTAGTACATCCCTTATATCAAGATTGTCTTTTCCATGGTGATAGGGAGCCACAAGGGAATGGAAAGTATAATTCCCATTCTTATCGGGATTTAGGTCCATATAATTGTTAGATCTGGCCGCAAGATCTGGATTCTCTTTTTCCGAAATAGCCAGCCAATCATCAGCCATTTCTTTCTGCCATTCCCATGCATCAGCTTTGATCTTCATGGTGATAAGGCAGAGAGTGTCTTCCTTTGCTGCTTGCGGAGGAAGAGGGAGGCTGCTATTCCATATATCCTGAAGGACTATCCAGTTATTTCCCTGTTTTTCCCAGGTAACGATATATTTGCCCTCGTCTATCAGAGCTTCCCCCTGGGCAAAAAGCTGGTACTCTCCTTCCTCAATGGCTACCTTTCCGTGGAGATCGGCCTTTTTTGTATTATATACGATTTCATCAACTCCCATGGTGGCCATCTGATTAAATACCATGGAAATGGTCTCTACCCCCATAAAAGACTGACCGTTGGGTGGCAGGAAAGTGCTTTGTGAATTGTAGTAAGCCATTACAGTTTCCTGGTCACCATTGATAATGGCTTCAGTCAGAATATCGTTCTGAGCCTGTATTTCCTTACTGACATCCTTTTGAGCTTGAGCACAGGCTGAAAAGAAGAGGGTTATGGCCATCATTAGAGCCACATTTGCGATTTTCGTCTTGTTCTTTTTCATGATGGTAAAGTTTATGGTTAATTACTGAGAACAAAATTATCAGGCAAATACAGGCGGATCTAACGGAAAAATACCATTGTTGAACGGAAAAGTTCCATGAGCATTTCAAAATGCTTTCGCCAGAATCTTTATCAGCTGAAGCGGATGAAAGCTTCCTCCAAATCCTGGCAACAAACTGGCGCAAAAGAAAAAACCACCTACAAGATAAATTGTAAGTGGTTGATTATTATATTTTGGCGAACTCACTGAAATGGATTGGTTCGGAAATTGTAAGTTAGCCAAACAGTACCTTGTCAAGGGTGTTGACCAGATTTGAATGCTTTTGGGGATTCTCTCGTTTCAATCTTTCAATATTCTGAAGTTTCCATCTAACAGCTGGTAGTTCACGGGCCTTCTCCACAGTAAAGAATTCCCAAATAGGATCGGCTTCCTTAAAACTTGCTAAAAACACTTTATCTTCAAGCGTTAGTTTTGATATAATTTGTGAGACAAGTTCTTCACGAGTCTTTTCAAATTCTTTATAGCTGAACGGTATATCTGACATACCTGAAAATTGTGTTTCGAAAGCATCTCTTTGATCAATGGATGTAGGATTTAGAAGCTCATTGATTGGCCTCATATGAGAGATTAATGCAACCAGAAACCCATACTTTATTTCCTCTGTTAGACCTTCGTTCTCCAACAGTAATTTTACATCAAATAGATCACGGGGATGTTGGCGGTCAAGGGCCGCACAGATTTTACCACCGTACAGTTCTGCCATGGACACAACTTTAATTGCTGCAAACCTACCAAAAGACTCTTGTACTTTCTTTTCAACCTTTAGCAGGTTTGGATCATTGATAGTTCCTCGTGTGGTTGTGTTAACTTCTATCTTGATTTGTGCTTTCTGTAACTGACAGTTTATTTTAGCATCTTCTCCCGCCCTTGAAACTGCTGTGACACTAATTCCTGGTATTGATTTCTCTAAATCTGCTTTTATTCGACCCAGCCCTTCTGAAATTTCCCTTAATGCAGTTTCTCTATCATTATTGGGAATATAGGTAAGGTCGATATCAACTGATAATCTCGGCAGGCTGCGAATAAACAAGTTAATGGCAGTTCCACCCTTGAGTGCAAATATTTCTTCTTTGGCTATATACGGAATGGTTTGAAGTAGTAATTCAACCTGAGTTCTGTATTTTGGATCTATCATATCTGGGCTAATTCTTTGGGAATAGTGATATGGAATTCCGGATCATATATACCTTTCTTGACAACCTCACGATCTCCTGTTCCAAGATTAACCTCAGATAAATCAAGAAACTGACCCCATTGATGATTCGCTTTATTAAGCATGTAAAGGAATAATCTCTTAACTTTTACAGATTTGCACTCCTGAAGTAATACTTGTACAATGTCTGGTCTCAAATTGACCAGCCCAGACATTATTTGATAGGTTTCAAGAAGGTCCTGTTTTTCCGGAGCTAGATATAAACATTCCAATATCGCTCGTTCCGGACTAGCTATCTTTATCTTAAAAGCCCCACTACTATTTTCCTCCAATCCTTTCTCAGCAGGAAGAAAAGAGGTCTTTGTATGATTGATAGGTTCACTCCAAAAATATTTCTCAAACCAAGCTGGAAGTTTTGTCTTTAGTTTGGAGAATAAATAAACTATTTCGACACCTGTTCTTATATAATGAGAATATCCCAATAAAGACAATGCTGAAAGACCGCCGACGTGCACTGACAAGTTTGCCTGTTGCTGAAGAGAATATATCGCCCCTTGCCAGCCTATATTATCATTTGGCCGTTTGAATGCTCCAACACCTATGGATTCAAGCCAACCGCTTTTTTTGTATCTTTGTTGTAGGTCATATGAGAAACCGTTCTTGTCTAGCCATGATGCAAGAATTACAGTTCCTGGGACATGCAAATCCAGAAGTCTCTTTATTTTTATCTCATTATTAGTACTCACAGTACAAATATCGTGTTTTATTTAAAGTAAAACAACATCTGAACTGGTTTATTTATAAAAGTGGAAAGGTGTCAATCCTCACCAACCTTTTACCTCAAATCATGGCATATTCTTGGCGCCAAAGAAAAAACCACCTACAAAATGAATTGTAAGTGGTTTATTCACAGTGTGGGCCCAGCTGGGCTTCCCGACGCTCGCTAAGCTCGGTCGGGATAAACTTCTCGCCCGTCGACATACAAAACAAAAATGCCGCACGCGGCGGCTTTTTGTTTTGTGGGCCCAGCTGGGCTCGAACCAGCGACCCCCTGATTATGAGTCAGGTGCTCTAACCTGCTGAGCTATGGGCCCCCGATAAAAATCGGACTGCAATATTAAATAATTGTATCGGAATATGCAAGAATTAAATTAAAAGGTGTCAGGTATGCTCCCATTCGGTCGTGAGCTCGGTTCGGGTGCCGGGTACCAGGTACCTGTAACCAGGTACCTATTTCTTAAGATATTGCATCAGAACACCAACAGCTTCGTCCATGTCGTGACCGAATGTTATTATACCTGAACGGTCTCCTCCCATAATAATGATCCGTTTCTCAAAGACATCCGACTCTCTGAAAAGACGCTGGATCTCTCTTGCCAGACCCGGTGTGCCATATTCCATTTCAGGAGATGTGGTCGGCATTTTGTACTTAAGTTCCTCCCAAAGATAAACATCATGAACATGTACAACAGCATTAGTGCCGGGATCGGACATATAAACAGCAGCGTGACTCAGAGATTCTGATGAAGCCTTTAGCGGCCCTGAACACATAACTGCATTCTCATCAATATTTACTGACAACACCTTGACATAATGTCCGGGTTCAAGCTCCGGAATATCACCTGTTGCCGATGCAGTAATAACAAACTGATTGTTGTTGCCTGATCTCATACTGAGATTGCCGAATCCTACTCCATTTTCATAGGCACCTATAAGATCCATATTGAAAAGGACCTCTCTCCAGTAGTTCAGTATCTCGTACTGTTCATCATTAATGACAACACCTGACTGATTCCAGTGGCAATTGAACTTAACAACTCCTTCCATACAAAACGCCGTCTAAATTTCAGTTCCCTCTATTCTTTAATACAAACCTTCCAGATAATCAATCTACAAAAATACAAATAATTGCAAAATCATCTGCATGAATCGGCAATGCTGTACAACAAGAGATGTAAAATTCGAATTATCGACCAATTTATTCCATAACAATTATATGTAAATATTTAATTATATATTTGTATCATAATTGTCCCTTCAATTTCAGGATTTGCTATATGGTTGATAAAGAGCTTTTTAGACAAAAGATAATACGTATATCGGGACATATCTTCAGTCGGTATGGGTTCCGGAAAACAACGATGGACGAAATAGCCAAAGCCCTAAATAAGGGCAAAAGCTCATTATACTATTATTACAAAAGTAAAGAAGAGATCTTTGAAGCAGTGGTTTTATATGAGGCCAATACCCTTAGAAATCTGCTTACTAAGGCAATAAAATCAGTTGATTCTCCAATTGAAAAATTACGATCGTATGTGTTCGTAAGGATGAAAGCGTTCGAAAAACTTTCAAATTACTATAATGCAATCTTTGACAAAGACCTCGACCATTTTGATTTCATTGAAAAAGTCAGGGAAAAATATGACCGTGAAGAACTGGCGATTTTGAGACTTATTGTATACAACGGTGCCCGAAGGGGATACTTCAGAGCCAATAACAGTGAGTTCACTGCCATGGCCATTCAGACAGCCCTGAAAGGCCTGGAGGTGCCTCTCTTCTGGAAGAGGAGACATCAGGAGATGGACAACCGGCTTGAGGCTATTCTCGATGTGCTTTTTAACGGGATACTTATAAAAAAGGCGTAGAAGGCATAAGGGGCATATAGGGCATAGTGGCATAATGACATAGTGGCATAATGCCATACAGGGTGCAGGGGGTTCAGATGTCGGGGAGGCTGACTTATGTCTTTGGCAGTGGTTTTTTACGGTAACTATAGATCAGTAAGAGCAATCCGGCCAAAACAAAAGGAATACTCAGCCATTGACCCATATTGAGCCTCATTGCGGCTTCGAAATCGACCTGATCTTCTTTGACATACTCTATGAAGAATCTTGCTGTAAAAACCAGTATCAGGAAGAGGCTGAAGTTGATTCCGGTGAGGAATTTCCCCTTGTTTCGCCAGTAGATACGGAAGAGCAGTACAAAAATTGCAAGATATGAGAGAGCCTCATATATCTGTGTGGGGTGCTTCGGGGAATTTTCTCCGTTACGAAGAAAGACAAAACCCCATGGAAGAGTTGTTTCCACCCCGTATATTTCAGAATTCATCAGGTTTCCCAGGCGTATGAGTGCCCCGGCCAGCGCAACCACAATAACGATCCGGTCGAGTATCCAGAGCATTGATTTTTTTTCTTTCCTCACAAAGATCCACAGGGCCAGCAATATGCCAATTGCAGCACCGTGGCTTGCCAGTCCGCCGTGCCAGATATAAAGGATTTCCAGCGGATTACTCAGGTAGTATGCAGGTTCATAAAAGAAACAATGGCCCAGTCTTGCTCCCACGATAGTACCTATAGCCATATATATGGTCAGCCTGTCGAGCACCACGTCACCTATTCCTTCATTTCTGAATATTCTTCTCATTATGATGTAGCCAAAAAGGAATCCTGATGCAAACAATACACCATACCACCTTACTGCCAACGGTCCCAGGGTGAAGATAACCGGATCGGGGTCCCACGGAATTATCTGAAAAATCATAACTTTTAGTATTTGCAACAGCCAAAGGTATGAAATAAGTATTAAAACCAAGAGCATAAGCAGGTACGATATGCAGACGATGATTAAAAAAATAGATGTAAGTTTGTACTTTTCAGTCGGCGCAGCACCTATGAAAAGACTTCATATATACAGAAATTACGTTGCAGTAATCATTATCATCGCCTCAGCAGCGTGTGCCAAGCAGGGCTCTCCGTCAGGTGGCCCGAAAGACACCGACCCTCCTGAAGTGATAAGGTCAACTCCCCTTAACGGAACAACAAACTTCACTGGCAACAGTATCACCATCACCTTTGACGAATATGTTGTCCTCGATAAAATACAGGAAAAATTTATGATTTCACCTCCTGTTGAAGAGCGTCCCGAAATAACAACAAGAGGTAAAAGCGTTATAATTTCAATCGACGAAAACCTGCGCGACAGCACCACCTATACACTCTACTTTCAGGATGCCATAAGAGATCTTAACGAAGGCAACATACTGGAAAACTATCAGTTTGTCTTTTCAACAGGCGACTTTATCGACTCTCTTATGCTCGACGGCAGGGTCTATGATGCCTTCAGCCTCGAGGTTCCCACAAGAATGATGGTAATGCTTCATTCCAATCTTTCCGATACAGCCCCTAAAACAGTAATCCCCGACTATATCTCAATGACCGATCAGACCGGTTATTTCACGATTAACAATCTTAGGGCGGGAACCTACAGAATCTATGCCCTCGAAGACTTAAACAACAACAGGAAGTATGAGCCTTCAGATGAACGCTTTGCATTTCTCTCAGACACTGTTAAGGTTACCGTGGAATCGAATCTACCGTTTGTTGCCGATACAGTCAGGCCTGATCCGGAGGCGCTCCCTCATGACATAGACGAGCACCAGCATCTGCATGACACACTTCATCACGGAACGCAGGATACACTATTCAGGCTAGAGGTTCCGTTACGTGAACCGGAGTATGCTATGTATGCATTCAAAGCGATCCAGGAGAGGTATTTCCTCGCATCGACAGCCAGGAGAGAAGCCAGGCTGCTGGAATACTATCTGTCACTGCCGCCTGATACTCTCGATTTCATTTTCAAGGCTCCCGGGTTGTCTCCCGACAACTATTTTGCCGAATGGAGCAGCAAAAGAGACAGCCTGAAGATATGGCTCAGAGACAGCTCGGTATTCAATTCACAAATTATTGAAACCATAATAACATACCCTTTCAGTGATATTGACAGCGGACTAGTATACAAGACCGACACCATACCGATGAGGTTTGTGCAGCCCAGAGGATCCAGGGGTGGCACAACACAGTCTAAGGCCCTTCAAATGACGACTAATGCTTCAAGGACAGGCATCCCGCCCGGCAGGGATATTATTATTACCCCCAACGCCCCAATAGAATCGGCAGATTTTAGTCTTTTTACCATTTACCCTTATAATGACTCAACCGGTGTACTGCTGCCTTTCACCTCAGACTTTGATCCGTTTGTCCCCAGAGAAATTACAATTAAGCAGGACCTGGATGAAGGAGCTGAATATGTCATGCAGCTTCTGCCAGGAGCCCTGATCTCAATTTACGGTGAAACTAACGACACCACACTTATCAGATTCAGGGTAAGGAGTATGGATTCATACGGTACCTTCACTGCAAATCTTGACGGATATGAAGGCAGTGTTGTTGTTCAGTTGCTTGACAACAACGAGGCAATCATAATGGAGAAAAAGGCAACATCACCCGGCAGTGTGGTGTTCAGGTTTGTTGAAAACGGCAACTACCGGCTGAAAGTTATTTATGACACCGACGAAAACGGCATCTGGTCACCCGGAGATTTTTCCAAAGGGTTACAACCAGAGAAAGTTTCATTTTACCCCGAAATACTTGACATTAAGAGTAATTGGGATGTGTCACAGGATTGGGACATCTCGGTCAGCAATTTCAAAGATGAAAAACTGAGGGCAAAACCGCCCCAGCGACGATAACAGATTATCATGAGCAACCGAAGAAGCTTTATCAAAAACAGCATGCTTGCAGGTGCGGCTCTTGGCGCAGGAGTGCCGGCATTTGCATGGCAGCAGGGAACCTGGGTAAGCAAGAGGCCTCCTCTGGGGGAAAGACATTTTCACAGCACGGCTGTTGAGGATGTGATTAACGAAGTAACTGACTATCTTGGCGATACAGAACTGTCATGGATGTTTGCAAACTGTTTTCCGAACACCCTTGACACAACGGTAAACTACAGGGAGGTTGACGGCAAGCCTGACACTTTCGTGATTACCGGTGACATTCCTGCCATGTGGCTGAGGGACTCAACGGCACAGGTATGGCCCTACCTTAAACTTGCCAACCGAGACAATGATCTGATGAAATTGCTGAAGGGGGTAATACACAGACAGACAAAATGCATACATATTGATCCCTATGCCAATGCCTTCAATGACGGAGCCGGGGAGAGCGAATGGATGAGCGACCTGACTGACATGAAGCCGGAGCTTCATGAGAGAAAGTGGGAAATAGACTCTCTCTGCTATCCTGTGAGGCTTGCTTACGGCTACTGGAAAACAACCGGGGATATTTCTGTTTTTGACGAGGAATGGATAGGGGCAATGAAACTTATCGTCCGTACTTTCAGGGAGCAACAACGTAAAGACGGCCCCGGTCCATACCGGTTCCAGAGGGTCACTCCAACACTCACCGACACTGTGGCAGGCAATGGCTACGGGAATCCAATCAGGCCTGTCGGATTAATATGTTCAACCTTCAGGCCCAGTGACGATTCAACTATCTATAATTTCCTCATACCATCTAATTACTTTGCTGTCAAATCATTAAGACAGATATCAGAAATAATCACAACTGTAATCAATGATCTGAAATTTGCAGATGAGTGCCTCGCCCTGGCAGGAGAGGTTGAAAAAGCCCTCAAAGAATACGGAGTGGCACAACATCCCCATCGCGGTAAAATAATTCCGTACGAAGCAGACGGTTTCGGCAATGTACTGTTCATGGATGACGCCAACGTCCCCAGCCTGCTTTCACTGCCCTATCTCGGACTTATTGACGGCAGCGACCCGCTCTATCTTGCTACAAGGAAGTTTGTCCTGTCTCACGATAATCCGTGGTTCTTCAGCAGCAACAAAGCATCAGGCGTAGGAAGTCCGCATACAGGTATGAACCGTATCTGGCCGATAGCCATCACCATGACGGCCCTCACCGCTACGAATCCCTCAGAAATAGTAACTGCTCTCAGAATGCTCAGGCAAACCCACGCCGGAACCGGATTCATGCATGAGTCTTTTACTGCGAATGACCCTGACCGTTTTACCAGAAAATGGTTTGCCTGGGCAAATACATTATTTGGTGAACTGATATTTGATACTTATTTAAATAATCCCTCTCTGCTTAAGGAGGTTTGACATAATACCCCATGAAAAAGCAAAATGAGAAATATGTGGCTGGTGTTGATATTGGGGGAACCAATACTAAATGCGGACTCGTAGGCGTTTCCGGCGCAATAGCGGGCCGTTCGGATTTCAAAACGGCTTCTTTTAACAGATTTAGCGACTTTACCTCGAAAATGGCCTCTGAAATCAGCAGCCTTGCCGCTGATGCCGGAGTGACCCTGAGCGGGGTAGGCATAGGTGCTCCCAATGCCAATTATTATACCGGTGACATAAATAATGCGGCCAACCTGGTCTGGAAGGGCGTCCTTCACCTGAAGAAAGATATGGAACAGGCTCTTGGTGTTCCCGTTACAGTAACCAACGACGCTAACGCCGCTGCGGTAGGAGAGATGATGTTCGGATCAGCCCGGGGGATGAAACACTTTATTATGCTCACCCTTGGTACAGGTGTTGGCAGCGGGATTGTTGCCGACGGCAGGGTCATATACGGGCATACGGGCCTGGCAGGTGAACTCGGACATCTTACAATGATACAAAACGGCCGTGATTGCGGGTGCGGAAGAAAAGGATGCCTTGAAGCTTATGCCTCTGCAACCGGAATAGTACGAACAGCAAAAGAATTACTTAAAAAGAGAGTGTATAAGAGCAGCCTCGCTGATGTCAGGGAGGAGGAACTGACCGCCCGTTTGATTGCAATGCATGCAGAAAAGGAAGATAAACTGGCTCTCGAGGTTTTCGATTATACAGCAAAAATGCTGGCCTGGGCTATCACCAATGCACTCCTTTTTACCAGTCCGGAAGCAATCATACTTGCCGGAGGCCTTGCAAAGGCAGGAGAATTGCTTACAAAACCACTGGAGAAGTATAGCAATGAAATGGTGATGCATGCTTTTCGTGACAGTTTCAGGATTATCAGCACGTCTCTGCCTGAATCTGACGCAGCCATTCTGGGTTCGGCAGCACTGGCGATAGAAAAGGGCGTAGTGACCTTTAGGTTTACACCCTAAACAATCTTTCATTATTATGATGTTGAAAAAGGGGGGGCTGGGGGGAGTTAATAACTTTGGAAATTGTTAATAACCAAAACCGGAAGGGACCATGGGTGAACTTTGTAGTGGCATGATCACGGGATCATTCTACGTATTAGTCCCACGGTCCCCAATGGTTGCGA
>Ga0334882_1000742_pt1 | contig 46603 bp, 59 predicted proteins | sample GraSluR1_MG_5_FD_207226 | JGI IMG/M metagenome (GOLD analysis project Ga0334882, IMG submission 207226) | Sludge microbial communities from methane-producing bioreactor in Wageningen University, Netherlands - Granular Sludge_15_04-R1 | ecosystem: Engineered > Bioreactor > Anaerobic >... | reverse complement strand
CTATCTCCGTCTCCTCCGCGTCAACCGTGACCTCGGCCAGCTTGATGTAGCCAACCGGAGTCGAAGGCGCCAGGGGCTCTGCCGCCGGGGAACCTTTCAGATTCGCGTTCTCGGTGGGCCCCTCGAGGGTGCCGTCATCAGCCAGGCAGATGAGGTCGATGCGGGGGTGGATTACGTCCGCCGCCGGGATCACCAGGTCGGTGGCTTCGGCGAATACGTGGCGGCCAGCCGTGTTTAGGGCTTCTCCAGTTCCCACCTGCACACCCAAGTCGGCGGGCGTGTGGGCTGCGACCGCAAGCCCGGTGAGCACGCCCTCCCCGGTTGACTTGACGAGTTCGGTCTCGAGCACGACCTCATCGGGCAGGTTGGCGGCCGGGAGCGTACCCATGGCCTCGGCCAGAGAGAGATCCACCGGCCGGATGGGCTTCACCTGGCTCGTGGTGGGCGGGTAGCCGGGGGCGAGTTGCCCCGAGGCCCCGGTGAAGGTGAGTGGGTAGACCACCGTGTCCGGGTCCCACTCGTCCACCCCGCCGACATGGAGGCGGCGGTCGCCCGCGGTCCACTCCTCCCCCGAGGGGCGCAGGTAGAAGCGGGTACGCGCGGCGGTCTCGGGGGCTGCAATGCCGGTGATCGCGATAGCCTTCTGCGCGTAGGTGGTGTTCGCTAAGGGCAGCCCCTGGAAGCAGGACACCCAGCTTGCGTCGAGCGCGACCTCGTCTTCGAGCTCGTCGGTCAGCACGTAGGCCAAGACCACGTTCCCGCCCCGGTGGCGCACGTAGACGTTGGCGCCGGCCGCCCCTACGCTGTCAGGTGTGCAGGGCAGCTGAATGGCAACCTCGGTCTGCAGGCCACCGGCCCGGTAGGGCACGTCGGTTACCACCGCGGGGCTAGGGAGCGTCTCCCCGGCGGCATCATCGATCCAGGCATACCAGACCTCGAGCAGCCCGCCGTCGAAGCCGGCCCCGGCCGCCACTTCGGTCAAGCCGGTGACGGTGGCCGCCGCACTCGGGTCCTCGAGGGGATCTCCGAGATCCACTTCGGCTGCGACCCCGGCGCCCGTTTCCCGGCCGTACTCATCGACGAAGGTCTGGCAGATGTCGTACACGCGGCCTGCGGGCAGCTGGCCGGCGTTGGTCACATCGTAGCTGGGAGCAGACGCCGGGGCGGTCAGAAGGACTGTGCCGTCCCGGGGGGCGTCGTAGAGGGCGGCGATGGCCGCGTCGAGCTGCACCTGGTTCCAGTAGGGCATGCCCCAGCCCTGGGCGTCGGCTGAGGGGCCGCCGCCCTCGGCGGAAGCCATGAGGGCCAGAAGCCCGAGGTAGTCGGTGCGGTCGGTGCGGTTCTCGGGCATGTCATCCCTTCCTTATCGCGGGCCCCGTAAACACGCCGTGCACGAGAGCCCGATAGCCCTCGGGCACGGCCCCCAGCGCAAAGCAGAGCACCTTTGCCGCCCGGTAGAAGCCCTTCTCATCGGTGCGATATCGCAGCACCATGGCCGCACAGGGCATGGTGAAGTGCCGGGAGGGGTCGAAGTTGGTGGCCTCTGCGTTCAGCTCCGGAGTCTCGCCCTCTTGAGCCTGCCGTTCTGATCCCGTCGTGAACATAGGCTTTCGCACGTAGTTCAGGCTGCCGAACTCAATCCAGTCCGAGACAAAGACGCCTTGGGCGGCGGCGTCTCCCTCAAACACCGCCGGGATCTCAAAGTAGAGGGTGCAGTTGTCTTTCACCTGGGCGTCCCGCATGAGGCGGCCGGCGCGCTCTTGGCCCAGAAGGGCTTCGTGCAGGCTCTTGGTGCGAGTGTGTACCACCCGGCCACCGAGCTCCTCCATCTCCACGTGTGAGGGCATCGTCGGCATTACCACCACCAACCTTCCGAAGAGACAGACCCGCCCCAGCTAAGCGAGCTCCGCGGGCCGGTGAGCTCGATCTCGTACTTGTACTTGCTCCCGTCCCACTCGAGCGTGCGGTCGACGGCAAAGACCCGGTGGGTGAGGGGTGAGTAACTCTCCGAGCCCTCGGCCGGTCCCCGCCAGCTGCCGGCGCCCGCGGAAAGAGCGATGCGGGTTAAGCGCTCGCGGGCGATCTTCTGGGCCAGTGTGGGGGTGATGGGGTACTCACGTATCTCGATGCGCTCCTCAACGGCCCGTTCTCCCTGCGCCCGGCTCAAGCCCTCGCTCCACTCCACCGCCGCCGTCTTTCGCTCCCGGGTGGCAAACAGGCTTGACGGGTACACGTAGGGGCCGGTGTAGCCCCAGCCCACCACGGTGACCACGTTGGTTCCGTAGAGGCCGTCGTGGAGCTCTTCTGCGAGCACGGCCCGAGGCATGGGCACGCCTCCGCCCGCCCGCCCGTACTGGTGGGCGAAGTCGTAGACGATGAGCGTGCCTGTCCGGTCCAGGTACAAGGAGGCGCCCGACCAGGCGGCCACCTCCTTGCAGGCGGCGATCAGGGGTTTGCCGATGGGCTGGTACTCGGGCGCACAGGGGCCGGAAAGAGAGCACCAGAACGCCACCGGCTGCCCCACCCAGGAGCACATGGTGGAGATGATGTCGCCTGCGTTGTACACGGGGTGCCAGGAGCGCCGTATGCGCTCAAGCTCGGCCGAGTGGATCTCCCCGGCCAAGCGCTTGGCGAGCAGCTCGTTGGTGATCTCCGCGAAGCGGCCCAGCGTGCAGAACTTGGGCGGGAAGTGGTCTTGCCCGATGTTGGACGCGGACAAGGTGCTTCGGCAGCGGTTGTAGCCGCGGCGGCGGAGCTTGTAGTGGACGAGCGGCAGGTGCCTGTAGTGTCCCTCGCCTGCTCGCCTCCGCCAGGTACGGTCTCCGCTCCGCAGGCGCACGGGATCGTCTACCTCCCACTGGCCCGTCGAGACACCACCCTCCACGGAGGTCACCACCGCTCCCTTGCCGTGGGGGCCAGAGGGGGCCAAGCAGAGGGCCGAGGCTGTGGCGTAGTCGGCCTCCACATCCTCACTCACAGAGAGTGAGATGATGGCCTGGCCCCCCAGCTGGCAGTTGGCTCCTGAGAGGTTCTTGGAGAAGGTCTGGGTCACGGCCTAGACCGAGTCCCCCGCGGTGCGTAGATCATAGCGAGCTTCCCACACCAAGGCGCCATCGAGCTGCAGGTTGGCGAGCAGCCGGGCGGTAGCCCGGATGAGCAGGCCGCTCCTGCCGCCTACGGTGGTGTCGACGCCGGCCTCCAGGGTCGGCTCGTCGTTGCGGCGCTGGCCCACAGTGATGCCGCACTTGGCTTTGCCCGCGTAGCGGATCCAACTGCCGCTGATGTCGGGCAGCTCTTCAAAATCGGCTTCGGCCGTCTTCTCGATTTCGTGGGTGTGGACGGTCATGGCAAGACCTCCTCGATCAGCTTGTCGTATGGGGCAAAGGAGGCACGGCTCTTAGCGAACCGGAGGGCCTCCACAGAAAGAGCCCGGCGGGGACCGGGCTCGCGCAGGATCTCAAAGAGTGCATCTTCCCAGGCATCTGGGGGCGCAGAGAGACAGCCGGGAGGTGCGTGTTCGCGGGTGGTTAAGGTAGGGATGCCCAAGGCCGCTGCGCGAAGAAGCGGTACGTCGCTCACCGTCTCTCGGTACTCGCCTTCTGGGTAGCACTCAATCGCCACTGCGCTTGGCCGCATGGCGTCTCGAAGCATGGCCAGGTTCCCCTCCGGCGGGAGTTCGCCCTCCAAGTACACGTGAAAGCGCCGGGCCCAGCCCTGGTGGGTCTCGTCATCTGTGATGTGGGCAAAGAGCGGCCGCAAGTGGGCGAACTGGAGGTGGTGGTGGCGGCAGCCCGTGTGCTCGAGCACTGCAACTACAGCAGGCGCCACCTCTTCGAAGCCGGCCCTCTGTCGGCCGTCGCTCCACCAGGAGATGATGGGCGGCACGTCCGGCTCTGCCGGCATCCACTGAGCACTCAGGGGAAGCACCGCAGGGAGGGCGACGGTGCGGGCCGTCCCAGCAAAGGCGGGAAGAAGACCAGGGACCGAGACCACCACAGTGTCGGCCACCGCGAGCGCCCGCTCCAAGGCATCCAGGCGCGCCTGCCGGTAGGGGAGCGTGCGGCATTCACCACGGAGCCAGGGGTTCTCGGCCATGTCCACAATCACGTGGCGTCCGCGGGCCGCCGCCTTCTCGGCAAGCTCGGCGGCGGCAAAACCCGTGGGCTGATAGAGCCACAGGACCTCGGCTGAGAGAGCGAGTGTACGTGTCTCGGGCACATCGACTACAAGAGCCGGCGCCCGGAAGTGCCGGGCCGGTAGAAGTACCCGCCAGTAGGCCTCCGGGGTGTCTTCATGGCCGACGACAAAGCAGAGCTTCACCTACAGCCTCTCATCCTCCAGGGTCTCAACGCAGAAGGCGTCACCCGCGGTGCCACCGGTAATCTCGATGGCGGTCACCTCAACGATGCGGTCGGCTGCGGTGCCGAGCTCGACCGTGGTTCCTGCTGCGCTCTCTCCCGGTATCTGGCCGGTCCGGGTCACGGTACCGCCGGCCGCGGTCCGGCAGGTGCAGGACACATCGATGGCCGCCACTCCGGTGGCCTGCTCGAGGACCTCCAGGGCGACCTGGGCGCCCCCGTACCTCGTGGTATCTATCTCGGCCCCTTCGGTGAAGGTGCCCTCACCGGCGCCCGAGACGGCGAACGAGCCAAGAACCGTGACCGGGGGGAACACATTGGCGGCCTCGATTATGGTGTTGCCGCCTCGCCTCCACCAGTGCGAGACGCGGAGGCCACCGGAGCTCAGCCAGTCGTTTAGGTCCTGGTCCAGATGGCGGATGACGGCCGAGTTGAACTCGGCAAAGAGCGAGGCCACCTCCGCCTCCCGTTCTATGCGGGTCACGGTGTTGATGGTGGCGTCGATGAAGTCGGCAGTGAGAATCGCCTCATCAGGCTCTGCGAGAGCCACGATGGCTGCCCGGGCCTCTGCGGCGTGGTAGGCGGCCGTCCCGGGGGAATCCTCGCTCCCCTTGGCGGTGAGCAGGAGCGCGATGCCTTGGGCGTAGTGGTCAGTGAGCTCGATGTACTCTGCCTGAGAGAGAAGCCGCTGTTCCGGCATGGTCCCCTCCTACTGGTTGCTTGGTGAGTAGCTCTGGGCGTCTTGGACACTCAAGCCGCCCTGGGTGCGATCGACGAGGGTGATGTTGGTGTTGACCGCCACCTGTTCTTGTGCGGGTGCGGCAAGCGGCCCGACCGAGAACCCTTCCTGGCTTCTTTGCGCCTCCCAGTTGGAGACTTGGGCGGCGCGGAGATCTGCAAGCCAGCTCGTGTCGGCCGCCCGCATGTTGATGTCTCCTATGGGCCGCGAGAAGAGGTTCACTGACTGGGAGCGGCGGTAGCCTTTGATGTAGCGCACCTTCTGGCCTTCGGGGCCTTCTTTCTCGCCCCACACTGCTTCCATGGCGCCTTGATCCTGCCCGAGAGGGGTACCCTGGCGAAGAAGCCCCTCCTCGTCTAAGTAGACGCCATAGTCGACGCCGTGCTTTACCTGATCCATGGCCCGGCGCTCAAGGAGCTTGGTCTCCTCCCGGGACTCGGCGAGGCGCCGGTCGCCCTCCATCTTCTTGGCTGCAGCCCACATCAGCATGCCGCCGGTCGCAACGACGGGGGCCGCCAGGGCGCCTGCGGTGAGAAGGGAGCCTCCAAGGCCCAAGGCAGCCTTGCCTCCAGCCAGTGCTGGGGCTGAGCTCGCAGCCCAGGTCGCGGCCTTGGGGACTGCTCCGCCGAGAGCGTACTTGGCGCCCGCTCCCTTGATCACCGTGCGCGTGGCCCCGTGGGTGGTAGCCTCAGCCGCCTCCTCGACGATCTCTCGGCCTACGGTCTCCATGGCCTTGGCGCCCTTGCGCCTGAAGACGCGCCGTCCGAGGCCGGCAAGCCCCTGGCCTGCCACCTCTCCTGTGGCCTCAGCCGCCACCGTGCCAAAGAGGGAACGCCCGACCGACGCCACCGCCTTACCGCCTATCACCGCAGCGCCGACGCCCGCCGCCGCCATGCCCGCCTCCCACACCGGAGTGGGGATCTTGGCCACCAGACCGAGAAGCTCAGCGATTACGGGCAGGAGCTTATCTCCGATACTGGCGGCAGCCTCGGCGATGTCGGCCTTGGCCTGGCGGAGATTCCGTCCGAACTTGTCCGTCTCGTCAGACGCCGCCCCTTCGATTGCCGCCGCCTGGCGGATGGCCTCTCGGAAGCGGTAGCTTGCCTTGGTGGCGTCGTCCAACTTCTCCCAGGTGCCCTGCAGGGCACCGTTGAAGGCCATGTTCTTCATGTAGGTGTCGTTCAGAGTAAGCCCCAGACGTTCGGAGCTCTCCGCCTCACCCCGGGCCGCCGCCTCCAAGCGCAGGAAGGCGTCGGTCACGCTCTTTATGTCTTCATACGGCGAGGTGGCCGCGAAGTCGGCTGAGATGGCGATCAGCTTGGCCACCTCCTGCTCTTGGAGGCCATAATTGGCAGACAGCGATCTGCCGGCCACCGCCGCCCGCATGAAGTCCTCGGCCAAGAAGCCGGTCTGTTCCTGGAGTGCCTTGGCCTGGGTGATAAACCCCTGGGCGCCTTCTGGCCCGTACATGCGTTCCATGGTGGCGGCCATGCGTCGGCGCTGGGCGGCCGGGGTGACCGTGGCCCCCAAGACGGCCCGGGCACTGAAGGCCCCAAGCGCCCCGGTAATGAGCCCGGCCATGCTCCCCATTCCTCCAAAGGCGGCTGCCGCCCCGGTGCCGGCGGCCATGCTTCCCGCACCACCCACACTCACCCGCTCGCGGCCCAGGCGCCGCATGCGATCCTGCAGAGCCTCGATGCCCCGGTAGGCGTGGTCAGTGTCCACATCCACCCGAGGGCGGGCCACCCGGCGGTCGAGTGCCTCCACCTGCCGCTCGGTGCGCCTCAGGTCGGCGCGGGCGGCATCGGTGCGGGCAGATACTCGGATGCGGCCCTCCTGGACGTTCACCCGCCCAAGCGCACGTTTGACTTCGGGAGCCAGGCTCTCGAGCTCGCTCAAGTCGACGGTGAGACCGCCATAGAGTTGGAAGGCTGCGTTCTCGGGCACGGCGATCTCCTAGAGGGTGAAGCACATCTCGTGGTTGGCAGGGGCTTCCGTGGGCCGACTCTTCGTATCGGGAGCAAGAAGCGCGTCCAGGTCCCCCAGACAGAGCCAGGCGAGATCAGGCAGGCGGTAGCCGAAGCGCGACGCTACTCGCTGAAGCTCTCCCCAGCTTGGGGCTCGGCCGCCGTCTTCGGAGGGTCCGGCTCGGCCGCTCCTCCGAGGGCCAGCATCCACGCGTAGGCCAGAAGCGCACCAAGCTCGAAGCGGTGGTAGAGCTCAAGCGCCTGATCAGCGAGTTCTCCGGAGATCACGCAGTGGCCGCCACCGTCCAGGGCATGGCGGCGGTGCTCACCGCTCTCAAGCGCAATGAGAAGAAGTGCGCGGAAGTCTTGGGCCGAGAGCTCGGCCGCGTCCCAGCCTTCTGACAGCACCTCCTCGATGGGGCGGTCCACGTGCTCTGCCCACTTCTCCTGGGCGAGGATGCTAAAGAACACGGGGTAGGAGATGCCGCCTATCTCGATTGTCGGCATATTGGCGGGGGTTGCCTTGAGCGTCGCTGCGGTCACCTAGAGCCTCCAGAGTTTGAAGTCCGCCAGCCAGTCCAGGCTGTCACCGTCTTTTCGACGGATGCGGGGGCGGGGGTCGGTAGAGAGGCGCCAGCCGAAGCTCTCCTCGCCATCACGGGCGATAAGGCAAAGCTCGCACTCAAGCGTGCACCAGGCCTCGAGACGCTCGGCCTCCTCCTTGGCTTGCAGCCTGCCCGAGAGCTCGAGCGCCTCGAGTGTGCGCACGGACTTGTACACGACGGGCCGGCCGGTCTCCAGGTCGATCATGGTCTCAAGGGGCTGGTCTGCCCGCGGCCGGCGGTCCTGGGCTTCTCTTACGGTGACGGTGGTGGCACCGTCCGTGAGCGAGATGTCAGGCATCAGAGGTTCACCTTCACGTGGTAGAAGGCCGTGGCCCGATACACGCGCGCGATCTCATCGAAGTACGGTGTGCCGCCTCCGCTTCGGCGGATACGCTCGATTGAGCACTCGTAGATGCGGCCGGGCACGGCCTCATCGGCTACAGTCAGGGTCTGGTTGGCAAGGGCCTCGGGAAAGCGGGCGTCAAGCAGGCGAAACACCTGGGCAGCAATGCTCTGTGCCCCTTGCCTCGTCGAGGCCCAGGCGTCAATCTGCAGGCGAAGCTCGTCGGCTTGGATGGCTGAGTCTGTGCCCAGAGTGCCGAGGCCGGCCTCCTGTACCACAAGAAGCGGGTAGGTCCTCGTACGCGGGAGATCGGTGTAGATGCGCCCTCCTGCGTCGGTGCCGCCCGCAAGCTGCACGGCGAGCGCGTGGGCCAGATGGCCGTGGGGCCAACGAACGAGGCTCATGGTGAGTCTCCCCTCAGGCGCTCAGCCGCCTTGGAGCAGGCCAGGCGCAACCTGGCCTCGATCAGCTCCACCGATTCCTGCCAGCCGGGAAAGACGAAGGGCTGGGCCCGGCCGGAGACAAAGACGCCCCAGGTGGGCTTGGCGTCGGGTTCTGGACAGAGCCACACGCGGCCGCGGTCATCCTTCTCATACGCTGTGCGTCCGGGCGGATCCACCCAGCCCCACTCGTGCTTGGCCTGGTTGTAGAGTGACTTGCCGTCTCCGCCGCTCGGGATATCCCCGAAGGGCACGAAGTGGGGTACGGTGCCGTACTCCTGATAGACGGCGTAGGGCACGTTGGTGCCGACCAGCACCCGCAGCACCGATTCGGCGAGCTCGGTCGCGTAGGTGATCGAATTCAATAGGTGGCCCTCGTTTACGATGTCGTCTTCTTCGATGCGGGCCTTGATGCGTTCCTGGACCATGGGGCCGATATCCCGTGCCGCCTCCCCAAGCTCTGCTGCGAGCAGCTGCCGGAAGAGCTCAAGGGACGTGAGCATCGACTGGGCGTCAAGCTCAAGGGTGAGGCCGATGTCGAGTGCCCCGCGGTTGTCCAGAGCCATCAGCGAAGCCCTTCCAGATCGAGCTCCAGATGTCGGCGCCGCCGGCCGGAAGCGACAAAGAGCACCCGCCAAGCCGGCGGGCCCTCGACAAGAGCTTCTCCTTCGCGCATGCGCACGTTCCGCACCTCATCGCCCTCGGCCACCTCGAGCGGCAGGGCCGCGGCCAGCTTGGCGGCAAGAGGAACCCCGGCGCCCGCGGCTAAGAGTCGCTCCCTACCGGACAGAGAGAGGAACTGAGCAGGTACGCCCACGGTCGCCGGGGCGAACGTGCTTTGCGGCTCGGCGTTCACGGTCGTCTCCGTGCGTCGGTAGATGTCTACCAGAAGATCGAACACGTCAGATAAGCGCTGCGATCGAGGGCCGATGGTAGCCGCGCAGACGCGCGCGGAGATCGTAGGGGAGGAGGTTCTCCAGGGTGGCTGCCCGGTGCTGGGAGTCCCTGTCGGCAGAAAGCGATCCGTCGCGCACGCTCCCCCAGGGAGAGAGCTGATCGCGGCGGGAGACGAGATCCAAGCGGCGTACGGCAAGCGCCTCCACCACATCCATGAGCACCCGAAGCAGCCGACCTTCGGGCTCCAGGCCAAAGCGTCCCGTGACAGTCACGGGCACGCCGGCACCGAAGTGCCTCGCCGGATAGGTGAAGATGCCGTCCGGACTCAAGCTCCCGGTGGCCTCGACAAGCCAGCCGCCACCGACAAGCCGACAACTCTGGGTGACGTCGCCCAGGCCGGCCGAGACGACTGAGCTCATCTGGGCGCAGTGCTCAGGCAGACGAAGAAGGGAGAGGCCATCACCGCGGACGGTGACGGCCACATCCTCTACATCGAGAGTCAGGCGTCGGCCGAGTTCTCCCTCAAGAAGCTCGCGGGCCTCATCCTCGAGGAGTGCCAGGGAGTCGGCGGTGAGTCCTTGGATCTCCGCCAGAGCCGAGCGGGCCTTCAGTTGATCAAGGTCGATCGCCATGTCAGCTTGAGGCAGACAATCCGGCCACAAGAAGTGCCACCACATCGGTGGCGCTTGTGGTTTCGCACTCCACATTGAATCCGGTCGTGGTCTTGCTGGTCACAGAAAGCGTCTTCCCGGCCAGGGAGGCGGCCGCCACACCTTCGAGCACCGCCATGACCACGTAGTCTGCATCGGCCATGTCGGATTCATAACCGAGGCCGGTGGGGCCGTAGGCACTCCCGGTGATGCCGAGTACAAGGTCGGCGGTGGAGGCGGCGTTCACTACCAGCGAGGAAGGCGAGCCGGTGGTGGAGGAGTAGATCCGTACGAGGTTTCCGGCGGCCTCTGCCGCCCAGAGGGTTGCCTTGGTGGTGATGGCGGCCGCCACTTCCTCTGCGGTGGCCGCCCCGATGTTGGCCGCGTCGCCTGTGCCTGGCGTCTCTGTGCCGCCGTTGACTGTACCGAGCTTGAGCTCCTCTGCGATGGAGCCGGCGGGAGCGTTGGAGATTTCCACGGCCGAGCCGGTGCCTTTGGTTCCGCTGGTCACGGTGTACTGAGTACCGGCGAAGGCGCAGGTCACCGCAGCAAATGCTCCGCCCAGAGCCTGGATGGCGCCCTGGATGGCCGCGGCGATGGCAGCACCCGAATTCAGACCGGCCAGGGTCAGCTCAATCTCCTGCGGTGCATTTCCGTCGACGGAGACCATGAGCTTGTTGTCGGTTTCTGCCGAGATGTCCTCGCTGGCACCGGCGCCTGAGACGCTTGTTCCAGCGGCGGCCTCGAAAGTCACCGTGTCATCCCCAGCTGCGTCTGGGTTCACAACGAGAGTGAGACCGTCATCGAGGGCGAAGGGTCCCTCTTCTGTTCCGGTAAGCTCCGCGCGGCCGTCCCCTTGGAAGGCTACCGGCGTCGGGTTGGCTCCATTTAGGGCCACCCGCCCTGTGCGAAGCGCAGTGACAGCCGCGCTCCCCTGGAGGGCCGTGTCTGCTCTAGCCAGGGAAGACTGCGCGTCTACTGCCAAGTCGGTCCCCGGAATGCCTTCCGCAGGCTTCTCGTACTTGCCGGCGTCGAGGTCGGCTAGGTTCTTGACGAGGCCTGCGGTCTCATCGCCGACGACGGTTTCCAGATCCTCGACGCGGCCGGCAAGTTCGCTCCCCAAGCCGCCTTCGTTCACGGCTTCAATGGCCGCATTCAGTTTGGCGGTGGACTCGGGAGTGCCGAGTTCGCCCGTCGTGAGTAATGCAAGGGGCATCTCTCTCTTCTCCTATCGCTTGGGGCCGCCTCGCCGGGCACCGGGAGGCAGACTTGCCATGGTGACGGGTCCGCCGGGTGTCCGAGGGGGAGGCGTGCTCTTGGCAGCCACGAAGCGGCCGGTACCGAGAATGGCCAGGCGCTCATCGGGATCCGAGACCACGATGGGTACGCCGCGCTTGGCCCGAACGGCCCGGCCGCTCACGATGATGGGCCCGAAGCTCGCCGGTCCTTTCAGCACCAGGTAGCTCGTCTCGGCCGGGGCCACCTCTCCCGAAACGGCCTCTTCAGTGGCCTCCTTGCTTGCGGCCTGATCGTCGGCTGCCTGCTTCTCCTTCTCAGCCGAGGGCAAGGGCTCCTCGGATGTGTTCTTCGTCTGTTTGGACATGGGGCTCCTTCCGCCTTCCGGGGAGTCGAGGGGCCGGAGAGGCCGGCCCCTGTCCGTCGTCTTCGGGGAGGGACTACTCAGCCGGCTCGATCAGCATGTTCTCGATGGCCACCGTGGCCCCGACCTCTTCGATGATGGGGTCGTCGTCCAGGTAGATGCTGTAGTAGCGCATGTCGTTCATGACCGCGCTCTTGCCCTCGGCCGCCTTGCGGATGCGGATGTCCCAGGTGTTCACGGCGATGAAGTTCAGGGGGTCGGCCAAGACCACCTGGCCGTCTGCCAGGGAAGGGACCTCGACGATGGGCACACCCAGGGGCTTCTCCACTGCCTCGGCGCCAAGAAGCGCCAAGTCGCCGGCACCGGTAGCCCGGTCAGACACGGACTCCACCCAGGCGATGCGGGTGGTGGGGTTCATGATCCAACGCACTCGGCCGGTACGGAGGTACTTGGCCGGCATGGCCTTCTTGGCCGCGAAGAAGTGGGCCTTGCTGATGTAGGCACCGCCAGGTACGGTGGCGGCGTCGACGACGTTCCCGCCGGCCAGGATCTGCTTCCACCAGCCGTCATTCAGCGACAGGAAGTCATAGTCGTCGTGCCCGGGATCGGTGTCGGTGTCGGAGTTCCAGTGCAGGTCCTCGAGGTCGATGCCGAGCTGGGTCGTGAGCATACCCATGAGCTTGTCCTCGAGGGGCTGGCCCTCGATGTTGTCGTGAAAGACTTCTTCTGAGACTTCCCACGGCAGCTTCACGCGCACGCAGTTGTAGGGCACGTGGCCGAAGGCCGGGGCCACCCGGTAGCCGTCGTCGGCCGCAGGCCCTTCGGCTTTCGCCCGAAGCAGGCGAGCGCCCACCGAGATCTTGTCGATCTCGCCGGACTTGGCCGAGCGGGTCTCGCGGCGGTGAAGGCGCGAGAACTCCAGGACGTCGAAGGCCTGCACCAGGAACTGGCTGGACTGTTCGGGACTGAGCATCCCGTAGGTCACGTCATCGGTGACGAATTTGCGCACGGCGGTTTGCGGATCCATGCGTACACCTACCTTTCAAGCGGAGTGCGGGGTGTCTTTGGGTCAAGCGGTCGGTCCTTGGGGGCAAGGACCAAGAAGAGGGGCTCAGAGCAGGAGGCCCGAGCCCTGCCAGGAAAAGGGGCCGCCGGCCTTCTGTACGGCGTGGGCACCTGCAGGAAGGGCGGACTGGCGGGAACCGGCCGCCTTCTCAAGAGCCTCCAGGCGCTCGGCGAGGGGTGCCACCTGAGAGGCGACTGCCTCGCCTACGAGCTTGGCGATCGCCTCCGGCTCGCCCGCGGGCTCTGAAGCAGGTTCGCCTTCGTCTTCGGGTTCGTTGTCGGGATCGGGTTCAGGAGAGGAGGCATGAGAGAGCGACTCCTCTACCTTCTCGATGCGATCGATTATTGGAGCGAGCGCCTCTTCGGCCGCTTCGCTGACTGCCTTCTTGATCTCTTCCGGGGTCATCTCGTTACCTCCGTTCGTGGGACCGGAGCGTCCGGCCGCCTTCCGTATGGCTTCGCGGAACCAGGCACAGATGCCGCCGGGCTCCGGTGGATCGGGAGCCTGAGGCTCTGCCCGTTTCAGAATGAGGAACTTCCGGCCGTTGGCCGCCTTGTCCACCGAGGAGACCTCCTCCACGCGGAGCTTGGTGAGGCGGCAGCACTTGATCTCACTCATGCCTCGTCCTCCTCCAGGGGAATGCGCACGCCCTGGCCTCCCACCGAGTAGCCGGTGAGCTCGCCGCCCGCTATGCGCTTCCAGACGTCTTCGGGCCAGTGCATGGCAAGCACCCAGGAGCCTTTGCGCACAAGTTCTGCTCCGTCGGCCGTCTCCACCTCGAAGTCGGCCGGGGCCAGGTAGCTCTCCACCACGCATGCGCCCTGGACGAGTTCCTCGTGCATGACTCCGCCGGCTCGCGACTCCTCCATGAAGGCATGCGCGGCAAGCTCGATATCCTGAGCGCTCATGACGTCGCCTTGCAGATCCACCGTGTCCGGCTCGAGTACCACCCCGTAGGTCAAGCGCCGGGGTGGGTCTTCTGCCTTTGCCACCGGCACGAGCAGGCGGATCTGCTTGGAAACCTCTGACCAGGCCTGCTCCACCTCGGCGAAGTCCCCCAGCGTCACCTGGTCGTCTTCTCCCACCTCGTACGGCACTCGGAAGAAACGGTTCTCTTCCCAGTTGCGCACCACCACTGTGTCGGAGTGGGTCTCCTCCACGTAGAGGTCCTCACCCGGCCGGGCACGGGCGATGGCGGCCCGCACCTGCTCGATCTGCCATTCAAAGGAGCCACGTGTGGCCATGTGCTTGCTCTCCCTTCCTCGCCTGCTCATCGGCGCGGTGGTATTTCACGCTGCATCGGCAGTTGATCGTGTTGTCGGCCGAGGCCCCTCGCGAGTAGTCGCCCGGCACCATGAGTTCTTCCAGCTCGCCCTTGCGGTTGGCGACCACGAAGGGCTCACCGATCGGCACCCTCTGTCCGTGGGCGCGGCGGTGCCAGGGCCGGGTGCGGTGGGAGTTGCGCGAACGCCACTCCTTCTCCTCTGCCCCGGCTTGCTGAGCCAGCTTGAGGCCTCCGAAGCGGTTGGCGGTGAGTACTTCCGTGCGGGCGATCCGCTCGCCGCGGATGCGACTGAAGCGCTCATCTTCTGCCATGACTCGGCGGGCCAGGCCGGCTGTCGACTCACCTTCCTCGAGCCCTTGGGCCAGCGTCTCCACCAGCCGGCGATGGGTGCTCGCCTGCACTTCCTCGACCACTCGCTTGATGCGGTGCTCGCGCAGCCAGTCACCGGCGCCGCGGACACCGAGGTCGAAGGAGGCTTCGCCCAAGAAGCGCGCCTCGAGAGGAATACGCTCGGCGATGGCCGCCGCTCCTTCGGCGCTCAAGGTGAGGAAGCCGTCTGCCTCTCTGGGAAGCTCGATACCGGCGCGAAGCGCAGCGGCCGTCTGTAGCGTGAGGCTCTTCTCAGCACCGGCGGCCCGGCCGGCAAGTCCACGGATAAGCGCAAGCTCTGCCCCAGAGTGCTCGGCCTCAAGGGCAGCGAGCACGATTACCCGAACTTCCTTCTTGCTCTCTGCAAGGGCAGCCGCACCGACGAGTCGCCCGGCCCCGTCAAAGAGGGCCACCGCCCGCCTGCCTCGTGCAGTCCCTGTCCGTAGCGCCCGGGCAAGCTCTCCCTGCGTATCAAGCTCGGCCAGCAGCCGAAGCCCCTGCGCGCGGCTCATCACCCGAAAGCCCGGCCGGCGGAGACCGAGAGCCCGCGCCTGCGCGTCTGCTCCGGTACCGAGGGCTTCCTCCAGGTGGCGCACCAGGATCTCGGTGAGCTCCTCCTCATCTACCTGGAAGCGCCTATGCTCCTTGTCCCACCACTCCCGGCGAAAGACCACCTCGTCCAGCCAGAGCGCGTAGGTGAAGCGGGCCTCGGGGGAGGGCTCGGCTTGCCTTTTGAGCGCCAGGTCCCCGACGCTCTGGTAGGGAGGGTGGGTGCGGATGTAGGTGGCATAGCGTTCAAGCTGGTGGCGGAAGAACACCGAGAGCTCCTCTGACAGATGAGCCATCTCCTTGGCAAGTACGCGCACCGGCGGAAGACCTGAGCCACGGGGGAGACCTTCAAGAAGCCACCCCTCGGCTCGGATCTCATCTGCTTTCTCGATGAGGCCCGAGAGCCCCACCCCCAGTGCGGCAAGCTCAGTAGCCTTCACGGTCGCCCGCCGCCTCGGCCCCCTCCCGGATCTCCTGCACAAGCACCCCCAAGCGGGCCACCTCGCGCACAAAGGCCTCATGCTCGGGGCGGATGCGGCGCTTGTCGATCAGCTCCTCGGAGAGTCCGCTCACCCCGCTCGTGGGCGCCGGCGCCTCAAACGGTGCCCGGCCCCACTCCTCAAGCAGCGGATCGGATATGTCGCCCGTCTCCTGGTCGATGCCTGCGGGGCCCACGTCGATCATGGAGCGGACCTCGTTGTTGGTGAGCGCCGGCATGTAGTGGGTGCGGGTGCGGGCGATCTGTTCCTCGTCGGCTAAGTCCATCTCCCGGAAACAGAAGCGCAGAGGCAGATCGGGCCCGAGCTCGTGGACAAGCAGCCGCTGAATCTTCCGTTCCCAGCGCTCCTGGGCAGGTTTGCACACCTGCTCCTTGAAGGTCTTGTCCTGGTCCTTGGAGTTGGCCAGGTTGGCGTTCTCTACAATGGTGACCTTGGAGGGGCTCACCCGGTGGGCCATGAGGACCTGGCCCACGTTGAAGCGGCGGTACTCCATGAAGGCGGCGTCTTCGCGCTCCCCCACGGTGAGCTTCTCCAGGTGGATCTTCACTTGGTCACCGGCCGAGGACTCAAGAAGAAGCGTCTTGTGCGCCTCACCCCGGATGCCCTCCTGCAGGTAGGTGAGCAGGTACTCCTTGGTGTCAGCGTCAAGCTTTCCGCCCTCCACGACGATGGCGAGCCGGGGCACGGCGTTGTTGGTGAAGAACTGCAGCTGATACCGCTCGGCCGCCTCATCGCCTGCCATCGAACCCATGGCGGGCACGTGGTCGGGGAGGGGATAGAAGGGGCTTGAGGGCGAGGGCCGTCCGAAGATGAGGAGTTCGTTTGAGTCGGCGAAGCGCTCCGGATCGGCCGTGTCCTCCACCGCCAAGCGGTAGTTGCGGAAGTAGCGGTAGTCACCGTCCACCTTCTGCACCCAGCCGTCGCGGTCTTTGCGACGCCTGAGCGTGAAGGCGTGGACGTGGTAGAGGCCGTCGATGCGGCCGCTGCCGTTGCGCGAGATCTCCAGGGCGCCGAAGCCGACCGCCTCCTCGTCCAAGCGCACCGCCTCCAGGAGATCGGAGAAAGCCTTCTCCTCGTCGCGCTCGGCGAGCTCATCCAGCCAGGCCGCCACCTCTTCCATCAGGTCGCGGAGGGCGTCGTCGTGCTCGTCTTCTCCTGGGGCCGGCTCGAGCTCCCAACCCAGGCCCACGGTGTTTATCACCTTGGCGTCCACGCAGGCCTTGTGGGGCACGTTGCGGTCGTAGAGCTGGGCCAGAAGCTGCAGGTCGACGGGCGGGGTGACGCACTTGTGCTCGTCGTAGTTGAAGCGGGCCAGATCGAGCTGCTTGGAGGAACCTTCGGCCTTCTTGGGCACTTCCAGGATGTCGGCTTTCACAGTGCCCATGACCTACCCCACCACGCTCGCCCGGATGACACCTGCAGAAAGACGGCCAAGCGCGATCTCGGCGTAGTTGTCGGCGTGGGCGAAGTGGTCCGGCCCGCGGCGGATCCACACGGCCCGCTTCTCCCCCGTCTCCGGCTCCTCTTCTACCTTGCGAAGCACGTTGGTCATTTGGCTTCTGAACTCCCTCACTTCGGGGTCTTCCTTGGGGATGCGCCGGCGTTTGAGCTTGTGGGCGTCTCGCCAGGCGTCGAGCGATTCGGTGCGGTTCACGTTCACGGTGGGCGAGTGCTCCTGGTCTCTTCCCCAGGCGGCCTGGCCCTTCTGGGTCTTTGCGTAGAAGCAGAGCCACACCCGGCCGCGGAAGCGTCGGGCAAAGGCCCGGGCCGCGTGGGTGTTGGGGAGCGCGTCGATCACGCAGGCCCGTACGTCAAAGGCTTCCATGAGGTGGTCGAGGTGGCTGAAGGTGGCGTCGGTTACGGGCTCGTGGTAGGTGCGCACCGTAAGGACCAGACCACCGTCTGCAGGCTCCTTCACCACCACATGCAGGCCGTTGCCCTGATCGACCCCCATGACGCAAGAGCGCCCGGCATTCTGCTGGGAGAAGCCGCCCTCGATGGCAAGCAGATCCTCCTCGGTTAAGCCCCCTTCTGCTGCGAGGTAGGGGAGGCCTACCTCAGAGTTCCAGAATTCCTCCGGAAACCGGGTCTGCCGCCACTCGGCCAAGAGCACGGCCGGCCGGGTGTGGAGGCCCTGCTCCCGGTCCTGCTCGCTCACCACCGTCGCGTAGAACTTGGAGAGCTGGTAGCCGCGTACCCGGCGCTTGGGGTGCTTGGCCACCCAGGCGCCTCGCTCCGGATCGAGCCTGTGCCCGCAGCTCAAACACACGAGCTCTTCCCGGCCGGGCTCCCCAGAGATGAAGCAGATCTCTTGGCGCGGGTCGGAGCCTGAGCCGTGGTGTCGCACGAACTCGTCTTCGAGGCACCACCACTTCCCGCACGCCTGGCAGCGAAGCAGCCAGTGGCGCTGGTCACTCTCTGAGAAAGCGGCGTCGATCCCGTACTCGGGAAGAGAGGGCGTGGAGAGCTTAAGCACCCACCCCCACTCCGAGTGCCCCAAGCGTTTCTCCGCGAGCACCACGTTCCCCGGCGCCATCTCATCCAGCTCATCGAAGACCAGGAAGTCCGCCGGCACCGACTTCATGCGGGTGCGGGAGCGGGTGCCGCGGAAGTAGATGGAGCCCCGGCCGATCTGCTTCAAGCCCGCGGTGTCGGTGTCTCGGATGAGGGCTTTCAGATACGGCGAGCCGTCCACCGCCGGCGCGAAGCGGTCTCTTGAGAACTCCCCCACGTCGTTGTCGGAGGGGAAGAAGTAGATCGTCCGTCCCCCGCGGTGGATGGCGAAGTGAAGTGACCGGGTTATTGCGTACTCGCTGGCTCCCATCTGCGCGGCCTTCCTGACCACCATGGAAGGGGCCTCGTCCTCGTAGATGCCCCGCAGATAGGCGTGCCCGGCGAGCGAGAAGGCTCGTCCGTCAATCTCCCTCCGAGCCAGCGCCCAGGGCAGGAGCTTCCCCGAAGCCCGCTGGTAGCTCGCCAAGCGCCGGAGAAGAAGCATCTTGTGCTCCCGCGGCAGTGCCACCAAGCAGTCGGATGAGCTCGGCGGAGAGCTCTTCGTCGGAGAGGTTCTCATGCTGGATCGGACTTCCTCCCGGACCGGAGATCTCCAGGTTCACCCGGGACAGATCGGTGCCTGCCGCCTGGCCGGAGAGCATAGGAAGCACCTTCTCCACCCCGGTCATGGACGGCCCCCGCTTCACCCTCTTCACCGAGCGCTTCTCCACCTTCTCGCCGGAGGGGAGCACGGTAGTCTCGATGGTGGTCCACTCCTCCTCCGGACCCTGAAGCAGCCGGATGAGTGCTTCGCGGCAGTGGGCCACGAGCTCCGGATCATCCCGGCGCCAGAACTCCTCCTGCGCCCGGTGGCGGGCGTCGGCGAAGGCGGGATCCCTCTTCAGGTAGCGATACAGCGTGGTCTGGTTGATGCCGGCCGCCATGCACGCGGCTTTGTCTTGGCCGGTCTGGGCGAGTACCTGCAGGAACCGCCGCCTGGTCTCTGGATGCTCGAGCTTGACCTTGCGTCCGGCTTGGGCCATGGTTCATCTCGCTTGGCGGTAGGTACGGTTCAGGCGGGCTCCCCAGCTCGAGGCTCCGAAGCCGCCGGTTCCTGGGCTCTGCCCATGCAGAATGTCGTGACAGAGCTCACACACCGAGAGGCCGTTCTCGGGCAGAAGCTTGAGCTCCTGGGCCTCTGCGAGCGGCACCACGTGGTGGGCAAAGACCCGGGCGCGGCCGAGTCCCGGCCCGAAGTGCTCGGCCGATTCCGCACCGCAGAGGCGGCAGCGCCACCCGTCGCGCTCAAGCACCGCTCGCTTCCAGGCCCGGTAGGGTGAACCCTGCCGTTCCCGAAGCTGGGCCTTCTGGGCACAGGGCCTCCCGCAGTACACCTGGTCGGTTCGGGCGGGAACAAAGAGTGAGCCGCACTCAGGACACGAGGCGGTGCGGCTCATGCGGCCTTAAGGAAGCTCACCTCGTGGCCGCCTGCCTCAAGACGCGGCCGGGAGCCCGAGAAGCGCTCGTACCGCCGGCAGATGACGTCGCAGTAGGCGGGGTCGAGCTCCATGAGGTGGGCTCGGCGGCCCTCCATCTCGGCGGCCACAAGCGTGCTCCCTGAACCCCCGAAGAGGTCCTGCACCACGTCGCCTCGCCGGGAAGACAACTTGAGCGCCCGACAGATGAGCTCCACCGGTTTGGTGGTGGGGTGCTCGGCTGAGCGCACCGGCCGGTTCACCCGCCACACGGTGGTGAGTTCGTCTCCTTCCCGGCAGATGATCTCGAAGCGTGGGACCTTGACGACGATTGCCTCAAGCGGCCCCCCGATGTGGAGCTCGTAGCCGTCGGCCACCGGGGTGGCTGTCACCAGACCCCCCTCCTCCCAGACCGTGTTCTGGTTGCGCCGGCCGTAGAAGGAGTGAGCGGTACCCCGCTTCCAGCCGTAGAGGATGAGCTCGTGCCGGGAGTGGAAGTCCTGGCGGCCGAGAACCAGCGCCTGCTTGGCCCACACCAAGGTTTGCGCGTGGTAGAAGCCGGCGGCCGTGAAGGCCTCCCGGAAGGCCAGGCCCTCCCTGTCGGCGTGGCATACGTAGATGGGCGCGCCGGGGCGGGCCGTTACGTACATGTTGGTGAAGGCCTCTTGCAGGAAGGCGCGGAAGTCGGCCGAGTCCTTCCAGGCGTCGTTTTGGATGGTTAAGCCGGTGCCGCCTTCGTAGTCGACGTTGTAGGGCGGGTCGGTGAAGATGAGAACGGCCTGCTCTTCTGCCATGAGGCGCTCGACGTCGCCTATGACGGTGGCGTCTCCGCAGAGCAGGCGGTGCTCTCCCAGAAGCCAGAGGTCACCTGCCTTGGTGATCGGCTCGGCCGGGAGAGCGGGCACTTCGTCCGGATCAGGGGCGCCTTCGGGAAGTTTGAGGTGCTCGATCTGGGCGGCGAGCTCAGCCAGTGCCCGTTCGTCGTAGCCTGTCCCTTCCAGATCGACGAGCTCCTCGAGCACGGCCAAGAGGCCCTCGTCGTCCCAGCCGGCCAGGTCGTTGGTGCGGTTGTCCACCACGAGGATGCGGGCTGCGGTCTCCTCGTCCACGTCCACCCAGGTGGCGGCGATGTGCTCCCAACCGAGTGCTTTAGCCGCCTGCCACGTGTGGTTTCCGCCCAGGATGCAGCAGTCCCGGCGGTTGACCACGATGGGGCGGTACTGGCCGTTTCGGGCGAGGCTCTCGATGATGGCCTCCACGTTTCCACGGCGGGGGTTGCGGGGGTGGGGCTTCACCGAGTCGATGGGTACGGTGAGCGTATCCAGGGTGGCGTGGATCACGGGGGCTCCTTGGGGAAGGTTCGCCTGCCTGTAAGCAGCCCGGATTGCGGGCAGCCCCAGAGGCAGGGGGTACAGAAGGGGGTGCATCGCCTCTGGGGCAACCAAGGATGGGGAACTCCTTCGTTCCCCGAAGGGGCGAGATTAACAGGCACGTCGCGATATTTCGACCACAAAAGTTTTGATGTTGTCTTATCAGCATTCGAAAGACGGGATACACCCGCTTCCAGCCGGCGCCCCAAGAACGCACGAAGCCCCGGAAGATCGCTCCTTCGGGGCTTCGCGGGGGTGGGGAAGTGGGCCAACTTCCCGAGCTCTCTGACCCTACAAAAAACCGCCTCGCGGCGGGCGGATATACCTCTAGCACTCTAGCATCCTCGAACAGTGTATGTCCGCCTGTAGCGTTTGTCAAGTCGCCCAGGGCGGACTCATGCGGCACGACAAATCCGACGGATGTGGCGCGGGCTCAATCCGTAGATGCGTGCGAGCACCTGTGGACGGTGGCCATGGGCAGCCAGGCGGCGGATCTCCAGGTCGCGCTCCCGTCGGCTGTCCTCCTCGCTTCTGGCCGCGGACTCGAGCAGGGGCGCAAACGGTCTCACCTCGCCCGGGATCTCGGCCGCCATGAAGCGCAGGCCGGCCCGGGCATAGCGAGGGCGGCTCGCGGGGTTCCATTCCGGCCACGGTTCCACGTGTTCGAAGTACACGGCGGCCGCCATGAAGGGCCGGACGTCGGCGAGGCGAAGGAGCGAACGCTGCACAGCCTCCAGGCGATAGCGCCGACGCAGGTGGCGCTCCATCTCAAGCCACGACTGATCGGAGCTCTCGCCCGGGCGGCGGGGAGGTTCACCGTCTGGCTCCCGCGGGTAGTCGATGGAGGAACGCACCTGGTCGATCAGGCAGTGGTAGGCATGGAGCAGCGGCAGAAGCGTGGCGATCGCCTCCGCCTTCTCACGCAGCGTCTGGGCCATCGGGGTCCTCCTCGCTTGCCGTTTCCCCGTCCACGAGCCGAAGCAGCGGCACGTACCCGTCCCCCTCGTCGCAGGAAGCGAGAAGGAAGGCCGCCACCCGGCACGAAAGCCATGGGCCCAAGACGAAGCGGGCCGGCCGGCGGCCCGGTGGGGTGATCTGGATGGTGCACTCCGATCCGTCCCGCTCGAGGCGCAGGCACCCCTTCCCGAAGTCCCACTCGATGGAGCGGCGGTCCCTCCTCATGGCCGCTCCCAATGCGCGCGACAATGGGGCGGAATCGGCAGAACGCAGGGGAATCTCAGCCGGTCACCCCCCGGCCGCCTCACAGGTTCACCGCCTTGCGCTCGGCCATCAAGCGCTCGATGTCGCGCTCGGTCTCGCTCGACTGGCTCAGGCGGTACTCGATCACACGGCCGGCGAGGACGTGAAGCTCAACAAAGACGCGGCCTCCTCCCAAGCGCTTCACCCGCCGCCGGCAGGCCTCCAAGGCTTCTTCGAGCTCCGGGTCGACGGCGAAGAGGTCGCGGCTCGGCGCCCCATTCACGGCATGACCTTTCCGATGCCTGAGGCCAGCTGCCTGACTGCAGCCAGGTGGCCCACCTCGTGGCTCTCTCCGCTCTCAAGGGCACCGGATCGCAGGCCGGCCGGCAGGAACGCCTCCCGCTGGGCTCGCTGCTCCACCTGCTGGTACATGCGCAGGAACTGGCCCCGAAGCACGTCCACCTCCTCGCAGAGGTTGATGTCCCGCCAGCCGATCAGCTCGGCCACCTGCCTGGTCTCGGGGCTCAGGCTCGCCAGACCTTCGACTTCGGCGTAGTAGCCGAAGCGGCGTACTGCCCCCATGAGTTCGCCCCAGGCTTCGGCTCCGCTCAGGTGATCCGGGCTGCTCAGGGCGAAGGCGTGCTCGCGGATCTCAGCCACTGCGGGTGGCCACTTGGACGAGGCGATGTGCCTTCGCACTGCCAGGGAGGCGAGCTCGTAGTCAAGATCGCCGAGCGTCTCCGTCCACACCCGGTGCCGGATCTCGTCCACCTCGAAGCTCGGATAGGCGGCGGCCACCACCGCCAGAAGCCTTGCCGTCTCAGCCGGAGACACGTGCCACCTCCTCATCCGTTTCGCAACTCTCCACGATGGCCAGGGCGCGAGCGACGTTGGTTTGGGACTTGGTAGGCGATCCCCGGTTGTCGTAGCTCCCCTCCAGGATGCGGTTGACGTGCTCGGGCTTGAGGATCCAGTCGAAGTCCGCCTTCCACTTGCCGGCTCGGCCGGTGAGGAAATCCGAGGCTTCGACGCGCCCGAAGAAGGCCAGCACCCCTTGGTAGCCCAGCTCCTTGACCAGTCGCAGGGCCCGCTTCTGCCGAGGCTTCTCGAACTTGCGCACTGCGGGTAGCGACGGACAGAGCCGGTGAAAGTCGTCAACGAAGCCGGAGATGTCAGGCTCGCCGGCCGCGCTAGCGGACGAGAGTTCTTCTTCCGTAGTCTGTACTCTCTTCTCTGTACTCTCTTCTCTGTACTCTGTACTCTGTACTAAGGGTAACGGCGTACGTTTCGCGTCCGTAGCGGCACCCGTAACGCTGTCGGTAACGCTGTCGGTAACGGCGTTACTCTCCTCATCCGTACGGTGTTTCCGCACGCGTTCCGCTGTGCGCCTCCGCTTCTCATTCACTCGTTTGGCGGTCTCTTGCCACCTCTCATACTTGGGGATGACGACCTCATCCCCGACGATCTCGATGTAGCCAGCGTCCATGAGTTCCTGGATGGCTCGGTCAACGTCAGCGGTATTGCACTGCTTGTGCACGATCCGCATCGGCACTCTGCCGTCCAGTAGGTACAGGCCGGACAGGGAGATGATCTCGATGTAGGTGCGGAAGGCCGCATCGGAGACGAGCTCGATCTCACCGTCCATGGCGATCTCGGTGGAGACCCGCACCCAGGGGAGTCCCCGTGCCATCAGTCCTCCTCAATGGTCTCGATGGTCAGGCGGACCCGCCTACCATCGAATATGGGACCGAGGTCAAAGAGCTCGATCCCATCAATAACCATGCTCTGGATCCAAGCCCGATCGATTTCCCAGGTGCATACGACCTTGCCTGTCAACGTGGCCCTGGCGTATAGCTCCAGGCCGTCAACATCTTGGGATTCTTTGCAGTCACTCAAGTCTCCGCCTCCTGTGTTCCCGCGCCTCCGGACACGTCACGAAGTGGCTCGTGAAGGTGTCCACCAGGGCCGCAAGCTCCTCCCCGGCCTCGTCTCTCCCCACCACGATCACCCGCTTCTCGGGCTTGGCGTCGAGCGGCATGGGCTTGCCCGTCTTGGCCATCCGTACCCAGCGGATCTCGGCGCCACAGGTTGAGCACCGGCTCATGCCGCCACCTCCTCGCACTGTCCGAGCACCGTCATCCCTTGGCCCACCACAAGCTCACAGAGCGCCACGCACACGGCGTCGATCTGATGGGGAGAGAGGGCCTGCCCCGGGCGCGCCCGCTTGGGCAGCCGAAGCAGGAAGCGGACGGTGTTTCTGATGGTTGAGTCGTCTGCCCGGCCCTGCTGGCAGACCACCGAGCGGATGGTGGCCGGCGCGTGAGTGTGAAGCTCGATCCCGAGCCTCGCCGCGAGCAGCTTCACCACCGCCTGCGCCTCCACCTTCTCGTCTGCCGAGTGGGTGCGGAAGGAGAGCATCTCCTCCATGGCGATGGTCGCCTCTCCGTGTGCTTGTGCTGCCTGCAGGGCTCCTCGAAGCTCCTCCTCGAGCGCCAGAAGCTGGCGGCCGCGGTTCTCTTCGTCTGGCCGTATCTCCCAGCGACGGAGGCACTGCCAGGCTGTGCCCGGATCCCACACAAGGAGAGCCAAGCCGGTGGTCACGCCGGGGTCGACGCCGAGGATGGATATCGCGCTCATACCGCACCTTCCTCAAAGAGGCTCGCCTGCTCGAAGTGGGTGGCTGCGTCTTTGAGGTCACGGTTCCAGCGGCCGTAGACATCAAGCTCCGTGAGAAAGCCCTCGAAGTCGTGTTGCCAGATGGTCGGGACGCCCGAGGGAGCGATGCCGGCGTGAAGGAGTTCGTGGAAGAGGAGGGCCTCCACCTGCACCCGTGCCGGAGAAAGCCCGTGGAGGTGATCCGCCGCCAGCCAGATGACAAAGGCGGTCTCTCCCAGGAAGTAGCCGAGAAGGCCAGAGGCTCGGCAGCAGCGGCCCAGAGTGCGCTTTCCCCGGCTTGCGCCTCCCGCTCTCTTCCACAGGGTGCGAAAGCCCAGCGAACGCAGGTGCCCGAACTGCACCGGATGGCGGTCAATGAGCTCCTCGGCCAGCCGGTGGAGGTCGCGCGCCTCCAAGAAGTCGGCCTTGCTGCCGTCGTCACGTTCGAAGGCCTCCGGGGAAGGCACGGGGTAGACGCCCTTCCTCTTCTGTCTGCGATCTTCTTTCGGAGGCTCCAGCACAGCTTGAGGTTTCCTGGGCGGCAGGGTCGTCACGGTGTCCATGGGGGTCTCCTTGTCGGATTTGGCTTGCCGTCCACAGAACCAACAGGTCCCTGAACGATTAAGAAGGCGGCCGCGTGTGGGCAGCGCGGCCGACTCTCAATCTGGGGTTGAGGCTGGGCGGCCCTCATGCCGCCTCCAGTCGCATCTGCTCGCCCTGGCTATCGGGCCGTGGGGCGGGCGGCACGGGCAGCGTAAGGGGGGTTCGGATCACGTGCCGATCGAGCGTCCCGTCCGCCCAGGCCCGAACGAACCAGGCGCACAGGGAGGCGGCCTCGGTGTGGGCCGCCTCCTGGTCGTGCGTCTCGCGCAGCACCTTCTGGCCCCGGGTGGCGTAGAGCTCACCGATGAAGTGGTGCTGGGCCGGGGTAAGGGCTTGGAGGTGGGCGGTCATGCCTCACCCCTCGGCAGTAGCTTCGGCACAGCCTGGGCTGAAGCGGCCACGAACTCGGGTACTATGCGCTGGCCGATTGTGGTGACGCCCGTCTCGGTCGGGATTTCGAAGTGGGCCAAGAAGGCTTCCTCGAAACGAACCAGGCCGAAATCGATGGCCTCAAGCTGACTCTTCAGGTAGTAGAAGAGCGCACGGGCGGCTTGCCTGCGATACTGGTCTGCCTCGCGCTCACTTCGGGCCTCGTCCGCACCGGTGGGAACCTCCATGTTGACCATGGCAAGCACCTGCCTGTCGTCTCCGATTAGGACCTGGAAGCGCAGGCACAGGGAGGGCGGCTCGAACACCTCTGTGAGCTGCATGCCTCGGGCACTGTGGCGTACCAGGAGCTTACGGATGTCTTCCTGGGTCTTCGAGACCGCCACCTGGGTGGTAGCGTAGGCCTTCTCGCGCCGGGTCATGGCCGCTCCTCCAGCCTGATACCGGCGGCTTCTGCCCACCTGAAGCCACGGCGCCCAAGGCACTTGCCGCCTCGCTGCTCGAAGCGGGCGCAGTTGTCGCAGTCAAGGCGACGGAGCCGGGGGCCGGCCTTCTGGAAGGCGTCGCCCTTGCAGGGGCGGTAGTCGTGGGCGTAGTCAGTCATATCGCCTCCATCGCGTAGTCAATGGCGAACTCATCGACCTGCGCCCGGCACTCCTCGCAAGGGTCGATCCAGCCGCTCATGCCGCAGTACTCGCAGCCTTCGCCTGCGCAGTCGGGGCACTCCCGGTAGTCGATGTCTCGCCGGTAATCCCGGCGGCAGTAGAGGGCGCCGTCGTCTCGATCGCGGACGGGGCCGGGGCACTCAGTCCTCATCGGTGGCCTCCTCGAAAAAGCATGAGGACACAGCCTCGTAGACATCCGAGCCGCGGTCCGTGCCACACCACCGAAGTTGAATCCTCTCCCTCTGCTCCGGTGTCAGCTCGATGCGCACCGTTCTGTGGGTTACTGAGTCGCCCAAGAAGACGAAGGGGCTGATGTCCCGTATCACCACAGTGAGAACTCGTGGCCCCATCTCCGACTGGTCACTCATCGCTCACCGCCTTGTGTGCAAAGCGGGTACTCACCTTGCTGTGGGAGATCTCGTCGAAGAGATGCTCGAGATCACGGTGGTGGCGGATCTGCCGGAAGGTGCGGCTGCGCTTGTTCACCGAGAAGAGCTTCCCCACCGGCTGCTCACCCACGAGTGAGACAAGCTCGGGATCCCGGAGGACCCCGAGGAACTCACCCGCGTCGAACTCCTCTGACTCGGTGGCGTGGAAGCCGAAGGTCTCTGCCTTGTTCCCGGAGCCCAGCCTAAGGGGGCCGTGTTCGTTCACGTAGTCCTTGAGCAGCGAGAGCCGCTCGTCACGGGCTTGCTCCAAGGTGACCACCTGGCGGGCGAGCTTCAGCGCCTGCTTTCTGGTCAAGGGAGGAGCAGGGGTGGTGCCGTAGTAGCTTCGCCAAAGCGTGCAGTCCCCCGGACGCCGGCGCGGACAATACTGGCATTGGGTTGAGGGGGTGGCCTCGTGAGTCTTGGCATCCAGGAAGTTCCGAAGCACGGGCCGGAGGTACGCCTTGAACGTCTCGATGTCCTCGCGATCCCACAGCGCCTCGGTCCGTTGAGGCAGGAGCTTCCCGTAGCGGGTGAAGTAGAGCTCGCCCTTCACTCGGTCGATGTGGGGGAGGTTGTCGAGCACCAGCATGGCGTAGGTGCGCAACTGATTGTTCTCTTGGATCTCGCTGTCGGGCGGCAGGCGGTGATTCCCTTTGACGTCGCGGACGGTCGCCTCGGCTTCGCTGTTGTTGACGAGCAGGAGGTCCAGGCGCCCCGTGATGGTCACCTCCCGACCGTCCTCCAAGTTCAGCGTGGTCTCCAGGGACTCCTCGGAGCCGTAGAAGGTGGAGGGCTCAAACACATAGCCCTGGGCGATGTTTGCCATCTGTGCCCGTGCGTCTTCGCGTTCTGCGAAGGGGAGTTCCGGGTAGCGGGCGAGCACCTCACGGGCGAGCGCCTCGGCAGCCTCCCAGTCGGTCTGGCGGCCCACGGCGAACAGGTGCTCGTTGTAGCGGGAGAAGAACTCGTGGATAGCGAGTCCTCGTGTGGCGCCTACATAGGAGGGGCCGTCGCGGTGCTGCATGGCAAGAGCCCGCGCGCCCGATGGGCAGTGGTCGAGGAGAAAGGTCAGGTAGCTCTGACGGATGCGGGTGGCGGGTCGGGCTTCGACGATGGTGCTCATGCCGCCACGTCCTTCCAGGTTCTCCCATCCCTTATCGCGCGGATGGTTGACTCATCCACAGCGTATAGCTGGGCGATTTGGCGGTGGTGGACTCCAGACGCGAGCTGACGCTTGATGGATGCGACGATCGTGGTTGTTAGCTTTGGCCTGATGCCGCGACGCTGGTTCTCGGCGCGGGTAACAGGTTCCAGGTGTCTAGGGTTCACGCATCTCGGGTTTCGGCACAGGTGATCTAGCTCCAGTCCGGGAGAAATCGGCCCATGTGACCGTTCGTAGTATGCGCGATGAGCATAGACGCGCTTACCGTCGACTGCCGTCACCCCGTAGCCCTTGTTGTTGACCGTGAGTTGCCACTCCCAGCAGCCTGTGCTCGTGTCGATGATGTACTCGTGTGGAGACTTCCTGTGTTGATGCCCCACGAGGTACTTCACGGGCTTGCCACGCACCCAGCCATTGCGTTTGCTGGTCTTAGAGGCAAGCGCCACCTTCTGCCCGCACCCACAAAGGCACAGTCCGGATGGGTTGGGACCATCGGTCGCCACCTACACCAGCGCCCCTTGGCCCGCGCCCTCCTCTGCGTATGCCTCCAGGCGCTCAGTCTCGGAGGTGAGCCAGTCGATGTACTCGGCCCACAGGTCGTTGTCGGCCGCGTGGTCGCGGGCCTTCTTCACCTTGCGCTTGTAGCTGTCGATCTTGGCCTGTGGCACGCCGGCTGAGTCGAGCGCGCCGAAGAGGACCCCCTCGGCCGTGGCCACCTTGGCCATCCACACCATCGGCGTGACGCGCTCTCCTACAGCCCCAGCCTCCTCGCCCTCATCTGAGGGCGCCGGCAGGCCGTAGACGTCTGGATCCACCTGCTCGGCAATCTGGGGGAGCTCCTTGGGGATCTGGCCCTCGATACGGGTCAAGCACTCCACGTTCCCACGGAGCTCTTCGGCTTCGTCTGAGCGCACCGGGGTGATTTGCCAGGAGTAGGCGGCGTTGCCGAACTTGTCCGGGAAGGCCCGGATGCTCATGGACACGGCGATGCCCGCCATGTGGCCTTGGGTCTGGCGCTCGATCATGCGAAGCTGCCAGACGAGAGTCTGGATGCTGGAGGCCACTCCGCCGGTGTCGATCTGGACTACTCCGAGCCCGGGGATCTGGGGCACCACCAGGCGCATGGAAAGCACGGGTTTGCACTCCGGCGAGCTCACCTTGTCGCCCTTCTGCGTGGGCCGGGCGAAGGGACAGTGGTGCTTGGCTTGGTCGGCGAAGTTGTAGGGGCCGGCGCACTCGCGCTCTTCGCCGGTCTCGCGATCGACGCCGCGCATGCCGTTGCCTCGGCATTTCAGTCCTAGCTTGCCGTACCTCTTCCAGGAGACGTCGATGTTGTCTTCCAGGCGGTCACCCGCCAGCAACGCCTTGAACTCGGTGGGGCGCTCACCGAAGACTTCCTGGAACTCGGAGATTCTTCGGCCGGTCTGGGGTTCGACGAACACTATGAAGTCCAAGCGCCTGGGCTGGCCGCGATCGCCCTTCTCGCCGATCTTGGCCTTACAGACGATGGGCGGGCGGGGGTCATCGGTTATCCCGAGAACACCCCAGGGCCTTGTGTCAGTTGTGCTCATGCGGTGCCTCCTATACAATGCAATTGAGCCTGCTGTTTGCTCGAGGGGTCGCTCTGCGAAGCGGCCTCTCGCCGTCTGAGGAGCTCGATCATCTCGTTGAGCTCCCGCCCGACCAGCTCGTGTCGCGTATGCGCCAGCACGGTCATCTCAAGCGCCGTCTCCGCAAGCTGTAGATCGGGGTTCCCATCCAGCCCCACTACGCGCCGCGCCCGCCGAACAGCCTGGATGGCACTCCTCGACGCCTCCTCTGCGTCAAAGACGAGCGCCATGTTGTCTAGCCCAAGCTCGATGGCGCGGGACATGGGGGCCGTTGGTCTCATGGTCATCACCTCCTCCCACTCAAGTCGAGGGTTGCCACCGTCTACCACCACTCCCAGCAGGCCAGCACACAGAGCGCCAGGATGATCAGCCCTACCACCCAGTCGGGAGCGTTCCACTCGCCGGTGGGCTTGGTCAGTCGCCACTTCATTGGTGCCTCCTTCCCCACTTGCGGGCCTCGGTGTAGAGGGCGGTGATGAACAGGGCTGCGGCGAAGAGCAGAATCGAAAGGCCGTAGACGGCGATGAGTTCCACGGGGCCTCCTAAATCTCGAAGAGGGTTGGCCGGTAGGCGAGCGTCTCCCGGCATAGCCTGAGCGCCCGGCGGCGGCGAAGCAGGCTCATGGCCTTGCTCCGAATGTGGGCGTCGGCCTGGTCGATGTCTTCGGGGGTCTCAGCCAGGTACACGCCGCGCCTGGTGGGCAGCGTCACCACGGGCACCCGGTGATCGGTGAGGAGCTCGCTCAAGCCGGCCCGGACCTCACGCTCGCTCAGGCCGGTCGTGGCCGCGAGTTCGGAGATGCTGGTCGCCTGAGTCCGGCCGCGAGGCAGCGCCCGGGCAAGGTCGGTGAGTGGGCCGGAGGGGGCCGGGGGTTGCGCCCCCTCCGCAGAGAGAGGAGCAGGACCATGCAGGCTCCCGCTATGGGCGCGGTTATCGGAATCCACACTCGCGCCTTGTGGATGAGATGTCACAGTCCCGCCCCCACGCGCGCCCAAGTGCGGTCGCGGGCGCCGTCGGGGATCTTCACCGTGCCGAGCTCCTTCAGCGCCTTCACGCAGGCGCGGAGTCTGGCGGAGACGTGTCGCTTGCTTCGTCTCACGACACGAGATCCAAGAGGCCGTCGAGCTCACGCCGAAGCTCGATCAGCTTCTCCCGCACGGCGGCGGCGTCGATCGGCTCGGGCTCGGGCTCACATGCCCCCATGTCCTCGAGCAGCCGCTCGAACTGCGCCCTGGGAATGTAGATGCGCGAGGTGCCGAACTCGATCTTGGGCAGCCTCCCCTGCCTGACCATCTCGTAGATGGCGCGGCGGCTGACGCCTAAACGGGAGGCGGCTTCCTCAGCGGTGACGAGTGCCGGCTCTGACTCAGGCTGCTTCATGGCGGGGATCCTTGCGGCTCTCTGCATCTCGGCAGTAGTGCTCTAGGGCGATCTCCACCACCGCGCGAAGGCTCCGCTTCTCCTCTGCTCGGATGCGGTCGACGCGGTCCTTGAGATGCTGCGAAACTCGGATGTGGATGATGGCCACTGCATACCTCCTGCTTGCCTGATGTGGCCACAGTACACCCATCTTGGTGTGGTGTCAACCATAATTGGCCATGTACCTGTGGCCGACGGAACGCTTGCTTGCACCAGACCTGGTGTATGCTCAGGCCGTCATGGAATGCGGCCATCGTTCTTTCGAAGAGGACCTCGATACGCTACTTCGGGACCGGCAGAAGACCGGCCCACTTCAGGCACCCAGCATCAAGTGGCTGGCAGAACGTATTCCGGGATGGAGCTACGAACACGTTCGCCGCATGAGCATCGGCGAACGCACCAGAAGTTCCGACTTCATAGAAGCCGTGGCTGCGGCCTTGGGCGTCGCCCCTGACTACTTCCTCGAGTACCGCATCTGGCGGGTCGAGGTGGCCATGAAGGAGAACCCGGAGATCGCCGATGAATGCTACGGTCTGCTCATGAGTCTGCTCGACCGCGAGAAGGCGCCGGCGAAGAAGCGGGGCAAGCGATGAGGGGTACAGCAACAGGCATGTTGCATCTTGTAGAGCCTTGGTGTACGCTTTCCATACAGTTGCATATGTCGCTTCGTGCGACCGTTAATCCAGCCCCCTTCCCCACCATATCCAGGGGAGGGGGGCGTCTTTTCGTGGGGGATTAATGAAGAGAGTGGCTGTCCTTATTGATGGCGGGTTTCTTCGGAAGAAGCTGCAGTCGGTAGAGGCTGACAAGGTGTACGACTTCGCCTGTGGCCTTCTTGTGGAAGGCGAAGAGCTCTTTCGCATCTATTACTACGACTCGCCACCCTTTGAGGGGAAGAGAACGCATCCCATCTCCTCCAAGACGTTCAACTTCAAGGACACTCGCGTCCATGCGGAAAACAGCCGAATGCTGCGCGATCTCTCACTGAAGGATCACGTTGCCTTTCGCGCCGGAAAGCTCAAGTTTCGGGGATGGAGGCTATCCAGGCGAGCTACCGATGAGCTTGTGGGAAGCCAACGTGCGCTGTGTGCGGATGACCTCACCCCTCACTTCGAGCAGAAGCGCGTAGACATGAAAATCGGCCTGGATGTAGCCTGGCTTGCCAGCAAACGCATTGTTGATCGGCTGATTCTATGTACCGGAGATAGTGACTTTGTCCCCGCGATGAAGTTTGCCAGGAGAGAAGGTGTGCAGGTCGTCCTGGCCCATATGGGAGCCCACGTGGACGAGGATCTCATCATCCACGCGGATGAGGTGCGCCATGCGGGGGGCGGCGGCTCATGCGAGCCGACGTAGTATCGGAGTGATGTGCTCCAGCACGCGCCTGTCGGACCGAGCGGCGGTACCCGCCGCCACACGCAGCACCACAATCGCCACCCTCACCAACACCGAACACACCAAAGACCTCATGCTTCACTCCCCCACAAACATGCCCGGCCCGGCCAGCCGAACAAGCGAACAAACGTTCGTACATGATAGCGCGCCACAAGGACGGAACGCCATGAGCTGTGAAACTTCTTTACCTACAGTGGACGTCCTTGGATAATGGGATGATGGTGGGGGTAGGGAAGATGGCTCCGGTCGGGAGGTTGGGGATGGAATCTGCGAACGTACGCATGATGAAATGTCCGCGCTGTGGTGCACTCGTGATCGAAGGGCGGGAGTGCCCTCAGTGCTCAGGCGGCAGAAAAGCGTCGGACATTGGGCCAGCGAACCCTGCTACGGATTCACTACACGCCGCGAAATCCTCGGGCAATGCCGTCACCAAGTCCAGGGGCGGATCCACATTCGCGCTCGTGATTCTTGCCGTCTTGCTCGGAGTCGGCGGGCTGGTCTTTCTCTTTGCGGGGGTGACAGGCACCGAGACGGAGATGGGTATGATAATGAGGTTCGCCGACACACTGCTCGGTATCGGGCTGATCGCGGCGGGGTGTCTGGTGGCGATTCTCGCGCGGATTGCGCAAGCGAGGAGGCAGAGCAGTTGACCTCCCCCAACACCCTCTACTACGGCGATAACCTCGACATCCTGCGGCGGTACATCAAGGACGAGACGGTCGACTTGGTGTACCTCGATCCGCCCTTCAACTCGAACGCCACCTACAACGTGCTCTTCGCCGAGCAGGACGGCTCCAAGGCCGCCTCACAGATCAAGGCCTTCGAGGACACGTGGCGCTGGGACCAGGAGGCGGCTCGGGAGTATGAGGAGACAGTCGAGCAGGGCGGGCAGGTCTCCCGGGCGCTGCAGGCCTTTCGCACGCTGCTCGGTGAGTCGAACATGATGGCGTATCTCGCCATGATGGCCCCGCGGCTGGTGGAGCTGCGGCGGGTGCTGAAGCAGACGGGGAGTATCTATCTGCACTGCGACCCGACGGCCAGCCACTACCTGAAGGTGGTTATGGATGCGGTGTTCGGGGTTCAGAACTACACCAACGAGATCAGCTGGAAGCGAACGACGACCAAGAGCGACTACCGACAGGGCGCCCTCAATTGGCCGAGAATTAGAGATGTTCTGCTTCACTACCACCGAGACATTCGGTTTGGTGGCACCTTCAATCAGCCGTTTGTTCCGTATTCGGATGAATACATCGCTGCTTTCTACAAGTACAGTGACCCAGACGGTCGAGCCTACACGCTAGACAAACTGACTGCTCCGGGCTCGGGGACACGAGGCCATCCACAGTACGAGCTGATGGGTGTAACTCGCTACTGGGTTTACGGCCAAGAGAAGATGCAGCAGCTTCTCTTGCAAGGGCGAATTGTCCAGACCAGGCCGGGAGCCGTGCCTCGCTACAAGCGTTACCTCGACGAAGTCCAAGGCGTTGCGCTGGGCGATTCATGGCACGATATTCCTCCCATTTCCTCGCAGGCCAAGGAGCGCCTCGGCTACCCCACCCAGAAGCCCGTGGCTCTCTTGGAGCGCATCCTCCAAGCCTCAAGCAACGAGGGCGATCTCGTGCTCGACCCGTTCTGCGGCTGCGGCACGACCATCGCGGCAGCCGAGAAGCTCAAGCGCAACTGGATCGGCATCGACGTCACTCACTTGGCCATCACCCTCATCAAGAGCCGCCTCCGGGACATGTTCGGCGAAGAGAGCATGCCCCAAGTCATCGGCGAGCCGGTGAGCGTGCAGGACGCCCAGGTGCTTGCAGACAGCGACCCCTACCAGTTCCAGTGGTGGGCGCTTGGTCTGGTGGGCGCTCGGCCGGTGGAGCAGAAGAAGGGAGCCGACAAGGGCATCGACGGCCGCCTCTACTTCCACGACGAAGCCAAGGGCAAGACCAAGCAGGTGATCCTCTCGGTGAAGGCCGGCCACACCAACGTAGCCCACGTGCGCGACCTGCGGGGTGTGCTCGACCGGGAGAAGGCGGAGATCGGCGTCTTGATCACCATGCAAGAGCCTACCAAGCCCATGAGGACCGAGGCCGCCTCAGCCGGCTTCTACACGTCACCCGGCTGGGGCACCAAGCACCCACGGCTGCAGCTGCTCACCGTCGGGGAGCTGCTTGAGGGGAAGGGGATCGACTACCCGTCCAAGCACCTTAACGTGACGTTCAAGCGGGCGGGGAAAGCCGACAAACAACAGCACGAGCAGATGGCGCTGGCCCCGCCCGAAGACGCCGGGAGAGAGATATGATGACAGGAGAAGAGCAGCACCAAGAGAATAGCCAAGAGCGGAACCAAGAACTTCAGAAGCTTCTCAACGACTACTGTGCAACGGACCTGCGGGATCGCTCTTCCGTCCGCAGGTTCATCTTGTATGTCGTGGACCAGATGCTACCTCCGGGCGAAAGAGTGCTCGCGTATGCTGACCGCACCCTCGCTCCGACAGAAGCGAAAGACGACCCGTCGCCCCAACCTCCAGCCGAGATTCTCCTCCTCACGGAACGAAGACTTGCTTGTTTGGAGCTCAATGACTTCATGGACGTCACCTGGACGGAAATACCAGCTGGCTATTCCCCCAGCGGAGTTGCATGCTCAATGCAGGTTCGTTCACAGAAGGAAGGGTTCGACTACAGTCACCGCATGGCTCTAGTCCTTGAAGTAAGAATACCTTTGCCCCAAGCGCTAGCCAGCGAAGCCGGCCAATGGTGGAACTGGCTTGTGCCCGAGGCTGGGCAAGATTGGGAGGATCCACTGCGGCCCTTCCAGATGTGGCGGGACGGTCTGGCCCAGGCGGGACGACCGGACAACCAGGTTAGCGACTGAGGCAGAGACGCTAGCTGTGGCATTGGCAGCACTAGCCCATGCCCCACGGCAGCCTCCATCTCCCTGACCCATGATCACCAAGCGCGGTGACAAGTACCAGGTACGCGTCGAGGTCGGCCGGGACGCCAACGGTAAGCGTCTCCAGGCCTTCAAGACCTGCAAGACGTTGAAGGAAGCCCGGGTCGCCGAGGGCAAGCTCCGCGGGACCATCCACGCGGGCGAGTACGTGCAGCCGACCAAGATCACCGTGTCGGAGTGGCTCGACATCTACATGGCTGACTACGCGCCCCACAAGCTGGGCGAGAAGCAGCTCGAGCGGGCGAAAGGGATCGTGGAGCGCCACTTGAAGCCCACACTCGGCGACCAGCTCCTTGCGAAGCTCACCGCCGTCGGGATACAGCAGGCCGTGAGCGACTGGAAGGATCGGGTCTCGGCGGCCACCATCCGTCAGCACGTGAACCTGCTGCGCTCTGCTTGTCACCAAGCAGTAGTTGCGGGTGTCCTGACACGCAACCCCTGTACCGGCGTGGTAATGCCAAGGCTGGAGCGCAAGGAGGTCCGGGCTCTCACCGAAGAGGAACAGCGAGCGATTCTGGAGGCCCTCAGACCGCTGCCTGCGTATCTCCCTACCCTGGTGGCCTTGGCGTCCGGGCTTCGCCGTGGTGAGGTTCTGGGGCTGCGCTGGAAGGACGTGGATCTTAAGGCCTGCTCGCTCACCGTAGTGCAGTCGGTCATCGAAGTCGCCGGCAAGCCCGTCATCAAAGATACGCCCAAGACCTCACACAGCCGGCGCAGTGTGCTCGTGCACCCCTCTGTTATCGAAGAGCTCAAAGCCCACCAGGAGGCCCAGAAGGAGCACGCGAAGAAGATCGGCAAGTACTGGCCGGACAACGACTTGGTGTTCCGTTCCGCCGGCGGCGGGCCGATGCGGCCCGGATACGTGGGACTGGCCTGGCGCCGCGTGGTGAAGGAGCTCGGAATCGACGCGCGCTTTCACGATCTAAGACACACCCATGCCGCCATGCTCATCAAGTCCGGGGCCCCGCTTAAGCTGATCCAGGACCGTCTCGGGCACTCCTCAGCCACCATGACGCTGCAGATCTACAGCCACATGATGCCCGGCATGGAGGCATCGATAGTGGCCTCCGTGCCACTGCCGGGCACCAAACGGGTAGCAGAATGGTCGCAAGAGGCCTCTGAGGAGCCTGAGACCAAGGCCCAATAGGCAAAGAAAAAGCCCTGATCTCCAGGGCTTTTCTCTACGGGAGCGACGGGACTCGAACCCGCGACCTCCGGCGTGACAGGCCGGCGTTCTGACCAACTGAACTACGCCCCCTCGGGCACCGCGATTATCCCACAAAGAACAGGTGGGCGCAGCAGGATTTGAACCTGCGACCCCCTGCTTGTAAGGCAGGTGCTCTCCCTCTGAGCTATGCGCCCCCACACCCCGGCCGGCCACGGAACCCGGGCCGCAGCCACGGTGTGGGCCCGGACCACAGCACACAGGGAAGGGAAGTGCCCCCAGGGGAATTCGAATCCCCGCCGTCGCCTTGAAAGGGCGATGTCCTAGGCCACTAGACGATGGGGGCAAGCCACAACTTGGGGCCGACGAGCAGCCGAGGCGTCATGCTAGCACATATTGCTAAAGACCGGCTACTGCGGGCGACCGCATCCTCCCGCGATGCCTGGAGTGTGACAGAGGTCCTCTCCCAGACACACGCGGAGAACGAAATATACCAGCAGCACCCCACCCTGCCAACCGATGGAGGCGCCCTTCGCCGGCTCCAGCAGCCATCCGCACACCACCATTCGACCGGGGTTCATGCTTTATTCAGCAGGCGCGATCCTGATTATGCGGTCGTCTCCCGGTCCGGGGCTGCCGCGGCCGTCCCGGTTGCTGGTCGACACGTAGAGGGCACCGTCCGGACCCACGGCCGCCGCCCGCAAACGCCCGAACTCACCGTCGAAGAGTACCCGCTCTTCTCTCACCGCCGTGAACTCCTCCGGGGAGTCGGGTAGAAGTACCCTGACGTCGGCTTCCTTGAGGGTCACAAAGACGAAGGCCCCCTGCAGCCAAGGGATGAGCTCCGCCTCGTAGAACACGGCCCCGGCCGGGGCGATGGTGGGCGACCAGTCGGTTATCGCATCGATGAAACGAGGGTCGCCGGCACGCCCACCTACGAGCGGCCAGCCGTAGTTGCCCCCCGCCACAATGCGGTTGACTTCGTCGTTGGTGGCCGGACCGTGCTCGGTCACATACGCTTCACCTGTCACCGGGTGAAAGACCAGGCCTTGCGAGTTACGCAACCCCAGAGCATAGACGAGGGAGCCTGGATACTCCGCCTCCGGGAAAGGGTTGCCGGGAGCGGGAGTTCCGTCGGTGGTCATGCGCAGCACCTTACCGTTCAGCGACAGCGGATCCTGAGAAGACTCGGGTACCGCCCCATCTCCGGTGGTGACCCAGAGGTAGCCGTCGGAACCGAAGGCCACCCGGCTGCCGTTGTGTATGCTCGCCCCGGGGATTCCATCCACGAGCACCAGCTCGTCATCAAGGGTGGGGGCATTCCCGAGAGTGGAAGCATCCGCATCCGGCCCGGTGGAGTCGAGCCCCGTGAGCGTGACGCGGCTCACCCGGTTGGCCGTGCCGCCTCCGTCCGTGCGGTAGGTGTAGCTCACGTAGATGTAGGGGGAGGAGGGGAAATCGGGATCGAGGGCCAGGCCCAGTAGTCCTCCCTCGCCGATCTCCGCTACAGGTACCTCACCCACGGTGAAGATGGCGCCGGGGCCGGCTTCGCTGCCGCCGGCACCCCCTCCCGCTCCCACATCCACCATGACGATGCGCCCGCCCCTCTCGGTCACCAGCACGCGGCCGTCGGGCAAGAAGCGCATTTCCCAGGGCACCCGCAGCCCGGTCGCAACGGTCGTGGCTGCGAGACCCTCGTCGACCACCGAGGGACCGCTCTCGATCGTGGTGGAAGCGGGCAGGCTGGTCGAGGTCGAGGTCGTCGCCGCGGTCCCGGCTCCGGTGGCCACCGTGGTCTCGGAAGTCACGGTGGTGGCAACCGAACCGCATCCGGCCCCCGTCAATCCCAGCACCGTGGCGGCCGCCGCCACCATCACCGCGACGCCCCGCCTCACCGGTGCCCGCCTCACCGTAGAGCGCCTGTATGACCTTGTTCTCGTAGCCGAGTGCGTCTTCTCCATAGTCCCGTCCGCCCTTCTCGGGGCCGCCCTCGCTAACGTCGTGCCCTGTGGGGCCCCAGGCCCCGTGGGGCCCCAATGCTCCGGCACCCTCTGTGCCCCGGTGTCTCCTAGAGATTGTCCCCCCGGGGGTGACCGGGAAACCTCCGTGCGGACACAGCCGGGACGCCCTCCGGGACGCCCTCTCTCAAGCTAGGGGACCCGGCGAGGTCTCCTCGAGAAGGGCGGGCCCGGCGCGCGTCCGCTGCGCAGGCACGGGCGCGTCTCCGCGAGGGCGACAGACATGCGGCGTAGTAGCGGGCGTGCCAAGCCACGTGAAAGACGGAGATGACCGTCATGGCGATGCCTGCCTCCACGTGCCAGAACAACATGCTGAAGGGCAGATCGAAAGCCAGTCCGTAGTTCAAGCGTATGGTGAGGAGAGCCCCCAGTCCACCCGTCACCAGGAAGGTGCCGAGCAGCATGAGGTTCCAGATGCGCCGGTGGGTGGCCAGGCGAATACGCCTCGTGCGGTACAGGGCGAAGCTGAGACCGTAGACGACAAGGAGGAGTGCGGTGACGGGCCCAAAGTAGTACTCAGTGGTCGGCCGGGAAGCAGCGGGCGGCGAGACTGCCTCCAGCGCGACCCCCGGCAGACCGGCCGCGGCTACCACGCCGCTCACGGCATTCCCTGCACTCCCCGCAGTCCCACCTCCCGTGGTTCCGTCTCCGCTGTCGGCCAAGGAGGTGACCCCGCTCTCGGTATCTGAACCGTCGCTGGGAGCGGGCCCGCTTGCGGCAGAAGTGGTCGTGGAGGGAGCGGGGCTGCCCGCGGTCGTGGGAGTCGCGGTGGAAGCCGCGTTCGCGGCGCTGGTGGCAGTGGTTGCCGGGGCGGTGGAGGCAGACGCCGTAGGAGCCGGTTCGGAGTGGTCGCAGATGCCGTTGTTGTTCGTGTCTACGTAGCGACTGCAGGCACCCGGGTACACGCAGTCCACCTCCCCGCGAGGGCAATCGTCCCAAGCGAGGGCAGGGGTGGCCAAGCCGAAGGTCGCCAAGCTGAAAAGTAGGAAGGCGAAGAGCCATACGGTAGCAGGCCGAGCATTCTTCAATGAGGTCAATCGTAGGTAGCTCATGCCGCAGACTGTACGCCGGCATCATGAAGGTTTTGTGAGGATACGGTGAGAATAATCTATCCAGCCCGGCGTCCTACCGCCCGCCGTGGGTGCTCACACCCTCAGCCGCACACCCGATCGATAACCTCCCGGAGGGCCTTACCCAGACGCAGCGCCACCGGACCCGCCATGCCGCTCCCGATCACGATCTCCCCTACCGCCAGCACCGGAAGGACATCGCGCTTGGTGGAAGTGAGAAACGCCTCGTCCGCCCGCTTGAGCTCCTGCAGAGTAGGCGCTCTCTCCTCCAACTCCAGGTCGAGTTCCCTCATAACTTTGATGGCCTTCTGGCGCGTCACCCCGTCCAAGATGTGATTGTCGGCTGGATGGGTGCGGATGATGCCGTCGACGAGGGCGAAGAAATTGCCCGACCCAGACTCCCGCAGGCTTCCGTCCGGACCCACCCAGAGCACATCGGCCGCCCCCGCCCGCTCCGCCGTCTCCTTGCCCATGACGGCGGCGAGGAGCCCGATGGTCTTGATGTCGCAGCGTGACCAGCGGAAATCCTCCAGAGGATAGACGGTACAGCCCGCTTCGACCTGCTCCCAGGTGAGCCGCGACCAGGGCCGAGCGTAGGCCAGCACGGTCGGCGCCCCGGGGCCGTCCACCACGAAGTCGCGGGGAGCCACTCCCCGGGTGACCTGAGCGTAGACGAACCCCTCCTCCGCCTCACACGCGTCCACAACTGCAGGGATGGCCTCCGCCAGCTGCGCCACCGGCCCCTCGTGGTCGATCCCCACCTTCCGCAGCCCCTCGGCCAGCCGCGCGAGGTGCTCGTCCAGCCAGAGCAACTTCTCGCAGTTGAAGCGCACGACCTCGTACAGTCCGTCGCCGAACTGGAAGCCTCTGTCCTGCACCGAGATCCGGCCCTCGGCCAGCGGCAGAAAGGAACCATTCAAGTAGAGTAGTTCGCAGCCGTTGTCCATTCTCGCACGCCCCCCAGTCAGGTCTCCCCGATCGGCCGTCTCCCTCCTCCCATGGGAGACGTCAGCTTCTCTGCTTGAACTGCCGCTCCAACGCTTCCTTGGCCGGCTTCACGTAGATGTCCCGCAACTTCGGCTTCTCGATCTTGCCGGCCGGGTTACGCGGCACCTCGGCAAACAGGATCTTCTCGGGCCACTTGAATTTGGCGAGGCCGGCTTCGCCCACAAAGGCAATGACCTCCTCCGCGGTCATCTCCTCACCCGGCTTCAGCTGCAGAACGGCCATCACGATCTCCACCAGCCTGTGGTGGGGATAGCCGAGCACGGCCGCGTCCTGGATCTTGGGATGCTTGCGCAGGATGTCCTCGATCTCCGCCGGGAAGATGTTCTCGCCTCCGCGGATGATGAGGTCTTTCTGCCGGTCGGTGAAGAAGATGTAGCCTTCGTCGTCGACGTAGGCGAGATCGCCGGTCTTCAGCCATCCATCGACAATGGTCTTGTGGGTCATGCCCGGGTTGAAGGCATACTCCTTCATCAGCCGCGGACCGCGGATGACCAGTTCGCCCACCTCGCCGGTCGCCACGTCGTTCATATCCTGGTCGACCACGCGGGCTTCCATGAATGCGGTCGCCTTGCCGATGGAGCCCGCCTTGCGCAGGATGTCCTCGTCGTAGCAGTTGGTGAGACCTCCTCCCCCGCCTTCGGTAATGCCGTAGATGTTGCCGAAGGCCACGTGGGGGAAGAGACGCTTGGAATCCTCCAGGAGGATATAGGGTACGGGCTGCGCGCCTATTTCTATGCGCTTGAGAGCCGACAGATCGTAGTCGGCAAGATCGACGGCGCCACTCTTGATGGCGTCGATGACGTCGGACCAGGTGGGCACCGAGTTCCAACCGCCCGTGCACTTCTCCTCGGCCAGGGAGCGCAGGTAGTGCTCAGGCGCGAGCTCCATGGGCATGAGTATCTTGCCGGCCGCGATGTAGCTCGGGAACGACAAGAACATGGTGCCGCTGTGGTAGAAGGGATGAGGCGCCAGGTAGGTGCTGCCGTAGCCGTCGTTGTAGGTGAGGGCGTTGCCGATCCCGATCCAGAACAGCGTGCCGTGGGTGTGGGAGACAGGCTTCGGAGCCCCGGTGGTGCCGGAGGTGAACATGAGCTCGGCCATGTCGTCGTCGTCGACCTCCGCCAGCACAGGCGTGGGATCGCCGTTCGCGATGATGTCGGCGTAACTCGTCATGCCCGAAGGGACGTCGTGCCCGAGGCAGATGTACTGCTCGCAGTACTCCATCTCGCCCCTCAGGGGCTCCACCCGGGGCACGAAGGAGTCGCCCAGGATGAAGACTTTGCTGCCGATGACGTCGCAGGCGTACTTGATGTCGGAGGCGGCGAAACGGAAGTTGAGCGGGCTCACCGCCGCCCCGGTCTTCAGCACCGCCATGTAGGTGACGTACCACTCCAGGCTGTTCATGAGCAGGTGCTGCACGAAGTCGCCCTTGCCGATGCCGCACTCGTTCTTCAGGAAGTTGGCGACCTTGTTGGTCTGCTCCTCGAGATCGGCCCAGGTGAGTGCCCGGCGCCTGCCGGCCGACGGATAGCTTTCGATGAGAAACTCTCGGGTGGGGAACTTGCTCGCATTGAGCGGACAGAATCGGGCAAAGTTCATGGCGTTCTCCACCTTTCGGATCGGCCTTCTCGGCACGGCTACTAACCGCAGATTGTCAACCATTATGGCGTGAGGCGCAAGGGCAGGACCTCAACACCTTCCCACCACGAAACCCCATTTCCCTCTACACTTGCAGTACGGCGGCAATTCCGAGGAGGAGGCAAGGTGGAAGACACGTGCACATCTCTTGACGGACCACGCGCCGTTCCCGGCGTGCGCGTCGGCCATGCCGAGGACCTGCCGGCAGCCACCGGCTGCACCGTCATTCTCACCGAGGGCGGTGCCATCTGCGGGGTTGACCAACGGGGGGGAGCACCCAGCACCCGCGAGACCGACCTGCTCCGGCCCATGCACCTCGTGGACCGCGTGCACGCCGTGGTGCTCTCCGGCGGGAGCGCCTTCGGGCTCGCCGCCGCCGACGGGGTCATGAGCTTTCTCGAGGAGCGCGGCTGCGGCTTCGATGTGGGGGTGGCACGCGTACCTATAGTGCCGGCGGCCTCCCTCTTCGACCTGGCAGTGGGGAGAGCGGACGTGCGTCCCGACGCCGCCATGGGCTATGCGGCCTGCCGAGCCGCGGCCGACGACGTCCTCGGCCGCATGGGCACCGTGGGTGCCGGTACCGGCGCCACCGTCGGCCATATCCTGGGCCAAGACCGCTGCACCAAAGGGGGCTTGGGCGCCGCCGTGCACGAGCCACTCCCGGGGCTGTTCGTGGGCGCCGTCATCGCTGTCAACTGTTTCGGGGAGGTTGCCGACCCTCGAACCGGCGCAATTCTTGCCGGCGCCCGCACGCCCGAAGGCGGCTTTGCCGACACCCTGAGAGAGCTTTCCCGCATGCCCGCGAGCTTCGCCGACGCCGCCGGCAACACCACCATCGGGGTGGTGATCACGAACGCCACGCTGAGCAAGGAGGCCGCCGGCAAAGTCGCACAGATGGCTCACAACGGCCTGGCCCTCACCATTCGTCCGCCCCACACGATGTTCGACGGCGACACCATCTTTGTGCTCGCCACATGCAAGGGTACAGAAGCGAACGTCAACACAGTGGGGGCCTTCGCCGCCCAGACGGTGGCCGAGGCAGTGGTAGCCGCAGTCACTCAGGCGGAGTCCTTGGCCGGAATCCCTGCGCTGCGCGAATTGCGGCCGGGAGAGTAGACATCTTGGCCGAAGCGCTTCTCTATGACGCCACGCGCCGCTTGTGGCTTCGCTTTGAGCGCCCAATACAGGTGGCGGCCGCCTCCGAGGCCGACAAAGCCGCTTCTCTTCTTGCCCACGCTGTTGAGCGTTCGGTGAGGGAAGATCTCTGGGTGGTCTGCCTCGCCGCCTACGAGTGCGCGCCCGCCTTCGACCCCACGCTCCCCGTGAGAGCGGATGCAAGCGGCTTCCCCCCTCTCTGGTCGGGTCTGTTCCGCGCCCCTGAAATCCTGGCGGAGTTGCCTCGAACCATTCGACCCCCTTCCGGTGAGTCGCCCCCCGGATGCCCAACGCCACATAGCCCCTCCCCTCCCTGGCTCCCCGCAATCACAGAAGACGAGTACGAGACGGGGTTCTCCCGCATCAAAGAACTGATCGCCGCCGGGGAGACCTATCAGGTCAACTACTCCTTCCGGCTCCGCAGCCCCTACCAGGGCGACCCCTATGAGCTTTTCGCCGTCATGATCGAGGCGCAGGGACCAGGCTACGGAGCCTACATAGACACCGGCGACTGGACGGTCTGCTCGGCTTCTCCTGAACTCTTCTTCTCTCTCGAGGAGGGCATCCTCTTGTCGCGCCCCATGAAGGGCACGGCCGCCCGCGGCCTCTGGCACGAGCAGGACCTGGAACTGGCCGAGCGACTGCGGCGCTCCCCGAAGGACAGAGCAGAGAACGTGATGATCGTCGACATGGTCAGAAACGACCTGGGCCGCATCGCCGAGACCGGCACGGTAACAGTGACGAAGCTCGCGGAACTCGAGAAGTACCCCACCGTGTGGCAGTTGACGAGCACGGTCGAGTGCCGCACTTCTGCCGGCATCGCCGAGGTTTTCTCCGCACTCTTCCCACCTGCCTCCATCACCGGAGCACCCAAGGCCCGCACCATGGAGATAATCGCGGAACTCGAGTCGACTCCCCGGCGCATCTACACCGGTACGGTGGGTTTCGTCGCCCCCGGCGGACGGGCCCAGTTCAACGTGGCCATCCGTACCGTCCTCGTGGACCGCCGCTCGGGCGAAGCGGAGTACGGGATAGGTGGGGGAATAGTGTGGGACTCAAAGCCGGACTCGGAGTTCGCCGAATGCCACACCAAGGCCCGGGTACTCACGCACAGGCGTCCCCGGTTCGACCTCTTCGAGAGCATACTCTGGACGGCGGGGGTCACAGGGAGGGTCGCAGCGGGGGAGGTAGGGGCTGCCGCGTCGGGGGTGAGAGACGTCCCGGGGACAGCGCCGGAGACCACCTCGGACACGCACCCGGCGACGAGGCCTGGCACCTCCCGGACGTCGGAGGTGGTGCAGGCCTCCACTCCTTGCGCCGGCGCGCCCGGCACGGCGGCTGCGCCGGTCTTGGAGGAGGTCGCGTTGTGCGAAGCCGGCTACTTCCTGCTCGCCCGGCACCTCGGCCGCTTGGAGCACTCCGCCCGCTACTTCTCCCGCCCCTTCGACGCAGGTGCCATCCAACGCCTGCTCGCCGAGATGGCGGCCGCTCTCGCCCGCGCGCGCCCGGCGGTACCGCACAAAGTCAGGGTGTTTCTCGCCGCGGACGGCTCACTGCGGCTCGACCATGAACCGCTTCCTCCACCACCGTGTCCGGACATCACGAAGCCCCAGGTGTGCCCGGCCGCGGAGCCGGTCGACTCTACCGACCCCTTCCTGTATCACAAGACCACGTACCGAGAGGCATACGAGCGGGCCCTCCTCGCCCGCCCAGGCTACGACGACGTCCTCCTCTTCAACGAGCGAGGGGAGCTCACCGAATCCACGCGCGCGAACCTTGTCGTGGAACTTGACGGCGCGCTGTTCACGCCCCCCATCTGCTCCGGGCTCCTCCCGGGTACCCTCCGTGCCCACCTGCTCGACCGGGGAACCGTGTCTGAACAGGTTCTGGCCGTCGCCGACCTGGAGCGGTGCACCCGGCTGTTCCTCGCCAACTCGGTCCGGGGCATGTGGGAGGTGACGCTGGCGCCGGTTTCCGGGAAGTCGGCGCCCGGTGCCGTGGCCCCCGGGAAAGCGGCATCGGCCCGGGAAGCCGGCCCCATGTAGGCGGCGCTGTGCTCCTCCTCATCGACAACTACGACTCCTTCACCTACAACCTGGTGCAGTACTTCGCCATTCTGGGGGAAGAGGTGACCGTTCTTCGCAACGACGAGGTGGACGTGCGCAGAGCCGAACGCCTGTCCCCGGAACGTCTCGTGGTATCCCCCGGGCCCGGAGAACCATTCGGCGCAGGGGCGAGCCTCGAACTCATCAGTCGCTTCTCGGGCAGCATCCCCATCCTCGGTGTGTGCCTGGGAATGCAGGCCATCGCGGTGGCTCTCGGCGGAAGGGTGATCCGGGCACACGAGATATGGCACGGAAGAGCAGCGCAGGTGACCCACCACGGGTCGGAGCTGTTTCGAGGGCTGCCCGATCCTTTTCCCGCCGGACGCTACCACTCCCTGGCCGTCGACGAATCACATCTTCCTGCGGAACTGCAGGTGACCGCTCGCTCACTGGAGGACGGTGAGATCATGGGCCTCGAGGCACCAGAGCGAAAGCTCTACGGGGTGCAGTTCCACCCCGAATCGATCATGACCCCCCATGGGCTGCAGATCCTGGCCAACTTCCTCACCGCGGGGGCGCGTTGAGCGGGAGTGCCCTGAGTGGGGGCGCGTCGAGCCAAGGCCGCTGCCTCAGTGGTGGTCGCCGTCGGAACGGTGCTCGGCGTGACACCCGAGTTCTTCGGTGATCACCTTCAAGAGGATTGGGTCCGGCTCGATCGAATCGGTGGCCCGGACACCATTCCCGCTCCTCTCCGGAAGTGACCGGGCGGCTTCGACAAGCCAGCCGGTGGCCATCTCCAAGGATAGCTTGCCGGTGTCGATGACCACATCGAAGAGATCGGCGTCGTTGAGGCGCAACCCGTAGCACGACTTCACGAATGAGGCCCGCAGTTCATCGGTTTGCCTCACGTGCGCCTCGGCCTTGTCCCTTTCAGAGATACCTTCCGCGGCCATCACTCTCTCGACTCTGGTGGCGAACGGCGCCTGAATCCGCACATTGAGCACATCATCGTACTCGCGCAGCATGCCGTAGCAGCCCCGTCCCAGCATCACCACGTTGCCGTGGCGGGCCAGAGCCAACGTACCGCGCCTCAGCATGTCCATGATGGTATCTCTCAGCTTCCCGCGCTCGAAGAAACGGTCCCAGAAACTGGGAAGAGAGTTGTACTCGTCCTCGAAATCGACGAGGCCGTACTCGTTCAGCACCCGCTCCATGGTGTCCTTCTCCACAAAGTGGTACCCGAGCGCCTCGGCCAGGTTCCGGGCGATGCTGCGCCCACCGCTACCCTTCTCTCGGGAGACCGTGATCACCGGCATATGATG
>Ga0334882_1000741_pt1 | contig 46632 bp, 42 predicted proteins | sample GraSluR1_MG_5_FD_207226 | JGI IMG/M metagenome (GOLD analysis project Ga0334882, IMG submission 207226) | Sludge microbial communities from methane-producing bioreactor in Wageningen University, Netherlands - Granular Sludge_15_04-R1 | ecosystem: Engineered > Bioreactor > Anaerobic >... | reverse complement strand
AGTGATCCTGCTGGGGCAGGTCTATGGACTGGCTGGCACCGATTATTACCGCCGCGACCTGCTGGTGCCGCTGGTATGGGGCATGCCTTTTGCGCTCATTTTAGGATTAGGCGGGGCTGTCAGCACCACCATTCTCTCCATGTTGGTGGCTGCCACCGGGGTGTGGTTTGGCGGCTGGATTGACAACCTCGTCCAGCGTATCACAGATATGAATCTGGTGATGCCGGTGCTGGCCATCGCTGTGCTGGCTTATGCTTATCTGGGGCTCAGCCTGTGGGTGATCCTGATCGTGTTTGTCTTCCTGAACGTATTCGGCACCCCCACCAAGAATTTCCGCGCCGCCTTCCTGCAGGTGAAAAGCTCGCCCTACATCGAAGCCGCCAAAGCCTACGGCTCTGGCAACTGGCGCATCATTTCGCGCTACATGGTCCCGCGCCTGATCTCGGTGCTGGTGCCGCAACTGGTGGTGTTGATCCCCTCCTTCGTGTTCCTCGAAGCTACCCTGGGGCTGTTCAACATCAACACCGGCTTCCCCACCTGGGGCACGGTCATCTTCCTTGCCCTCAGCCGCGGGGCGATGTTCAGTTCGCGTTACTGGGTGCTGCAGCCGATTGCCCTGCTGCTGCTGACCGGGCTGGGCTTCTCCATGTTCGGCTTTGCGCTCGAACGTATCCTCAACCCCCGACTCCTCGAAAAATAAGCAGCTACAGCGTTTTTCAGCCCGCCTTTTCGGTATAATCAAAACAGACACACCAACCGAAAGGAACCTGTCATGATTGCGCCTGCCTTCCTGGCTTTTGAACTGCTATTCAGCCTTGTCTTCATCGCCTGTCTCGTGCATGCCATCCGCCGCTCGCCTGCAACGATGATGGAACTGGTATTCGCCCTGCTATTCGGCGTCCTGCTCGAATGGATGACCATTCAACAATTACAAGCCTACCAATACGGACAGTTCCTGCTCATGATCGATGGCGCCCCGCTGTGCATCGGCATGGGCTGGGCGGTGATCATCTACAGCGGCATGCAACTGCTTGAAAGCTGGCAGATGCCCGCCTTTGTACGGCCCTTCGCAGTTGGTTTTTACGCCCTCCATCTTGACCTGGCGATGGACGCCATCGCCATCCGCCAGGGCTTCTGGCATTGGGTGATTCCGCTTGACAGCCAGTGGCATGGCGTTCCCTGGGGCAATTTCTGGGCATGGTTCATCGTGGTCTCCTCTTACAGCGGCCTGCTCTACTGGCTGCGCGCCCGCGGCTGTGCGCAATCCAACAAAGGTTGGCTACGCTGGTTGTATCCTCTCGGTGCGCTCGTTGGCAGTGTCATTATATTAGGCGCGACCAATGCTTTTTTCGCCAATGTGCTCGCCTCCAGCGAATTTGACAGCGCCCTGGGCCTTAGCCTGCTCTTGCTGGCGGGTGCCGTGATGGTGTATGTTACCCGCCCGACCGTCAGGCCTGACCAGCACCCTGATTTTGTCTTGCTGGCGGTGCCATTGTTAACCCATCTCAACACCAACATCACCGGTTTTGCAGGCGGCTATTATCGTGAAATCCCTGTATTGATGGTGGTCAGCCTGGCCATGTTTGCAGGTGGCATGGGCATTCTCTTGCTGCCTTACCTGCCAAAACAGGAGTCAGCATGAGTTCATCCACACGATCAGAATTCATCGAACAATTCTCCACCGATCTTAATGCTCTCGGTGTCAGTGCAGGCATGACAGTGATGGTGCACTCATCACTGAGTGCCTTCGGGCAGGTCCCCGGCGGAGCAGATACCATTATCGATGCCCTGCGTGAATTACTGACTTCCGAGGGCACCTTGCTCATGCCAGCGCTCAGTTACCTGACCGTCACCCGCCGCCAGCCTGTCTTCGACCTGTTGAACACGCCTTCCTGTGTGGGCATCATCCCCGAAACCTTCCGCCAGCGGCAGGATGTCCTGCGTTCTCTGCACCCCACCCATTCTGTCTGCGGCTGGGGCAAACACGCAAATGATCTGCTGACGGAACACGCCCTCGACCACACCCCCTGCGGGCCGCATTCTCCCTTCCATCGCCTGCCGAAATTTGACGGCTTCATCCTCATGCTGGGCTGCGGTTTGGAGCCCAACACTAGCCTGCACGCCATCGAAGAACTGGTGACCCCGCCCTACCTGTTCAGCGAGCCCATCACCTACACCCTGATTGATGAAAACGGTAGCACCAGCCAAAAAGAATACACCCCTCATAACTTCAACGGCCGGGAACAGCGTTATGACCGTGTGGCGAATCTGCTCTCGTCACCACAATTGCGTTCAGGGGAAGTGGCTGGCGCGCCCTGCCACCTGATTCATGCCCCCGCGCTGTGGAAAGCCGCCCTGGCGCAGTTGCGTCAAAACCCGCTCTCTTTTGTAGAAACTGTACGCTCATAAACATCCCCTGTAGTTTCAAAGGCCCTGATCGGTTTTCGATAAGGCATCTCGCCATAGTCATGGTACACTGATTTTGACAGGGTTTTCTTGTCCCGAAGATACACAAGTTTTGATGACGCCGATTGGGATGAATGCAAGCCTGTTCTTATTTATGGAACCACCAACGCAACCGTTGCAATGCAGAACCAGAGAAAAAAGCAACGACCAGGAGGAGATGATCCATGTCAAGTTTCAAATCTATTCGCATGCTGGATAATTTTTACCAGACTTCAGCTTTCTTCCCCATGCCAACCGTACTTGCCTCGACACTTGCAACGGACGGTTCAACCTCGCTGGGAGGGTACTCACTGGTTCAGCCCTATTATATTGCTGGCCGCGATTATTACGCCATGCTGTTATGCGCGCGCAATTCGAGCAACACCGCCCAACACTTACTTCGTGAGGGTAAGTGCGCCCTGAATTTCATCACCGATAAGAAGAAATATTTTAAGGAAGCTGTCCGTTTAAGTTTCCCCGGAGATACCCCACAGGAAAAAATGAAAGGCACCATTTTTACCCTGGAGGATGGCCAAATGGCGAAAGAATTTCCCGATGAAGTGTTCCCCAAAGTGATAATGGAATCCTACCAGGTGATGGAATGCACCTGGATGCGAGAGCTTGACAATGCACAGGACGACCAGCCCGGTTTGCTGGACGGGTATCCGCCTCCTTATCATGACTTCAACGGTATCACCAGCAAAATGGGAGCGCATTTCATTCTCCGTGTCGACAAAATCTTGCTCAAAGAAAAGTTCTACAACACCATCATTGATGGCACCAAAGCCAGCGGATTTCCGCGAATCCCGATCGATTATGGCTATCGCGATTCGAAAAGTTTCTGGTACATGCGCTTTCGCCGTCCGAATTTTGAACCCCTGCCCAAACGTGAGACCTCGCTTGATTCCGTGCGCTATACCGCGGACCGTGTAGATGACATGGTGAAATTCACCGATGACGCCTGCATGAAGTTGATCAAAGTACCGCGCATCTTCCTGAACACCGCCCTGAAGGGTTGCGTGCAGTGGGCGAAGGAAAATGATGTGACTCTAATCACCGCCGAACACATGGACATCATCAATGACAAACGCGCCAGAGAAAAAGGCAGATAATTCTGTATTGACACCATGTGAAATACGCGCAGGTCTTGCGTTACAATAATAGAGATAGTTGACCGCAGGAACAAACCTCCATGTTAGAACAGCTGAAACAACAGGTATTTGAAGCCAACCTCGCCCTGGTCGAAATGGGCCTGGTCTTGTTCACCTGGGGTAACGCCAGCGCCATCAGCCCTGACCGCCAGCATGTTGTCATCAAACCCAGCGGCGTCAGCTACGAGACCATGCAGCCTGACGACATGGTGGTGGTGCGCATGGATGGCAGCGTGGTGGAAGGAACATACAAACCCTCCTCTGACACCCCCACCCACCTGGTCCTTTACCACCAATTCGAGCAAATCAGCGCTATCGTGCACACCCATGCCAAGTGGGCCACCATCTGGGCACAGGCCATGCGCCCGATCCCTTTCCTCGGCACCACCCACGCCGACAATTTCTACGGCGCCATTCCCGTCACCCGCAAATTGACCGCACAGGAGATCGAACGCGCCTACGAAGTTGAAACCGGCAACGTCATCGTGGAAACCTTCACCAACCAGCATATCGACCCGCTCGATGTCCCCGGTGTGGTGGTTGCTAACCACGGCCCCTTCACCTGGGGGCTGAACGCCCAAAAAGCGGTCGAAAACGCCGCCGTGCTCGAATATGTGGCGGAAATGGCGTATTATGCCCTGGACATCAACCCGCAAGCCGCCATGGATCAATCCCTGTTGGACAAACACTTCCTGCGCAAACACGGTAAAGACGCCTATTACGGCCAGGTTTAGGTAAGCGGCTGCAGAACGCTTAGTTACACCGCTCTATTTCACATCCCCCGGATGGAGAACAAGGCGGCGAGGCCATTAATTCCCCTTACGCACCCCATTTTCCTTATACCCTTTGCCTGTCACCGCCGTTGCTACCCCAATCCCTGCTGCAAAATACGCCGCGGCCGCAACCAGCAACCATCCCCACTGCTGATTGACCAGTGCCTGGTTCAACAGCCTGCCAGGCAGGAGCAGCGAGAAACGCTCCAACACGACAGCCCAATCAGGCAAAGCGGCGAACATGCCGCCCAATACCGCGTTCACCATGGTGAACATCGGTGCCACGATCATCAAATCAATGCTGGTGCGCACCAGCGCCGAGATCATCACCGCGAAACCAGCCATTGCCAGAAAGTAGAGCAAGCCCAACAATAAGTATTGCACAAACACCCCTACGGTGATCGGCACATACAAACCGCTGATAGCCAGGGTGATCAGCAAAGCAAAGAAACAATACACCACCACCGCCATGCCAGCCGCCAGCGAGGTCAGCGCTGGATTCACGCCCAGCGAGAGCATACGTTCGCCGATGGCAGTGCGGCGCTGGTCAATGACCCAGCGCGAACTGAGCAGGATGAAAAACCCCGCCAGCGCGCAAAACCAAAGCACGCCCTGCACGATCGCCTGTGCGCCATTGCTTTGCCGCGGCTGCTCCAGAGACCATTCGCCATCCGGCACATGGTAATCGACCAGGATCAAGGCATCACCCAACGATGCCTTTTCCATACCGGCACGGGTCAGTTCCTTGACAGCTTCGCCAGCGGTCAGCCCTTTTTCCGCGCGGAATTCCATGTAATCCGCCAGCAGCACTTCGCGCGCCCAAATCTCGACCACTTTCTCAGAAAAAATCTCCACCAGCACCATGCCAATCGAGGAGGTTGGCGAGACATAGAAGGTGAACATATCATTGAAAACCAGCGCTTCCATTTGCTCAGTGAACTCGGGAGCGATGATGATCACGCCTTCATAACGCCCCGCTGCCAGTGCTTTGAGCGCTTCGTCGCCATCCGCCGCCATCACATATTCCATGCCGCCCACATCCTGTATCGCTTCAATGAACACCGCTGAAAACCTGCCGCCATCTTCATTCACCACTGCAATGCGGATGGTGTCATCTGCCCCGCGGGCGTGGTTGATGACCGGGATCAGCGCCACCAGCACCGTGGTTAACAGCAGGATCCACAGCGTCACCTGCTGGGCGATCTGCTTGAAGCGCAGCTGGAAAAAAGTCCAGAACCAATTCATTGGTGCAGCCGGAATTTGAACAACATCACCGAAAACACTATACTGACCACCAAAAAACCAGCAAGTATAACCAGACCGAAGCCCATCTGGGAAGGATCAAAATCAAACAGGGCATAACCAGTCAGTTTCATCACCGCACCGATGGGCGAATACGCCCCTGCCTGGTTCATCCATGCCGGCAGATAACTGGCGGGCAGCGCCACCCCGCCGAACAGCGAAAAAACCATCACCAGATAGAAGGAAAACCAGATCGCGCCATCCACCTGGCGGAACACCAGTGAGACCAACGCCGCCAGAGAAGAAAATACCAGCGCGGCAAACACCACCACCCCCACCAATGCGGGCAGGCTGCCTGCGAAAATGCTGTTGGCGCCAAAGAAAACAAAGCCCACGATCAGCATGGGGGTCGTCACCAGCAAAATGAACAAGGTACCGGTAATCACCCGTGTCAGCACAAAGGTGTACTGCCAGCGGAAATGCGCCACCCCGCGCGTGAAGGCGGTGCTTTGAAAATCCTGCACATTGTAGCCCACGATGGGTATGATGCCGAATGCCAGGAACATGGCAAACAGCGCAGAGACGTAGTATTCCAGCGGCAGGAATTTTCCCAAAGGCGAGATGCCATGCAGGTCGTACAAACTGCTGCGGTTTAGCATGCGCAGCCCGATCATGATCATCAGGTCATTGAAACGGGTGTAGGATTCTTCTGTTTCTGCAAAGGTGAGCATTTCATCCAGCACATAATCCAGGCCCAACTGTGAGCGGTTGAACATCTGCACCACATGGTCAAACACCGGCAGAAACAGGGCGTTCTCCATCTCGTAATGCGGACTGATCCATAGGTCGACGGTGGATGGCCGGCGGTAATAGAAGTTTTGCATGCCGTTCTCAGGCAGCAGCACGAACAAAGCCGCTTCACCCTCCTCAGTCATGGCGATCCCCGTCTGCCGCGAATCGACCAGTTCAATCACCACCACATCTTCAATCGTCGGGGTGTTGATCACCTCTTCAAAAACCATCCGCAGGTATTCATCCTGATCCTCGATCAACACCGCCACCGTGGTTTTATCAACCACACGATTCGAGAACAACAGGGGTACGATGGCGGAGGCAAACAGCAATAAAGTCACCACTGGCGTTATGATGGATAACGCCAGTGTTAACTTGTTCGCGAACAACCGCTTCAGATCGTAGTAGATCAGTTTTAGCATTGCCAAGCAAGCAGCTTTAGAACCCGAAATACATCAAGTTCTGGACTTCATTTATCAATTCTTCTATGCTGTCCACAACGATGGCATTGCGGTCGTCCAGATTAGGAACACTCACCCGCACCGAGTTATCGAATTTATAGGTGCCGCTGGCATCCACGACGATGCCCACTGTTTCTCCATACGCATTAATGGATCCTTCGATCTCGCTGACCATTTCGTATTCACGTTTGTTGCGGATTCGGATGAGTTCACTCCAGATCTTGACAGTGCCGTCCATTCCAAGATCACTGCCGTGCAGAACGATGGTCATATCAGTCACTTCTGCGGCTCTGCTAATGGCGGTGGTGCCGTCAATGGTTACCCGAACGCCTTCAGATGGGATATTAAAACTGCCTTCCATTTCATAGCCGCCACGGGTTTTCAGGTTCGTCAGCGAAAAATCGATTTCCTCGCCATCAGCCTCTACGGTCACTGCCACATCCATCTCGCGTCCATCCACGATAAATTTATAAAACAGCGCTACCTCATTCCAGCCATCATCCATGGCAACCTTAACCGCCAGGGGTGTGCCGCTCATAAGAAAACTTGCGTTGAAGTAGATGGAAACGGCCAGGTCAATTTCTTCGCCCTCAAATACATAATCAATGTCCTCCAGGGCATATGCAATGGCATCATCAAATTCTTCTTCCGCCTCGCGAATATCTTCATAGGCAGCCGCCATGAAATTATTGACCACGAAGTCCTTAAGACGCTCATCATCCTGGGCGCGCTCCAACACAATTTCTGTCAAATCACGCAGATCATTTTCATCAAACGATACCGTGATCACCTGCGCGCGCGAGGATTTCCCCATCACACTGACATTTTCGGTGGTCCATGCCAATTTTGAGACATCGAGGTTATCAGCAATCAGGCGCGCATAATGGCGCAGGATGGTTTTCAACTCATCCAAAAACGCCTGGTCATAATTCCCGGCATCGGGGTTGATGGCGTATTGCAGGTCAGTTATACGGTCATTCAGCATGATGGGCTGGTTGTAGTTCAACTGTGATTGCATCTCATAGACAATCATGGAGGTGAGGAATTGCGGTACATCCACCGCAAATTGGTTTTCCTGCATATAGAAATAACCATTCACCAAACCCAGGCCATTGACCACCATGGACATATCGCCTGAGGGGGCGTCATACTTGGTTTCGATATCCAATTTGCCGCCGCGCAGCATGCTGGTATCAAAACCCATCCCATCCGCGAATACATCTTTGATACGCAGACTAAATTTGGCATCATGCGCGCTGGTGTTGATCAACTCTTGCACTTCTCCCGTCAAATCTTTGGAATATTCCTCGTTGGTGAGCTCCTCAAACGGCAGCATCAACAGATCCACCAGACCATACGCGAATGTTCTGGCTGGATTGATGCGCATACAACCGGTCATCAACAGCGCTGCTACCATTAATGCTCCAAACAGCTTCAGAAAACCTTTATGTTTCATCTCCTACTCATTCTCCTTTGCCTTGTACAATATCAAAAATGACATTATCCAGATTGGTCATCTGGTTCTGCTCGTTATTTTTTATCAAAGTCTGGCTATGCTCATATTGCTGCATTTTGCCATTGTCCAAAATCATCACCTCGTCAACGAACGACAGCAATTCACCCGGATAATGGGATGTAATGATCTGGGTCACGCCCTGCGCTGCCAGTTCTTTCAGATGTTCAAGCACCGTCTGCCGCTGCACCAGGTCTACCCCCACCAGCGGCTCGTCCATGATCAGTATATGTGGCGTGTTCATCAGCGCCACCGCCAGGTTCACGCGGCGCTTCATCCCGCCGGACAGGGTGCGCACCTTTTTCCGCGCCAGGTCATGAATATCGAGGGCGGAAGCAATGCGCATGTAGACCGCATCCTCTTTACTGACCCGCCGCCCGCGCGACCAGCACAGCAGGTTGTCTGCCACGCTCAGGTCTTCATACAGCGCCACTTCTTGCGGTACATAGCCAATCAGGAGGCGGATCGTCTGTGCATGCTGCCCGGCATCCAACCCATTGATGTGTATGCTGCCCTGGTCAGGTTTAAATAACAGGGCAAGGATTTTCAGCAAGGTGGTCTTGCCTGCTCCGTTGGGACCGAACACACCCAACACCTTTCCCTCTTCCAGAGAAAATGAAATATCCTCCAACACACTTTGTTTTCCGTAGGATTTAAAAACGCCGGTGGCTTCTATCAATGGATAATCCCTCTGATGAATGCAGCATTGATGAATGAGAAAAGGCTGTTCGAATGATTCAGTACTCTGTGTATAACAAATCTAGTATATCATGGCAGTCGCAGAAAATAAGTGGGGAAAATGGTCTCGATTGGGCCAGTTAAGCACCCAACAGGTTCAGTATAACGCCACACAATTGCTGGTATACTCAACGGTGAAATGTTGACCGCACGAGGAATGACTGAATGCTGATCCCCCAGCGAAAATCCGACCATCTGCGCATCACGCTTGACAACGATGTGCAATCGCGCGCAGAAAACGGGCTGGATCGCTATCAATTTGAGCACAATGCTCTGCCGGAAATCGGTCTGGCGCAGGTAGACCTTGCCAGCACCTTTCTGGACATACCGCTGGCGGCACCGCTGCTGATCTCCTCGATGACTGGCGGGACAGAAGAAGCGGCGAAAGTCAACCGCAACCTGGCCCTCACCGCGCAAACTTGCGGCATCGCCATGGGGGTCGGTTCACAGCGCGCCATGCTGGCACACCCGGAGCTTGCCAGTACCTACCAGGTGCGACGCTTTGCCCCCGATATTCTTCTGTTCTCCAACATCGGCGCGGTGCAGTTCAACTACGGCCTGACCATCGACCAATGCCGCCGCCTTGTGGAGGATATTCAAGCCAACGCCCTTATTTTGCATTTCAACCCCCTGCAGGAAGCCCTGCAGCCTGAAGGCGAAACTAATTTCTCCAATCTGCTGCCGCACATCGAGCAGTTAGCAGCCGTCCTGCCGGTGCCTGTCATTGCCAAAGAAGTGGGCGCGGGCATCTCGCTGGCAACTGCCCGGAGACTGGTTGATGCCGGCGTGGCCGCCATCGACGTGGCGGGCACCGGCGGTACTTCCTGGGCGCTGGTCGAGATGTATCGCATGAAACACCCCGAACGGCAGGCGATTGCCGCCCAATTCGCTGACTGGGGCCTCCCCACCGCTGAGTGCATCCAGACCATCCGTGCCGCTTACCCTGACCTCCCCTTGATCGCCTCCGGCGGCCTGCGCGGTGGCATCCACGCCGCCAAATGTATCGCCCTTGGCGCTGACCTGGTCGGCATGAGCACTCCTTTCCTAAAACCTGCCATGCAATCCGCTGAAGACTGCACCAAGGCAGCCCAGGAAATCATCGAAACCATGCACATCGCCGCCTTCTTGATCGGCGCGCGCTCATTCACACAACTCAAATCAACCCCGGCATTAAAACTGCGAGGATAACATGAACCTGAAAGACTATCAACAGGCGCGCCTGCCTGTCATCGAAAACCGCCTGCAAGCCGACCTGTCTGCTCTGATCCCGGCTGGCAACCAGGAATTGCACCTGATGCTTGCCTATCACATGGGCTGGGTGGGTGTAACTGGCGCCGCCAAAGCCAGCGGCAAACGCTTGCGCCCGCTGCTGGTGTTGATGGTGAATGAAGCCTGCGGCGGTAATTGGCAGTCAGCCTTACCCGCCGCCTCAGCGGTCAGTCTGCTGCACAACTTTTCGTTGATCCACGACGATATCGAGGACAATTCTGACCTGCGCCGGGGAAGGCCCACCGTCTGGAGAATCTGGGGGCTGCCGCTGGCGCTCAACGCCGGTGACCTGATGTTCTCCTTCCCCTATGCCTGCCTGCTCAACCTGCCACACAGCGGTCATACAAATGAAATCACCCTTGGAGCGTTGGCTGTCTTGCAAGACACCATCCAGCAGTTGGTGCACGGCCAGCATCTCGACATGCGCTTTGAGACCCGCGCAGATGTGGCCCTGGAGGACTACTGGCAGATGATCGCGGGCAAAACCGCCGCACTAATCGCCTGCTGCTGCCAGCTGGGCGCGCTGGTGGCGGACGAAGATGCCGCCCGGCAGGCGCAATGGGCGCAGTTCGGGCGCACGCTGGGACTGGCGTTTCAGGTGGTGGATGACTGGCTGGGCATTTGGGGTGACCCGGCCGTGACCGGCAAAGACACCTACAGCGACCTGCTTTCACACAAAAAGACCATCCCCATCCTCTACGGCATCGCCCAAAACCAGCAATTCACGCAGCATTGGCACAAAGGCTTCACGCAAGACGACTTGCCGCAGTTGGCACACCTGCTGGAGCAGGAAGGCGCCCAGGATTACACCCTCGCGCAGGCTGACGATCTCACCAAGCAAGCGCTTGCCCTGCTGGACGACCTTGTCCAACCTGAAAACCCCATGCACGCATTGCTGACCGAACTTGCCACCACCCTCACCCGCAGGAGCGCCTGATATGACCCTCGACCGCGCCACCGTTGTTCTCTTTGATGTTGACGGCGTGCTGATTGAGCCCGGCGGATACCGTTGCGCCATGCGCGATGCCATGCGTCATTTCTTGCAGCGCCTCGGACAGCCGCATTGGCAGCCTGATGAATCTTTTGTGGAACAGTTTGAATCGCACATGCTCACCAGCGAATGGGACATGCTCCCGCTGACCCTGTGCCACTTCCTCGATCACGCCTTGCACCATATTGAACCTGCCCACCCCTGGCAGACCCTGGCGGATGCCGCCGCGAATATCGCCCAGCATCCCGCGATGCCAGCGCCGACGCAGTTATTCGCCGTCATTGACCAGATCGGCGCCATCGTTGCTGGCCGCAGCGGCAATCCTTCTTTGTGGATCTATGAGTCGCGCTCACAGGCAGATTTTCCGTTTCCGCGATTGTGCAGCCACCCGGTGCTTACCTCCCTGCTTGCTCACACCCGCGATATCCAGCGCTCAGAAACCATGCGCATCTTCCAGCAGTACATCATCGGCTCTGACAATTTCCGCACCTACTATCACACCGAGCCTGACCTGGACCTGCCCAACTACCTGACCCTGCACGACACCGTTCCCTTGAAACCAGAAGCCTTTCAGGCATTACAGCAAAAAATTGACAGCCGCGAGCTGTTTATCAGCATCTATACCGCACGCCCTTCCATGCCGCCGGCTGGCATCTCGCCCAACGGTGACGGCGCCTATTCCCCCGAAGCAGAACAAGCCGCCGGCTTGCTGCCCTGGCACGGTGTGTATCTGAGCGCCTACGGCAAGGTATACTGGCTGGCGCAGCAAACCTCCTTCCACCCGGAAGAACTGCTCAAACCATCGCCTGCCCAAGCCTTATCCGCCATCGCCTATCATTTCACCGGCGATGAAACCCGCGCGCTTCTCTGGGCGGCCGATGTATTTCAGGCTTCGCACACCAATACGCTCACATCAGCATACGCACAGTGCATCTCTCTGCCCGCACAACTTGTCCTGCACGTGTTTGAAGATTCACCCAACGGTCTCTGGGGCGGCGTTCAGGCCGCCAGCTTGCTGCGCGCCATGGGAGTGGAGGTGGATTTACACCTGTGGGGCATCAGCGCCAACCCGGTAAAACAAACCGCCCTGCGGGCGCAAGGCGGTAGGGTATTTTCAGATGTCAACCAGGCGGTTCAACAGGCGTTATTTGCTTGCCTTGTTTGATTTGGCAAGGTAACAGCACACACGGTCGCCCTGGCAGATGCTCTTGGTTTTTTCGGTTTTCATGCCCAGCACCTGCTCAAAGATGCGCTCATCATATACACACACAATCGGGTGGCTTTTGCTGATGTGCAGGTAGGGGCAATTAGACACTTCGATCAGGTAATTGCCGTCTTCATCTTCCGCCCATTGGATCGAATGGCCGGTGTTCGCCAGTTTGTCTTCCAGGTATTGCACACGAGCACGTTCATCCTTAAGTGTCGCCAATTCAGGACGCAGTTCATCGATCATACGGTCCGCCATGTTGATAAACAGGTTCTCCATCTCATTTTCCGGGAGGGTTTCGTGCAACTGATTGAGCAGCCGGTCAGTCAGATCCAGGTAATTGCTGGGAAACACCTCTGAACCCTTCTTGGTCAATGAATAGACCAGGCGGGGGCGGCCGACACCATGCCGTTCTTCTTCTGACACCACCAGGTTATCCGCCTGCAAACTGGCAAGGTGATGCCGTACAGAAATTGCGTTAATGCTGACTGCTTCTGCCAGATCCTTGATGGTTGAGCGGGGGTGGTCCAATAATTTTTGTAAAATGCGTTCGCGTGTGGTTGCCATTTCAATCCTTTATTTCGACATATTCGGCAGGGAAATAACCAGAAGAAATCTTCCAACACATAGTGATGTTTTTACCCTGGCCTCCCCTGTTTTAACACAGGCTGGCGAATCTGTCAATTATAGTATTATTTATAATAAATATTTTATCATCAATCGCCCATCTGTCAATTAAGTTGACCAAACTCTTAACTATCTTAATGGGCACACATTGGGTTGATAGGGACGTATCAATGTGTTCAAATAAAAGTCTAACAACCCCCGGCATCAAATTCGGTTAAGATAATAGAAAACAACAATGCCCTTGCAAGGATACTATGAACATCCAGCTATTACAATCGTTATTAACTGATGTCAAGAATAGCAAAGTCGAGGTTGACCAGGCACTGCAGCAATTGCGCGCCCTGCCGTTTCAGGAAGTAGAGGGATTTGCCCGTCTTGATCACCACCGCAGTTTGCGCTGCGGTTTTCCTGAGGTGGTCTTTGGTGAAGGAAAAACCCCGGAGCACCTCATCAAGATCACCGCACGCTTGCTCGAAAATAGTGAGAAAGTACTGATCACGCGCCTATCCCCTGATGTCTACCTTCAAATTCAAGCCCAAATGCCGGCAGATGGTGTCTATGACGCCCACGCCCGGTTATACAAGATCAACCGTTCCAGCGAAGAACTTGTTCCCGGCATTCTGGTACTGTCGGCCGGTACCTCTGATATTGCGGTCGCGGAAGAAGCCGCCCAAACCGCCGAATTGGCGGGCAACCAGGTAGAACGCATTTATGATGTCGGTGTTGCCGGTTTGCATCGTTTGCTGGCACATACCCACCGCTTACAGGCGGCAACCGTCATTGTGGTCGTGGCAGGTATGGACGGCGCGCTGCCCAGCGTGGTAGCAGGCCTGGTCAATGTGCCTGTCATCGCTGTGCCCACCAGCATCGGCTATGGCGCCTCTTTCGGTGGGGTGGCAGCTCTGCTTACCATGCTGAATTCCTGCGCCAGCGGCATTTCCGTGGTCAATATCGATAATGGTTTCGGCGCTGGCTACCTGGCCTCCATTATCAACCAACAGAGTGTGCACCTATGATTGATCGTGAAGCATTGATCAACGAAGTAACCTGGCAATTGATTGAAAAGGACCGCACCCAGTGGCTGCATCTGATCGAAACCTTGCAATCCATGCAGCGCGTGGTGGTAGCATTTTCCGGAGGCATTGACAGCGCTTTTTTGGCGGTGGCTGCCTGGCTGGCACTCGGTGACGATATGCTGGCAGTTACCATTCATTCGCCTGTCCACATCGAGGAGGATGATAGCGCCGCTCTGAGCGTGGCTGCGCACTTCGGTTTTCCGCATGTCATGGTAGAACACGATGACCTGAACTCGCCAGTTTTCATCAGCAATCCCCTGGATCGCTGTTATTATTGCAAACGCGAACGTTTTTCCGCATTGAAAGAATACGCCCTTGCACATGGCTATCCCGTTTTGCTGGAAGGATCCAACGGTGACGACATCTACAGCGACCGCCCCGGTGCAAAAGCGGTCAAAGAACTGAAAGTACGTTCCCCCCTGCAAGAACTCGGCTACACCAAAACCGATATCCGCCGAGTCAGCCACATTCTCGGCATCCCGGTGTGGGACCGTCCGCCATCACCCTGCCTTGCCACGCGCATCCCCTTCGGCACCGAAATCACCCACACCGACCTGCAAACCGTCGCCCAGGCAGAACAAATTCTGAAAGAGCGTGGTTTTACCAGTGTGCGCGTGCGCTATCAGCCCCCTATCGCGCGCATCGAAGTGGATCCTGACCAGATTGAAGCTCTCGCCCAACAGCGTGTATCAATCGTGAGTGCTTTCAAAGCCCTGGGCATCAAACGAGTACTGATCGACCTGCAAGGTTACCAGACCGGTTCATTAACGGAGGATGGCAAAAAATGAAAGTTGCCTATTGCGATTGTTTTTCCGGCATCAGCGGAGATATGTTTCTCGGCGCGTTGCTGGATGCCGGTATGCCGTTGGACTACCTGGAACAAGAGCTTGCCAAACTGCGCCTGCCCGAACACTATCACCTGCACCTGCAAAAGGTGCAGCAAGGTGCCATTTATGCCAGTGACTTTTCTGTACACGGCGACACGCATGAGGTCAACCCTGACACTGGTCATGAACACCGCCATCATCACGACCACGAACATGGCAACCACAGCCATGCTCACCAACGATCATACCGTGACATCGCTGCGTTGATCGAATCCAGTGATCTCTCACCCGCCGTGAAACAAACCGCGACTAACATCTTTCACACCCTGGCAGAAAGCGAAGCGCGCATCCATAACACCACTGTGGACGAAGTTCACTTCCACGAGGTCGGTGCGCTTGATTCGATCATCGACATCATCGGTGCAGCCATCGGGTTGGATTTTTTTGGCATTGAACGCCTGTATGCCTCCAGCCTTCCGTATGGCGAAGGGCAGGTGCATACCCAGCACGGCATCCTGCCCATCCCCGCCCCCGCCACGTTAGACTTGCTGACCCGCGCCGGTGCGCCCCTGCGACCGACCAGCGCTGAAAAAGAACTGGTCACCCCCACCGGTGCGGCCATCCTGGCTTCCCTGGCAACCTTCGAACGTCCCGCCATGCGTCTCAGCGCGGTCGGGGTCGGCGCTGGCAAGCGTAAAATGCCGTGGGTCAACGTCATGCGCATCATGGTTGGCGAAAGCGAGGATACCCCCTGGCATGACCCCTTGATCGTGATGGAAACCAACATCGACGACATGAACCCCCAAATGTACGGCCTGCTGATGGAAAAATTGTTTGCCGCCGGTGCGCTGGATGTGTTCGCCACGCCTATCTACATGAAGAAGAACCGCCCCGCTACCATGTTCTCCCTCATCGCCCCGCGCCGCCTGGAAGCCGTTCTGGCAGAGATCATGCTGCGCGAATCAACCACCTTCGGACTGCGCGTCTACCCCATCTACCGCTACGAAGCCGAACGCACCTTCGAGACCGTCGAGACCCCTTACGGCGCGGTCAAGGTGAAGGTAAAGTTACTCAACGGCGAACGAATCGCAGCCATGCCCGAATATGAAGATGTCAAACGTCTCGCGGAGGAAAAGAATGTGCCTTTTATGACAGTCTGGATGGCTGCGCAGAAAGATTAAGTACATTCCAAATCTGCCAATTCTACCTAGTTTTTGTTGATTGTCTATAAAAGATACCAACGTGTTTCTATTTTAAAATATTATTATGATATTTTACTTATTAATACGATGATTCCCCTCCAAACTATTGTCATGAGTCTTTAGAATGCCTATAATGAAATTGCTTATATTTTTCTAAAAATTTATTAATGTACAGGAGTATAAAAATGAAAAAAGTAGTAACTGTTTTGTTCGCAGTCGCACTGTTGTTTACCACACTCACCAGCAGCGCGACTGCTCTTTCAGGCACCCCCGGTATTGCTACCGGCAGTTGGTTAGGCAGCGGAGAAATTGTTCCTGTCGACCTTACAGACACAACCTACCCTGCCTGGCTTCAACTGGCTGCCGACCAGGGTTTCAAGGCCAATTTTGACCAGCACGTTTGCCATCCTTTCCCAGGTGGACAATTTGCGTGGGTGGCTGACATCCGTGTTCTGAGTGGCAACGAATGGGTATCCGTTCCAACCACGCAGGGATGGGAGCCTGATGAAGAGGGAACCTATATGGCCTGCGCCGATGTATCCAAATGGGGGGGAACCTATGCCCTCTTTGCCTGGTTTGACCAGACCCGGGTCACCACACCAGCCTTCGATGAATCAGTTTGCAGTTACGATGATTGGGAAATTTATTCCTGGTGGCATTCTGACATTTATCCCTGGCCAGTAGGTTATTCTCTGGAGGTTTACCTGGGACCGGTAGGTGAATTTCCGCTTGGTGAAACCGTCACTTATGAAATCCTGGGGGTTTACCCCATTCCGGGCTTTGACATCCCCAGGACAGGAAGCACAACCTCGTGGGACGACGGCGCGGTTTATGCCACTTTCACTGACTTTGTGTATGATGAGCTGCCCGATCCAAGCTTTACACGCCTGGTCAAAATTTCCACCGCAGGTTGCACCTACACCCTGTTGTGGGATTCGGACGAAACTTTTTTCAATGTAAATTGATGAATTTTTAGTCAACAGGCACTGGTTTACACCAGTGCCTGTTTTTTTTCATCTATGTAGACCGGGGCATGATAAGACCGACCCTACATGATCCCTGGCGGAAGCATACTCAGCAATCACGTCAATTTTCTTCGATTGATTTCACCTGTTGGTGCAGCCACGCCAACGCTTCCGGCTGGTAACGTCGGACGATCAGCATCGAACAATCGACCGTATCGATCAACTCATCGTTGATCCTGCCAAAAAGATAATGGTGCGAGAACACTTCTCCCGATGCCCCGATGATTACCAGATCATAACGAGCTTGCCGAGTCGCCTGCACAATGCCTGCCGCCACTGAATCAGCCCGCAAAATTTCAATGCCCAACCGACGAGGTACATGTCCCAGTTCTTCCTCGATGATCTCCTGCATTTGGGCCAATACATCTTCTGTCTCTTCCGCAGCAAAATTCCCATTGAGGATGCGCAGGGCTGTGATCTCGCTGTCGGTGTTCTCCGCGATCTGGCATGCCATTTTGAGGGCAAGGCGCGCATGCGGGCCGCTGCCGATTGGTACCAAAATGTTGCGAATCGGCTGATTGCCACGTTTGCGAAAAACCGCCACATCTTTGTGTGCTGTTACCAACACTTCCTTGACCACATTGTCATCCAACTTATTGATCTCCGTGTTGGCAGGCCAGCCCATCAATATTAAATTCACATGGCTGCGCGGCACCGCCTCACCCAAGATCCCATCTGCTACATTGCTTGATGCTTTTCGTTTGGTGTAAATGGCTACATTATGGGCAAATGCAATGGCGGCTGCTTGTTCGTGCAGTAAATTACCGCCAAATTTTTTCTGTCTGATCAAACGTTCGGCCGCTTCAGCGGAAAGCAGTGGTGACAATTTCTGGACGCTCAACAGGCAGATTCTGGCATCTTCCTTTTTTTCTATCATCATGCATGCCAGGCTGACCAGATTCGCTGCGGTATCAGGGTTGACTGCAGGCACAAGCACAATACCTGCCTCTTGGTGTTTGTGCAAGCGTTCTTCCACATGAATTCTGCGCTTTTTCACAGCTTGTGAACCGAAATAAATAGCTGTCAGGGTCAACAAGACGGCTGCCAAAAAGAGCAGCGCCCGCACCTGGGCAAAAGCAATGATCAATACCCCGCTGGCCGCCGCCAGATAGGCGCTCAAAGGAAACAGCGGCACTTTGAACGGGCGCGTCACTGTGGGATGCTTCTTCCTCAACCGGATCATGGCAAGACTCGCCCAAAACAAGACAAACATATAGCCTGCACTGGAGATGAAACTGAGGAAATCAACCAACCCAATCACTGCAATCAGCGCTGACAATGCGCCGATGAATATCGTGGCGGCATACGGGGTGCGCCAGCGGCTGAGGCGAGACAACACTCGCGGCCACACCCTCTCTCTCGACAGGGTAAACGCTTCGCGGGTGGCGGAGAGCATAGCGGAATTGACCGATGTCAGGGTGGCGACAAGACCGGCTGCTCCCATCAATGGCACGCCCAGGACCGGCCAGAATCTCCGCGCAGCATCAGTGAGTGCGGTTTCAGAACCCGCCAGTTGCTCATACGGCACTGTGCCAATCGTAACAAGTGAAACCAGTGCGTAGATCAGCGTGGCAAGGAACAGACTCAATAAAATACCCAGCGGGATATTGCGGCTGGGGTTGTTAATCTCTTCGGCATCATCCGCAATCACTTCAAACCCCACATAGGCATTATAAACCAGCGCAACCGCCATCAACATGCGCGACACATTCGCCCATAACCCCTGGTTTTCGAACAACACCCGCCCAGAGAGAAACACCTCACGTTGAAAACCTTCCGGACGGATCAAGCCGATTCCGATAAAAAGTGTGAACACCACCAGCAAAAAACCACCAAGGATGATCTGCACATTGCCGGCCTGCTTAACCCCGCGAATCTGAGTGAAACTCACCAAAGCGATCACCCCGATGGCGACTGGGATCACCGGCATGAAGGGCAGGAACACTTTGAGCGAGTAGGCAAAACCGACCGCTGAAAGGGCAGCATAGAAGGTACTTGACAGTCCGTCCAGTGAACCCACCAGAAACATGATCAGGTTTCCGCCATAGGCCTCGCGCACATACGCCATAGCACCGCCGGTGACCGGATACGTGGTCGCCAGTTCACAATAATTCAAGGCGATGCTCAAAGTCAAGATGCCACCGATGATCAACGCCAGGACCGTGTCAGGGCCGGCGATGCCCGCCACATGACCGGTCAACACAAAAATTTCTGCAGCGATCGTGCCTGCCGTGCCCAACATGATCACCTGGATCAGACCTAATTGTCTTTTCAGTTTACGTTTTGCCATTTGAAACTAACCTCAGCCATCGACTTTCGATTGGCCATTATTTTCTGTTATTCACCCACTCCGCCTTGGTCGACTGTCGAACAACTTCCAACCCGGCCATCGACACAATCCCGGCCATCAATAATCATGCAATTTTCGGTTTCATTCTTCCGTTCCAGCTATCTGTGAATATCTGACTTAATTATAAATCTCATTGCAGAAACCAAGTATTAATTGATACCAATGCGCGAGGGGATAGCAATCTGGTAAGAAAATAATATAATCAGCTTCATTCAGAGATATCGAGGGCAAAGCAATGGATACAATGATCGGGCGCAATCTGGGCAAATATCAGACCGTGGAACCACGCGGCGAAGGCGGCATGGCCACCGTGTACAAAGCCTATGAGCCCACCCCCAACAACGGCGATGTGATGACCACCGACACCCAGGGAACAATGACCTTCACCTACTCCACTGCCGAGCACCACACCGATGTGGAAAAATTCTTCGAAGAAGAGATGGTGGCGAACGGTTGGTCGTTGATCAGCAAGTCAGACACGTCTGCGTAAAAAAGCCGTTATATACGCGCTTTCAAAAGACCCGTGCTACGCCACCATCACCATCTCTGCCAGCCAGTCTGACCGCACCTAAGCCGGGCGAATAGGTATCAGAAAACCCAAGGCTGCATTCCCCTGCTGCGTCCCGGTGAACCAGCCGAGATCGCCTCGGTAGCAGCTTTCCTGGCGTCTGACGAAGCCAGTTACATCAACGGCGTGATCCTGCCGGTTGATGGCGGGGTGCTCTCGCGCTGCACCCGCCGGGAGAACCGATCTGAGCCTGCAAAGCAACAGGGCTTGCGCATGCGCAAGCCCTGTTTTCTTCTTACTTACAGTTGGAACGGCCAGCTGGGCTGCCCTTCAATGTCGGTTTCCAGCACGAACAAACTGCCGGCGTGCGGGTAAGCCGCCAACGTTTCTTCATCCAACCCGTTGCGCGCCGAGGTGATGAACAACGTGGTACCGTCATCGCCGCCAAAACAGCAGGATGTCACCTGCGGCGCAGGCACCTCGACTTTGGCGATCATCTCACCGGTGTTCGGGTTCCAGCGCGTCAGGCAGTAGCCGCGCCAGTGCGCCAGCCACAGCATGCCTTCATTGTCGGTGGTGAGTCCGTCCGGCGAATAGTCGCCCTCCGGCAGCGGGAACGCCACCCGTTTGTTGCTCAAGGCACCGGTTGACAGGTCATAATCAAAGGCATACACCTCTTTATATTTCGAATCCACATAGTACATGGTGCGGTAATCTGGTGACCAGCCCAGCCCGTTGGAGGTTTTCACGCCATCCTGCACGAACTGCACCCCGCCCGCGCGGGTGAAGTTATAGAGCTTGCCCAGCGGGTCGCTGTCATGCATGGTACCGACGATGAAATTGCCCGCCGGCCCGCACTTGCCGTCATTGAAACGCTCATTTGCGCCCTCGACTGTCGCCAGAACTTCCACTTCTTCTGTGGTCAGGTCCAGCAAAGCGATGCTCAGGTCAGGTGCGATGATAACCTTGTTGGGGTCGCTGGTCGGCGCAACCGTGCCGATGTCCTTGAAGCGGTCCGACAGGTCAATGACCCGGTCCTCACCGCTTTTGGGGTCAAAGACATGCACTTCTGCGTCCATGATATTGACCCACAACAACTTACCTGTGCGCGCATCCCAGGCGGGCCCTTCGCCCAACTTTACACGCGCATCCAATGCCAATACTGCCTGATAGGTTTTCATACCCTGTTCTCCTTTATTCTTCAATTTCACACGCGGCTGATAGACAGCCAAACTTTCTTCCAGCCTGACCTTGCCATATCGCAGACGCACATAGGCAACACTCAACAGGCTGCCCAGTAAAATCGTCAGCAAACCGATATAGCCGGCTTCCGGCCCAAAATTTCCGCCCGTCCAGACTGACGGACCTGTCTGGTTAATCCGCAGAAAGGTCGCCCCGGCGTTGGTGCCGCTTACCGGGAAGCCGAACACATTACCCTGGAAGAAATTCCAGGTGATATGCAGCCCGATGGGAATCGCCAGGCTGCCGGTCAATACCATGCCCAGACCCAGAAAGATGCCTGCCAGGGCGATATTAAGCGTGCTGACCAGGCTGGCATTGGGATTGGTGGCATGCAGAATGCCGAAAACCAGCGAGGTGATCACAAACGAAATGGCGATCGCCCAACGCGGCGGAAGGCCACTGTTGTGCATGGCTTCGCTCAGGTTCTTGAGCTGGTAACCGCGTGACATCAATTCCTCATAAAAGCCCACCGCCAGGAACAGGAATGCCGCCTGCAGGATGCCGAAGGCGAAGCTCCCGCCCTGCGGCACGGCAAAGCGGTCAACCACCTCCACCCAGCCCAACTGGCGCTGCACCACAAAGATCAACGCCATCAACACCGCCCCCAGCAGCAGCCCGAAACCCAGGTCCAGCCACCAGTCACGATTCATCACAAAACCAAAATCAGAGAACTTGCGTTTGTCGATCCAGCGTCCGAAGATCCAGATCACCGGCACGATGCCCAGCAAACCCACCACCGCGTTCAATCCCAACAGCAGCGGAGAAGACAGCAGCGCCTCTTCGTTGAGCGGGGTGCCACTCACCAGCATGACCACAAACAGCACCAACCCTGCCAGAATACTGAGGGCGCCGCTGACGACCAGTTGCGCAATCGCCTGCAGGGTCAGGCGCCAGCCGCCGCGCAGGCGCTGTTCTGCTTCATTCCAAAAGACATTTTCTAATTTTGTCATTCTTCGTTTTCCTCCCATAGAAAGGGAAAATCAAAACAGGCTGTGGAAATGGGTGTCTTCCACCATGTGCCAATCTTCCTCACGCTCACAGCGCAGCCACGCACCAAAAGCAGGATACACCGCCTTGATCTCCTCATACAGTCGCTGTGCCACCCGCCGGATGGAGAAATGCGCATTGGGCGCACTGCGCAAAGCCACCAGGTGGTTGGCAGAACGCAGGTTCGTTGTTATCAGCACACGCCGGTTGAAAGCGTTCGGCACCACATACGCTGCTGCAACGGGGTTTAGCTCCGCCAATGCTTCATAAGCGCTGCGCGCTGCTTCCATTGCCTGCTCATATTCATGACCGAAACCTGCCGCCACCATCCATTTGGGGGTGGCATAGCCCAGATCGACGCCCAGTTCCTGGGCGCTCTGCGTCATCATGCGATGGCGTTTCAGTTCATAATATCCCCCCTGGTCAAGCACCACCTCAAAGGTCATGTAGGCATGCTCCAGTTCACGCACCGGTGCAGTGAAGGGGTCACACTTGCCCAGAAAAGTGCTGATCAGTGCTGATTTTTCGGATTCATCCATCTGTTTGACGGCGTCCGCTGCCTGTGCGTAGCTCAGTCCGCTGTAGCGCAGCAAGCCAGCCGACAGCACTTTCTCCTCGGCGCGCTCATCATAATCCACCAGACGGCACCAGTCGCCCCCATAAGGCACGGTATCTGCACCGGCCGCCACACGCCTGAAGGCATCCTGCACATCAGTGAAATAAGCCTTTTCATGGGCATATTTCACCAGGGTGGGCACATTGTCCTGCGAGATCACCTTGATCTCTTCGCCCATCTGGCGCACTTCTGCCAGCGGGTGCGACAGCATCTTGCACAGGGCATGTTCCAATGCGCGCGCGTTGATGGTCACGCCCACATTGGCCAGGGCTGCCGCCGGCAGCAGAAAGCGCGCCACATCCACATACTGTACACGCAGACGGTTTTCATAGGCGCGGTCGCTCTCGCCTTCTTTCTGCGGCTGCTGGGTCACCAGGTATTCACGCAGTTTCACCAGCGATGTTTGATACGTGCTGAACAGGTGGCGGCAGGTATCCAGATAGAGCGTGTGCTGTGGTTCTGCGGCAAATTCCTGCGGCACGTAAAAAGAATCCGCGTCCCATTTCTGGTAGCGGGTTGATTTTTCGGTATAGGATGCCAGGCGGTTAGCCTGCAAGGTTTCCACCGCCAGACGCGATACATTTTCTACCGCGATGTGCAGCACGGCATGTTCTGCGACCGAGGAATGGCCATAGCCCACCACCCATTTTTCATGGAACTGGGCGCTCTTTTCATCGGTTAATTCGTCCGCGATCGCCTGAAAACTCTCCGGCGAGCGCGAAGTTTTGGCGAAGGCGACCGCGATGGTTTCAGGAGTGAGTTTCTGCGGGTCGAGTAAGTAGATTTGCCGGTCGGGTGCTGTCATTTCGTTCATATCCTCTCACTTCTGCCACATCTTTGGCAATCTGCTCCACCAATGATTCCACCGAGGAATACACCACCTGGTCACGCAGGAATTGACGGAACTCGATTTGCACCATTTTATCATAGATGTATTCATCAAAATCGAGGATATAGGTTTCAACACTGATCGGGGGATTGGGCAGGTGCACAAAGGTCGGGTTGGTGCCCACGCTGGTCGCGCCGGTATGTTCAACCCCGTCAACGGTAAAGCGTGTCCAATACACGCCTTCACGCAGCGCCACCCGCATCGCGTCCATGGCGACATTGGCGGTAGGATAACCGATTTCGTGCCCGCGCCTGGCGCCGTGAATGACGGTCCCTTTGATGATGAACGGCCGCCCCAAAAAACGCTCCGCCCGCACCAGATCACCGGCGCGCAAGGCTGCACGGATCAGCGAAGAGGATACCACCTCAGCCCCCACACGTACATGCGGGATGGCGAACAACTGAAACCCCAGTTCCGCCCCGATCTCGCGCAGACGGGTCACATCACCGCTGCGGCCTTTGCCCAGCGCGAAATCTTCACCCACCCACAATTCACGCATGCCAAAACGCTGGTGCAGGTCTCTCAGAAAGTCAAAAGCACTGGTTTGCGCCAATGCCAGCGTGAACGGTAAGGTGATCAGGTAATCAACACCCAAATCACCGATAAGGGTTTTGCGCTCCTCCAGTTCGGTGATATAAAAATCACGTTCGATTTGCTTAAGCACCACGATCGGCTGGGGGTAGAAGTTGATCACCACCGACGGAACATGTAAAGCTTTGGCGCTTTCTACCATGGCACGAATCAATGCCTGATGGCCAAGATGAACACCATCGAACGAGCCAATCGCCACGCAGGCAGCACCGGTCTGACAGCAAGAGATGTCGCGCGAAAAGATCATCGAAGTTGTCCGGTTTTGAATGATTTATCCCCAAAACACTTTCTTGGGCTGCCATTCCTGGTCTTCAGGCACATATTCCAGCAGCGCCACCAGTTCACCCTGTTGGGTGATGGCGCGTGCCATTTCGGGGCATTCACCTTCTGCAGGCACGCGGTGTCCATGCACCACCTGATCAATCTCTTCATCCTGCAGAACCACCGTGTACCAATCACTCAGCGCTTCAGCAGCAGGGATCACATATTGATGCCATGTATTATGATCAAAAGCCTCGCGCAATGTCTGCAGCGGGATGGCGTTACGCAGGGTGAATTGGCCGCTGCGGGTTCGCCGCAGGCCGATCAGATGCGCCCCACAGCCCAGATACGCACCCAGGTCATACGCCAGTGAACGCACATAGGTGCCGGAGGAACAAAATACATCCACCACGGCTTCAGGCGGTGCCCATTCGAGTAACTCCAGCTCATGCACTGTCACCATACGCGGTTCCAGTTCAACGGTTTCGCCTTTGCGGGCCATATCGTAGGCTTTGCGGCCGCGCACTTTCACGGCTGAATAGGGCGGCGGTACTTGCTCGATCTCGCCGGTAAATTTTTCCAATGCTTTTTCAAATTCTTCTTCGGTCACATTCACGTCAAAAGTGCCGGTGACCACGCCCTCTGCATCATAAGTGTCTGTATTGGCACCCAACTGCATGACCGCCTGGTAACGTTTGTTCGAAGCTGATACATATTCGCTCAAACGCACCGCCGGACCCACCAGCACCACCAGTACACCGGAAGCGCGCGGATCAAGCGTACCGGTATGACCAGCGCGTTTGATTTGGGTGCCGCGCCGCACAACCTGCACAATGTCGTGCGAGGTATACCCAACCGGCTTGTCGATCACCAGCACCCCTGAAATTTGATTCTGCAGTTCTGTGTCCATAAATTAATCCTGTTTCCTTCGTTCTTGCAATAATTTTTTCGTTTCCCCTAATACCCGCTCGATAACCTCATCGAGTGTACCCTCCACCGTCGCCCCTGAGGCAGGGGCATGCCCACCCCCATTGAATGAAACCGCCAGATTCGATACATCCACCCCATTGGTGGCGCGCCAGCTGACCTTGACCTGATTGTCATCCTGCGCCACAAACACCACGATCACATCCATCCCCTTGATCGTCGCCAGTAGCGCGGTCAGTTCTGCGTCATCCTTGCCAGAATAGCGGCTGGCTTGGCGGTCTTCTTCATCCAACACCGTCCACGCCAGGCGGCCCTCTTTCTGCAGATGCTCCAGCCCTCTGCCCCACAGTTTCACTGATTGATAACTGCGTTCCAGCAGCGTACTGTAATACAAACCTGACATATCAACGCCCTGTTCCATCAACAGAGCTGCCGCTCGCAAGGTGTCGGCTGTCGTATTGCTGGTGCGGAACCCGATCGTGTCAGTCAAAATGCCCGCCATCAGCGGTTCAGCGGCTGCCTTGCTCAATACCAGCCCCCATTGCTGTGCGCAAAGCGTGATGATCTGGCTGGTCGCGGCAGCTTCCACCTCGACCAAATTGAGATCAGCAAACAGTTCATTAGTCGGATGATGATCAATATTGATATCCACCTTGCGCCCGTTCAACACGTCGCCGGTGCGCAGCAAGTCAGAGCAATCTAACACCATCACCACATCCACAGGTTCCTGCAAGCGGTTCTGAATGCTGTCATAGTGTGCCATGTGCTTATAAAGCGCGCTGGCGCCATCCGGCAGAATGAATTGCACCTGTTTGCCGGCTTCTGTCAGCAGTGTGCCCAGCCCCAGCACAGAACCGATGGCATCGCCATCCGGCCGGACATGGGCGATTACAGCAACCGTGGCAGCATCCGCCAAAACCTGGCGGATTTGTTGATGTAAATCCCTCATGCCGCTTCCTCGTCTGCCTCTTCCTCGTCGGTTTCTGAACGCAGAGAGTTCAACAACTGGTCAATGCGGTCAGCGCGTTCTGGTGTCGGATCCCAATGGAAGCGCACCTCCGGGAATGTGCGCAATTTGATCGTTTTAGAAAGATGGCTGCGGATAAAACCAGCCGCGCTGCGCAATCCTGCCAGAATTTCTTCGGCACGAGATTCGCCTTCCAAGGCTGACACATAAATATCTGCATACGCCAGTTCGCGATCAACCTCAACATCAGTCACATTGGCGCCTGCCACACGCGGATCTTTGATCTGGAACAACAATAGTTCAGACAGCTCTTCATGAATCCGTTCTGCTATGCGGTTGACACGTATTTGGGTTGGCATGTGTATTCCTTTCTGTCATTTCTCTGCAGAAGCCGAGAAATTAGTTTTCCTTTTCCATGGTATAGCAGACGATTTCGTCGCCTACCTCAAAATCGCGATACCCCTTCAAACCAACGCCGCACTCAAACCCTCGCCGCACCTCGTTGACATCATCTTTCTCATGTTTCAACGAAGCAGCTTCGCCCTCAAACACCACCTGCTCTTTACGAATCACACGGAATTTGGCGTTGCGCCGCAGCACCCCGCTGGCAACACGGCAGCCAGCGATGAACCCTTGCTTAGAAACTTTGAAGACCATCATCACATTCGCCCGCCCAAGTTCTACCTCTTTGTAGGTCGGCTCCAGCATACCCCGCATGGCTTTTTCAACATCTTCCGTCAGGCGGTAGATGATGTTGTACAGGCGCACAGAGATACCTTCGTTATCTGCCAATGTCTTGGTAGCAGCGTCGATACTGTTGTTAAACCCGACTACGATCGCGTCAGAAGCAGCCGCCAGCATGATGTCGCTTTCGGTGATATTGCCTGCCGCGGAATGCAGCACATTGATGCGGATATCTGCCACTGATTTGCCCACCTTCTCCAATTCTGAGACGATCGGCTGCAATGATCCCTGCACATCTGCCTTCAGGATCAGTCTTAATTCCTGGGTCTCACCCGCCTGGTATTTGCTGAAGAGGTCTTCCAGCGTAGTGGCACTCCGTCTGGATAGCGCCGAAATCGCCTTCTCGGCTTTGCGTTCTTCCACCACCCGCCGGGCTTCTTTCTCGTTCTCATACACCTCGAACATGTCACCGGCGGTTGGCACCTCATCCAAACCCAATATCTGCACCGGTGTTGATGGGCCAGCGCTGGTGATGGGGTTGCCGCGGTAATCGAACATGGCGCGGATGCGGCCGCTGCTCAACCCCGCGCACACGGCATTGTTGGCATCCAGCGTACCGTTCTGCACCAACAAGGTCGCCAGCACACCCCTTGACTTCTCCATCCGCCCTTCAATCACCGTGCCGTAAGTCTTGCCGTTGGGGTTGGCGACAATTTCCATATCGTTGGTTGTCAACAGGATGGCTTCCAACAAGTCTTCAATACCCAGCCGTTCTGTGGCTGAGACCGGGATTACCATGGTATCGCCGTCCCACTCATCGGGTGTTAAACCCGCCTCAGATAACTGTGTTTTGACAAATTCCGGGTTGGCATCGGGACGGTCGATTTTGTTCAATGCCACAATGATCGGCACCTGGGCTGCCCGCGCGTGGGCGATGGCTTCCTGTGTCTGCGGCATCACGCCATCATTGGCCGCCACCACCAGCACCACAATATCCGCGCCCTGTGCACCACGGGCGCGCATGGCCGTGAAAGCAGCATGGCCGGGCGTATCCAAAAAGGTGATCGGCTGGTCATTGTGGCGCACTTGATACGCACCGATATGCTGGGTAATGCCGCCGGCTTCACCGCCCGCCACATCCGTGTGACGAACAGCATCCAACAACGTGGTTTTACCATGGTCAACGTGTCCCAAAATGGTCACCACCGGTGCGCGCGGCACCAGTCCATCAGCTTTTTCTTCCAGCAGCAGCTTGCGCCAACGCGGCAGCTCACCTTCTGCCAGAACGGGTGTTTCGTCTTCCACTGGCTCGGGCACCGCTTCAATGTCAAATTCTGCCGCTACAATCGCGGCGGTGTCAAAATCCACCATCTGGTTGATGTTCGCCATAACGCCGTTCGACATCAACACCTTGATCACCTCGATTGGGCTGACCTCCATCTTGCCAGCCAGGTCACGCACGGTGATGCCGGTGGGGAGTTCTACGCTTGTGATATTACCTTTTGCCATGAAAACCTCCTTTTTCTATACACCCCGACCCTGCAAACGCTCTAAATTTCATTTGGGGGAGGTACTGCTGTGTTTGGAAGAAACGGGGCGTGTTTCTCCCAAACCTGTTAGGGCAATCTGCGCTCAGGTGAGTGTGGATTGCCCCTTTTCTTCGTTTATTAAGTCTTCTAAATACGTTGTCAACAATGCGCGATCTGCATCCGTCAGCTCAACGCGCAAGGCATGCGCCACAGCGCCATTGATGCCTTTCCGCCAGCAATCCGGGTCACGGTGCAGGTACATGCCGCGCCCCGCTTTTTTTCCGGTGGGGTCAATCTCGATGCCCTGCGGTGTTCTGACAATGCGCACCATCTGTCGTTTTCCGGTTACCTCGCGGCAGCCGGCGCAGGTCCTCATCGGAACATGTTTTCTGCGTGCAGATGGCATTCTTACCTCGTTTCTGGAGATCAGCTTATAGCGGCTTATCCCCACTCATCCCATTCGTCCCAATCATCGCTTTTGCGATGGCGGCGGACAATGGCTTCACCGCTGTCCGGATCAATTTCCACCTGGACATTGCGGCGGCCTTTCTTTTTCTTCTTGGAATCATCCTCATCTTCTTCGTCAGGAGTTTCCTCAAATTTGAAACCGCCCAGGTTCAGTTCGAAGAGTTGCTCAAAATCCGCCTCTTCCTCTTCGTCCTCATCCTGCGGTTCTTCTTCATCTTCCGCTTCTTCAACTGCTGCTTCAGCAGCTTCTTCCACCGTTTCAACCGCGGCTTCTTCAACAGCCTCTACGCCAACTTCAGCTTCAACCTCTACAGGTACTTCCGCCACGATTGCTTCTTCGGTTGCTGCTATTATCTCTTCAGCTGCAGGTTCTACCTCAGCCTCAGCAGGCTGCGGTTCCACACCCATCACCTGGTTGGCCAGGTCGGTGAGGTTACTGATCGCGCGCGGGCCGATGCCCTTGATCTTGCGCATATCTTCGACATCAAACAACACCTTCACCAGCAAATCGCCGGTGTTGTCATAGCCGGCTTCCTGCAGCATAAATTGCAAATGCTCGGGCAAATCACTGTCGAGGATATTCTGGTCATATAACTCAGCCGGGATACTTTCGCGGATATCAGCCATGCGTTTTTGTTGTTCGGGGGTATATTTCGGGTTGAGCAGATCGTAAATCGCCTTTTCCACGCGGTCTACAAAGCGGATCAACTGGGCATAATCTTCGCTGACTAACGGGCGGTTTTCCGCCTGCTTTGCCAGGATCTCTTCGACCTGTTCGATCTTTTCTGCTTCAGTCTCACGCAGGGCCTTGAATAATTCATTCTGCTGCAAGCGATACAACACATCACTGGTGGCTTCAGTCAGGCTCTTGATATCAATGCGCCAGCCGGTCAGCCGCGCTGCCAGGCGTGCGTTCTGCCCGTCGCGTCCGATCGCCAAACTGAGCTGGTCTTCTTTCACCACCACAGTCGCAGTGCGGTTGCGTTCGCTGCGGTTCTCATCCAGATAAACACCCACCACCTTCGCCGGGCTGATCGCCTTGGCGATGAATTCACGCGGGTCGTCATTCCATTCGATCACGTCGATTTTTTCATTGTGCAATTCACGCACAATCGCCTGGATGCGCACACCACGCATGCCGACACAGGCGCCCACCGGGTCAATGCCGGGCTGGGTTGCCTGCACAGCCACCTTGGCGCGCTGGCCAGGTTCGCGGGCGATAGAACGCACTTCGACGATGCCATGATAGATCTCAGGCACTTCGTTTTCTAACAGGCGGCGCAAAAAGCCGCTGTTGGTGCGTGACAGGACAATCTGCGGCCCCTTGGGGTTATCCCGTACTTCGGCGATCAACGCACGCACACGATCCAGATTGCGGAAGCGTTCACCCGGTATCTGGTCGCGGCGTGAGAGGATGCCTTCGGCCTGTTTTTCGAGCCCGATAGTCAAACCGCTGGGGTTCGATGCCTGCACCACGCCAGAAACGATTTCACCCACCTGGTTTTCAAAGTAGGAAAGCTGTTCCATACGCTCTGCTTCACGCATGCGCTGCTGGATCACCTGGCGCGCGGTTTGGGCTGCCACCCGGCCGAAATCATCCGGGGTGCTTTCCACCATCACCAGGTCGCCGTACTCGGCTTCGGGATCAAAGCGGCGCGCTTCTTCCAGCACGACCTCAGTGGATTCGTTCATCACATCATCCACCACTTCTTTTTCCGCAAAGATAGAGATACTACCCGTATCAGGATCCACCTTGGCTTCCACCCGTTGGCTTTTTGACGCCCCCGCCGTACGCTGGTAGGCAGTCACCATGGCGTGTTCCAAAGCAGTCAGGATCACTTCTCGTGATAGACCGCGTTCTTCTATAAGTTCATTAAATGCCAAAAAAAATTCGTTTTTCATATTCAATTGTCTCCACACTATCCCGTAACACACAGAAAAGTGGGGAAACCCACTTTCCGTTGTGACTACTTCGCAATGAGTACCCTCATTTTAACATATTCCTGCAAGCCCCGCAAGAGAAATTTCTTTATCATCAATTTTTATTCATATTCAATAACTGATGCATAAAGATTCGTCAAATAATTTTCTCTCATCCTAAATTTCGTTCCATGATTATGGCCCGTTCTTGCATCAAAATCAATAAGTATGTTTCCATCTTCAAGGCCAGCTATAAACCTATCAATACTGAAATTTGTTAATTTATAGAATTTCACAAAATGGAAATATTCTTCTTTATTTTCCCTTTTAGTTTCTGCCAAAACATAAAAAGTATTCAATAGTTTCTTTCCTGCAGAATGGGATAAATCAGTAAAACCCCAATAAGGTTGAGGATCTAACTCGCCGAGGCCTATACGAGTTTCAACAGACTCCATCCATTCTGAATGACGATAATCTACATTATTGAATTGGAATGTAATTGAAACTTTTCCCAGATTCCTGTCCAGTTGTATACCAAACCCACGGTCAGTGAAGTTCATTCCATTTATTGTTTGGCGAAAACTCATTTCTGATGATGGGTATTTTTTTCCTGCCTCCCTATGGGGCCAACCGTAATTTGGCAACAAGATTCGCGGAACAAAGCGAACTGCACGAGGTGAAGGCTCAGAATGAAACAGAGTGATTAATGAAGCAGAACCCAACCGATGGGCTTTTAACTCCCATTCTGCCGCATTTGGAATAGGAAGATTATTTTCTTCAATTCCTAATAAATCTTCTAATGTATTCCCAATACCGCCAGCATTTCCTTTTCTGCGACTTTTAACCCAACCCATTTTTGAAATTAAATACAATTTCTCAATTAAAGAATCCTTAGTGTAAAGTGGTGATGTCATTATTCCGGTCTCCAAAAATCCAAAAGATATTCAAATGTAGTCCCCATTGTAATATAGTTGCTTGGCCAACCAAAAATACCTATTTGGTTGACTATATTGGTTCTGTCCCAAATAATGGTGTTTCTGAGTTCGTATCCTACGTGACGCATTATCTCGATAACATTGAGATGTAGTGTTATCCGTTTATTGTCCAACCAAAAGTCCGGCACATTTACGACACAATGACCTTTGATTTTTAATAACGGTAATAAACCTTCCATGATTGAGCCAAATTCTTTTGTAAAGGTGTCAATGTCCATCGTCCCCAAATCTCGTGGATCCTGAGAATATTGTTCAACCTTATCCAATTGTTCATTATTCCTGTCACGCCGAGATTTATTTTTCCGTTTTCGATTTAACAGATTAGCATAAGGAGGAGATGTCCATATCAACGATACAGAGTTACTTGGTAGAAAATTTGGAATTTGGTTTGCATCAGCCAAAATGGCAATTTGCCGTGAGTGGTTAAAGAGGTTTTCGTTTTTCTTCAAACGCTCTTCACAAAGATGTATATATTTCTCTTGCAGGTCAAACCCAAAGGCATTACGATTTAAATCCTGAGCAGCAACCAGAGTTGTCCCACTGCCAACAAAGGGGTCAATAACCAATTCTCCTTCATGTGAGAATAACTCAATTATTCGTTTTGATAAAGAAATGGGAAATGTGGCTGGATGAATATCTTTTTTTCTAATATCACGCTGTTCATACATGAATTGCCAAACACCAATTTGGTATTTTAGCCATTCTTTGGCTGATAAACAATTTATATGAGTGCTCGAACAATTGCATGTTCTCTGAGTTTGTACACGCAAAGGCAATTTAATTGTATTAACATCATAAACCGCAAATCTAGAATTCATCAAAAATACTTTCTTGCAATCTTTTCTCTGCCATTTGACAATATTCTAATGAATTATCAATACCGATGAAATCACGACCATTTTTCTTGGCTGCTATTGCTGTCGTACCTGAACCCATGAAGGGATCTAATACTATTGAGGCGTTAGTTGATACTATACACCTCTCAGCTAATTGTACTGGAAAAGAAGCAGGATGAGGATTATTCCGATCTTGAGATATGCTCCAAACGTCACCAATAGCATTAGCTTTTGGTGCTAACCGAAAACCCTTTTTGCAAATTAAATAAATGACTTCGTACGTAGGTAAAAAATAACCCGGATTAAAATTTATACCACCATTTCGTTGCCAAATTATTACCTGTCTAACAGGAAAGTCATTGATGATCTCATGTCTATCCTGGAGTAATCCTTTTTGAACTCGCCATTTGTGATTATAAAAAATCGCACCATTGTTAGGAATAATTCTAATCATTTCAGTAAGACAATCTCTTTGCCATTGAACATATTCATCATAAGGCATACTATCCTGGTGCTTTTTGTAACCATTAATTAAAACAGCGTTACTCCATTTACCGCCTCTTCCATCTTTCATTCCATTTCCGGTTGAATTTCGTAGATTATAGGGTGGACTGGTAACAATTAAATCGACACTATCTGAAGGTATTTTTTTCATTACTTCAATACAATCACCGCAAATGAATCGATTACGAATATCTGCAATTGCCAGTGGGCTTTGTGTGGAATTCATCATAAGTTTAATTGCTCCCTAAGAAATTTTACCTTACAATAATATCAGATTGAATTCTCTCTACAATAAAAGGAGAGCTTATCATGAATATGCAAAAAGACAACTATTTGTGGTGGCGTGACGGTGTCATTTACCAGATCTATCCGCGTTCGTTCGCGGACAGCAACGGGGACGGCATTGGCGACCTGCGCGGCATCATCGACCGGCTGGATTATCTGGCTGAATTGGGCGTGGATGCCATCTGGCTGTCTCCCATCTTCCCCTCCCCCGACGTTGATTTTGGCTACGATGTCGCCGATTACCGCGGCATTGACCCCAAATTCGGCAGCATGGAGGACTTCGAAGAACTGCTGGCGCAAGCCCATCAGCGCAACCTGCACATCATCCTTGACCTGGTGCTGAACCACACCTCAGACCAGCACCCGTGGTTCGTGGAGGCACGCCAATCCAAAGAATCTTCCTTCCACGATTACTACATCTGGCGCGACCCCGCCCCCGGCGGCAAACCACCCAACAACTGGGCAGCCATCTTCGGCGGTAGCGCCTGGGAATATGACGAGGGTGCCGGTCAGTATTACCTGCATCTCTTTTACAAGGAACAGGTGGACCTCAACTGGCGCAATCCCGCCGTCTATCAGGAAATGATGGACCTTTTCCGCTACTGGTGTGACAAAGGCGTGGACGGTTTTCGACTGGATGTCTTCAACCTGTGGTACAAACACGCTGACCTGCCTGACAACCCGCGCCAATTCCCGCCCTCGCCGCCTTTCTTCCGCCCGTGGGACCAGCAAAAGCATATCTACGATTATGACCAGCCTGAAATGATGCCCGCCCTGGCGGAAATCCGCTCCATTCTCGATTCTTACCCCGCGCGCTATGCGGTCGGCGAAACCTTCCCGGAAGATGCCGCCTCGGCTGCTCGCTACAGCCAGCCCGGCTACCTGCACGCGGCCTTCAACTTCGAATTCACCCATTGCCAGTGGCTGGCACGGCCCTTCCAGCGCGCCATCGAGCGCTATGAACAATTGTTGAGTGATGAACAATGGCCCTGTTATGTGCTGGGCAATCACGATCTGTCGCGCCCTGCCACACGCTATGCACGCGGTGATGAGGACGGACGCCTCAAGGTGGCCGCCGCCATGCTGATGACTTTGCGCGGCACCCCCTTCATCTATTACGGCGACGAGATCGGCCAACGCGACATTCCCATCCGCAAAAAAGAGGATGTGCTCGACCCCATCGGCAAAAGCTTCTGGCCGTTCTTCAAAGGCCGCGACGGATGCCGCGCGCCCATGCAGTGGAACAGTTGTGAGAACGCCGGCTTTTCCAGCACACAGCCATGGCTGCCGGTCAACGCCGATTACTCCACCCGCAACGTGGAAAACCAGGCCGGCGACCCCGATTCTCTGCTTACCTTCTACCGCCAGCTGCTCACGCTGCGCCGCGAACATCCTGCCCTGCACCGCGGCAGCCTGCACATGCTGATCGAAGACCCTCGCTTTGTGATTGCCTATGAACGCCGCTATGAGGACGAAACCTTCATGGTGCTGCTCAATTTCAGCAACTTCGAACGCGCGCTGGAGATCAGCGAGCTTTCTGCCAGCGAATGGTGGACGCCGGTGCTGTCCAACTATCCATACGACCAGCTGGTGACCGAGGACAGCGTCATCAACCTGCAACCCAACCAGGCGCTCATTCTCATAAAGAACCAGGTCTGAAACTGCCTGTTGCTGCCAATGAAAAGTTAGCCATTCGCTTCCTTAAAGTTTCGAAATGACGGGTCATCGCACCCCATGGTGTAGGCGCTTTTCCATTACAATAGAGATATTCAGAAACGAGGTCGGAAATCAATGTCACAGGCACTCTATCGAAAATATCGTCCCATGGGTTGGGCAGCGGTGTATGGACAACCCCATGTCGTCAACACCATCCAGAACGCCATCCGCACCCAGCGCATCGGGCACGCCTATTTGTTCGCCGGGCCGCGTGGCACGGGCAAAACCTCCACGGCACGCTTGCTGGCAAAAGCCATCAACTGCACCCATGAGGATCCCGCCCAGCGCCCCTGCAACGAGTGCGCCAACTGCGTTGCCGTAAACGAAAACCGCCTGCTTGACCTGATTGAGATCGACGCCGCCTCCAACACCAGTGTGGATGATGTGCGCGAGCTGCGTGACAAGATCAATTATTCGCCCTCCCAGGGCAAATTCAAGGTGTATATCATCGACGAAGTCCACATGCTTTCGACAGCAGCGTTCAACGCCCTGCTGAAAACGCTGGAAGAACCGCCCGCGCATGCCATTTTCATCCTCGCCACCACCGAAGTGCACAAAATTCCCGCGACTGTGCTGTCGCGCTGCCAAAGGCATGCCTTTCGGCGCATCCCCGTGGTCGACATCGTCGCCCAACTTAAAGAAATTTGCGAAGGCGAAGGCTTTGACGTCCCCGAAGATGTCTTAATCCTGATCGCGCGCCAGTCCAACGGCGGCATGCGTGACGCCATCTCTTTGCTGGATCAACTTGCCTCCACCGGCGAAGCCTTATCCCTCGACCTGGCGCAGGAAGTGCTGGGAACCGCCACCAACCAGGCGGTGGTCGAAGTGGTGGATGCCATTCTCGCGCGCGATGCCCGCGCTGGCTTGCAGCTCATCCACACCTCCCTCGACCAGGGCTCTGACCCCGGTCAATTCAGCCGCCAGATCGTCGAATATCTGCGCAACTTGTTGTTCGTGCGCAGCGGCAACGCCGACATGATCGACGCCACTGACGAACTGCGCGGACATATGGGGCGCCAGGCGCAGGCTTTTTCTGCCGAACGTCTGCTGGAAGTGATCCAAATCTTCAATGGCGCTGCCTCTGACCGCAACACCAGCTGGTATCCGGGTTTGCCGCTCGAATTGGCCATGGCGCAGGCTGTCGAAGAGAAGCCCGCCCCGATGGTCATGGCTGTCAGCCCCGCGCCCGCACAAACCAGCCAACCGGCAGAAACCCAACCCGCCAAAAGCAAGGCGCCCGCCCCTGCCTCAACAACGCAGGAGATAGCCGAGTCCCCCGCCGCAGCGCCCAGGCAGCCTGCCAAATCCGACAAACAACCCCAGTTTGAGTCTGAACCGATGATTCTCGAAGATGGTAAAAGTATCTCCATCCTCGATATCAGCAATAACTGGAAACGAATCGTCCAGGAGATCCGCAAATATGACCCACGCACCGCCGGCGTGCTGAATTCCTGCCGTCCGGTGGCGTTGAAAAACGGCGAACTGGCGCTGGCATTCCAGGGCGAAGTTGTGCGCCAGATCATGGAAGACGGCGACCACATCTCCCTTACCCGCCGCGTCATCGCGTCGCTTATGCGCGCCCAGGTCACCATCCGCTGCATCGTCCTTGACCGGCATGTAGACCTGCGCAGCATCAACCCCGGCGAAAACGGCGAAGGCATGATTAGCGAGGCTGTCAACCTGGGCGGTAAAATTCAGAAAAAAGAAAGCTATCAATAAACTACCCTGCTGCAAAAAGGAGCAATTCTCATGGCAAAAGGTTATCAAAAACCCAAAAACATACAACGTGGCGCATTCAAAGCCAATATGATGGACCAGCTGCAATCCATGCAGGATCAGATGGCAGAAATGCAAGAACAACTCAAAGACGAGCTGGTTGAAGCCAGTGTCGGCGGCGGTGTGGTCAGCATCACCATGAATGGCCACCAGGAAGTGCGCGATATCAAGATCGACCCGTCCATTCTGGAAGACGCCGATGCTGATATGCTGCAAGACCTGCTGCTATCAGCCTTCAACAGCGCGCTGGAAAAATCCAAAGCCCTCAACGAAGAGCGCATGGGTTCTGTCACCGGCGGCCTGGAAGGCATGCTCGGAAACCTGCCCGGTTTTTAGCCGCCAACCATGCCGATCCTTCCGCAACCACTGCAAGACCTGATCGAAGCTTTCGAGGCATTGCCGGGCATCGGCCCCAAGTCAGCCTCGCGCCTCGCCTTCTACCTGTTGAAAGCGCCCGAGTATCTGGCTGAGAACCTTGCCCTGGCGTTGGCGCAGTTGAAAAGCCACACCGGCACCTGCACCGTTTGCTGCAATATCACCCTCGCAGGGCAGGATGTCTGTGACATCTGCGCCAGCGACCAGCGTGACGACCACACCATCTGTGTGGTGGAAGACCCGCTGGATGTGCTGGCATTGGAGCGCACCGGTGGATATTTAGGACGCTACCATGTACTGCATGGGGTGTTATCACCCATTGACGGCATCGGACCCGACCAGTTACGCATTCAGGAGTTGCTGACGCGTCTGGAGGGCAGTGCAGTGACCGAGATCATCCTCGCCACCAACCCCTCCATGGAAGGCGACGCCACCGCCCTCTATCTGGAGCGTAAACTCGCCCCCAGCGGTATCCGCATCACGCGCCTGGCGCGCGGTTTGCCGGTGGGCAGCGACCTGGAATATGCGGACACCAATACCTTGCTGCGCGCCCTGGCGGGCAGGCAGCAGGCCGATTAACCAAAGGGTACAAAAACATGAAGATCGCCATTGTAGGAGCAGGGCCCGGGGGGATGAGCGCCGCCTTTGACCTGCGCGCTGCCGGGCATGATGTCACTATCTTCGAAGCCGCCGATTCGGTCGGCGGGTTGATGGGCGGCATCCGCCAGCCGCACTGGGAATGGTCGGTGGAAAAGTATTACCATCACTGGTTCACCTCTGACAGCGCCATGATGGAGCTGATCAAGGCCGCCGGTCTGGCGCACAAAGTCACCTTTCGCACACCGAAAACAGTTGTTTATTACAAAGACGCCTTCTACCCGCTGGATTCACCCCTGGCCGCGCTCAAATTCCCCGGATTCAACCTGATCGACATCGCCCGCTTCGGGTTTGTGACCATCTACCTGCGCTACCTTGCCGACTGGCACAAATTGGAGAAGTACACGGCGGATGCCTGGCTGCGCAAGTATTACGGCAAGCGCGTGTATGCCATCTCCTTTGAACCGCTGATCGAGGGCAAATTCGGCGCGCACGCCAAAGATGTGACATTAGCCTGGTTCTGGGCGCGCATCAAGGTGCGTTCCGCCAATCTGGGCACTTATGCCGGCGGGTTTCAATCCTTCAGTGAAGACCTGGCGGAAGAGTTGCAGCAGCGCGGGGTGATCTTTCATCTTCTGTCGCCGGTCGAGAATATCACCCGCCAACCGGACGGCACCTTCACCCTCACCGCCGGCGGAGCAGAGCCGCACGTCTTTGACCGCGTGCTGGTGACCGTCGCCCCGCACCTGTTTGCCAAAATGGCGCCGCAGCTGCCTGCCGAAGCATTGGGACAACTGCGCGAACTGAAACACATGGGCGCGGTGGTCTTGATCGTCTCACTCAAACACGCCCTCTCCAAAGAAGGCTACTACTGGTTCAACATGCCCAAAAGCGCTGGATTCCCCTACCTGGCAGCGGTCGAACACACCAACTTCGTCCCGCCCGAACATTTCGGCGGTGAACATATCCTCTACCTGGGCGACTACCTCGATAACGGGCATGAATACTTCAATCTCACCAAAGAGGAATTGCTGCAGCGTTTTCTGCCCAGCCTGCAGCGCATCAACCCCGATTTCTCACCCGATTGGATCATCGACAGCTGGCTCAACAAGACCCTCTACGCCCAGCCGGTGCCGGAGGTCAATCATTCTCAGAAGATCCCGCCTATCCGCACCAGCCTGCCGGGGCTGTACTTCGTCTCGATGAGCCACATTTACCCCTACGACCGCGGCACCAACTACGCCGTCGAATGGGGCCGCATGACCGCTGGCATGATGCTGGAGGATGTGTCTTAAACGCTAACGCTGCTCTTACATGCATCCGCTATTATCAAGTAAGTTTGTTAATAACAGGAGAAAATAAACCATGAGCAAAAATGAAACCAATTTTTATGACCTGTCTGCCACCACCATCACCGGTGAAGAACAATCCATGGCAGACTACAAAGGCAAAGTGGTGCTGGTGGTCAATACCGCCAGCAAGTGCGGATTCACCCCGCAATATGCCGGCCTGCAAGAATTATACGAACGCTACCAGAGCAAAGGCCTGGTTATCCTCGGCTTTCCCTGCGACCAGTTCGCCCACCAGGAACCCGGCAGCGAAGAGGAGATCGCCGAATTCTGCCAGATGAACTACGGCGTCACTTTCCCCATGTTCGCCAAGGTGGACGTGAACGGCAAGAACACCCATCCGGTGATCCAGCTCTTGAAAGACAACCTCAAGAGCCCGCTGGGCAAAGCCATCAAATGGAACTTTACCAAGTTCCTCATCGGCCCGGACGGCACCCCGCTGAAGCGCTATGAGCCGACAGTGACCCCGGAAGCGATCGAGCCAGATATTCAACAGCAGCTGCCATAATCTGGCGGCAACAAAGCACAGAAAACAGGCGCTTGAGTTGCAAAAATCAACCGCCTGTATTTTTTGCTCTTTGCCGCCAGACCTGTAGTATCCTTGACGGCATGTGTTCGATGACCTTGATACTCGATCCGCAGGAATACATCATCTGCCGCCTTTCTCCCGACACCCAGGCTGCCAACATCTGGCTGCCGCTGGAAGGTTTCTGGTCTTTGACCCGCACCGAAGAGGAAACCTCATTGGTGATGCAAGCCGGCAACCTGCTGCCCAACGACGCGGTGGTCGAAAGCGGCTGGCGGTTGTTACATGTGGCGGGTACGTTGGATTTTGCCCTGGTCGGTGTGCTGGCACGGCTGACGGCGGTGCTGGCAGAGGCAGGAGTCAGTGTCTTTGCGCTATCCACCTATGACACCGATTACCTGCTTTTCAAAGAACACCAGCGCGCACAAGCCCTGCAAGCCCTGCAAAACGCCGGGTACAGCCTACAAAATGCCGCCGCTGCGGCTCTCAATCCCCTCTGACATTCACATGCCTGGCGCCATTTGACGCTATAATGTACCCAATGGAACCTTGTGAGGTTCACCTGCGTCTTTGATGGAACAGAACCTGCACTATTTGAGCACAGAAGAGATATGAACGAACGAAGAGAACAAATACCCGATAAAGAAGATGAGCAGCCGCGTTTGCGCCTGCCTCAGCAAGCCAAACAAACCCAGCCGCCACCCCTGACGCCGCCTGATTACAACATGGCGCGTCCTGCCAGCAACCAGGGAAGCCGGCCGCAGCCGCAAATTACCCCGGCCGAACAGCAGCGCCTAAGTTTGGAAGAGTGGCAGCGTCAACAGCAACTTGCACCTGCACCAATGGCAAAGTCTCAAAAGGCACACCAACGGCGTTCATCCGCAGAACTGCCGCGCTCACGCCGCCGCTCCAGGCCGTATGCCATGTCGTGCCTGCTGCTGGCTATTCTTTTCATCGGCGGTGCTATCGCTCTCTACATTTTTGCCCCCAGCAACCCCAATATCCTCGTGTTGGGGCTGGACCGCTCCATCGAAGAAGGCGGCTGGCTCTCACGCTCTGACACCATCATTCTCGCCAACCTGCACATCACCCGTGCGGATGTCAACATGGTTTCTATCCCGCGCGATCTGTGGGTCAATATCCCCGTGTATGGCGAAAACCGCATCAATACCGCGCACTATTTTGCCGAGGTCAACGCGCCCGGCAGCGGCCCGCAATCTGCCATCAATACCGTCGAAAGCAATTTCGGCGTGCCGGTTGATCACTACGTGCGCATCAAGCTGGAAGAATTCCCCCTGCTGGTAGATGCCATGGGCGGTGTTCCGGTGATCCTGACAGAGCCGATGGGTGGACTGCCCGCCGGCAGCCACTTGCTCAACGGCGATGAAGCGCTGCGTTTTGTGCGCGACCGTTCCGGCACCGATGATTTCTTCCGCATGCGCCAGGCGCAGTTTTTCGTCCAGATGGTCATCAGCCGCATGAAACAACCCGCTGCCTGGCTGCACCTGCCGCGCATCATGGTTGCCGCTCAGCAGATCGTTGACACCGACATCCCGGTCTGGATCTGGGGGCGCTATGGTATTACCCTGCTGCGCGCTTATCCTGACAAAATCAACTCACAGACCCTGACCCGCGAGATGGTCACCCCTTACATCACCGAGTCAGGCGCTAACATTCTGCTGCCCAACTGGGCCGCCATCCTGCCGTTGATGCAGGAACAATTTGACAGACCCAATGTCATCGAAATGCTGTTGGGGTCCGTCCCTTAGGCCTGCACTTATTGGTACCCGTTAACTGTATAAGAAAAGGAAAAACATCATGCCCATCTACCTGTTGATCCTCGTTGTCGCAGCCAAAATTTTAATATCCTCTCTGCTGACCACTGTCGCGGTCAAAACTATAAAAGACAGGCACATCAATATTGCCAATTATCTGCCCGGCAGGATCCAGATCGACCACGTCGACAGCGACTATGTTTTATCTTCACAGGACGGGTTGCAAGAGTGAGTCAAACCGCCAATGAACAGTAAAAAATCGGGGAGATTATCGAATTCCCGATTTTTTTTTACAACCATTCACGCCCCTGTTTCGGCTATAATCAACAAAAACACACAATCGCAGGAGAGAACCATGGGCAATGTCTTCCACTCTGACCATCCGCTGGTCGCGCACAAACTCAGCAAACTACGCCAGATCGACACCGATTCCCGCCAGTTCCGCGAACTGATCCGTGAAATATCCGTGCTGCTCACCTACGAAGCCACCCGCGACCTGGCCCTGGTGCCGATGCCTGTCACTACCCCACTGGCTGAGATGCAAGGAAAGCAACTGTCAGACCGTATCGGATTGGTGCCGGTGCTGCGTGCCGGGCTGGGCATGGTCGAAGGTGTGTGGGAATTGCTGCCCACCGCCGAAGTCTGGCACATCGGCCTCTACCGCGATGAACACACCCTGCAGCCGGTGCAGTACTACAACAAACTGCCGGTGGCGCCTACCGTGTCAATTTGCTTCATCCTCGACCCCATGCTGGCGACCGGCGGCTCTGCCTCTGCTACTGTTGACCTGTTGAAACGTTGGGGGGTTGCACGCATCAAATATATCGGCATCATCGGCGCACCGGAAGGCATCCAAAAACTGCAGAGCGACCACCCCGATGTGCCCATTTACCTGGCAGCCATCGACGATCACCTTAACGAGGTCGGCTACATCGTGCCCGGACTGGGTGATGCCGGCGACCGCCAGTTCGGCACCGCCTGATACCACTGGCTATATTTGTTACAATCAAAGCATGAACCCCAACGCCATCAGCCCCGAAGAACTGGCGCGTTATCACCGTCATTTGCTCCTGCCCGGCATTGACCGGAACGGACAGGCGCGCCTGAAAGCCGCTTCTGTCCTCATCATCGGACTGGGCGGACTGGGTTCGCCCAATGCCCTCTACCTGGCGGCCGCCGGAGTGGGTCATCTGGGCCTGATGGACGCGGATATCGTTACAGAAACAAATCTGCAACGCCAGGTGGTCCACTCAGAAGCCGCGCTGGGCGAGTTGAAGGTGGCATCCGCCGCGCGCCGCCTGCATGAACTCAACCGTTACTGCCGGCTTGACACCTACCCCGCACGTTTCACCGAAGATAACGCCGCCATCGTCGGTGAATACGATATCATCATCGACGCCACCGACAACTTCACCGCGCGCACGCTCATCAACCGCGCCTGTGTCGCCCACCGCAAGCCGATGGTGTACGGCGCGGTCTATCATTTCGACGGGCAGTGCAGCATCTTTGCGCCGCACCTGTCTGCCCCCTGCTACCAGTGCGTGTTCAGCCAGCCGCCGCGCGACAGTGGTGAAGAGATTGGGGTGTTTGGCGTGCTGCCCGCTCTCATCGGCAGCCTGCAAGCCACCGAAACCCTCAAACTCATTCTTGGCATCGGGCAGAACATGCTGGGCAAACTTGTCATTTACAACGCTCTCGACCTCACCTTCCAGACCATCCAACTGCGCACAGACCCCACCTGTCCGGTGTGCGGGTCCGCATGATCCCCCCGTCTCCGCGCTGCCTCCATTACAATCAGCAGTTCACCACCCGATAATGCTCTTAAGTTCTGCTTGGGCTGTTTACAAATCAGCGCAAGAGTGTAGAATAACCAGCATACCCGCATGGTGCAAAAGCCATGCCCCTATGGTTACCGAGAGAAAGGAAGTAGAAGATCATGTCAAAAATATTGAAGGTTGGTATTGCCGGTGTCGGCGGCATCGCGCACACCCACATGCCCGGCTGGGAGAAGTCAGAACACGCCGAGGTAGTAGCAGGCACAGACGTATTTGAGGATATGCTTGCTGAATGGGGCAAGAAACACAACGTCACCAAACTCTCTACCCGATTGGAAGACCTGCTGGAAGACAAGGACATTGACATCATCGATGTATGCACTCCCAGCGCTTTTCACGCCCCGATCACCATCGCCGCGCTCAAAGCCGGTAAACATGTGATTTGTGAAAAACCACTTGCCCCCACCCCTGAAGAAGTGCGCGCGATGATCGCCGCGCGTGATGAGTCGGGCAAATACCTGATGACCGCCCAGCACATGCGTTTTCACGGCTCTTCACAAGCCTATAAACGCGAGATCGAAGATGGACAGCTTGGTGATATCTACCATGCCCGCTCCTGGTGGCTGCGGCGTGCCAGCTTCCCCACCCGTCCCTCCTTCTGGCTCAAAGAAACAGCTGGCGGCGGCCCCTGCATTGACATCGGCGTGCATGTCCTTGACCTGACTCTGTGGCTGATGGGCAACCCCCAGCCGGTCACCGTCAGCGGCATCGCCCGCACCGAAATGTCGAACAAACCCGGCATGTTCTCCTCGTGGGGCGGCGGCCCGGTGCCTGAACAGCATGATGTCGAAGATTTCGCTGCCGGATTTGTGCGTTTTGAGAACGGCGCTTCCCTGGTCGTGGAAACAAGCTGGATCCTCCATCACGAAGCTGAGATGGATGGCTTCCATTTCTGGCTGTACGGCACCGACGGCGGCATTGAACACCCCGGCAACCGCCTGGTCAAGACCAATTACAACAGCAAACAGCTCTACACCACCGAATTGAAACTGATGCAAGACCCTGACAAACCGCACCAATTGGAATGCATGGCATTTGCCAAAGCCATCGCCGAAGGTGCTCCCTCACCGGTGCCGGCTGAACAGTCCCTGCAGGTTATGCAGATTCTCGATGGCATCTACCGCTCCAGCGAAGCCGGAAAAGAAATCCGCCTGGACTGATCAAACCACTCATGAATTCAAAAGGCTGTCCCAAAAACAACGGGACAGCCTTTTTTTATTATCATTATCCATCACGAAGGCCCGACACCCAGTTTCTTCCAGCGCCCAGCGGTGGGAAACTGGGTGTCTTCCATTGTCCTGCCACCTCCATCAGATAGGGTATGGTTAGCCTGTATTACTCGTCATCCAATCATCAAAGCGACTTTATGTCATAACAGGTAGCGGCGGTGGCTCCACCGCCGCTACGCAGAAATTTCATAGCCTAACGGCAGTCATGGGGTTGCTTCCCATTATTTTTCACAATAACGAAACCCCGATACCCAGTTTCTTCCAGCGCGCAGCAATGGGAAACTGGGTGTCTTTCATTTTCTTTCCACCCCCGCCAGATAAGGTATAGTTAGCTTGAGATTGATCAAAAAGCAGGTACCTGTTTTGAAACGCATCGATGAACCAAACCGCCGATTATTCCTCCTGACCAACGTCATGGGCGCTGCCACCGCCTTTTCGCTGTTCGGCGATCTGGCACTGTTCGCCAGCCTGCCCACCCACTTCGCCAGCGTGGGCATCACCCTTGCCAGTCTGGGTATCGTGCTGGGCATCCACCGCCTGATCCGCATTCCCGGCAATGCCCTGGGTGGCATGCTCATCCAATCACGGCCGCGCCGTCCCTTCTTTCTCGGCGGCATGCTGCTGGCGTTTTTCTCCACCCTCGGCTATGGCTTTGTTCAGGGACTGGCATGGCTGCTGGTCATGCGCGTCATCTGGGGCCTCGCCTGGATCCTGATATTGATCAGCGGTATGACCATGCTCATCGACGCCACCACGCCGGAGAACCGCGCCCGCTGGATGGGACTTGCCAACACCTGGTATGTACTGGGATTCGCGGGCGGTTCGCTCAGCGGCGGGCTGGTGGCAGACCTGGCGGGATTCCAAAATGCTATGTTTGTGTGTGCCGCCTTCACCTTCGCCGGCTTGCTGCTCGCATTGTTCGCCCTGCCTGAAACCAAACCTGCCTACCAGCAACAAACAACCAGCACAACCGCCCTCGCCCCGCGCTCACTGCGTAATGCCAGACAACTCATCAACGGCATCCCCGGCCTATGGGTGATCCTGTTCACCTTTATGGTCAACCAGTTCATCAGCGAAGGCGTGCTGCTGTCCATGCTCTCTCATCTCTTGAACGTGCGCTTCGGCAATGCCTATTCGCTGGGCCTGCTGGTGATCGGGGCGGCCTCACTCGGCGGCATCCTCAACGTCCTGCGCGCCGTCATCACTGCATTGGCAGGACCGTTGGTCGGTCTATGGTCAGACAAACATGACCCCGCCCGCCTCGTCACCTTCACCGTTGGCCTGGTCACTTCGCTGGTCAGCCTGTTGATGATCGGTCTGGGACGCTCGCTATGGTGGATACTGCCTGGGGCCCTGATCAACGCCGTGGGCTACACCATGTTGCGCCTGGCTTCCAGTGTTTATATCGGCGACCGTTCTACTCCCGCCCACCAGACCCGTCTGGTGGGCATCTATGCCACCTTCGGTGATATCGGCAGCGCTGCCGGACCGTTGTTTGGCTACTGGCTGATCACATTCAGCAGCCTTGACGGTGTTTTTCTGGTCAGCGCCCTGCT
>Ga0334882_1000739_pt1 | contig 46708 bp, 43 predicted proteins | sample GraSluR1_MG_5_FD_207226 | JGI IMG/M metagenome (GOLD analysis project Ga0334882, IMG submission 207226) | Sludge microbial communities from methane-producing bioreactor in Wageningen University, Netherlands - Granular Sludge_15_04-R1 | ecosystem: Engineered > Bioreactor > Anaerobic >... | reverse complement strand
CGATGCCCTCCACGCGGGACAGGCGCTCCCAAAGCCCGAAGCGCCGGCACAGGGCGTCCACCAGCACCTGACCGCCATGGGACGTGCTTTTGCCTGTTCCGCCGAGTTCGAAGGCGTACTGCGTCTTTCGTTTTCGATAGTGGGATTTCATGGTTACCACTATAACCTATAAGGTTATTGTGTCAAGGGCTTTTTTTAACCCTTCGGACGATTTTTTCCAGCTTGGCTAAGGATTCGGGCGGCGTCGGACGGGGCGGCGTCAATCCATGGCGTCGAGCAGGGCGCGAACGTCGTCTTCGGTGTTGGGGGGCCGGGGGGCGGCGCCCCAATCGGTGGCTTGAAGCGTCGACACAAACTGCCGATCGCCGGTATCGATCAGTTCCACCTGCAAGCCCGCAATGCGCGGGCCCTGGTCGACCTGGACCAGCCCGGCGCGGAACTCGTAGTGGGTGATCCGATCGCCTTCGGGCAGGATCATGGTGGTGCGCAGCACGTCCAGGCCCGACAGGATGGCCAGGGCCTGGCCGTTCGCATCCTGGATCCGCACGGATCCCCAGCGCATTTCGAGGTTGCCGATCGCGAACCACGCCAGCGGGCGACGGGGAGGGGGCGCTTTCGCGTCCTTTTCCGCGTCGGCCGGCGGAGCCTCGTCCGAAATCCCCGGAAGTTGCAGTCCGGCCCAGCCCAGGATCTGGCCGGGCAGCCGCCCCAGGCCGGCGGGCTGCATGCGGCCATCGGCATCCGGCGCCAGCGTGGCCGCCCAGCCGTCCACCCGGATGGATTCAATGATCGGCGCGTTTCGCGGGCGCAGGAGGCGCCAGCGCACGCGGACCAGGCGCAGCTCGAGGCCGGCGTCTTGCGTCAAGCTGATGACATCGCGAATCTTGAGATTGAGCGATTCGGTGGCGCGGATGCGCCCCACCCGCATCTCCATGCCGGTCAGAGCGGACAGTTCGCGTTCGACGCGGGCGCGGAACCATTCGGTTCGCACGCCCAGATGCATCGCGGCATAGAGGACGATCAACAGCAGCAGGGCTTTCCAGACCAGGCTGCCGAGGAAGACGGCCAGCCGGTGGGTTTTGGCGAGGAGCGTTTGGAGGGTGTGGGTTCCGGAAGCCATGGGTTACCTCGCCAATTCCGCGGCGCGGTCGCGCGCGGCCCGCAGGCCGGCCGCCACCGCGTCGGCAAAGCCCTTGGACTCCATGGCCGCCAGGCCCGCCAGCGTCGTTCCGCCCTTGGAGCAGACACGCTGGCGCAGGTCCGAAGGTTCGGCACCGGTCTGGGCCAATAGTTCCGCCGCCCCGAGGACGGTCTGCACCGCCAGGGTACGGGCCTTGGCGCGCTCGAGCCCCAGCTCCACGGCGGCGCCCATCAGGGCTTCGACGAAGGCAAAGACAAAGCCCGGGCCGCTTCCGCTCAGGGCGGTCACCTCGTTCATCTGGCTTTCGGGCAGGCGGACCACGGCGCCGGTCGCCGCAAACAGTTGCTCCACCAGGTCCAGGTCGGCCGGGGTGGCGCGCTGGCCGCCGCAGATCGCGGCCACTCCCCGGCGGACCAGCGCCGGAAGGTTCGGCATCACCCGCGCCACGCGCGAGGGGACCTGCGTCTCCAGCGAGGAGGTCGGCAGACCGGCGCAGATGGATACCACCAGTTGATCCGCGGCGAACGCCTCCCGTGCGGATTGGAGCACCTCGGGGACTTGCTGGGGTTTCACCGCCAGCACGACGATATCCGCCCCGCGGACCGCGACGGCGTTGTCCTCCGTGACGTCCACCCCGTATTCCTTTTGCAGCCAGGCGCGGCGGTCCCCGGAAATGTCCGAAACGACGATGTGTCCGGCCAGGGCGACATCACCCGCGAGCAAGCCGCCCAAAATCGCCTCGGCCATGTTGCCGCCGCCCACGAATGCGATTCGCTTGGTTTTCATTCTGGTTCCATTCCTTTCTCGGGACGGGGCCGCTCGCCAAACAGCCCGGTGCCGACGCGAACGAACGTCGCGCCTTCTTCGATGGCGACCTCCAGATCGTGGGTCATGCCCATGGAGAGGTCTTCCAGATCCATCTCCAACTCGGCGGCCCAGCGGTCGCGAAGATCGCGCAGGGCGCGAAAGACAGGTCGCGACGTTTCGGGATCCTCCGCCAGGGGGGGGATCGTCATGAGCCCACGGACCTGGAGGTGCGGCAATTCATTGGCGCGCGCCAGCACGGCCGGCGCCGCCTCCGGCGCCAGTCCCGACTTGGCTCGTTCGCCGGACACATTGATCTGGAGGAGGATTTGGAGCCGGCGGCCCGCTTCGGCGGCATGACGGTCGAGCGTCTCGAGCAGCTGGAGCGAATCCACCGAATGGATCCAGTCGAAGAGCCGCGCGGCCTGGGCCGCCTTGTTGCCTTGGAGGTGCCCCACCAGATGCCACTCCAGATGGCCGGGACATTCGGGAATCTTGGCGGCGGCCTCTTGCACGCGGTTTTCGCCGAAGAGCCGCTGGCCGGCGGCGGCGGCGGCACGGACCGCATCGGGCCCGTAGGTCTTCGAGACGGCGACCAGGCGCACCGATTCCGGCGAGCGGCCGGCTCGGGCGCAGGCGGCGGCGATCCGCGTACGAACTGAATCCAGGTTTTCCGCGATGTTGGCCGACATGCCGATACTCCTACCTCCCGGCGACCGCGCGCTGCAACACCGCCGCCACGTAGGGCTTGGCGTCCTTGCTGAGCATCATCGCCCCAAAGCGGATTTCGCGCCCCTCGCTGGCCAGCACGATTTCGGGTTGGGGCACGTTGTTGACCCGGTAGCTTGAGGGCTCGAGGCTGACCGTCATGCCGGAGCTGCGATCCATTTCCCGGGTCCGGCCCTTGCCAAACAGCCCGGTATGCACCGTCACCCGCCCCTTGGACAGCGTCACCACGGTCTTGCCGAACAGGTGAAACAGAATCACCAGGAGCAGCGGAATCGTGCCGAGCAGGAACGGCACGCCGATCAAGCCCGTCGCCCAGTCGAATTCGCCCTGGAAAAGCGGGATAATGTAGATGACGGTCATCGAGATGCCCGACCAGAAGGTTGCGAAGGGGATCAGGAACAGCAGCGGCCAGCGCGACGGGCGGCAGATGACCGACAACGAATCGCCAAATCCCCGCTCGAGTTGAACGCGCTTGGGCGGGCGCGCCAATTGCTCGTCGGTCAGTCGCGGAATGGCCTGGGCATTCAGGAAGGGGCCGGCATAGCCGCAGGCGCGGCACAGCGCGGCATTGGCCGCCATGTTCAGGTCGGCCAGCGGCAGTTCCTGCCCGCACTGGGGACAGGTGAACGGCTTGATGCCGAGTATCTTCGTCACGGCCTCCATGGCCCTTCCGTGTTGAGCATTCACAGGCTACTCCTCCGCGCCAGGATCAACTCCGCCAGGATCGCCACGGCGATTTCCGCGGGCTCCAGGGCGCCGATGTGTTTGAGTCCGATGGGGCCGCGGATGCGGTCCACCTGCCCGGGATCGAAGCCGGCGGCCAACAGGGCATCGCGCCGGTCGGCCTGGGTGCCGCGGCTGCCCAGCAATCCAATATAGCGGGCGTTGGCCCGCAGGGCGGCGGAGAGCGCCGGGACATCCAGCTTGGCGTCGTGGGCGAGAACAGCCACGTAGCTGTGCGCATCCAGCCCCGCCTCGGCCAGCCCTTCTTCCGGCCAGCGATGCACCACGGCTTCCGCCGCGGGAAACATCTCCGGGCGGGCGAAATCGCGGCGCGGATCCACCACCCGGACGCGGAACCCGACGCGCGCGGCCAGATCGCACAAGGCGATGGCTATCGGCGACGCCCCGACAATCAACAGGCATGGATCGGGCGCGATGCGTTCGGCAAAGTAGACGGCCTCATGAGCGGATATCTTCCGTTCCCCTCCGCGCGTCCAGAGATCCTCCAGCGCCGCGGCCATCTCCTCGGCGGGCGGTGCCTCGCCGGGGCAGAGCAGGGTTTGAAGGGAATCGCCGTCCAACCGCGTCAGCAGCACGGCCCGGGAATCCGGCGCGAGCTCGCAGAGCCCTTTCCAGGCGGCGGCATCCGGATCATGCCGGCGAATCCAGACATCGATCTCGCCGCCGCAGGTCAAGCCCACTTCCAGCGCCGGCCCAAAGGACGCGCCGTAGTGGATGATCCGCGACCCGCCCTCCCCCCGCAGCAGTCCGAGCAGGTGTTCGCGCAGATCGCTCTCCACGCAGCCCATCGAAACCGCCCCGGCCATCTCGCCACGTTCATTCACCGCCAGCCGCGCCCCGGCCGGCCGCGGCGATGAATGCTGCACGCCCACGAGGATGGCCTCCGCGCTGCGCAGCCCCGCGGCATCCCATCTCTGAAGCGTCTGGAGGATCTCTTTCACGGCCCGCATGATACCCATCCCGGCGACGGGCTCAAAGGGGAAAGAGAACAACGCTGGGGTTCAGGGCGCATAAAGACAACGCCGCCGGCAAGCCGGCGGCGCGTGATCCAACTCCCGCCTGGGCGGGAAGAAATCAGGAAAGGTTGGAATTGATTTCGGCTTCGGCCAGCGACCAGAAGTAGGCGCTATCGCCGTTGAACCCGTGGCGTTCCGCGATGAAATACGCGGCATCCTGGATCATGCGGTAACGTTCTTCGGGGTTGAGCGCCTTAACCGGCGCGGCCTTCTTGGGGGCCGCCTTGGGGGCGGCGGCCTTGCGGGTCGACACCGTCGGCGCGGGCTTCTTGGCGGCGGCCTTGGGCGCGGCCTTTTTTGTCGTGGTTTTCTTTACTTCCTTCATCTGTCTGCTCCTTGACCCGGGGTGCCGGGGCATTCACTGCTGGCTAGTCGTGCCCCCCGACATGGGGTGCAAATTCGCGCGAACTGTAGTTCACCGCCTCCAGAATGCAAGCCCTTTTTCGGGGGATTTTTCGCGCGGCGGCGACTGGGCCGCGCATCTGCCAACGGGGAAGGAAGATAGAAAAACCCTAAATGTAGAGCGCTTTACCCGGGGGCGGGTGGTTCGGTCCAATGCCGCAGGGCTTCGCGGGCGGCCCTCATCTCGGCTTCGCGCTTGCTGGCCCCCTCGCCCTCGCCGAGGCACTCCACGCCCCGAAAGACCGCCACCCGGAAGTGACGGGCGTGGGAGGGGCCGGATTCCTCCAGCACCTCATAGCGCGGCCCCTGCCGACCTTCGTGCTGAAGGCGCTCCTGCAAGTCGCCCTTGGGATTATCGTCGGCGCCGGCCTCCACCGCTTCCGCGATTTCCTCGGCGAACCACTGGGCAAACATCCGGCGCACCGGCTCCACCCCGCCATCGAGCCACAACGCCCCGATCACCGCTTCGAGGGCATCGGCCAGCACGGTGCCTTTGGTCCGGCCGCCACTTTGCTCCTCCCCCCGCCCCAGGCGTAGATCGTTTCCCAACTCCAGCCGCTGCGCCACGCGGGCCAGCGCTGCCGCATTGGTCAGGCGGCTGCGGACTTTCGTCAGCGTGCCCTCCTGCCACTCCGGACGATGGACCACCAGCCACTCCGCGCAGATCGCTCCCAATACGGCATCGCCCAGGTACTCCAACCGCTGGTTTTCGCAGGAGTCCGGCAGTTGGGCTTCCGCCGCCCAGGACCGATGCGTCAGGGCCGCTTCCAGCCGGGCGGGCTGCTGGAATTCGTGTCCCAGGCGGGCGGCCAATGCCGCCAGGCCGGGAATCGGGTCTTTCGCATCCATCGTCGATTCTCCTTTCAAGCGCGCGGATGAAATTTTTGGTGGACGGACTGCAGGCGCCCCTGGTCCACATGGGTATAGATCTGGGTGGTGGCAATGTCGGCATGGCCCAGCATTTCCTGGATGATCCGCAGGGAGGCGCCATTCGCCAGCAGATGCGTGGCGAACGAATGGCGCAGCATGTGCGGCGAAATGGTCTTGCGGATGCCGGCTTGGACCGCATAGCCGCGAATGTCGCGCCAGAGCACCACGCGCGACAGCGGCCGCCCCCGGCTCGAGAGAAAGACCGTGCGTTCTTCCGGGGGCGCCTTTTGGGCGAACACCGGCCGGCCGCGCTCGATCCACTCCTGCACCGCCGCCAGGGCGCGGCGACCGATGGGCACCACGCGCTCCTTGTCGCCCTTGCCCACGCAACGGATATAGCCGGCATCCCCATGCAGCGATTCGAGGGTGAGGCTGGCGAGTTCGCTGACGCGCAGCCCGGTCGCATAGAAGGTTTCCAGAATGGCCCGGTCGCGCAATCCGCGCGGCCGCGACGGATCCGGCGCCCCCAGCAGACGGTCCACTTCGGCCACGCTCAGCGTCGGAGGCAGGATTTTCCACAGGCGCGGCGACTCCAGGGCATCCGCGACGTTGGCGGCCAGCAGGCCTTCCTGCGACAAGTGGCGAAAAAAGACCCGGATGGCCACCAAGCGTCGCGCCAGGCTGCTGGCGGCCAGCCCCTTCTGCTTGCCCTCCATCAGGAAGTCGATGATATCGCGTCGCGGCACCGCCTGGATGCTCGAACGTCCGCGCCGCGCCAGGAAGTTTAGGAATTCGGACAGGTCCCGGCCGTAGGCCTGCCGCGTATTGTCGCTCAATCCCCGCTCCAGGACCAGGTGGTCCATGAACTGGTCGAGCAGGAAGCGCATTCGTCGGGCCCAGGCCCTAGTCCTCGTCGCGGACGCGGGCGGCCCAATCGGCCAGCAGGCGCGCCGGGACCAGCGTGGCGCCGGGCGCGCCATAGGGCTTGTCGGCCTCGAGCCAGGCCGTCCCCGCGATGTCCAGATGCGCCCAGGGCACGCTGTCCGGAACGAACTGCTTCAGAAACGCCCCGCCGGCGATCGTGCCCGCCGAGCCGTCGCCCATGTTCTGGATGTCCGCGAACGTCCCCTGGATCATCTCGTCGTATTCCGGCCAGAGCGGCAGCTGCCACAGCCGCTCGCCGACGGCCTCGCCGCTTTGGATCAGGTCGAGCATCAGTCGGTCGCTGTTGCCCATCACGCCGGTTGCCTCGTGGCCCAGCGCCACGATCACCGCTCCCGTCAGCGTCGCGATATCCACGATGGCCGCGGGCTTCTCCTCCACCGCGAACGACAGGGCATCCGCCAACATCAGCCGCCCTTCGGCATCGGTGTTCAGCACTTCGATGGATTTGCCGTTGCGCGCGGTGACAATATCCCCCGGCCGCGTGGCATTGCCGCCCGGCATGTTTTCCGCCGCCGGCACATAGGCGATGACCGGCCGGGGCAGCTTCAGCCGCGCCGCCAGCAGCACCGTCGCCAGCGCCGCCATGCCGCCGCACTTGTCGTACTTCATCCACTCCATTCCCTTGCCGGGCTTCAGGCTGATGCCGCCGGTATCGAACATCATCGCCTTGCCCACCACCACCAGCGGCTTCATCCCGCGGCGGCCACGGTGGGCCAGCCGGATCAGGCAGGCCGGTCGCCGACTGCCCTGCGCCACCGCCAGCAGCGCGCCGCAGCGTTCGCGGGCCAGGGCGGCCGTGTTCCAAATCCGGCAATCCAGCCCCACCGCCCGCGCCTGCTTGCGCGCCCAGGCCGCCAGATCCATCGGCCCGAGTGCATTGGCCGGCTGGTTGGCCACCGCCTTCACGGCCCGCAGCGTCTCGTTGGCGATCCGCGCCCGTTCCAGTGCCGTGCGGACCGGGCTGGCCGCCAGTTCCCGCCCCTGCCACTCGATCGTAAACGGGTACTCCGGGCTTTCCTTCTTGAAGTCATCAAACGAATAGGCCCCCCGCGCCAGGCCCTCCGCCGCCAATCCGGCCAGCGGCGCGATCTCCATTGGCAGCTCGGCCTCCGCCGGCCATTCAAAAGAGGCCGTCCGGATCGAGCCGGCCTTCGCCAGGATCCGCCCGGCCGCCGCCCAGCCGCGCAGCCAGCGCGCGGGATGAAAGTCCGCCTTCGGCCCCGTTCCGATCAGCACCACCGGCGCGGCGATCGGCGGACAGGTGGCCGAGCCGGCCTTGCCGGTAAAGGTCGCCGCCTTCATCCACCGTTCGGTGGCCTGGCGCTCCTCGGCCGGCCAGGAAGGTCCTGCCAGCAAACGGCCCTCTTGGACCAGCCCCACTCGCAGGTCCGCGCGCGACGCCCCCGCCGGCGCCCATTTGAAGGTGATCGGCTTATTCATCCCCGCGGCACTCCCGGGGCAACGTGGCCCGCACCTCTTCATTCGCCGGCAGGTCGTTCACCGCGAAACCGGCATGCCGCACCGCCACTTCGACATTGCGCCGGCCCAGGCGCACGTTGTCGAACTGCACCCACGCCTTCCGGCTGTCCACATCCAACCGGATCTCGAAGATGGGCCCCTCCGCACCCAATCCCAGCCGGGCTACCGCGTCATAGACCATCCGCGCACAGGCCTGCGAGCGCATCGCGGGAATCTCCAGTTCGATTTCCGAAACCGTATTGCGAAAACATCCCGACCCCAGGGCCAGCAGTGCAACCAAGGTGATGCCGAGCAGCGTTCTTCTGTTCATTGTTCTCCGTCTCCCGTTGCGTCGCAACCTATTCCACGCCCGCGTCGGCTGTCAACCCGACTCCAGGCCTGGGCTTTCCCGTCAGGGGGCCTGCCGATCCAGCGCCAACTGGCCTTCGATCAGTTCCATGGCCAACCGGGCGCGTCCGGCCAGTTCCGGATGCAGCGCCGGATTCACCTGCGCGAGAAAATCACGGTACAGATCCGCTGCCTCCTCGCGCCGGCCCTGCTGGTAGACGGCCAGCGCCAGGTTCAGGCGCAGGTTCGGCGAGTCCGGCTCGTGGGCCACCAGATCGCGAAAGGTCTGTTCCGCCTCCCCGTGATATCCCAAATGCAGCCATTCCACGGCCTGCCGGTAGCGGAAGTAGGTCTCATGACCCCGCCGCGCCGCCAATTCATAGAGCATGGCCGCGTCATCATGGCGACCGTCTTCCGCCGCCAGTCGCGCCCGCCGCTCCAACCCGGCCAGATCGTCCGCCGGATGGTCATCGCGATTCACGAAGGCCCAGCCCAGCAGGATCAGCAGAAGAATCACGGCACCGGCGCCGCTGGCCATCGCCACCGTGCGCCCATGCGCATCCAGCCAGCGCACCGGGGCCGGGATGTCGCCCATGATTTCCTTGCGCGTCGCGTCGGTTCCCGCACAGAGCACCGTCCAGGCCGCCCGCTGCACGCGCGTGGCCTCCGCCGAAAGCCCCAGGCGCCGCATGCGCGCCACCACGCTATTGTGGGAAGTCGAAAGCAACAGGGCGTAAAACAACACCCAGGTTCGCGCCGGCCAATCCGCTGGCGTCAACGTCCCGGCTTGTGGACGCAGGCATTCCGTCAGGGCCGGTTCCGCCGACGCCCAAACCAGCGGCACCAGGCCGCAGGGCGACTCATCCACCCGGGTTCCCGCTTCATCGTCATGCCGGCAAAAGGCCGACTCCTCCTCATTCCAGAACGCATCGACCAGCCAGGCATCCAGGTCGCGCTGCTCGCCTTCGATATGGTCGAGCGCCCGCGCATACTCCGGCTCGCGATCCTTGGCCAATTCGCAAAACGCCCCGGCCTCGTTGCTGAGCAGCACCGCCAAATCCACCGTGAACCGCCCCGGCGCCTGCTGCGCCGGAAACCAGGCTTCCTCCGCCGAACGCCAGAAGGGCAGGCCATTCCGTTTCAGGTCATGGCGCTCCAGTTCCCGTTGGATGCACCGCGACAGCGCGGGCAGAATGCGCTGCACGAATCCCTCGGCATGGTCAAGCCGGCGCATAATGAACAAGGCCAGTTGCCCCGCGACCGGGGTGGGCGGTTTCAGGTCGCCCGCCTCGTCGGCCGTGGCCAGCCATTCGTCCAGCAACGCGGCCGCCCGGACCGGATCCGCCACCGCCCAGGCCGCCACCGCCAGGGCCAGATCGTCCCCCGCGGACGCCGCATCCGTTGGCAGCACCGCCAGCGCCTCCCGGACCGCCTGCAATTCTCCTGGCGGCAAGGCGTTCCACCACGACGGCTCCGACCGGCCCGATGCCTGCGATTGATCCATCATCTCCATTGGGCCCAGCATATCCCGCCCCCCTCCCCTCCTCCAGTTTTCTTTTCCACCCCGGGTCACTACGCGCCGCCTCCCGGCAAGCCCGCCCTGCATAGCCTTTGGCGACACAGGAACCGTCGCAAGCCACTCATGGTGACCCCGCTTCGAACACCGAAGGATCGGGCCACTCCTCCGCATTCACCGGGGCCTTGCCGTTTCTCTTGACCCCGTCATCCCGGCCCCGCTACCGTTTCCACCATGCAAGCGCCCCTTCAGACCCGTTCCATCGGGCGAGTATCCGCCAGGCCTGAAAAGCGATTTCGCATCCGTGTCATCGGCCTCGGGCTCGAGGCCATGCGCATGCTCCCGGCCATCGTTGCGTTCACCCCCCGGCCACACCGTCTGAGGCGCCGGTGAAGGTTTCAGCCCTCGCCCTGGTCCGCAACGGTACACGGCTCGACCTGCCGTTCATCGAATCCATCCGTTCGGGCCTGCCGCTCTGCGACGAATTCATCGTGGTCGTCGGCCGCGGAGCGGACGACACCCGCGAACGGGTCGCCGCCATCGGCGACCCCCGCATCCGCATCGTCGACACCGAATGGTCAGACCGGGTGTCGCCGCGCAAGTGCGTGCTGGCGCAGCAGACCAACATCGGGCTGCATCTGTGCACGGGCGACTGGGTGGTGTGCCTGCAGGCCAACGACGTGCTGCACGAGGACGCCCTGCCGGATCTGCGCGAGGCCATGCGCATGCACGTCGACGACCCCCGGATCGAGGCCCTGCTGTTCGAGCGCCTGACGTTCTGGGGCGACTATACCCACGTGCTGCGTACCTATCCCGACCGGTTCAAGTACACCGCCCGCATCCTCCGGCCCTACATCGGCACCTTTTCCATCCGCGACGCCATGAGCTTCGCCGTCTTCGACGGCTTCTCCAAGCGCGGTCGTTATCCGCGCAGCATCGACACCGGCCAGGATCTGCACCGCTACGGCTTTCTTGGCCCTCCCGAACGGTTCGCCGTCAAGAATGCCGTAGCCGTCCACTGGGGCGACAATCCGCTGGCCGACGCGGAGCGGTTTCTTTACCAGACCCATCCCCGGCGGTTCATCGTTCCCTTCACCGGCACCCATCCCGCGGTCATGCAGGCGCGCATCGCCGCCTCCACTTTCCGGATGGACGACGCATCGCCGCTATGGCGCACGCGGCCCACCCTGCGCGAGTGGGCGCGCTGGTGGGAAACCCGACTCTACGAACGGTTCGGCCTGCCGGCCTGGCGCAGCCCGCGCCAACGGCTGCAAGGCCGCTTTCTCCCCAAATCCCGTTAAAGAGGTTCACAACTGGAGGCCATCCGGAATCCGCACGATCCGCCGTCCAAGGGAAGTCGATCGGGAACGATGATCTCGATCCGGCCCCGGTGGATTGGACTATTGCCCCTGCGTTTTAGCCGGAGTGGGCGGCGAGGGTTTCGAGCTGTTTGAGCCAGGCCTGTTGCAGGCGCGGATCGGCATAGTGCTGCCAGGCCGCCTTGAACTTGGCCAACTGCGCGACGCGGCGCTTTTTGAGGCCGCGGCGGACCTCGGCCCGGGCGTGGTTGCCGGGCAGTTCGCGCGACAACTCCAGCGCATTGTCGCAGTCGTGCACCTTGCCCAGTGCGGCTTGCGCCTTGGTAATCCACCTGCCCGCGCGCTGCGCGGCCGGGCCCATCTGCGGGGCGAAGAATTCCGATAGGTAGCGCATGCGCCGCCCGGAGCGGCGCAGGGCATGCGCCGGTCGGCTGGAATAGCGCCCCGCCTGCGCATGGCGCTTCGCGATTTTCTTGCGCACCACCAGGATCCGCCGCGCCGCCAGCACGTCGGGCGGGGGCGATGGGCGCGGGCGGGATTGGGCCGGTTGTCGCAGGTACTCCCAGAGCATGCGCTGAATGCGTTTGAACGTGCTGCCGGACAACGCGCGGGCGGCCAGCCGCGTGCGTTCCCGCTGCAGCTCTTGTACCACGCCCTGGCGGTCGCCGCGGGGCATGCCCTTCAATCCGCCGGCTTTCTCCAGATCGCCAAACAGGGCAATCCAAACATCCAGATCGCGCGCGTCGCCCATGCGGTCGCATTCTTTCGCCGCGCGTCGATCGAGGCTCCGGAGAAAGGAGGGGTCGACGGGGTCAAACACGGCGGCCAGCGTGCGCATGCGCCGCAACGCCACGCGGAGGTCATGCAACGCCTGGACGGACCCGCGACGGGCAATCGGCACGTTGTCGAGCACGATGTCGAACTGTTCCGCCAGCATGCGGTGGAGGGCTTCCGCTGCGCGTTCGCCGCGGCGGAGGGGGGTCGGATGGCCGGGGATGGATTGTTTCACCCTCAACCCTGTTTGGGTGTTTCGGCGGGGCGCTGGGGCTCGAACACCGGGGCCTGTTGCTGCAGGGCCACGGCGGCGGCGGCTTCCGCCCGCCGCTGAAACACCTCCTGGGCACGAAGCGGCGGATGGCGCGAATCGGGTTTGCGCCGCTCGTAGGCGCCGGTGCCCAGCAGCCGCCACGATTGGCGGGTGTCCGCCAGGCAGGTGGCCAGGATTTTCGCCAGCTTGTCGGCGCAAGCCCGGTCCTCGACCGGCACCATCAGTTCCACCCGGCGGTCGAGATTGCGCGGCATCCAGTCCGCGCTGGCAATGAACAGTCGCGGATCGCCCCCGTTGTGGAAGTGGAAGAGGCGCGCATGCTCCAACTGGCGATCGACAATGCTGCACACGCGAATGCTGTCGCTGAGGCCTTTCACCCCCGGGCGCAGACAGCAGATGCCGCGGACATTCAGGCGAATCTGGACCCCGGCCTGCGAGGCGCGATACAGTGCCTCGATCAGTTCGGGATCCACGAGCGAATTCATCTTGGCCTCGATGGCCGCGGCTTCGCCCTGGCGGCTGCGGCCGATTTCGGCGTCGATCAATTCCATCAGCCGCGGACGAATACCCCACGGGGCGGCCTCGATCTTGCGATAGCGCACCTGCTGGGAATAGCCCGTGATGGTGTTGAAAAAGACCGAGGCATCCGCGCCGTAGTCCTCTTCGCAGGTCATGAAACTGACGTCTGAATAGACCCGGGCCGTTTTTTCGTTGTAGTTGCCGGTGCCGAAATGGACATAACGCACCAGGCCGCCGGGTTCCCGACGCGCCACCAGGCAGATCTTGGAATGCGTTTTGTAGCCTTTGACGCCGTAGATGACCTGGGCGCCCGTCCGCGCCAGCGCATCCGCCCAGTCGATGTTGCGCTCCTCGTCGAACCGCGCCTTCAACTCGATCAGCGCCGTGACGTGCTTGCCGCGCTCGGCCGCCCGGATCAGCGCCGCCACCACCGGACTGTTGTCGCTGACCCGGTACAAAACCTGCTTGATCGCCAGCACATTGGGATCGTCGGCGGCCTCCTGCACCAGGCGCACCACCGGATCAAAACTCTCATAGGGATGGAACAGCAGGAGATTGCCGCGCTTGAGGGTGTCAAAGATCGACTCCTGCGGGGTGACCTCCGGCACGGGCTGGGGCGACCAGGGCTCGACCCGCAGCGAGTCAAAGCCGGACAAATTAGCCAAACGAATGAAGGCCGCCAGGTCCAGCGGGCCCGGCACGGCATAGACATCCGCATCGGCCACCTGCAGCGCGGCGCACAGGAAGGCGCGGGATTCCGCCGAAGCGCGCTTCTCGATCTCGAGCCGGACGCAGGGGCTTTCGCGCCGCTCGGTCAGCACTTCGCGCATTTGATCCAGCAAATCGCCGGCCAGATCCTCGCGCACGCGCATGTCGGCGTTGCGGGTGATCCGGAAGGCCGCGCCATCGAGCACTCGGATTCCCGGGAACAGTTGGTCGGCATAGGCGCGAATGACGTCCTCGAGCAGGATGTAGGCAAATCCATTCTCCTCGGGCAGGGTAAGAAATCGCGCCAGGCTGTTGGGAACCGCCACCAGCGCATGGCGCGCCTCGGTCTCGCCGGGCGCGGGCTCCAGGCGCAGATGCAGGGCGATCTCGAGCCCGGCCACCAGCGGCAGCTCTTCGCCCGGCGTCAGCGCCACCGGCGTAATCACCGGGAAGACATAGTCTGCGAAGAGCGATTCCACATGCCGCCGCTGCGCCGCACTGAGATCCTCCAGCCGCAGGCGGCGGATGCCCCCCTTGCGCAGATGCGGTTCAATGCCCCGGCCCAGGCACGCATGCTGCCGCTCCATCAATTCGTGCATCCGCTCCGAAATCTTTTCGAGCTGCGCCGTCGGGGTCAGGCCGGCCGGATCGGGATGTTCCTCGCCCTGGGCCTGGAGCATCTTCAGCCCGCCCACGCGCACCATGAAGAACTCATCGGTATTGGCCGCGGTGATCGCCGCAAACTTCAAGCGCTCCAGCGCCGGCAGCGAGTCGTCCTCGGCCTGTTCCAGCACGCGGAAGTTGAATTCAATCCAGCTCAGTTCCCGGTTGAGAAACGGGGGGGCGGCCGCGCGGTTTTTTTTGCTTTTGGGTGGGGTCATGTTTCCGTCCATCTCAGGCCATGGCATCGCCGGGCGCGGAAAGGCGCAATTCGCGCAATTCCGGAACCAGGCCAAACACATCCGTAAATAAATTGCCCTTGGTGCGCACCACCAGGCGCTCCATGGTCAGGTCTTCCATGCCTTCGACCAGGATGACCAGGCGATCGCCTTCGCGCCGGAACTGCAGACGACGGGGTGCATCGTGGCGGGTGCGGTCCAGGGAGTCCGCCACCCGCAGCATCGCCGCCAGCTTGGCCACGCGCATCCGGTCCTCCAGCGGCAGCGCCGTGAATTCCGGGTGGGCCGGGCCCGGCACCGCCTTGCGGTGATAGCGCGACACAATCGCCACGATCTGCATGTCGTGGCGCGTCAGCCCGAACAAATCGCTGTTCAGGATCAGATACATCGAATGCTTGTGGTGGGCGCGGGCATTCACGTAGGCGCCGATGTCGTGAAGAATCGCCGCGCAACGCAACAGCAGGCGCTCGCGCATGCCCAACTGGTGCTCGTCGCGCAGTTCGTCAAACAACGCCAGGGCGGCGGCCTCGACATTGCGATAGTGCGCGGCCTCGGCGCCGTAGCGTTCCGCCAGGGCCCGGGCCGAGTAGACCACCTGGTCTTCGAAGCCTTCCGACCGATATTCCCGCAGGGCCATTTCCAGCAACAGTCCGTCGCGCAGCGAGGCCCGGGCAATGTTCACCTCGCGCACTTTCAGCGCGCGGGCCACCTGGGCGATGGACATCACCGCCGGCGCGACGGCCTCAGCGTCCTGGTAGGACATCTTGTGCACCTGCACCAGCCGTTGGACCGGCGTGACGGCCAGTTCATCGGCCAACTCCACCAGTTTCGACACCCGGGCGGTCGCGAGACGGGGATCGCCCCCTACTTGCGGTTCGGCGGCCTCTTCGGAACCGTAGCGCGCCCCCGCCCCCATCACCACCAGCGCCGCCACTTTCTCGTTCGGAATCAACTGCAGGATCTGGTCGACCATTTCCTGCGCGTACGCCTTCAGCAGCCCTTTCAGCCGCGGGCCGGGGACGCCGCCGGCTTCCACTCGCTCATGCGTGCGCAACGCGCCCCCGTGGAACGACTGCGCCACAGTGACCTTGCCGTTGCGGATGTACAGCAGGATGGCCTGTCCGCCGCCGATCTCCAGCACGGCCACATTGCGCGCATCCAGCAGCCCGGTCTTCTCGAGAATATCGCGCACCGCCAAATAGGTCAGGCGGGCCTCTTCGGACTCCTCGAGCACCTGCACATGGATGCCCGTGGCGGTCGAGACCCGGTCCACAAACGTGTCGCGATTCGATGCCTCGCGGGCAAACGTCGTCGCCACCGCCCGGATCTGCTCGCGATCCGTTATGCCATACTCCTTCATCAGGCGGGCGTAATTCTTGAGGATGGTGACCGTCCGGTGCAGAGTATCCGGCTGAATGCGTCCCCGGTTGAAGACATCCTTGCCCAGCCGGACGCCGTGCCGCAGGCTCTCCAAAATGCGCACCTCGCCTTGCGGCCCCACTTCGCCGATATCCAGGCGAATCGCGGACGAGCCGATGTCGATGGCCGCCACGATCCGGCGCGCCGGCTCAACGGCCGGCGTCGGCGCCGGCGGCGCCGACTCGGCGGCAACGGGCTGGCGAAACGGCTCCATCTACTTCCCTCTGCAAACCGCGAAACGCCCGGACGTCATCAGGCCTTCTCCGCCGCCAGCGCCGCCGCGCCCAGGGTCGTGGCGTCGTCGCCCAACTGGGCCTCGACCACCTTGAGTTGCCGAATAAACGACGCCATCGTGGTCTCCTTCAGCCCCAGGCGCACTTCCGCCAGGGCCAGCCGTGGAATCGCCTCGATCAGCCCCCCGCCCAGCACCACGACATCCGGCGCCAGCAGGTTGACCACGCCGCCGATGGCCCGCCCCATCAACCGCATGGCGTCGCGGATGATGCGTTCCACCGCCTTGTCGCCCGCCTTGATGGATTTCGCCAGCAGGCCGCTCTTGAGCTTTTTCAAATCGGCGCCCCCGTTGGCCGCCAGAAAGGGCGCCTCGCCTCGGAAGACCGCCTGGGCCACCTCGGCCGATATCGCCAGCCGTCCGGCCAGCGCCTCGAGGCAGCCCCGCCGCCCGCATCCGCACAGGCGCCCGTTCTCGCGAACCGGCACATGTCCGATTTCCATCGCCGAACCCGTCTTCCCGCGCAGCAGCTGTCCGTCGTAGACGCAGCCGCCGCCAATGCCGGTTCCCGGAAAAACCCCCAGCAGCGTGCGCGCTCCTCGGCCCGCACCGAACCGGTATTCCCCGAACGTCCCGGCATCCACGTCGTTGGCCAGCACGACGCGGCAATGGAACCAGTCCGACAGCAGATCCCGCAGCGGCACCCGCTTCCAGCGCAGGTTCGGCGCCTCCAGGATGATGCCCCGGTCCAGGTCCAACACCCCCGGACAGCCCACGCCGATGCCCGAAAGACCGCGCGGAGGCGCCTTCGCCTCCGCCAGCGCCGTGGAGATCGTCTCGCGGATCCGTCCCAGCACCGCCCGGGGGCCGGCATTGACCTGCGTTTTGGCCTTGGCGGACGCCAGCGGCTGAAAGGCGCCGTTGTAGACCGTCGCCATCATCTTGGTGCCGCCCAGGTCGAATCCGACCCAGTAGCGCGCCGCCGCTTTTTTCTTCCGCTTGGGCTTGATCATGCTGCCTTTCATGCCGCCACCGGCGGCGGGCCGCGGCCCTAATCGGCCCGCTTCACCGAGCGGATTTCCACCGTCTCCAGAGGCACGTCCGACATGCCGGCCTTGTTTCCGGTGCGAACCCCCTTGATCTGGTCCACCACATCCATTCCTTCGACCACTTCGCCAAACACGCAATAGCCGAACCCCTGGGGAGTGGGCGCGCGGAAATCAAGGAATGCATTGTCCTTCACGTTGATGAAGAACTGCGACGTCGCGCTGTCCACCACCGCCGTCCGCGCCATTGCGAGCGTGCCCCGCTTGTTCAGCAGCCCGTTGGCCGCCTCGTTCTTCACCGGGGACCTCGTCGGCTTCTGACGCATGCTGACATCGAATCCGCCGCCCTGGATCATGAAGTTGTCGATCACCCGGTGAAAAATCGTCCCGTCGTAGTGTCCGTCGTCCACATACGCCAGGAAATTCGCCACCGTCAGCGGCGCCTTGTCCGCCGCCAGCTTTACCTTGATGTCGCCCAAGCTCGTTTCAATAATAACCATGTTGTCCGTGTCCTTTTGTGTTTCGTCCGCGGCGTCCGTGCCGGTCGCTGCCAGCTCATCCGCCTCGAGTGACTCTGCGGCCGACTCCCCGGCCACCGGGGGCGCTTCGGCCTCCTCCTGCGCCAGGACGGACCCCGTGCCCGCCAGCGCCATCGCGACGATCATCCAGATCCATTTCATCGGCATGTCTCCTCTAATCCAGCCAAGATAGCATTGGCGGCCGGATCCCTCAATTCCCAAATCGCAACTTCCTGTTCGTCGCCGGAACGGATTGCCATCGACTTTCCGAACGCCCCCCGCTAGGATCGCGGCAAAATTGATTCATAACCTGAGCAAAAAGGAAACCAACATGAGCAGAGCCTACAACTTCAACGCCGGACCCGCCGCCCTTCCGCTGGAGGTGCTCGAGATCGCGCAGCGCGAGCTGACCGACTTCAACGGAACCGGCATGTCCATCATGGAGCACAGCCACCGCGGCAAGGCCTATGACGCCGTCCACGCCGAAGCCGTCGCCAACATGGGCAAGCTGCTGGGCATCACCGACGACTACCAGGTGCTATTCCTGCAGGGCGGCGCCAGCCTTCAGTTCGCCCAAGTCCCGATGAACCTCCTGGGCCAGGGCCAGACCGCTGATTACATCAATTCCGGCGCCTGGGCCTCCAAAGCCATCAAGGAGGCCAAGAAGGTCGGCACCGTCAACATCCTGGCCGACACCTCCAAGGACATCCCCACCACCCTGCCCGATTTCGACGCCCTGCCCTATACCAAGGGCGCCGCCTACGTGCATGTGACCTCCAACGAAACCATCGCCGGCACCCAGATGAAGACCTTCCCCAAGACGGAGGCCCCGCTGATCGCCGACATGTCCAGCGACATCCTCTGCAAGCCCATCGACGTCTCCCAATTCGGCTTGATCTACGCCGGGGCGCAGAAGAACCTCGGACCCTCCGGCGTCACGCTGGTCGTCATCCGCAAGGATCTCGCCGAACGCGCCCCGGAAACCCTGCCGACCATGCTGCAATATCGCACCCAAATGGGCGAAAACTCGCTCTACAACACCCCGCCGACCTTCGGGATCTACATCCTGATGCTGGTCACCCGCTGGCTGCTGGAAAAGGGCGGCGCCGCCGGCATCGAGAAAATCAACCAGGCCAAGGCCGACAAGCTCTACACCGCCTTCGACAACTCCGGCGGCTTCTACAAGGGTACCGCCGTCAAGGAGTTCCGCTCCACCATGAACGTGACCTGGCGCCTTCCCAGCGAAGAGCTCGAAGCCCAGTTCATCAAGGACGCCATCGCCCTGAAGATGAGTGGACTCAAGGGCCATCGCTCCGTCGGCGGCATCCGGGCCAGCATCTACAACGCCTGCCCGGCGGAAGCCATCGACGCCCTGATCGCCTTCATGGCCGACTTCCAGGCCAAGAACGGCTGATCCCGTTGGAGCCGGGACGCCCCCGTCCCGCCCTTCCCTTCAACCAGACGCGCCGCGGTCTCCGCGGCGCGTCTTCTTTTAAGCCTTCGGATCGGAAGGCCCCCATGGCCTTTTGCCATGGGTGAATCAGTTCGGAGAAAAGGCCGGCCCCCAAAAAAAGCAAGGTTGCGGGGGGCGCAGATGGTCGACCGGAAGACAGACGAAACCACGGAACCTGCGAGGTCGGCCAAGGGCGATCGGATTCCTGACAGCGATCCGTGTCAACAAAACGGCCGGGAATCCCGAAGGATTCCCGGCCGTGGGTTTGATCGGCAACAACGCCGGTCAGCCGATGGCTTCGGGGCCGGATTCGCCGGTCCGGATGCGGATGCAGTTGGCCAGGTCGAGGACAAAGATCTTGCCATCGCCGATCTTGCCGGTGCGGGCGCCCTTGATGATCGCGTCGATCGTCGTTTGCACGTAATCTTCGTTCACCGCGATCTGCAGCTCGACCTTCTTGAGCAGGTTGACCTCCGTCGGCACGCCGCGATAGGTCTCCTGGTAGCCCATTTGCTGGCCGCAGCCAATCACGTTCAGCGCCGTCATCTTGCCCACCTGCGCCGCCATCAGCGCCTCTTTCACATCGGTGAGCTTGTCGGGTTGAATCACTGCAATGATGAGTTTCATGTGTGTTTTCCTTTCAGATGGGTTACTTGATCAGGAAGCCCTGGAAGTCCGGATACGCCTCCATGCCGTGCTCGCCGACATCGAGTCCGCCCAGCTCCTCCGCGCGGCTGACGCGCAGCCCCATGGTCGCCTTGATCACCGCGAACAGGATCAGGCACAACGGGAAGCAGAAGAGGCCATAGGCCAGCACGCCCAGCGCTTGGATGCCCAGCGAAAAGTCGGAACTGAACAGCCCCACCGCCAGTGTGCCCCAGATGCCGCACACCAGGTGCACCGAAATGGCGCCGACCGGATCATCCACGCGCACCTTGTCCAGCATCATGACCGACAGCACCACCAGGACGCCGGCAATCGCGCCGATGATCACGGAGGCGCGGATCGAAACGACATCCGCCCCGGCCGTGATGCCCACGAGCCCCGCCAGGCAGCCGTTCAGGACCATCGTCAAGTCCGGCTTCTTCTGAATGGACCACGAGGCCGCCATGGAGGCGACAATCCCCGCCGCCGCCGCCAGCGAGGTGGTGACCAGCACATAGGAGACCGCGCCGGCATCGGCCGACAGCACCGAGCCGCCATTGAATCCGAACCAGCCCAGCCACAGCAGAAACACGCCAATGACCACCATGGGCATGTTGTGACCCATGATCGGGCGAATCCCGCCATTGATGTATTTCCCGATCCGCGGCCCCAGCATGATGGCGCCGGCCAGCGCGCCCCAGCCGCCCACGGAATGCACCAGGGTCGAACCCGCGAAGTCATGGAAGTTCAGCGCATCGAGCCAGCCTTCGCCCCAGACCCATGAGCCGGCGATGGGATACCCGATCGCCACATAGAGCGTCGCAAAGAGGAGGAAGCTGGCCAACTTGATGCGCTCGGCCACTGCGCCCGAAATGATCGTGGCGGCCGTCGCCGCGAACATGCCTTGGAACAGGAAGTCGGTCCAATAGGTGTATCCCGGGTCATAGGCGCTGGTCAGGCCGGCCGCATCCGTCCCCACCCCCAGGCCGCCGAAGCCCAGCCAGCCACTCAGCAGCCAGTTGCCTTCGCCCGGATACATCAGGTTGAAGCCGATCAAGGCATAGGTCAACAGCCCAATGGCCGGGATCAGCGTGTTCTTAAACAGAATGTTCACCGCATTCTTGGATCGCGTCAGACCCGATTCCACCGTGGCAAACCCCAGATGCATGATGAACACCAGGAAGGTCGCCACCATGATCCAGAGATTGTTGGTCGTGAACAGCTCCAGGCTGATCTCGGGCGCGGCCGCTTCGGCCCCCTCCCCCGCCCAGGCCGTCACCGCCATCGTCAATCCCAGGATGATGCCCATCGGCATCATCCATCTGCTCTTCGATTTCATTTCGCTTGTGCTCCTTTCCGCCGCGCGAATCGCGCGACACCGTGATTAGGTTGTGGCCATGAATATGCATGGTCCGTGCCAATCTGGAGCCCTGAAACGCCGATAAGCCATATCTTTATCCAGTATATTGGATTACAAAAATGAACAACTGGATCGGTCATCGCCATTGAAAATGAAATAGAATACAATTTTGTTATTATATTTTACTGGAAGTACGTTTTTGTATCATTTTCAAGTCGGCTTCGCGCAAGACGCTGCAGGAGCGTGACACCCCGACAAATCCGAACGGGAAAGCAGCCAAGCCGAAACACAGGAAATACACGGAAGGGTCGGCTCCGTCCCGACCGTTTGGGCCGGATTCTTTCCAAGACGCTCGTTCGAACCATTGGGTGGAAGCCGGCCCTCGTCCACCACGAGCGCCGGATCAGGCGGTCGCGGAATCGTCGCTCTTTTGCGCCAGCATCATGACCTGACGGCTGAACAACAGGCGCGGATCCAGCATCCAGCGGAGCAGATCCCGTCCGTCGGACGACGACCGCTTGATGGCATGCCGGCATTCCAGCGAGGTGGACAGAGCCACCAGCGGATAAAGCGGCGTCAGCAGAAGGGCCCACGGCGAAACTTCGGTGAACGCCAGCCGCCGGATCTGCAGCCCTTGGTGATAGAGCACGGGATGCAACACCGGGAAATAGGCCGGATTGAAATGGGTGGTATACAAATCCCGCGGAAGCGTCTCCCACCCCAGCCGCGCGCCCCGTAATTCGTGGTGCCCGGTCAGGAAGAAACGCAACCGGGAACTCAGGCGATGAATGTTGGGCGTTGAAACAAGAAAATAGCCTCCGGGCTTCAGCACGCGGGAGACTTCCGACAACAGCGGAACATACGTAGGTAAATGTTCGATGACCTCCGTGGCTATCACCACGTCAAAGGACGCATCGGCAAACGGCAGGGGCTTGCACAAGTCCACCCCGGGGTGGAGGATGGACGTTTTCAGAACCCCCCGGGGCGACTGGACAATGTAGTCATCGGGCCGGAAATGGGAGCCCTCCGCCGGACAGCCGGCCTGCGCGAGAGCCTCCAACACCCAGCCCTCTCCGCAACTAAGATCCACCACGCGCAGATCCGGCCAGCCGGGCAACCGGCGCATGATCTTGAGCATCGCGGCAAGGATCGGCTTCTCCGTCATGGAAGTTCCCTGAAGTGAACCGGTTGGCGAGTGGCCTGCACGTTAGTCCACTTGCTTGAAGTGCCGACGCGACGTATCCAGCCCCGTCCACTCTTCGACCTTCATCATGATGCGATTCTTCCGCTCGCGGGGGGTCAAGCGGTGATTGGGATTGGCTTGGAAGAGACCGGCGGCCGGCGGCAGCCAGTCCCGGATGGCCTGGGGGTGCGTGCCGGTGAAGGACCGAAGGACCTTCGGGTCAATCTCGGCGTAGGCGGTGTTTTCGTAATTCTTGCTGGTGAAATGATGGTAGGTGCCCTTCCACTTTTCGTTGAATTGTTCTTCGGGGCGGACCCAGCCATAGTGGTAGATGGTGGCATCGGCAAAGGCGGCGCGCGGATAGCGCATGCGCTTGTAGCTGGTGACCACGGAGAAGAACAGGCCCTTGGGCCCCCAGATGGGGATGTTGTTGCGCACGGCGCGGACCTCGCGGCGGTACCAGCGGGGGGACGAGGCCACGGTGTTTGGGTTGCCGTAGAAGTGCAGATAGCGGAAGTACAGGGCTTCGACGCCACGGTTGTCCAGATGCCGCTCCATGGACGCCCGGATGCGCGGCAGGTCGCTTTCGTGCAGGACTTCGTCGCCTTCGAGATAGATGGCCCAGTCGCCGGTGCAGTTGAACAGGGCGATGGTTTTTTGCTGACCGTAGACAAAGCCCTTGACGCGCCAGGAGCTGTCGAGGTTCTCGTTCCAGGTCGTCGGGATGATCCGGAGCTTCGGATCGCCGATGGCGCGCAGCTTCGCCTCCGTCTCATCGTCGCTGGGCCCCAGCGCCACCACGAACTCGTCCACCAGCGGCAACGCCGAACGGATCGATTCCACAAACGGGAACTGCAGCCGCGCGGCGTTTCGCAAAAACGTGAAGGCGCTGATTTTCATAACTTCCAACGGAATCTTCCGCAGTTGCCGAACAATAGGGCGTGGCAAAAGCGGCTGAAATTGTACCACAGCCCCCCCTCCGGACGCAACCGCTGACACCGCCGGGGCGATGGATGGCGATGGCGATGAATATGGTTTCCCATCCGTGGGCCGCCGCAGGCATCCGTGGAATCGATGTTGTTCCATATGACGAAAGACTCCCTGCCCCGGCGGGGATGCGGGCGACATGCGGGAAAGGGCATGGCGTGAATCCGCCGGACGGTCCACCCCCTCGATTTGCTTCCTTTGGATGGACGGGTATAGTGGGACAACGACACCAACCCACAAAAGGAAACGATATGGCGACGATCACATTCAAAGGCAATCCCATCCAAACCTCCGGCGAATTGCCGGCCAAGGGCCGCCAGGCGCCTGACTTCAAGCTGACCCAATCCGACCTCTCCGATGTTTCGCTCAAGGATTTCGCGGGCCAGAAGAAGATCTTCAACATCGTGCCGAGCCTGGATACCGGCGTCTGCGCCACCTCGGCCAAAAAGTTCAACGAGGCGGTGTCCGCGCTGGGCGATACGGTCCTGCTGAATATTTCGGCGGACCTGCCCTTTGCGGCCGGCCGGTTCTGCGAGAGCAACGGCTTGAAGAACATCGTGGCGTTGTCCACGTTCCGTTCGCCCGGGTTTGCCAAGGCCTATGGCGTGGACATCCTGGACGGCCCCCTGGCGGGCCTGACGGCGCGAGCCGTCGTCGTGCTGGACGCGCAGGACCGGGTGCTCTTCACCGAGCAGGTGCCCGAAATCGCCCAGGAGCCCGACTATTTCGCCGCTCTGGCGGCGGTGAAGTGACGCCTATCGCCATGAACGAAGCCCTCAGAGCCCAAGCCGAAAAACGTGGCGTGCCGCGCATCCAGCGGCACATCTTTCTGTGCTGCGACCAAACCAAGCCCAACTGCTGCACCAAGGAGCAGGGTTTGGCCTCATGGGACTACCTCAAAAAGCGTCTCGACGAACTGAACCTGGCCGGCCCCGGCGGGATCTACCGCACCAAGGCCAACTGCTTCCGCATCTGCCAGCAAGGCCCCATCGCCGTGGTCTATCCCGAAGGCACCTGGTATGGCGGATGTTCACCGGATGTGCTCGAACGCATCATCCAAGAACACCTCATCGGCGGACGGCCTGTCAAGGAAAACATATTTGCTCAAAACCCATTATAATCTGACAATTAGTTTAATTCTAACTATCTTCAGGATATTGAGTTGTATTCTTAATCAAAACAGATATCCGCATATTTAATTAACTGTGAGGATATTGAATTTAAATTATTCGAGAATTATGGCTTTATTCCATTGCTTTAGATCATATTAGAATTCACATTTCCTTGATTATATCATATATTTCCGCATACTTAATTAAGTATGATGATTCCAAGTGGAAATCCATGACGGCCTACATGTCTTTCCCCCGCTATTTCACATTTTATCGGTCGTATTCATGATGCGGTGGAAATAATATATATAAATGGTAGAGTACGCCTGATCGTTAACGAGGAGTATCATGAAGATTTCGACCAAAGGCCGTTACGGGTTGCGCACATTGATGGATATAGCCCTCCACCAGGATGCGGGTCCGGTGAACCTGCAGGATATTGCGGAGCGACAAGGGATCTCTGCCAAATATCTCTGGCAGGTGATTCATGTGCTGAAAACGGCGGGATTGGTAAGGGGATTGCGCGGGCCCCGAGGGGGATACGTCCTGGTGCGGGAGCCGGCGTCGATCAGTTTGCTGGAAGTGATTCAGGTCCTGGAGGGCCCGGTTTGTTTGGTGGAATGTGCGGACAATCCCGACAGTTGCTCCCGCGCCGAAGCGTGCGTTGCACGGACGATCTGGAACGATGTAAGCCAGGTGATCCGCAACGCCCTGGAACCCATCACGTTGGCGGAAATATTGCGGCGGCGTTTGGATGTGGCTGACGCCAGTCATTTTGATATTTAGGCCCCCCCCCCCCCCGTTCGGATGGAGTTCGGAATGAAGGCTACACCAGTTCAACAAAGACGGAATCGCTGATAAAGAGTGCGCCTTCGTCCAGCCGGATGCGGTCCGGATCCCTGACCAGCCAGCCTTTGGATTCCAATTGCGCCAAGGCATCGCCGCTGAGCTGATCGTAATCAAATCCCGTCGCCGCCTGGAATTCCGCGCGCGACCAGCCGTCGAGTCGGCGCAACCCCATCACCAGGGTTTCGCGGGCCTTGGCCTCGGGACAGAGAAGTTCTTCGAATTCCCGTTTCCATTCGGGCAGTGTAGCGGTGTTTCCCCAGCGGAGGCCCTCCCAATGCGAGTGGGCCGCCGGACCCATGCCGATGTACGACCCGCCGGACCAGTAGAGCCGGTTATGACGGCATTCCCGTCCGGGGCGGGCAAAGTTGGAAACCTCGTAGTGGATGAAACCGGCCTGGGACAAGCGTCGCCGCAGCCAATCAAACTGCGAGCGCTGCTCCTGAGGATCCGCCGTTAGCCGGCCTTGCGCCGACGCCTTGGCGAAGGGAGTGCCCGCTTCGATTTCGAGGCAATAGCCGGAGAGATGATCCGGCTGCAATTCGAGAGCCGCCTCGACGTCGGCCTGGAATGTCGCGCGCTCGACGCCGGGAACGCCGTAGATCAGGTCTAGGTTGAGGTTGTCGAACCCGGCCGCCCGGGCGACCTCCACGCATTGCCGGGCATCTTGCGCGGAGTGGCAACGCCCCAGGCGGCGAAGAACATCATCGTGGAACGATTGAACCCCGATGGAGATTCGGTTCACGCCGGCCGCGCGCAGCAAGCGGGCCTTGTCCGCGGTCAAGGTTCCGGGGTTCACCTCGCACGTCCACTCCCAAAAGGGGTCAGCCCGTACATTGTAACAATCCGAGCCAGAAGGGGCCTTGGAACGAAGGGATTCGAGGAGTCGCTCCAGATCGCCGGCATCCAGAACGGTGGGTGTGCCGCCTCCGATAAACACGGTATCCGGGGCGAACGAATCGGGGAGCGTCTGGAATTCCTTTTCGATGCCTTCCAGCCAAGCCTGGACCGGTCCCCATTCGACGGGACGTGAAAAGAACGCGCAATAGGCGCACTTGCGCACGCAAAAAGGAACATGCACATAGAGCCCGGGGCCCATGTGGCTCACTTCAGCCGGCTTGAAGTTCGCGGAGTTCCCGCAGAATTCGCTCGGCCTCGGCGATATCGAGACGGGAGATGGCGAATCCGACATGGGCGAGAACGAAGTCGCCGACCTGGACCTCGGGCAGATAGGCCAGGGAGATCTCCTGGCGGACACCCTCGAAATCGACGGTGCCGCGGCGGTCAAAGCCCTCGCCTTCGGTAAGGGCCACGACTTGTCCTGGAAGGGCAAGGCACATGAACTCAGAATCCCGGATCGTGAGGCGAACCGCCGGGGCTTTGGCCTGGCGGGGGTTTGACCTTCCCCACCCGCAGGGGGAAACGGATTTTCAGGTCGGAATCGAGGAGGACTTCGATCCAATGGGTGCCGGGTTCATGGAACTCGAGGTTGAGAAACAGCTCCACGTTGGTGGCGGTGGCCTCGGCATTCGGGAGTTTGACGGGAATCTTGCGCCCCTCGGCCACCAGCGTGCTCATGTCGGGCCGGAGAATCCGGGTATGCTGCTGAAACTCGCCTTCGCCGGAGCACCAGCGAGTGACCAGGAACATGCGGGCATGCCGAAACGGGAACTGGGGACTCCCGAGAGAATCGAACAAGCCGATCAGGATGAATTTTCCGGTTCGTTCCTGGCGGACATCGTCACAAAGCAATGTCGATTGCAAATCGGGAAGCATGGCCATCGGCGGCCTTCCTTTCTATAATGGGATGCAGGGGGGCATCCGAGCCATGATCAAGATACCTGCAACGCGGCGGCTTGGCAACGCCGACGAACCGGGCCGGGCGGGGCGCATCGGAGATTTGCGGCCGGAAGCCTCAGGGAACGGTTTCGACCTTGATGAAGTTGCTGGCGCCGGGGGTGCCGAGGGGGTACCCGGCGGTCACCACGACCGAATCGCCGGATTCGACCATGCCGGTACTTTTAGCGGCGCGGTGCATTTCCTCGAAGAGGCGGGCGAGGCGGGTGACCGGTGGAATCATCATGGGAAACACGCCGCGGACCAGGGCCAGCCGCCGAAAGACATCGGCATCCATGGTGCCGGCGAGGATGGGCTGCATGGGGCGGGCCTTGGCGGCCAGGCGGGCGCTGCCGCCCGTTTGGGTCGCCACCAGGAGGGCCTTGGCACCGATGGTTTCCGCGAGGGAGCAGGCCGCGCGGGCGAGGGCCTCGGATTCATCCGTGGTGGGTATCTGCCGCAATTCATGCCACCACGCACGGTATCCATAAGCCTTTTCGGCCTCCGTGGCGATGCGGGCCATGGTGAGGACGGATTCGACTGGATAGCGTCCCATGGCGCTTTCTTCCGAGAGCATGACGGCATCGGAGCCCTCGAGGACGGCATTGGTCACATCGGTGACTTCCGCGCGGGTCGGCCGGGGCGCCTCGGTCATGCTTTTAAGCATTTGAGTGGCGGTAATGACCGGCTTGCCGGCCTGGTTGGCCTTCTGGATGATGCGTCGCTGGGCGGTGGGCACTTGCTCGATGGGAATATCCACGCCCAAGTCGCCGCGCGCCACCATGAGGCCATCCACGGCCTGAATAATGCCGTCCAGATCGGCCAGGGCTTCGTGCTTCTCGATTTTGGCAATGATGGGCCGCAGGATGCCATGCTGGCGCATGAAGTCGCGGGCCACCGCGATATCGGCGGCGGAGCGCACGAACGAGAGGGCGACCACATCCACGCCCTGATCGAGGCCGAAGGCGAGATCGGCGTGATCCTTCGGGGTCAGGATCGGGGCGCGAATACTTCGGGACGGCAAATTGATCCCCTTCTGGCTGCTGAGCCGTCCGCCCAGGATGACGCGGCAATGGATATCCGGGCCGACGACCTTTTCCACGCGCAATTCAAGGGCGCCATCGGCCAGCAACAGCGTATCGCCGGGTTCGACATCTTGGGGCAATTCCCGATAAGTCAGGCCCACTTCGCGCTCGTTGCCCTCCACGTCCCGGGCGGTCAGGATAAACGGGTCCTCGGGCTTCAGCTCGACAAAACCATCGACAAACCTACCGGTTCGGATCTTGGGTCCGGCCAGATCCTGCAGCACGGCGACGGGGCGTCCGATTTCTTCGGAGAGGTGACGGATGCGGGCGATTTTCTCTGCGTGATCGGCGTGGTTGCCGTGGGAAAAATTGAGCCGGGCGACATCCATGCCGGCCTCGATCATTCGCTGAAGAGTTTCGGGGCTTTCGGAGGCGGGGCCGATGGTGCAGACAATCTTGGTTTTTCTCATGACAAGGCCACTATCCTTTGAATGAAAAGCCCGGTCAAGCGCCTTGCCCGAAGGCGTTCTCGATCCCTTCCAGGAGCCGGGGAACATTGCAGAAGTCCTCCACCACCAGGTCGGCGCCCCCCTCCAGGAGCTGGTGTGGGCTGCAATGGCCGGTGGCAACCCCGATGACGGTCAGGCCCAGCGCCTTGCCGGCGGCGACATCCATGAGAGTATCGCCCACGAGACAGACCGGGCCGCGGCCGGGGTGGTGGCCGCCCGACCGGGCGGCGTCCAAGGCGGCGCGCGCGATGTGCGCTCGATCGGGGTGGTCATCGCCAAATCCGCCGAAATCGAAATGATGATCGAGTTCCACGCTGGCCAACTTGATGTAGGCGCATTCCCGGATATTGCCGGTGACCAGCCCGAGCGCGGCGCCGCGCTCCGCCAGCCGTTCCAGAAAAGCATCGGCGCCGGGGATCATCCGGGCGGGGCGGGCCGCCAGGAGATGCCGCAACTCCTCTGCGATGCTTTGGAATATGCGCAGGACTTCCGTCTCGTGGAGGGGGCGGCCGCGGCGAGCCATGACCTGGTCCAGCACGCGCAAATCGGTGTTGCCGGCGAAGGCCACATACGCCAGGTCGTCGTCCACGCCCGTCACTCGCTCCAGTGCGCGCCTGAACGCCACGCGCCCGAGACCGCCGGTATCGACCAGCGTGCCGTCGATATCAAACAGCATGAGCCATGGATCCGTTGTCTGCATGTCGGGGACTCTACTGCATGGGCACCGATCGGTCATGGAGGAATTCGGGCCGTTTGGAATTGTCAGCCGACACCCGGAATGGCAGGCTGCCGGGGAGCAGAACGATGAACACCAGACACGGCATTGGCAGGCAGGCGGGCTTCGCGCTGATCGAAGTCCTGATTTCGCTGGGACTGTGCGCGCTGCTGGCGGCAACGGTCGCGGCGGTGGTGTCGTTTGCGGCCCGGGCGGATGAGTTCGCCGCGCTCGACGCAGATGCCGCGCTGCTCGTTCAGTCGATCTATGCCGCCCAACGGCTCCGTCCGGACGACCTCTTCGACGCGCCCGCGGGCTGGCGGATCGAACTGACCCGTGGCATTGAAGCGGCCGCGGATGGCCCGCCGACCTCCTGGCGCCAGGTGGAGGCCTTTGCCCGCGGCGACACTTCGCCGCGGTTTACCCTGCTGCTGCTGGACGAATCCCCATGAGGTCTTCTCCGAATCAAACGCTGATCCTTGTCGCCGCCGGGCTGGGCTGGAACCTGATGGAGAAGCACAAGCCCGCCACTCGGATCGCCTTTCGGCCGCTACAGGCTCCGCCCCTGTCGCTGACGTGTCCGGCGCAGGCGACCCTGCGGACGGGCCTGCCGCCCGCGCGACACGGCGTGGTGGCCTCGGGCTGGTTCCACGAGGATTTGAAGCGCCCGTTTTTCTGGGAGCAATCGGCGGCACTCGTCCGCGGCCGGCGCTCCTGGGAGGAGGCGCGACTCGCGGGCCAGACCGTCGGCATGGCGTTTTGGCAGCAAAGCCTGGGCGAGCGCCTGGACCTGGTGATCTCGCCCAAGCCGATCCACCGGCACCACGGGGGGATGTGGATGGACTGCTACACCCGCCCCGAACCGCTCTATGCCGAGTTGTGCGCCACCTTGGGCCGCCGCTTCGACCTGCACCATTACTGGGGTCCCCTGGCCCGCGCCCGCGTAGGCCGCTGGATTTCCGAAGCCGTGCTCCACATCCTGGGCCGGCCCGATGCCCCCGACCATCTGTTCGTGTATTTGCCTTCCTTGGACTACGACCAGCAGCGCCACGGCCCCGAATCGCTGCAGGCCGCGCATGCGCTCCGGGAAACCCTGAGCCAGATCGAGCCTCTGATCTCCGCCGCCGAGTCCGGCGGCCGCGAATGGCTGCTGACCGGCGACTACGCCATTGAGCCGACGGTCCCCGGTGGCGCCCTTTTCCCCAACCGCCTGCTGCGGGAGGCGGGGCTGTTTCACACGCGCGAGACCGCCGGCCGGCACTACCCCGACTTCTTCACGGGGCGCGCCTTTGCCGTGGTGGACCACCAGATTGCGCACGTCTATGTTCCCGCCTCCGCGGACTTGCCCAACGTGCGCGCTCTCCTGGAGGCGGTGCCCGGGGTTGGCGAGATTCTCGACCGTCCGGCTCAAACCGAGCGCGACCTCTACGATCCGGACCGGTCCGGCGACCTGCTGCTGACCGCCGCGGCCGGGCATTGGTTCGCCTATCCCTGGTGGACCGATCCGCGCCAGGCCCCGGACTACGCCCGGCACATGGACATCCACAACAAGCCCGGCTTCGATCCGTGCGAATTGTTCATGGGCTTCCCGCCGTGGAGCACATCGCAGAATACCGAGCGGATCCGCGGCACCCACGGCCGCTCCGGGCCGGGGCACGAGATCGCCGCGGCCGGACTGTTCCCCGCGGCGGCCACGTTCGGCGATCTGGCCGCCGCCCTTCGGGAGCGGTTCGCGCCACGAGCCTGAAAACGGTTGCAAGGCCCATCGATGCCGGTTCGCCGATTCCCGGGGGGCGCGATCGGTTCGCCTCCAGGCGGTCGCGTGGAATGGATTGCCATGCCCCGGCGCCGGCGCTAGAGTCCCGGCATGACTCGCGGAATCAAGCGCGCCGCATGGATCCTGAACACATGCGGCTTTGTGTTCTATCTGGCCTGGCTGGCCACGATGGGCGACCGGCAAATCCTGCGTGAGCAGGATGGCATTGTCTATTTCCTGCCGGTGATTCCCTTTTTCTTCGTCTACATGCTGATGATCGACCCGAAGCCGGCCAAGCCGGAACCCAGCGCCCCCGTCGCCAAGCCCGCCGGCCACGACGACGGGCACGATCCCGCCTGAGTTGCCCATGAATGCCGAACGCCGCGTCACGCACCTGTCTATCTGGGTGAATATCGGCCTTTCGGCATTGAAGTTTGCGGCGGGCAGCCTGGGCCGTTCACAGGCCCTGGTCGCCGACGCCATCCATTCGCTGTCCGACTGCGCCACGGACTTCGCGGTTCTGATCGGGTTGCGCCTATCGTCGAAACCGCGCGATCGGGATCACGCCTATGGCCACGGCAAATACGAGACCCTCGCGGCGGCGATCGTCGGACTGGCGCTGGGACTCGCCGCGCTGCAAATTGCGGCCACGGCCATCGGGCGCATCTTCCTGGCCCTGCAGGGCGAGCCGCTTCCGGCCCCGGCCACCTATGCGTTCTGGGCCGCGCTGGCTTCCATCGCGGTGAAGGAATGGCTCTTTCAGGTCACCATGAAGGTCGCGCGCCGGACCCGCAGCGCGGCACTGGAGGCCAACGCCTGGCATCACCGCTCCGATGCGCTCTCCTCCATCGCCACGGCGGCCGGCGTGGGCGCGGCCTCGATGCTCGGCCACGAGTGGCGCATCCTCGACCCCATCGCCGCGCTATTCGTCAGCCTGTTCCTCCTGCGCGTCAGTTGGAGCATTCTGCACCGCCAGGTCGGGACCCTGACCGACCAGAACCTCTCGGCGGAGGTCTGTGCGGAAATCCTGGAGATGGCGGGGGCGGTGCCGGGCATCGAGCAGCCCCACAACCTGCGCACCCGGATGGTCGGGCGCACGCCGGTGATCGATCTGCACATCCGCCTGCCGGCCGACATGCCCCTGCACGAGGCCCACGCGATTGCCTCCCGGCTCGAGCAGGCCCTCCAGCAACGCTTCGGCAAAGAAACCATTGCCAACCTCCACCTGGAGCCCTATTCTGGCCTGTTCGATTGATTGCGGAAAGGATGCGCGATGGAACAAGGATCCAAAACCCTGCTGCTGATACTGGCCACGGCGCTGCTGATGGGCGCGCTGGTGGTTGCCTTCAACCCGGCCTATCGCCAGACCTTCCTGGCCCAGCTTCGCGGCGAACCCGCCGCATCGCTGATCTGGAAGTCCAATCGCGAGTACTATCCGGCCATTGCGCCGCCGACGGCCGGCGACGGGCCCGCCGCCCCGGCCCCGTCCCCCGCGGAGGACCACCATGACGCAGAATAAACTGATCGGCTTTTGCTATTGCTTCATCATTGGCATCGCCCTGGCGATGGCATTCCCGCTGGGCTCGGCGGCGGTCACGCCGCTCTGGATGGCGACCGCGATCCTGGGCGCGGCCGCTCTTGGCGCGGTCATCACCGCCCGCCGCCTGCGCCCCCCCGTCGACGACGACTCCCCCTATGCCCAGCCCGTGCGCCTCGACAGCCTTCACGCCACCGCCTGGGTGCTGCTGCTGATCGCCGGAGTGGTCTTCGGCTATGCGCGCTACCTCACTATGATCCAGCCGCCGGACCGAACCCTCGGCCAGTTCCGGTTCGGAACCGAGGAATCCACGTGGACGCCCGGCGCTCCGATGTCCGAATCCTCCTTTTTGAAAATCCGCACCCTCACGCCGATTGAAGAAGATGTGCAACTGCGCCTCTCCGGACGCCTGGAAGCCTTCCAGCCGGTGACGGATGACGATGGCGTGCCGATCCTGGACCGCAAGGGCCGCTGGCTCTTCACCCAGACCGATGTGGATCAGGCCAGCGACGTGATCGAGATCCCGGCGGGTACGCCGGCGGGCATCGAGGTCCTGGTTCAGCAGCCCTTCACCCATCTGGACAAGGTCGAGGCCCTGAACCGCCCCGCCGCGGGGGCGATCGCCCTGCTGCAGCCGGTCAATACCGTATCGCTCTTCGCGCGCAGCGGCCGCAACGTCGTGCCGATCCGCATGCTCGGGCGCATCACCGCCGATCCGTGGGTCTACGACTTCAAGACCGTGCTCTCGATCACCCCCGACTACATCCAGTACCAGCCCGACGGCCCGTATCTGCGCGTGACCCGCCAGAACGTGCGCGTGACCGTGAACCCCGATCTGCCCGGCTACGAACGGCTGGCGCGCTCCACGGCCTACGGCTACGACGTCGCCCTGACGGGCGAGCTGCTGGCCCCGCCCGGCGCGGCCAACGTCGGCACCTTCGACCAGGCCAACTACCTGCGCAACCACAACATCGGCGGGCAGATGATGCTGCGCAACCCGTCCGACGGCTCGCCGGCGCTGTCGATCGTCGTGCCGCAGGGCTCGGACCGGCCCCGCGAGGGCAACGGGCTGGTCGAGTTCTCGCTCTATCTGCGCGACGAAATGGTGCGGGTGATCAAGCAGACGATGCCTCAGCCCAACTCCGCGTTCATCGGCGCGGTCACCCTGGGCCTGCGCTACGGCATGCACAGCACCCTGTCGATCGCCTCCGACCAGCATGCCGATGGCGTCATCGCGCCCATCGTCGATATTGGCGAAGACAGCGGTCTGCTCATCGCCGATGAATTCCGCGCCTCCGGCATCAACCACGTGCTGGCGGTTTCCGGGCTGCACGTCACCATCATCACCATCATGTTCATGGGCATCTTCACGCTGCTCAAGGTATCCAAGAAGGTCTATGTGCCGTTCGTGATCTTCACCCTGGTCATTTTCGCCATCATCACCGGCGCGCGGCCCTCGACGCTGCGCGCCGTCATCATGAACTCGCTGTTCCTGCTGACCTGGGGCTACATGGGCCAGGGCGTGCGCTCGTCGGCGCTGCTCGGCGTGCCGGTTGCCGGCTTCATCATCCTGCTGCAGAATCCGGCCATGGTGGTGGATCCGTCCTTCACGCTCTCCTTCGGCGCGATCCTGTCGCTGGCCCTGCTGACCCAGCCGTTCTTCGACATTCTGAAGAAATTCTCCGGCAACAACTTCGTGGCGTTGATCCTCATGGCGGCGGTGCTCACGTGGGTCTTCGCCCGCCACTGGCTGCTGGTGGAAACCGCGCGCTTCTGGATCGCCTACGCCCTGCTGGGCGTCGTGCTGTTCGGCCTGGCCGGACTCCTGACCCGGCGCGGCCTCAAGCTCATCGGCAACTACGGCTTTGCAGACATCCATCCGGGCATCGCCGGATTCATCGCGGCCCAGTTCGGCATCCAGGTCGGCATGATGATTCCCCTCTCGGCGTATTACTTCTTCCGCTGGCCCGTCGCCGGGGCCTACGCCAACCTGCTGGCCATTCCGCTCGTCGGCGTCGTGCTGCAGCTTTCCATGCTGGCCGGCCTGATCGGGCTGATCCCCGGCATCGGCATTTACCTGGCCCTGCTGCTCAACGCCGCCAACTGGATCTTCTCGACGCTGTTCCTGCTGATTGGCCACTACTTCTCGCGCTGGTTCCTGTATCCCTTCGTGGCCAAGCCCACCCTGCGCTGGCTGTTCATCTACTATGCCGCCGTCGCCGTGTTCATCTGGTGGCGGCCCCTGTGGTTCCGGATCCTCCGCCCGCGCTGGAGCCGCGCCAGCCGCGGCGGACGCCTCGTGGCGACAGCCGCCGCCGCGCTGATCGTGGCCGCCGTGTTCGCCAGCGGCCATGCCGAGCGCGTGGCCCGCCGCCCCGCCGGGCAGCTCGACATCTCCATCCTCTCCGTCGGTTACGGATCGGCCATCGTGGTCGACACCCCCGGCCGCGAGACAATCTTGATCGATACCGGCTTTGTCCAGTCCTCCCCCGGCCGACGCAACGAGGCCGAACGGACCATCCTGCCCCACCTCTCCTATCGCCGAATCCAGCATCTCGACGCCCTGATCCTCACCTCCCCGAATCCCGAGCATGTCGCCGGCGCCGCTTCCCTCCTGCGCTATCTCGATGTCAACCGCCTCCTGCATCCCGCCTCCGTCGCGCCCGTGCTGGACAAAGGCGAACTGGCCGAGCTGCTTGCCCAGCGCGCGCGCGACCGGCTGAAAAACCGTCTGGCGGGCACCGCCATCCAGCCCCGTGTCCTTGCGGCGGGCGAGCGCCTGTTCGAAGCCGAGTACGACGGCAAGCCCTTCGCCATCGAAGTCATCGGCCCCGCCCCCGGCGATGCCAAGACGCCCCTCAGCCTGCGCATCGCCTATGGCGACTTCGCCCTGCTGATCCCCTCCGACCTCACCTTCCCCCAGCAGCAGGCCCTGCTGGATGTCGTGGCCGAGAACAACCTCCACGCCCAGGTCGTCATGGCGCCCAACCATGGCGTGGCCGGACTCGAGGGCATCACCATCGGCATGCCCAAGAACTACGCCCAAAACCAGGAAACCATCACCGGCGGACTCTTCCAGGCCGCCAAGGCCGAGGCCGTCATCTTCGAATTCGGCAACCCGCGGCCCGTTGTCGGCGACAAGTACCGCATCGCCCTGCGGCTGAATGGCTCGTCCATCCGCGCCGCCCAGGACGTCCTGCCCGGTGCCCGCATCCTGGCCACTGACACCGACGGCGCCATCACCGTCCGCTCCGATGGAACCGGCTATACCCTCGTCAGCCAATACGAAACTGCCGTTGGCTTCACCGACGCGCCCAGCACCCTGGAGGTCGGCTGGTAGGCCCCCCCTCCCGTTCGGATGGCCGCGACGCATGGTTTCGCCCTTCAAACCGACCCGCATCGACACCCAGGCCGACTTCGGCGTGCGCGAATGCCCCGGCTGCGCCGTCGAAGTCCCCGCCAACGAAAACCGCTGCCCCATCTGCGGCTACGAGTTCCCCACCCGCGGCCCCCTCCACCGCCATCTGGTCTGGATCGTCCTGGGCCTGCTCGCGCTGCTTTTGCTTCCCCTGATCCGGATCTTGTGGTAATGTTAGAAAATCATGAATGACAGTCTTCATCTGGATCCCGCCAACCGCACCCCCGCCCGGGCGAACGGCCAATGGAAGACGATCTGGCGTTTCCTGGCCCTCGCGGCGGCCATTGCCCTGATGGCGTTCGGCGCCGCCGGTTGCGATGGCGGCGACGACGACGATCTCTCCGGCCAATTGACGGTTACCGTCGACCCCAACTGCCAGGACGAAGGCTCCGTGCGCATCTGGCTGGACGGCAACTATCTCTTCCAACTGGCCCCCGGCGAAAGCCGCGCCCTGCCCTCCACCCCCGGCCAGCACCAACTCTATGCCGTCAACGACCGCGGCCGCGAATGGAATCGCAGCTTCTCCGTCAACGTGCTCGATTCCACCATCCTCCTGTCCTGCCAGTAACCTATTTCCGGTTTTCCACGCTGTGGAAAAACACGGCCCCCATTTTCCACGCTGTGGTCCGGCAGCTGCCGGATTCCATGCCGTGGAAAAAACTCTCCACCCGTCAAAAGGGGGTTGCCTTTGCCGTTCAACTCCGCCACAGTAAGTAGGCCCAAGGAGGTTTGGTTGCCGACACATCTATCATCCACGAAACCGGCGACAGCCGATCTGTTCGACAAACGGGATGAACCACGGATGAACACAGATCCACACGGATATCGATCCCGATCCGGGACCGTGATGGTTCCCTATCCGTGTTCATCCGTGGTTCAAATCGATTCCGGATTTTGGTTGTAGCCTCGCCCGCTGGGCGCGGGCCTGAAATGAGTTTCTAAAGGAACGAACAGGGACCCCGCCATGAAAACCACCACCACTCGACCCGTATTCGTTGCCATTGGGTTGATCCTGCTGCTTTCGCTGGCGGTGCAGGCGCAAGTGCCCCACACGATCAGCTACCAGGGGCGCGTGACCTCCGGGGGCATCAACGTCCACGGCCCGGGCTACTTCAAGTTTGCGCTGGTGAACGCCCTCGGCAACATGACCTATTGGAGCAACGACGGCACCAGCGCCAGCGGGAACGAGCCCGCGTCCCCCGTCATGCTGCCGGTGGCGGATGGGCTGTTCACCGTGATGCTGGGCGACACGTCCCTCCCGAACATGCTGGCGTTTATCTCGCCCTTTACCTTTGAGGGGTTCTCGAATGCCCACTTGCGCGTCTGGTTCAGCCTGAATGGCATGGTGTTTGATCGCCTCTCACCGGACCAGCCGTTGGGGTCGACGGCCTATGCGATGATGGCGGCGCGGGTGGCCCCGGGCGCCGTGGGCGCCAGCCAGTTGGCAGTGAATTCCGTCACGGCGGACAAGATCGCCTCCGGCACAATCACCAGCAACAAGATCGACTGGAACACGATGCCCCCCCGGAAAGGGTACACGGAAAACGGCTCATTTTTGACCGGGCCCATTGCCAGCGGCTTCAATTCCATTGCACTGGGCTTTGGCGCCCGGGCCATCGGGAATTACTCCGTGGTGGGCGGCGGCACGAACAATCAGGCCAGCGGACTCGGGGCAACGGTCGGCGGCGGCCAGCGCAATACCGCCGGGGACGACAATGCCACGGTGGGTGGCGGAGTGGGCAATCGGGCCATGGCCTGGGAAGCCACCGTCGGCGGCGGCTGGACCAACACCGCCAGCGGAATCCGTTCCACCGTGGGCGGCGGGTATCGCAACATCGCCGAGGGGCTGTATTCCACGGTCGGCGGAGGATCTCTCAATACGGCAACGGGCAATTATGCCACGGTGGCCGGCGGCGAGAAGAACGTGGCCAACGGCGATGGGGCCTTCGTTGGCGGCGGATTGGGCAATACCGCCCTGGGACGATACGCCACGATTCCCGGCGGTTACACCAACAGCGCCACGACCTATTCTTTTGCGGCCGGATACCGGGCCAAGGCGATCCATACCGGGTGCTTTGTCTGGTCCGATATGAGGTATGCCGATTTTTCGTCCACGCGAAGCAACCAGTTCCGGGTGCGTGCAGGCGGCGGCGCGCAGTTCGTGACCGTGGAAGGCAACTGGGATCTGGGCGCCACCGAGGGGGATTTCCGCATCGGCACCGATACGCATCGGCTCAAGATCGGTGTGGCCCAGGCCGGCGGCGGAGCGGGCGCCGTCTGGATGCGCCCGGCGGGCGGTATCGAACAACTGAACCTCTGGGCCCCGGGTGGCACCAGGGTGTTCAGCAGCGTCGCCCAAACCTCCGGCGTCCAGGTCGCCGCCGGCGGCGGTAGTTGGACCTCCATCAGCGACCGCAACATGAAGGAGGCATTCCAGCCGGTGGATCCGCTGGAAATCCTCGAAAAAGTGGCTTCCTTGCCGATCACGACCTGGAACTACAAGACGCAGGATGCCTCCATCCGCCACATCGGCCCCATGGCCCAGGATTTTTATGCCGCCTTCGGCGTGGGCGAGACGGATACCGGCATCGCCACCATTGATGCCGATGGCGTGGCGCTGGCGGCGATTCAGGGGGTGAACCGCAAGTTGGAAGAGGAAGTGGCCGAGTTGAAGGCCCGGATCGAGCGCCTGGAAGCCCTGATCGCCGGAATGCCGTAAACCAAAACCATGATAAACCACGGATGAACACAGATGAACACGGATATGGATCGAGACCGGATCTTTTCCCATCCGTGTCCATCCGTGTCCATCCGTGGTTCAAATTGATTCCGGATTCTGGGATCCATTGCGGCCGCGACCTCTGGGCGCGGGCTTGAGATGGGATTTTAAAAAGGAACAAACAGGAAGCCCGACATGAAGACCAACCGAACCATCCAGATCGTATTCATGGCCCTCGGCCTGATCCTGCTGTTGGCGCTGGCGGCGCAGGCGCAGGTGCCCCAGATGATGAGCTACCAGGGGCGGGTGACCGCCGGGGGCACCAACCTGAACGGCACTGGCTGGTTCAAGTTCGCGTTGGTGGATTCCAGCGGCTTCGTGCTGTACTGGAGCCATGACGGCACCGCGGTCTTCCCTCCGCCCTTCGAGCCGGACACGTCGGTCCCGCTTGCCGTGGCCGACGGTCTCTTTACCGTCATGCTGGGCGGGGATGCCATGGACCCGATCCATAATTCGGTCTTCTTGAACAACGACGCATGCCTGCGCGTCTGGTTCAGCGTAGACGATGTCACCTTCACCCAACTCACCCCGGACCAGCCGCTCGGATCGGTGGGATATGCCGCGATGGCGGCCCAGGTTTCCAACGGCGCCATTTTCGAAGATCAACTGGCGACCGGCGCGGTGACCGTGTTCAAAATCGCCAATGGCGCGGTGACGGGCACCAAGCTGGCGGCGGCGAGCGTCACGGGCGACAAGGTCGTCAACGGCACCATCACCAGCAACAAAATTGACTGGAGCACGATGCCGGACACGAGCCTGAAGGGCTATGCGGAGAATGGCTCCTTTGCGACAGCGCCGGTGGCGAGCGGCGACAATGCCATTGCCATGGGGCATGGGGCGGTGGCCAGCGAAGACCATGCCGTCGTGGGCGGGGGGTATGCCAACGTCGCAAGCGGCAGAAGCTCCACGATCGCGGGCGGCCGTTATCACGAGAGCAGCGGGATGGATGCAACGGTCGGCGGCGGATATGATAACACCGCCAGCGGCGAGGATTCTACGGTGGGCGGCGGAGCTTACAACACCGCCACCAACAACGGCGCTACGGTGGGCGGTGGCAGAGTCAACACCGCCAGAGGGATCGCCACCACGGTCGGCGGCGGCGCCCAGAACACGGCCAGCACCAACTACGCCACGATCAGCGGGGGCTGGACCAACCGCGCCAGCGGCTTCGCCTCTACAGTGGCGGGCGGTACTCTAAATCTCGCGGAGGGTTCCGCTTCGACCATCGGGGGAGGCACGAACAACACCGCCACCCGAGTGGGAGGCACGGTCGGTGGCGGCGAAACCAACACCGCCAGCGGTGAATTCTCCACGGTTGGCGGAGGCAGGCGCAACACCGCCAGTGGGCACAACTCCACTGCCGCCGGAGGCATAGATAACACGGCCGGCCACAACGCCGCCACGGTGGGCGGAGGCTCCGGAAACGCCGCCGGATACTTCCACGCCACAGTCGGGGGCGGCAACGCCAACACCGCCAGTGGCGACAGCGCCACAGTTGGCGGCGGTTTCACTAACACGGCCAGCGGGTTGTACGCCACGATCCCCGGAGGGCGCAACAACCTCGCCGCCAATTACGCCTTTGCCGCCGGGCGGCGTGCCAAGGCCAACCACCAGGGCGCGTTCGTTTGGGGGGATTCCACGGATGCAGACATTGCTTCCACCAACAACAACTCCGTCACGTTCCGCTGCAACGGGGGCGTTCGCTTCCAGAACACCTCGGGCGCGCAATATGCCCGCTGGTCTCCGGGCGAGGCGTCGTGGACCATTGTCAGCGACCGGAACCTCAAGGAAGGCTTCGTGCCCGTCGATCCGCAGGACGTGCTGGACAAGGTGGCGGCCCTGCCGATCAGCGAGTGGAACTACAAGGGCTACGAGCAACGCCATATCGGCCCCATGGCCCAGGACTTCCACGCGGCGTTTCCCCTGACGGGTTCCTCCGACGTCGTCCTCAACAGCCTGCATCTCGACGGCGTCGCGCTGGCGGCGATCCAGGGGTTGGTGGCGGAGGTCAGAGAACAGAGTGCAGAGGTCAGCGAGCAAAAGGCGGAGATTGGCCGGTTGACGGATGAAAACGCTGAACTGAAGGCGCGAATCGAGCGGCTGGAAGCCTTGATCGAGGGGGTGCAGTAGCCGGAACCGAAAGACGGGAGCAACCACGGATGAACACGGATGAACACGGATACAAATCCAAGGAGAAGCACGCGGATTATCTGGATCCCATCCGTGTCTATTTGTGACCATCCGTGGTTGAAACGATTGCAGATTCATGGATTCATTATAGCTGCGCCCGGCGGGCGCGGCTGTTCACGCAGGATGTAGAAAACGCACAATGAAGACTGGCATGAAAACAAACCGGACGATGAGAGCGGCTGCCGTTGCCGTGGGAGCGATGCTGCTGCTGGCGCTGGCGGCATCGGCGCAGGTGCCGACGATCATGAGCTATCAGGGGCGCGTAACCGTGGGCGGCATCAACTATACCGGCCCCGGCGAATTCAAATTCGCGCTGGTGAATGCCGCGGGCAACGCCACCTACTGGAGCAACGACGGCACGAGCGCCGCCGGAAGCGAACCGACGGCGGCGGTGGAGGTCGACGCGGAAGACGGGTTGTTCACCGTGTTCCTCGGCGACACCGCGTTGCCGAACATGACCGCCGTGGATGTCGCGGCGTTCCAGAACAACAACGTCCACCTGCGCATCTGGTTCCGCGAGGGTGCAACACCCTTCGAACAGCTTGCGCCCGATCAGCCGGTCGGATCGGTGGGCTACGCCATGATGTCGGCGCAGGTGGCCAACAACGCGATCGGCGCGAATCAACTGGCCGCCGGCGCCGTGACCGTGGACAAGCTCTCCATCAACAGCGTCAGCGCGGACAAGATCGTCAACAGCACCATCACCAGCAATAAAATCGACTGGAGCACGATGCCGGACACGCGTCTCAAGAGCTATGCGGAGAACGGTGCTTATGAGATTGCACCGGTCGCAACGGGTGACAATGCCACAGCCATAGGTTACGGGGCTCATGCCGATGGTGCTGGCAGCATGGTCGCCGGCGGTTCCCAGAATATATCGATGGGGGACTATTCTACGGCCGTGGGCGGTGCGGAGAACACCGCCGCAGCCAATTACTCCTTTGTGGCCGGTTATCGCGCCGCCGCCACAAATATCGGTGCTTTTGTCTGGGCGGATTCAACTGGAGAAGGGGCCATCAGCACGGCTGACAATCAAGTGACATTTAGCGCGGAGGGGGGCTTTCGGCATGTAGAGGGCACGAATGAATTTCTTATCAGGGGTGGTGTCGTAACGATCAACGATGAGCCGCTCGGCGGCACAAACGTGGCGGACATGGTTGCCCGAACCGGCGTCAACTCCAATGCAGCGGAAATCGCTATGTTGTATGACGAAAAGCTGACTTGGTCTGATGTGCCCGTCATGGCGAGCGTCCATGTTTGGGTTGATGAAAACACGAACTACCATGCACGTTCTGCGGATGGGGAACTGAACGTTCAGAGCGAAAGCTTTTCGGCCATCATGAACCGGCTCCTTATCGCGGATTACAAAGGCGCCATCATTGAAATCGGTCCGTCGAAAATATCGACCCGCCACTATCCGATCTTTGGCATTGACGCCCCGATCATCACTTCCGGTGAACCGTTCAGTGGATTTACGATTCGGGGCCGAGGAAACTACGGGACCACCATTGGTCCCGTCGATGGCTACGCGGGTCCGATGTTTGTGCTTACCAATCTGACGGGCATATTGCGCATCGAAAACATCCGGTTTCAGGCTGGTGTAGCAGGCAATAGCGAGAATACGAATATCGTTCTGGATGTGAGAAATGTATGCGAAATTCAAATTGCAGGTTGCGAGTTCGATCGATTCCGGGGAACGGCCATTCGCTATGAACCGTCTGTTACGCCGGCGCTTGGCGCATGGAATGCTATTCATCGGACATGGTTTGTTGCTCAGCGGGGAAGCGAGGCTCACCCTACGGTTCACCTTGTGGGGTCAAGAGAAACCATCGCGTCGCTGGATTTTCTGATCTCCGAATGCTACTTTTATACGGGAGCATCGGCCACTGGGTCCAAGTGTGTCTTGGTGGACGGGGGGTTTGATAATGTCCGTATCGTTGACAACCTCTTTTACATCGCTAACACCGCAAATGGTGCCGCGATCGAATTGACATGGGGGCGCGGAGCGACGATCGTGGGAAATAACTTTGACGTATTTTGGGGGCCGAGCCGCGGAGTTATCTTCAATCCGGGGGATCCCCATACCTTCCATTCAGTTGTTGTCGGCAATTCGTTTGGCAGATCATATTCAACCAATCTGGTTGTCGCCACCCCCTCCGTCCGGGGAGTTACCATAATGGCGAACAGTCTTGGCAACGGTTCGATGAACATTGCCCCTGATGCGGGCGTGAAGTTGGATTTTACGAAAACGGATGCCGATCTGTTGTATCAGCCGATTGGCGACTATGTGACAACGTCAGCGCTGTCCGCCTATGTGCCCGCCTCACGAACTGTGACGATCAATGGAATCACACAGTCGCTTAACGACGATTTGAATTTTACCATATTGGCTGAAGATGGCAGCCAAAGTGAAATGTCCATCCCCCCCAAAACACGGACGTTGGATTTCCAACCACTGGATCCGGGTAGTATGCTGAATAATATCGGACCCTTGCCATGCATCTCCTTGACTTGTATGGCTCAGGGCACCTTATTCTCGCATTTCGACCACATGATTCAAGAATGTGATACGCGGGTCGGCGTGGGCGAGACGGACACCTCCAACTCTGACATCGACACCGACGGCGTGGCGCTGGCGGCGATCCAGGGGGGCAACCGCAAGCTGGAAGCGGAGGTGGCCGGGCTGAAGGCCCGGATCGACCGGCTGGAAGCGCTGATCGCGGGGGTGGAGTAAACGGAACCGAAAGACGGGAGCAACCACGGATGAACACGGATGAACACGAATTGGGAAAAGCTTCATTCCCGATCCCCATCCGTGTCCATCTGTGTCCATCCGTGGTTAAATGAGCAAGGAGAAATGAGATGAATATCTGCCGGACGAAGAAGTCGATGATGGTTGGGTTGGGGACAGCGTTGCTGCTGGTTTTGACAGCGCAGGCGCAATACGCCATCGATTGGCACACGATGGATGGCGGGGGTGGGACGAGCACGGGCGGGATCTATGAGATTACCGGCACGATCGGCCAGCCGGACGCGGGCGCAACCATCCAGGGCGGCGACATCGCGCTGCAGGGCGGGTTCTGGGCGCTGATCGGCGTGATGCAGACCGACGGCGCGCCGGAGCTGCGCATCGCGAACAACCTGGACGGCACGGCAACGCTGTCGTGGGCGATGGCCGGGTCCGACGGGTTCCAGTTGCGGGTCGCCACCGATCTGGAATTGGAGGATTGGGCCGACGTGCCGGATGTGCCGGCCGTGGTGGGCGATCAGTATCAGGTGACCGTGTCCCTGACCGCCACCAAGCGCTATTACCAGTTGCGGAAACCTTGAAAGAAAATGCTGAAACGCTGAAAGGCTGAAATGAGGAGATGGAACAGCCTGTGAGACGGGTAACCACAGAATGCCGTGGGTTTCAAGACCCCCACGCCCTTGCGGTGTGGGTGAATGAGGTCTGTTCAGAGGCGGATATCCATTGCCATTCCGACCTTCTTCACCCACGGCGCAAGGCCGCGGGGGTCGGAAAAAACACTGAAACGCTGAACGACTCCTCCACCCAGTTTCAAGTTGCCAGTTTCAAACCACCGCCATTCCAATCCCCCCCATTTCAATTCAACACAGGAGAACAAGATGAAAACGACCATTACCTTGATCATGACGCTGCTGCTTGCGGGGCTGGGTTCCGCTCTGGCTGCCGAGCACGTTTGGGAGAACTTTGATCAGATGCCGCTGGGATCGGTGGCCAGTCAGACCAACTGGACGGGATTTTTCGCGGCGCGGACGGCGCAGGTGTCCAATGCGCAGGCCCACAGTCCCTCCAACAGCCTGCGGTTCCCCTGGAACACCAACTCGCCGAACGCGACGGCGGCCACCCATACCAACCTGAAGGTGCGGCTGGGCGGCCTGACGGGGAACGTGATGCGGGTGGACTTTCGGCTCTTTATCCCGAGCACCAATACGCCGTTCGCGGTGGCGCTGATCCCCTCGAGCGGCAATTCGCTGAATTTCATCCATCAGGGCGGGGTGGGGCGGATCGGGTTTGATCCGTACCACGCCACGCCGGTCCCGCTGGTTCCCAATGGCTTCGTGGAGGTCACGATGCTCTACCATGCCGGGCGCAATCAATACGCGCTGGAATATTTTGGCGAGCGGGTGGTGGACTGGGCCGCGGCGGAACGGGCCACGGCGGCAACGCAGTTCATCTCGGCCGTCTTCCTGCGGGCGGATGACACGCTGGCATCCCAGGGCAACATGTACGTGGACAACCTCCGCGTGGAGACCTATCCCTACGACGTCTGGGCCTGGTGGCGGTTCAACGGAGAAAATCCGATGCCCGAACAGCTTGGCCAGTTTGCGCCGGTCTGGAATACCGTGCTCTCCAGCCCGGCCGAAGCGGCTTCCGATCCGATTTGGGACGGATGGAACGAGTTCCACAACGAGGGCGCCGTCCAGTACGTGCTCACGGGTTCTGCCAGCAATACCGTGGCCACACCGACCACCGCCACCTGGACGCTGGAGACGGTGGTCCGCATCGCCGAAGACCATACCCAGACCCTGTTCCATTGGGGACGGGACCTGGGGTACACCTCGACGCAGGCCATGATCGAGTTGCGCTACGAGGCAACCAGCGGCCTTCGGGTCCTGCTCCGGGATGGCCAGCAAACCACGAGCGAGCACTTTTCCCAGGTGACAACTCCGTATGCCGCAGACGGACGCTGGCATCACGTTGCGTTGGTCAAGAGCGGCACCGATCTGCTGACGTATGTGGATTACCAGATGGTGGCCGCCACGCCGCTGAACGCCTTTGCCCGCGGAAACTATATGTTCGGCGCCGGAACCCATGCCGCCATCGGCCGAACCTTGAACAACGCCAATCAAGCGCGCGCCACGACGGCCATGGACGAAATCCGCTTTTCCAGCCGGTCCCTGGAGCCCTATGACCACCTCCAGCCGGCGCGGCCCGTGGTCGTCCGGATGGATCACGATCCCGGCGACAACACGTGGAACATGTACTTCAAAGGAATCCATGGCCGCCGCTACCGCATTGAAACCAGTCCCGTTCTCGGGCCCGGAGAAAACTGGACGGTTGAGGAAGACGACTACTTGGTGAACACGACGTTCAGCTATTTCTGGGCACCGGCCTCGGCGTCCAAGCGCTTCGTGCAGATCATCCGGAAATAGGCGGGGACGGTTGGAGGAACAACTGAAGCGCTGAAACGCTGGAAAGATCAGCCGGATGTGGCCACAAAGCGCACAGCGCGGCGGAGCCCCAACCAAAAGAATCGGAACTCAAGGAAACCGCCAAGCAGGAGAGCAGGAAACACAGGAAAACAGGACAAAACGGCACCAAACAACGTGCACAAATAGAACGAAGTGGGCGGATAGTCGTACAGAGATCACAAAGAAAGGCGACCCTCTTCACCCACGTCGCGGAATCGCGGGGTCGGGTTCTTCACTCAGTTACCAGTTTCACACCCCCACTATTCCATCATTCCATCATTTCATTATTCCAATATTCCATCATTCCAGTTCGCCCCCTTCAGTCTCCAATCCTATAGTGCACCCCGTTTTTTAGACAGTCCGATAAGTTAGAATTCAGGGGGTGGAAACCGACCCTGAAAGGACGATGGACGATGAAGACGACGCGGCGGCGGTATGATGCGCATTTCAAGGCTCACG
>Ga0334882_1000736_pt1 | contig 46804 bp, 35 predicted proteins | sample GraSluR1_MG_5_FD_207226 | JGI IMG/M metagenome (GOLD analysis project Ga0334882, IMG submission 207226) | Sludge microbial communities from methane-producing bioreactor in Wageningen University, Netherlands - Granular Sludge_15_04-R1 | ecosystem: Engineered > Bioreactor > Anaerobic >... | reverse complement strand
CAGGGGAGGTTTTACCTCGGTAGCTCCCCAGGAGAAAGATACTGATGCACTGATTCCTTTTTCTTTGAAATATCTTTTTGTCGTTTCCACCAGCTCAGTAGCAATCCTTTTTCCCTGAAGATCTTCGACTTTTTCAAAGGGAGAGTTATCAGGTACTGCAAGAACAAGGCGAACAGGCCTGAGACCACGCTTGGAATAATTTAAATCGGCCATTTCAACTATATCGACATTTGTTTCCGTGATCCAATCTTTACCTGTAAGACCTGCATCCAAAACCTTATCTTCTACATACCTGGGGATTTCCTGGGCTCTCATCAAAACACATTCTATTTCTTCATCGTCAATATAAGGGTAGTAAGACCTTTCACCAATATGAATATTGTAACCGGCTTTTTTAAACATATCTAGTGTGGTATTCTGTAAACTGCCGGCAGGCAGGCCTAGTTTTAGTTTGTTCAAATCTATCTCTCCTTTGATTTTTTGTTTATGTTCTCTTAAAAAAGACGACCCTTGAGGTTCGGATTATAAAACTGAACCTGGGCCTGGTTAAGATCCGGAAATTGACCGGACCCTGATAAATAACCGCGTAGTATTAAATTAGCATGTTCAATCAATACTGTCAACGCGGGGCGGTTAATTTACAGCAACCATTTATTCTTTTGTATCATTATTCTATAAGAGAAGGATCTGCCATGTAGACGAAGAAATATTCAGAGCATTAACCTTTTCCGGGGAGGCCGGATGATGTCTGAAAGTGAAATGAGCAGGGCTAAAAGACACCTGGAAACTACCCGTAAAATGAAAGATATGCTGCCCCGATTTTTCATGCGCATGCTGGAAAGACGTTTTAACAACGAACCCCTGGCCTGGTGTATGGTAGGAGTTCCTCCGGAACTGCTGAAAGCTTTTGACCTGCTTTTTGAATGGCCGGAAAATTTCGGTACTATGTGCGCAAGCAGACTGGTAGCGCCCAGGTTTATTGAAGTGGCGAATAATGATGGCTACTCATCCGAGTTGTGCTCATATGTTACCAATACCATGGGTTACTGTAAACTTTTTAGAGAAACTGGCGAAGCGCCTCCTGAATCTCCTCTGCCGGGAGGAATGGGAACACCATCTTTCCTCCTGGGATCCGGCTTTATCTGTGAGCCGCGCTGGAAGTGGTTTCAATCGGTGGCAACGAGATTTTTTGATGTTCCTGTTTACAGCAGCGACCCACTGGCACCACCCTGGGACGTTAATCCTCATGACCCCCGCATAGAAGATCATTACCTTACCTTGCTCAGAGAGGACCTTGCCGGTCAGATTGAATTCCTAGAAAAACAGACAGGCCGCAAGCTGGATCTCGATTTACTGAGAGACATATTGACCCTTTCACACCGTGCCCTGACCTACTGGCGGGATACCCTGGCCTTGCGCAAGGCTGTGCCGGCGCCAATGGGATCAACTGATTATTTTCATGCCATTATCCCCCAGATGTACCTGGTGGGTGACCAGGAAGCTGTTGATTTTTACCGTGAAATGTATGAAGAGGTTCGGGACAGGGTTGACCGGGGAATAGGTATAGTTGATGAAGAAAAATACCGGCTGATCTGGTTCGGACTCCCCCCGTGGTTTAACATGGGTATCTTCAATTATCTTGAATCGTCTGGCGCAGTGTTCGCCTATGAATCAACTTATAATGTAGGTGATTATTTTGAAGTAGATCTCTCAGATCCCCTTGAAGCCCTGGCAAGGAGAACCTGGCAGAGAGCGGTAAAAATGCATGATTACGGCGCAGAAGCAATGCCCGAACTATGCAACCCGGCTGTTTTCGGCGGTTTTGCAGGAAGCAGCCTGCTTGATGAACTGGTTGATGATTATAGCCTGAACGGGGCCATAATGCATTTGACCAGATCTTGCCGGGCAGTTTCATTCGGTGAAGTTCACACAAAAAACCGCCTGGCAAAACTGGGGATCCCTTCACTGATCTTTGAAAGTGATATGACAGATCCCCGTTTGTGGTCTGACGCCCAGATCAAGAACAGACTACAGGCTTTTCTGGAAACACTGGACCGGATTAAGGAGGAGACCGATTGAATGAAAGATTCAGCTTGTCCCAACTGTGATAGTCAGAAAAGTAAAATTGATGATCTGGATTTCATTTCCGCCCTTAAAGAGAAAACCGGAAAACCTGTTATCGGTTTTTTATGCTGCTTCGCTCCTCCCGAACTAATCAGTGCTGCAGGAGCAATTCCCTACCGGATTACCGGTAAACCGGGAAGCGACAATACTGCTGCCGATGCATACCTGGAACCTTACGGATGTTCCTATGTGCGAAACATTATGGCCCGGGCTGCTAAAAAAGATTTTAATGCACTGGATGGCCTGGTTATATCACACAGCTGTGATATGGTTCAAAGACTTTACGGAATCTGGACATATTATCATCCTTTTCCCTACTCCTATCTTTTTAATGTGCCGCATCAGATTACACCCTGGAGCCGTCGTTTTTTTAAAAGAGAGCTGCACTTTTTCAGGGAGAGCCTGGAAAAGTTTACTGGCAGACAGGTATCGAATAAAAATTTAGTAAAAGAAATTAATCTCTTTAATCAAAACAGGCAGCTGGTAAGGGATATTTATAAAATGCGCTCAGTTGATAATCCCCGTGCTGGGGGCAGCGAAATACTTGAAATCCTTTTAGCCGGAGGCAGATTGCCGGCACCTGAATTTGAAATACTTCTTCGTGAAAAAATAAGGTTATTTGCCGGCAGGAAACCTGCTAAAAAAATAAAAAAACGAATCCTGATCTGGGGTAGCTTAATCGATCATCCCGCTTTGTTAAAGATGATCGAAAAGAGCGGAGGTTCTGTTGTTGCAGATGATACCTGCATAGGGTTCAGAACCTGGGAAAACGATCTTCCATTAACAACAGATCCGTATGAAGGCCTGACTGATCATTATTTTAACAACTTCCTCTGTCCCCGCACTGATCGAGGACCAGGCTTGCAGAAATATAATTACCTGCTGGACAGAATCAGGGAATATCGGGTTGATGGAGTTGTCGGTTACTGTATTTCATTCTGTGATCCCCATAAATTTGATTATCCCGATCTGCGTGATCTCCTAAAGGCTCAAGGTATTCCCATTCTGCTCATCGATGATAATTACAGTTTTGAACCGGCTGAAGCAATACAGACCCGTCTTCAGGCTTTTTTGGAAATGATCTGATTATAAATATCTTTCGGCGCATTACCATAACTGACTTCATATGATATGCTAATTAAACAACTCTTCCGAAACAACGGATGAAGCATTTTTCTCTTGCCCCGCAGTCCTTAATATGAGAGAATTATAATATTAATTTTCTATCAGCAGCAGTGCTTCCAAGCAAAGGTGAGTGAATTTAAATGGCAACGATAGTACAGAAATATGGCGGAACATCAGTCGCCACCCTGGATCATATCAGGAAAGTAGCAAAAGGTATTCTCAGAACCAAGAGAAAGGGCAACAGAGTTGCTGTAATTGTTTCGGCTATGGGAGGTGAAACAGACCGTCTGCTTGATCTCTCCTCGAAAGTAATGACCGGTCCTCCCGGGCGCGAACAGGATGCTCTTGTTGCCACCGGGGAGCAGGTTTGTGCAGCACTGATGGCTATAACCCTGGAAAGTCTCGGTCACAGGGCAAAGTCTTACATGGGGCTGCAACTCCCCCTTCTAACCGATAGTAACCATACTAAAGCGCACATCCTGGAACTTAAAACAGATGTGCTGCAAAAGGATATGGATGAAGGAATAGTCCCGGTAATTGCCGGTTTTCAGGGTATAAACAAAAGCGGCAGCATTACCACCCTGGGCAGGGGCGGTTCCGATACAACAGCAGTTGCCGTTGCTGCATCTTTAAATGCCGACTGCTGTGAAATATACACCGATGTTGACGGGGTTTATACTGCGGATCCCGCCATATGCCCCAAGGCCAGGCACCTGGAAAGAATATCCTACCAGGAAATGCTTGAACTGGCTGGCCTGGGAGCCAAGGTTCTTCATGCCCGTTCCGTGGAACTGGCCCAGAAATACCAGGTTTCCCTGGTAGTTAAATCTTCTTTCGGTGGAGAAAAAGAAACCTGGATTGTTAATGAGGAGGAAGTCATGGAAAACTCTATTATCAAAGGAGTTACCCTGGAAAGAAACGTGTCTAAAATTTCGCTGATTCGAGTGCCTGACAGACCCGGCATAGCATATAATATATTATCGCCGCTGGCTGATTCTGCTATCAATGTCGATATGATTATTCAAAACGCAAGTATCGATGGTTTTGCCGATTTTACTTTTACAATTCCAACAACCGACTTGGAGAAAGCGCGCAGTTTGGTAGAAAAAGTCGCCGCAGATATTGGCGCCCTAGAGATGCTGGCAGACAACAATATCGTCAAGGTATCCGCTGTCGGTATCGGTATTAAGACCAACCCGGGAGTTGCAGCTAAGATGTTCAAATCTCTCTCGGAAGAAAATATAAATATTGAGATGATCAGTACATCTGAATACAGGATTTCCTGTGTAATTGAAGAGAAGTACGGTGAGCTTGCAGTAAGAGCAGTTCATAAAACATTTGATCTTGATAATAAAGAAAAAGGATCGGAGGATAAACCTGTTCATGGCTAATAGCAAGATAAAGCGGCTCTGGTTGGGATTCTGGCAAATAGCAGACCCGAAGATATGGATCGCTTCCACAGTTCCCATGGCAGTTGGCGGGTCACTTGCTTATGCACAAAGCGGGACTTTCAGTTGGTTCTGGTTTATTGTCGGTGCAGTAGCTGTCTACTTTCTGGAAATAGGGAAAAACGCCATCAATGAATATATTGACTACCTGAGTGGTGTAGATCGTTTTGTTACGCCAGACAAGAGAACACCTTTTAGCGGGGGTAAAAAAACAATTGTTGACGGCAAACTGACTCTTAAAGAAAACCTGTATATTGGCGCTGTAACTGTTTTAATCGGTTGTCTCCTGGGTCTGTATATTGTCAGTTTTAGAGAGTTCAGTGTGCTCTGGTTCGGTTTGGCAGGAGTTTTTTTCGCCCTTTTTTACAGCCTCCCTCCTTTTCAATTTGCCTATCGCGGTTTCGGTGAAATGACAGTCGGCTTTACATTTGGCCCCTTGATTACAACCGGTACTTACCTCGTTCAGACAGGTTCAATCAGTGTTTTGGTTCTGTTAGCATCTCTTCCGCTTGGTTTTATTATTGCCAATGTCCTGTGGATTAACCAGTATCCTGATTATGAGGCTGACTTACAGGGTGGAAAAATGAACGGAGTAGTCAGGATGGGCAAAAAAAGAGCGGTTAGTGTATACGCAATCCTCTTTGGCTTTGCCTACCTTTTCCTGCTGGTAATGGCCATCTTTAGCAAAAACATTTTGTGGCTGCTGCCTTTTATCAGCATGCCTCCCGCTATCAGGGCTGTGCAGGTTGCCAGGAAACATTACGACAACATACCTCTTCTGATGGAAGCTAATGCAAAAACAATCCAGGTTTACCAGTTAACTGGATTATTTATGATTGCTGCTGCCCTGTTGACCACGTTACGTTAACCTTCTTGTTTAATAATGTCTGAAAAAAATAACTAAGAAGCCCGCTTTTGATTTTGACGGGCTTCTATATACAAAACCTTATAGTTATAAGCTTCAATCTTTTTGCTTGGACCAGAAGAAGTAAGGTTTGTTTTCCATATTTTCTCCAGCTGCAGTAACCATTGGTTTAGGTGGATCCGATTGCTGTGTTTTCAGTGATACCACTATTAGCGTTATTACACATACAACAGCAGCCGGAATGGTTGCAAAAAACAGGGCATCCCATATCCCTTCATCAATCCAGTACCACGGTTCATAATTAACCATGAATACATTGGCTTCTCTTGTAAAAGGGTAAGCAAGAATAAAACCGATAGCCCATGTAATAACACCGGCAAACCAGGAAGCAACAGCACCCTTAAGGTTAGCCTTCTTCCAGAAGAGTCCGGCAATAAAGGCCGGAACCACTGTTGGCAGGCCGATGCAGCCGGCAAAAACTATTAACTTATAGAGCGAGGGGAAAGCTATGGCGATGATCATGCAAATAATCGCCGTAACGGGAATAGCAATTCTAACTGCTTTTAATGTTTCAACGCCGGTAGCCTTTGGTTTGAAATAACGGTAAAGGTTGTGACCGACCAGGGTGGAATTTATAAGAACACTATCTCCTGCAGTAGATAAAATAGCCCCGGCCAGCATAACCACGAAGAGCACTCCGAACCAATCAGGCATAAAATTCTGGGCAGCCCAGATTAAAACATGTTCATTATCAACCGGGCTGGCAATTCTGAAACCGTAAGTAAACGCGGCAATACCGATTAAAACCGGTATCATGGCAATACCAAGATAAAGAACGCCTGCACATATAAACCCTCCGGAAGCCGTTTTAGCCGTCCGGGCTGCAAGCGCACGCTGCATTAGAATAGCACAGCTTAAATCGCCCAGGCCGACGCCAAGCCAGGCGGCAATATAAGAAATAAAACCAAACAAACCAACATAGTAAAGAAAACCACGTGGTCCGGAAACCGGCCACAGGGCAAAAGGTGGATTCAAATCCCAGACCCGGGCATTATTTACAAAATATTCCCAACCTCCCACCCCTTTAATTACTGCCGGGAGCATTAAGACCAGTGCAACAATAATCAGCACGGTATTCATCGTATCTAAACGGGATAGCGCTTTCAGACCTCCACTGTAAGTAAGTATCACAATCGCCGCGGTACCTATGTAAATGGAAGTGGTAAAACTGAAGCCGGTTGTTATCTGGACTATTACCCCGGCGGCAACCATTTGGCCGGCCAGCCAGGACATAGTACCGATGATCTGGATAATCATAAAAAGAATACTCATTTTCTGGCCATAGCGACTGTCATAAAAATCAACTATCGAAGTATAACCGGCCTGTCGCATCCGGTAAACAAAGAAAAAACCACTTAACACCAGGGTCAGGGTAGGCGCCCAGGGATCATATATGGTACCCTGGAAGCCATACATGTAAGCATAGCCGGCGGCACCGAGAATTGCCCCGGCACACAACCAGGTTGCCGCAGTGGATCCAACCAGGTATACTAATGAAATATCGCGCCCACCGACAACATGATCATCGCATTCCTTTATTCCACGAGAAAAATATAAACCAATCGCAACAACAATTACCAGGTATACTGCCAGGCCAACATAAATCCAGTGTGCGATATCACCAAAAATAGCAACATCTTCCAAACTGCCTCTCCTCCTTCACTTTTTTGAATATATACCCGCACTGTTATTTTTAATATACTCCTCCTGAGAAGTCTTGACAATAAAAAAACCCGGCCGCAGCCGGGTTTTGCCGGTAATCTATTACTTATCTGCTAATTTAAGCTTCTTTATCTTTGGACCAGAAGAAAAGAGGCTTTCCTTCCATGCTTTCCCCTGAGGCTGTTTTCATTTGTTTGGGAGGATCACTTTGTTGAGTCTTGAGGGAAACCACAACCAGGGTTATAACGCAAACCACAGCAGCCGGGATGGTAGCAAAAAACAGGGCATCCCAGATACCTTCATCAACCCAGTACCATTTTTCAAAATCAACCATGTACCAGTTTGCTTCAATGGTGTGGGGCAGCGCAGCTGCAAAACCGATTGCCCAGGCAATAACACCGGCAAACCAGGAAGCAACGGCACCCTTAAGGTTAGCCTTCTTCCAGAAAAGACCGGCAATAAAAGCAGGAACTACCGTGGGCAAGCCAATACAACCGGCAAAAACAATCAGTTTATATAATGAGGGAAAAGCAATTGCAATAATCATGCAGATAACAGCAGTTACAGGTATGGCTATACGAACCGCTTTAAGGGTATCAACAGTTGTTGCCTTTGGTTTGAAATAGCGATATAAGTTATGACCTAGCAGGGTGGAATTAATCAATACACTATCGCCGGCGGTAGATATAATCGCCCCGGCCAGCATAACAATGAAGAATACAGCAAACCAATCGGGCATGAAGTTCTGGGCAGCCCAGATTAAAACATGTTCATTATCAACCGGGCTGGCAATTCTGAATCCGTGGGTAAAAATAGCAATACCGATTAAAACAGGTATCATGGCAATACCGAGATAAAGAACACCTGCACATATAAACCCTCCGGAAGCCGTTTTAGCCGTCCGGGCTGCCAGCGCACGCTGCATCAAAATGGCACAGCTTAAATCGCCCAGGCCGACCCCGAGCCAGGCGGCAAGATATGAAATAAAACCGAACAGACCGACATAATAAAGGAATCCCCGCGAGCCTGAAACCGGCCACAGGGCAAAGGGGGGCAAACCGTCCCAAACCCGGGCATTACTGACAAAATAGTCCCATCCGCCAATACCCTTAATCACAGCCGGCAACAGCAACACAAGAGCGGCGATAATTAATACGGTGTTCATTGTATCGAGGCGGGACAGGGCTTTTAAACCTCCGCTGTAAGTAATAACAATAATGGCAATAGTTCCTATAATAACCGAAACAGTAAAACTGAATCCGGTGGTGACCTGCACCAGGACACCGGCAGCGACCATTTGTCCGGCCAGCCAGGACATGGTTCCAATAATTTGGATGATCATATATAAGATACTCATTTTCTTTCCGTAACGGCTATCATAGAAATCAACAATCGAGGTGTACCCGGCCTGACGCATCCGGTATACAAAAAACAAACCGCTGAGAACCAGGGTCAGTGCCGGAGCCCATGGATCATAAATAGTCCCCTGGAACCCAAACATGTAAGCATAACCAGCGGCACCAAGAATTGCTCCGGCGCACAACCAGGTTGCCGCAGTAGAGCCAACCAGGTAAACAAAAGAAATATCGCGACCGCCAACAACGTGATCATCACATTCCTTTATTCCACGGGAAAAATAGAGACCAATCACAATAACTACAACTATATAAACCGCCAGGCCGATATAGATCCAGTTAGCAATATGGCCAAACATTGCTCCGTCTTCCATCAGTAGTTTAACCTCCCCTTTAAATAATATAATATTACTATCATTAATAAAACAAGCAACTATTATGCCAACAACACTATGACCGTTTGATTAGTTTAGCTAAATCGGTTTTCTGGCACATTTATTGCGAGTATATAATTATCGGCAAATATAAGGAAAGGGCGTTTTCCAGGATGCCATTTATCGAAAAGACATCTTTTACATAAACCACTGCTTTTTCTTTCTTTAATATCTAACTAATAAGAATCCAGCGATCATAATTCTCAAAAATAATAACTTAATGGCTTAAGTCTTAAAAAGATAACCTTACTTGAAAAGGGAGGGCAATAATGAAACTGGCTGTATTAGGATCAGGCGGAGTTGGCAGGGTAATAGCAAAAACTGTAGCTAAAACGGGCAGGTTCAAAGAAATAATTTGTGCCGATATTAGTGAAGAAACAGTTAATAACCTGCTTCTCACTATAAATAAAGAGAATTTCCATGGTACAGTTGTTGATGCTTCTGACTATGAACAGGTGAAAAAACTGGCCCTGAAGGTAGATGTTTTAGTGAATGCTGTAATACCACGGTTTAACCTGATTGTTATGAAAGCCTGCCTTGCCGGCCAATGCCATTACCTTGACCTGGCCTGCGATACAATCCTTGAGCTGCCCGGCAAAATTGATCTTTCTGAACAACTTGATCTTGATCAGCATTTTTCCGACGCAGGGCTGCTTGCCCTTTGCGGGATTGGTATTGACCCGGGCTGTACAAATATTTTTGCCCGTTATTTAGCTAATCAGATGGATGAGATTGAAGATATTCTGATTAGAGATGCCGATGTTTCCAGTGTGCAGGGGCACGATATAGCCTTATATTTCTCTCCGGACACATTCATTGATGAATGTATAACTGAAGCGCCACTTTTTTATGAAAATGGAATGTTCGTAATCAAGGAACCACTGGAAAAAATAGAGGATTTTACCTTTCCCGACCCAATTGGCAAGGTGCCGGTTTATGCCATTTCACATGAAGAAGCCTGGACAATACCACGCTTTATAAAGAAAAACCGGTTGAAGAAATGCAATTTTGGTTACGCTCTTCCGGGTGAAATGGTAAATATACTTAAAGTGCTTAAAACTCTCGGGCTGGACAGTGAAAAACCCCTTAATATTAAAGGGAATAAGGTTGCTCCCCGCGATGTGGTTATCGAGCTGCTGCCAAAACCGGCAGAACTGGCCGGCAAAATAAAAGGGAATATATGCGTGGGCACCCTCGTTCGGGGCTTTAAAAATGGCCGGAAAAAAGAACTATTCATGTATAACCGGATCAGTCATGAAACGGCCTATCATTCAATGCAGGAACAGGGAACATCTTACCAGACAGGAATTCCTGCCGCCCTGGCTGCCGACCTCCTTGCTGAAGGAGTAATTAAAACAAGAGGTGCTGTTACACCCGAAGCCTTAGATCCAGAGCCTTTTATTAAAAACCTGCCACGATACGGACTTGAAATAGAAATTGAAGAACGTCTTTAATATTTGAGCTGATGCTGAGCCATTGCTCCAAACATGGAACGATCAAAAAAGCCGGAGAACAAATTTGCTCTCCGGCTTTCTGTAAATTATTCTAACTTATTATTACTCCATTATTTCCTCAAATTCTTCAAGCTCGGGAACTGGGTAGTCAATACCGAGAAGGAATGAAATTTCCCCGTCAGAATTGTAGACCGGGGCAAATGCGGACTTCTGCAGACCATAACCGTAATCATCCATCCAGGTGGTTTTAGCAACCTGAGGTTCACCGGTGGCATAGGCATCAACCGTCCAGGGTTCCTTTTCATATTCGGTACCATAAGGATCCATATCTTGTGGTTCCGCACCGTCAACAATAATCAGGTTATAGTCTCCTCCACCATCAACAAAGCTGTATAAGTAAGTTGCGCCAACTTCGTTCATCCACTGGTGGAAAAGATCATAAAGCTCATCATGTTCAGGGCCCTGCCTATTTCCATTGGCTACAACAACATCATGTAAATCACCATAATAACCGTCACCCTCATTAAGCCTGTCACCCAGCTCGGTTACAATAGCCAGGATATTATCCATTGCTTCCCTGTTTTCTGGAAAATCAAAATCTACTGAAGCATCTACATCACCGGAAGGTTGATCCTGCCCGCATCCAGCAACTAGGCCAACCAGGAGAAGGACAACAAGGAATAATATAGTTTTTTTCATTTTAGCATCCCCCTTTTATAAAACACTTTAAACTGTACTTTATTAAAAATCGTTCTTCGAACTTCAGTACCCTTTTGCACCAACCTCCTTTCAACCTGTTACCTGTTATTTATTAACCAAGCAACTATTATGCCAACATCTTCAATTTAGACAGCGACTTTAAGGAAGATTGGAGTGAGGCGATTGATAACCTGAAGCAGGCTATATTTTCACCGCCTGTAAAAAAGTTGATTCGGAATATGTAAGAAACAGTAGTTAATAACTAAACAGTAATATACTATCCAATAAATAAGAAAGGAAGGGAAGTAATTCTTAATAGTAAGAAAGAATATATTACTCTTCCCTCGTTTTATCCGAAAGGCCAAGTTCAGACAGCTTACGGTAAAGGGTAGCCCTGCTGATTTCAAGTTTTTCAGCAATCTCATTCTTACCCTCAAGTGAAGACCCATAGCGGTTTAAATAACCCTGCAGAATCATTTTTTCATACTCCCTAACCCTCTCTTTTAATGGTGCCCCAACCTTTACAGCCTGATCCTGACTGTTTTCTTTAACCCTTGGAGGTAGGCTGGGTAAGCTGATCTTATCGCCGGTAGCCATATTTACTGCATATTCAACAGCATTTTCAAGCTCTCTCACGTTGCCTGGCCATCCATAACAGAGCAGGCAATCCATTGCTTCCTGCTCTATACCGGAGAATACCTTATTAAGCATGGGCGCATATTTGGCCAGACATCGCTCAACCAGGGCCGGAATGTCTTCCCTGCGTTCTTTAAGCGGTGGGATGTGAAGAGGTATTACGCTCAGGCGGAAATAAAGATCTTTGCGAAAATTTCCATGCTGCATCATCTGTTCCAGATCACGGTTTGATGCAGCAATTATCCTGACATCAACGGGAATTTTTTTTGAACCACCAACCCTTTCAACTTCCCTGTTTTGCAGTACATGAAGCAGCTTAACCTGGAGATGCAGGGGCATTTCCCCAATTTCATCAAGAAATATTGTGCCATCACTGGCCAGCTCAAATTTACCGGACTTTCCTTCTTTCCTGGCTCCGGTAAATGCCCCGCCTTCATAACCGAAAAGCTCGCTTTCAAGCAATGTTTCTGGAATAGCACCACAATTAACACTGATAAAAGGCCCTTCATGCCTTGAACTGGCCTGGTGTATGGCCCGGGCAAAAATCTCTTTTCCTGTACCACTTTCCCCGGTGATTAATACAGTTGAATTGCCACCAGCTACTTTTAAAGCCTGTTCTTTTACATTCTTGATAACAATACTTTCCCCGATAATATCTTCAAAAGTATAATCCATAACAGTTGAGCTCAGATCATAGATTAGCCTACGGGCTTCTGAGATATCCCGGAATGAAATAACTGCTCCTTCCGGTTTTTCTCTTCCTGATATCGGCCTCACCGAAACGATGAAATGCATGCCCCGCCTACCCTTAGTTTGATATATTTCCTCTTTCTCGATATACTCTTTTCCTGTTTTCAAAACCTGCAGGGCCGGGGTTCCGGGCCAAAAATCTTCCAGGGTTTTACCAATTATTTCACATCGGTTCAGTTTAAGCAGCTTCTCAGCTGTAGTGTTGCAGTGTGTAACCACACCATCGGCATTAATTGCCAGGGCACCCTCGTGAATTGTTTCAAGAATAGCTGTAAGCTCATTAGAGAGAACCGTCAAGCGTTCTACCGCTTCACTTTCCGATACCTTGGCGGCCAGAAAACGGCTGAGATGCTGGAGAAAAGATAGGATTGCTTCAGTTTTGGATAATAATATTTTTTTTTGAACAGGGCTGAAGGCAACCAGGCCGATTACACCGATAATCGAATTATCCATAATAATAGGCGAACATATTTCAGCCAGTTCTTTGGTCGTTCCCTCCCTTGAAGAGGGATCATATTCGGGGTCGCTAATCGGATCTGTAACCACAAAAGATTTGCCACTGCGCAGGGTTCTGGCATAAAGATAATCACTGTCCAGCAAACCCATTTCTTCTTTTTGCCCTATTCTCTCGGTATAAAAACCGCTGCCCGCCACAACTGTTAAATCCTGGTCGACTATTTCAACTTCAACTGAAAGAGCTGCAGCTATAGCTTCAGCCAAATCCTGGACCATAGATTGAATATAGAGTAATCCCGGCATTACTAACCCTTCTTTTTCTGTTCGGATGATCTTCTTTTTGTAGTAATTCTTCAACCTGCCCCGATAACCTTCCTGATAAACCTGCTTTTCAGATAAAAATCTCAATATCGAGAATGACCGGCTGACCATGAAAATACAACGAGGCTATCTGCAAAGTAAAAAAGTAGCGACAATTATGCCTGAACAACCCTCGGAATTCCGAGACCTAATTCTGGGTTTGTTTGGCATTACTTTTGCATATTATAAAGCAGACTACTGCAGAGTTATTTTGCAGAGTATCGAATCTAACACGGGAGGACATGGTAGTGACCTTCTGTCTCGAGCCAGTTTTAGCTTACACCAATAAGGCGTTCGAACTTTTATGCCGGGAAGAACTATCCAAACCGGCACTGGACCGGCTAGCCTGTGACCTCCCGGAAAACATTTCCGATCTATTTTACCCCGGTTTCCCTGACCACCGACACATCCCGCCTGACAGGAATTATTCCCATACCAGGGATAGTAATCCGGGGCAAGAAGATGAAGCCCTGCTAAATTGCAATTATTTAGACTGCAGCGGTGGTTACGGCTCTTATAATCCGGGTCAGAGTTCTGGCAGGGTTAAAGAATTTGTTCAGAAACAGCTCAACAGCCACCCCCTGTGCAACCAGGTATACTCCAAACTCCATGCAACCATGCTTTCAAAAATTTTAAACATGATTACTCCAGCCGATTTAAATCATATTATAATAACGGCCACAGGTACTGAAGCAGTTGAAAATGGATTAAATCTGGCCCGAATCTGTACTGGTAGAAACACCATTATTTCAGCTGCCGGCAGTACTCATGGCAGTAATCTAAGGTTGTTAAACTTGAACGGCAAGATAAATCATCGACAGAAAGGCTATTCATTAAACCCAAACTTCCATTATGTTCCATATGGTGATGCTGATATCCTGACTAAAATAATGCAATGTGCCCATAATGAAGGAAATGATGTTGCGGCTGTTATTCTTGAACCGTTTCAGTCGGAAACGGGGGCTGTGATACCTGGAGATGATTACCTGGCCCAGGCAAGTGAACTGTGCAATTACTACAGCACCCAGTTAATAATAGACGAAACCGGTATTGAGATGGGAAGAACTGGCAAAATTTTTGCCTTCGAACATTTTGGAATCACCCCTGACATACTCTGTCTGGGCAAGGCATTGGGTGGAGGGATATTACCACTGGGCGCCTTGATAACTTCAGATAAACCCTGGGCCTTACAGACTAACACCCCGGCTTATAATCAATCTTCACTGACAACTGCCCCCTTCTCCTGCGCAGCTGCAATTACAGCAATGAAAGTTTTATTCGACGAAGGATTAATAGAACGATCTGACGAAAAAGGTAATTATATTTTGCCCCTGCTGAAGCGAATTGCCTGCAAATACCCGGTCATAAAGGAAATTCGGGGCAAAGGGCTGTTGTTAGGATTGGAATTTAAAAAAGAACGATATGCTTTAGCTTTAACCGAGAATCTCCTGAAAAACAGGATAATTATCACGACTGCCTTAAATAACCGGTCAGCTATTAAGATAGAACCCCCGTTAACCGTTAGTATTGAGCAGATAGACCATCTCCTGGAAATACTGGAGAAAGAAATAAAAAGAATTTCATATCATCAATAACTTATAGTTAACTACTGAAAGGAGTGGATAATGCTTGAAAGCTTTGAGATTTAATGCAAAAAAGTGTATCGGCTGTAAGCTCTGCCACCTGGCCTGCAGCGCCCAGAATGAAGAAGTTTTTAACCCGCGCCTGGCCCGGCTCGTTGTATCTTCCTATTATGATCGCGACGGGTTGGTTGTGGAAGGCCAGGTCTGTGATCTCTGCTTAGAATGCGTTGAGGCATGTCCGGTTGATGCTATTGTAGTTAATAACGGGCGCCTGAGCTTCCTGGAGGATACATGCACAGACTGCGGACTCTGTGTGGACATATGTCCCAACCAGGTGATCATTAAAAAGGAGCAGGGAATAGGAATTTGCGTTCAATGCCGCAGTTGTGCCAACTGGTGCCCAACTGGAGCGCTGACCTTCGAGGAGGTAGATAAACAATGACCTATACCGGTACTGTTTTAAGAGTAAACCTCAGCACCGGCAAAACTGCTAAAGAGCCCTTAAATAAAGAGTGGGCCCGCAATTATTTAGGTGGAAAAGGTTTAAGTATTAAATATTTATATGAAGAACTGAAAGCGGGAACCGATCCCCTTTCGCCAGAAAACAAGCTAATCCTGATGACCGGGCCAACTACCGGCACTATAGTGCCAAATTCAGGCAAGTTGGCCATTGCAGCCAAATCGCCGGCAACAGGTACCATACTTGATTGTTCTATTGGAGGGCATTTTGCCCCGGAACTAAAATATGCCGGTTATGATGCAGTTATAATAGAAGGTAAGGCAAAAGCACCTGTCTACCTTTTCATCGAGGACGACCTGGTTGAACTGCGCAGCGCCCGGGAATTGTGGGGAAAGGGCGCTCATGAAACCGAGCATATAATTGCCGAAACCCTGGGGGATGTTATCACCATGGCCATCGGTCCGGCCGGTGAAAATCTTCTGCCCATGGCCTGTATCAGTTCGGAGCTGTATCGGCAGGCAGGACGTGGTGGGATCGGGGCAGTGATGGGCAGTAAGAATTTAAAAGCAATAGCTGTTTGGGGAAGCGGTGGCATAGAGATTCCCAATATCAGAAAATTCTCCGCTGCCATGAATAAAATTAAACGTGAAGATACAATGACTGACGATAACATGTGGGCATACAGTGATGGCACACCAATGATTGTCGATTTAAGCCAATCAACAGGCATCCTGCCAACCCGTAATTTCCAGGATGGTGCTTTCCCGGAATATAAAAAAATCAACTCGGAGGCAGTAAAAAATACCCTGAAAGCAAAAAAAGCTTGCTTTGCCTGCCCCCTGGCCTGCAGTAACTATGTTAAAAAAGGTCAGGCCGAGGTTGAGGGGCCGGAGTATGAAACCCTGGCTCTCTGTGGTTCAAACTGCGGTATCAGTGATCTTGAGGCAATCATTGAATTCAATCGTCTTTGCGACGACTTCTGCCTCGATACAATATCAGCTGGTAATACAGTGGGTTTTGCCATGGAGCTAACCGAAAAGGGCGTCTACGATTTTGGCATCAGCTTTGGCGATGTAGATAACTTCCTCAAAATGCCCGGCCTGATAGCCAGAAGAGAAGGCGTTGGTGCAGACCTGGCCGAAGGTGTCAGGGCAATGGCTGAAAAATTCGGCGGTAAAAATTATGCCATGCAGGTCAAGGGTCTGGAAATCCCCGGTTATGATCCCCGCGGTTCCTGGTCCATGGGGCTGGCTTACGGTACCGCAGACCGTGGGGCCTGTCACATGAGAGCATGGCCCGCAGCAGTTGAGGCCTTCGGTGATATAGATCCATTCACCGCCGAGGGCAAAGCTGAACTGGTGATTGGTATGCAGGATGATAACTCGGTTAAATTCTCCGCTATTTTTTGCGATTTCTGGGCTCTGAGCACAGAGAGGATGGCAGAAATATTAACAGTACTTCTGGAGCGCAAAATTGAGGCTGCCGAGCTGACAACAATCGGCGAACGTATTAATAATCTTGCCCGTCTCTTTAATGAAAGAGAAGGATTCACCAGAAAAGATGACGACCTGCCTGACCGGATTTTTAATGAAAAATTGGCAACAGGTTTTACTGCAGGCAAGCTATTGCCAAAAGATGATTATGAAATAATGCTTGGTGAATATTACCGCTTGCGCGGTTGGGATGAAAACGGTATTATTTCAGATCAGAAGAAGAAAGAGCTGCAACTGTAAGCAAAACAGTGAGGAGGCGGAATAATTGGAAATAACTCTTATTTTAAGAGGGCCCCTGAAAAGGTATGCTGACAACAAAGGTTCAGTTACTGTACCAGTGGGCAGCGAAAAGACCCGGCTGGCAGATATAGTCAACCAACTGGGGATACCCGCCTCTTCTATTTCCTTTATCCAGGTAAACGGTAACAAGTCAGATCTTGAAGCATTAGTCAGGGGAGGTGAAGAAGTAGTGGTAAACCCCCGGGTTGCCGGTGGTTGAGCCAGATTAAATAAATTAAACAATGCTTCACAATTCTTTTACCGGGAGGACTGACTAGATGGAAGGTAGTATTTTACAAGTATTCTCAACGGCTAACTGGATTCTTCTTTTCCTTGGTATTTATATGCTTGTTATTATATTCCTCGGCGTTTTTTACAGCCGTCGTGTCCATGAAGCAGATGATCTCTGTGTCGCAGGCAGAAGCCTGAACTTCATTTTTATGGTTCCTTCAATTATTGCCACATGGATTTGTGCCGGTGCCATGATGGGAGCAGCAGGTTATGCCCTTTTATATGGCATGCAGGGAATTATATTCGATCCCTGGGCTCCGGCCCTATGTATGGTAATCATCGGTATCTTTTTTGCTTTCCGCATGAGAAAAGCCAAGTACACAACTGTAACCGACTTTTTTAATCACCGCTTTGGACATTTAAGCGGGATGCTTTATACTATTATCCAGATTTTATCAGCTATTGCCTGGCTTGGCGGACAGCTCGTAGCCCTGGGTATTATAGTTTACCTTACCACCGGGTTTAATATGACTACCGCCGTAATTATTGCTACTCTGGCCATAATCATTGTTACAGCGTTCGGTGGCCTCTGGGCTCTTTCCAGGATTGACATGATTGGCTTTATCCTGATCATTGTTGGTCTGTTGGTCCTATTGCCAGCAGCCCTCGGAGAAGTTGGCGGTTTAAGTTCCCTGATTGCCAACGGCGAAAACTGGGCCGAATTGCCAACCTGGTCTATGAAAATTGAAAGTGAAGCTGATGGGGGTTACCTGGGTTATGTTGGTTTATTGGCCGTGCTGCTCTATATCTCTGCCTGGACGACCCTGTCAATCGGCGATGTACCCAGCCAGGTTCTGATGCAGAGAGCCCTGGCTGCCAAGGATGAAAAAACTGCTGTAGCCGGTTTCCTGACCAGCGGGGTGCTTTATCTGACAATCGGTATGATCCCGGTTCTAATTGGTATTGCGGTATTTACTACCGGGGCTATGGATGCAGTAATGGAAATTGAAACGCAGGCAGAAAATGTGTTGCCCTGGGCTGCTTACAACTACCTGCCTCCCTGGGCCAGTATACTCTTTATTGTATCCCTGGCTGCGGCAATTGTCAGCACCTCCGGTGACAATGTGTTGATCGTATCCACCCTGGTCGGACACAATATTTACCGCAACATAAAGCCGCAGGCTACCAGCAAACAGGTTTTAACCGTTATCAGGATATTTATCCCGATTACGGCGCTGCTGGCCATGTCAATAGCACTCTATTTTGAGACAGTATATAAGTTAATTGTTCTATCGGGAGGTATTCAGCTGGCAACCATTGGCGGAGCCTACATAATCGGCATGTTCTGGAAAAAAGCAAATACTGCCGGGGCTGTCAGCTCTTTCTTCACCGGACTGGTTTCATGGATTGTGCTATTCTGGTTCTGGGCAATGCCGGCGACGGACTTTTTCGAAGAAGATGCTATCTTTATTGCCATGGTCCCGGCTTTCATAATCAGCTTCTTAACGTTGATCATTGTATCGCTGGTAACCCAGAAAAAATATCCTCCGAAACCGATGCTTTCACAGGACGGAGAAGATATGACCAATATACCCAAGTTTTTCTGGCAAAAAACATCTTAACCTATGAATCAATAACCGGCTCCGGCTTTCACTGGAGCCGGTTATTGAAATAATGTAAAGCACGGAGGGATATACTTGAAACTCTTAATAATCGGATCGGGCGGTGTCGGTCAATCCGCAGCAATGATTATAAAAAAGGCGGGTGAAGAAGGCCGCTGGGCTGAAAAAGTTGTTTTATCCGACTATAATCTTGCCAGAGCCGAGGAAGTAGCAGCTCTGTGCAATGATCCACGTTTCGTCCCCGAACAGATCGATGCCGGTAATGCTGATCAGATCAAGGATCTGGTTCAAAAGCACGATATCAATTTTATTATGAACGCAGTGGAACCAGTCTTCAACGAGAATATATTTGACACCTGCCTGGAATGTGGAGTCAACTACCTTGACTGTGCCATGACCCTCTCCAAACGTCACCCGGACAAACCTTTTGAGAAAGTTAATGTTAAGTTAGGTGACTACCAGTTTGCCAAACATGAGGAATGGGAGAAAGCCGGTTTAACCGCAATAGTCGGTTCGGGAGTTGAGCCGGGCATGGCTGATGTTTTTGCAAGCTACGCGGCTAAGCACCTTTTTGACACCATCGACGAGATTAATGTACGTGATGGCGACAACTATGAAATACCCGGTTACGAAGGTGTCGCCTTCGGGTTTTCAATCTGGACAACTATTGAAGAATGCCTTAATCCTCCTGTTATCTGGGAAAAAGATAAAGGATGGTTCTGCACCAATGTCTTCTCTGAACCGGAAATATTTTCTTTCCCCGGGGGAATCGGCGATATAGAAGTTATTAATGTTGAGCATGAAGAAGTTATGCTGGTGCCGAGAGTTATTGATTGTAACAGAGTAACTTTCAAATATGGTGTCCCGCGAGAGATGAGGGAACTGCTTCTAAACTTGCAGCAGTGCGGTATGGACAATGCTACGAGAAAAATAAAAGTTGGAGATAGCGAGATTACCCCCCGCGATTTTTTGGTTAAAGTTGTACCGAATCCCCTCGAACTGGCACCCAAAATGGTTGGCCAGGGCTGTGCCGGAACCTGGGTAACCGGTACCAAGGATGGATTAAAGCGTTCAGTTTACCTCTACCAGATTGCCAATAACCAGGATTGCTATAAAAAGTTCGGCACGAATTCTGTTGTGGCCCAAACCGCTTTTACACCGGTAATTATGCTGGAGCTGTTCGATAAGGGGATTTGGAACCTTAAAGGCGTTCATGGACCTGAATCCTTCGACCCCGATCCTTATATTGAAAGAATGGCCAAGTATGAGTTTCCTGGTGGAATACAGGAAAAGGATTCCGAATATGCTGAAAAGCTAAATGCTGAAAAATTAATTGTTCACGGGTGAGAAAACAAATAGGCCGTAGCATTCATAAAACTGCTTCGGCCTATTTATTTATAAATACAACTCAAAATTATTTACTTTTCTTTACTCTGTAGTTCCATTGGCTTATCGCAGCAGACCAGTGTTCCCACACCTTCCTGCACGACTTTAACTACATTTGAGCAAACCTGGCAGTTGTAAACCTGTTCTTTCTTAGTTGCCATCGATATAATCTCCTTTTGCCTTTTTTCAGGCAGCGATTATACTAACAGCTGCTGCAATCTCCGCAACTGCTTCCTGCGCCGGGATCGTTAATCGAGAAACCACCCCTTGGCCCGTCATGATAATCGATTGATTTGCCATCAAGAAAATGGGAAATATCCTTGGCAAAAACAAACTTCAGTCCTTCGTCTTCCTGTATAATGTCGCTTTCTTCTTGAACCGACTCATCCAGAGTCAGGCCATACCTTGGTCCACCTCAGCCTACACCGCTGACATAGATTCGAATATAAGCATTATCTTTTTTTTCTTCACTTAAGTATTCTTTGAATTTGTCTCTTGCAGTTTCACTTAAAATAAGCATACTTTTACCTCCCAAATTAAACGGAGAGTCAGTGAACAACTTCCGTTTTATTTTTAACAGAAGAGTACCTCTACTATTTTTGCTGCCTCAGCACTTAAAACCCGGTAATATACTTCAGTCCCCCTGCGTTCTCCGCCAATTATTCCCATGTCTCTAAGACGACCCAAGTGCTGGGACACTGTTGACTGTGAAAGCTGCAGGCAGTTCTGCATGGATGAAACATTACAGCAATCACGCTTAATCAGTTCTCTTACGATGCAGAGCCTGACAGGGTTTGACAAGGCTTTTAAGAGTGAAGCTTTTTCTATGATCATAGTCATATCCTCGGCAACAGGCATTACAGGTTACCCTCCTTCTATATTATTATATCATAATATTATAATCATGCAAGTGGTAATTTCTGTCCCGCCAACACTTTTCTATTTACAATTCAAGTAAACAACCTTCCAGCGCACCAAGTAAGATTGAAGAACCAGTCAAACCGGCCTGACGCTGGTGATTTGTAGAAAATATCAGCGCGGCTTTATTCGAAAACTGCTTGAGTATCACCTTTTTCTCTGTTGAAGAAAAGTTCAGGGCTATAAGCAGTCTTTGGTGCTCTGTTTCACGTATGAATACAAAACAATCTGCCGGTATTTGATCAACCTGGGAAAGATAGCGGCCCTCCAGCAGGGCAGGCATGTTTTTCCTGATTCTAATCAGATTCCGGGTCAGGTTAAGCAATGAACCTGAATTGTTCTGCTGCATTTCAACATTGTATTTTTCATGATCAGGGCCAACCGGCAGCCAGGGTTCTACACCGGTGAAACCGCCATATTTATCAGCGTCCCATTGCATGGGTGTTCTGCAGCCGTCCCGGCCGCGGTGCAAAGGGTACCATTTACGACCAACAGGGTCTTTCAGATCATGCCCTGGTAATCTAGCCTCTTTCATTCCCACTTCTTCTCCATAATATATAAAAGGCGTCCCTCTCAGGGTCAAGAGAAGCATCAGTAGCAAGCGGGCCTTCCGGTCACCCTGACCATCATTGTCATAACGGCTAATCACCCTAGTGACATCATGGTTGCTCAGGGTATAAGCCGGCCAGGCCCCATCGGGTAAAGCTTTTTCCCAAAGATCTATGCATCGTCTGAACGAACGGGCTTTAAAACGGCAGTGCAGCAGTTCAAAATAAAAATTCATGTGCAGCTCATCATTATTCTGACCGTAATATGTGGCAATCAGGGCCGGATCATCGGCCACTATCTCCCCGATGCTCGTTTTAGCGGGATATGAATCAAAAATTTGACGGAAACCTTTTAAAACATTATGAGTTTCCTGCTGGTGCTGGTTATACTTGCGCACCTGCAATTCGGGCAGGGAAAATAATTTCATAATGTTTGAGATCATTAACCTGTCAGTAAAACGCAGCCCCCGGCTCTTCTTCTTGGGGAAATAGAATGGCGGGTTGTTGCGAAACTGTTTGTCTTTGCAGTAAATATGGGCCACGTCAAGCCTGAAACCGTCAACTCCGCGATCCAGCCAGAAACGGATCACATCAGCAATGGCTTCTCTTACTTCGGGGTTTTCCCAGTTTAGATCGGGCTGCTCATTAAGAAAAGAATGGAGATAATACTGGCCGGTAACTTCGTCTTTGCTCCAGGCCGATCCGAAAAAATTATTACGCCAGTTGTTCGGCGGTTTTTTCCCATTCTTTTTACCATCTTTCCAAACATACCATTCCCGCCTGGGGTTATCAAGTGATGAACGCGATTCCTGAAACCAGGGGTGATCAATGGAGGTATGATTCACCACCAGATCAAGAATAACCATGATATTTCTTTTGTGCGCCTGCTCAAGCAATTGATCAAAATCTTCAAGAGTTCCGTAACGGGAATCAATATCACAAAAATCAGCAATATCATATCCATAATCGCGGTCTGGGCTTTTAAAAAAAGGGCTGAACCAGATTGCATCAATGCCAAGTGAATCAGGGGTGTTATCATTAAGGTAATCGAGCTTGTATATTATTCCTTTCAGATCACCAATACCATCATCATTACTGTCCATAAAGCTACGGGGATAAATCTGATAAAAAACTGCTCTTTTCCACCAGTTATTTCCTTTATTAATCCGTGCTGTAAGATCCATAAGTAAAATAAATCATCCTCTCAATTATTAAATCATTATCATGAAGCCTTAATCAGTGTAACAATATCCTCTCAGCTGCCTGGAGAGGTTCAATTTTGCTCCAATCTTTTTTACGATACATGATAAACAACAGCAGTGAACTTACAGCGTATTGCAGGGCAGTTACCCACCAGATATAAACAATACCCAGCTGCAGAACATAAACCACCAGGTATATAAGGGGCAGGCGGACAAAAAGATTACTGTAAAGTCCAACCCGAAATGGTCCTTTTGTATCTCCTGTTCCTTTCAGCGCCCCGGAAAAAACCATTGTTAATGCAATAAACGGCTGTTCAACCGCAGCTATCTGCAGACAGAGAACCCCCAACTTTAAAACTTCAGGGTCGGGCGGGTCAAATAGCCTCATTACCAGGTATGGAAAAAAGAAAAATACCAAACCAAACATGCTCATTAAGACAGTTCCCAGGGCAACTGCCCAGTATCCTGTTTCACGAGCCTGCTTGATAAAACCTGCCCCGATTCTCTGTCCAACCAGGGTTGTTGCCGCTATTGCAAATGCCTGGCCGGGCATAAATGAAAATGCTTCTGCCGCAATAGCTGCGGCATTGGCCGCAAAAGCGACAGGGCCCAGGGTTGTGATCCAGCTCGAGGTAATCATACGACTCCCCCCATGAGTCAGTTCTTCTGCACCGGCAGGGATACTGAGCCTAAGCACCTGCCTGATCACTGCTTTGTCCAGGGGAATAATCGCTTTCAGGTTAAAGGGCAAAATGCCCTTCTGTAAAAACAGGTAACCAATTGACAAAACAAGAGCAATCAACTGGGCTGAACCGGTTGCCAGGGCAGCCCCTTGAACCCCCAGGGCTGGGAAGCCAAAATTGCCGAATATGAGCAGGTAGTCACCCAGGGCATTATAGGTATTGGCTATCAAGGCAATAATCATTGGCACCCTGGTATTACCGACTCCACGAATGATCCCGCTGGCAACATAGAGGGGTAACAGGGCAAAACCGCCGCTGACCAGGGCGTAATAGAAATAGTCTTCAGTTAACTTTACAGTAATGGAATCGCTGATGATCCAGCCAAAAAAATGGCTGTAAACTATTATTCCAACCACCAGAAATACTATCGCAAGCAGAATACTGATAACCAGAGCCTGCCCCCCGGTTTTTGCTGCTTTCTGCATGTTTTTTGCCCCGGTATAACGTGCTACCAAAGAATTCGTTCCAATACCAAGCGCGCCAAGAATGGTTAATGAGTTAAAAAGAACTATCGCACCGTACTCAACTGCTGTCGCTTCGCGGGCGCCCAACCTCATTACCATGGCCGTATCAAAAATCCAGATAAACGTATGTAAACCCATTTCCACCACTACCGGCCAGGCCAAAACCAGGATGCTCAGTACAGGTTTGAATTTCTTTTCGTTCTTAACCAAACCGGGTTCAGGTTGGATTTCCGATTTCTTTTTCAGCATATCTTTCACTTCCATAATGAAATTGCTCAAGCTTAACAGGGCAAACAAATCGAGAAGGAAATAACCCGGAGGAATAATCCCTTCTCGTAGGAATACTAATCATTTATGGCGGGAGTAGATGGGAATCGAACCCACCGCAGGGGGCTGCCCTGCCACTGGATTTGAAGTCCAGGAGCGCCACCAGGCCGCTAACTACTCCCATACAATTGCTATTATACATTTTTTTTACCCTGCTTGGAAGCAAAGATCTTTTAATTATTACTGAAAATATGCCAGTAATAATTAACCCCGGCCAGAGTGTAGATATAATTTCTACTATTTAACCGACTGAAAAGGTCTGGTAGTTCTTTGATGCTTACCTGCGAAGGAATAAATATAAATCACCGTTGATCACACGCACCTTGGCCCTGTTTAACTATTATGCAGGGATAGAAATATTTCGACCAGTTGTGGATCAAACTGTTTACCGGAATATCTTTTTAATTCAGCTATGGCCTCAGCGGAAGATTTAGCTTTTCTGTAAGGACGATCATTAGTCATGGCGTCATAGGCATCGACAATGGCAAGAATACGGCACTCGATGGGTATCTGCTCCCCTTTCAAACCGAGTGGATAACCACTGCCATCCCATTTTTCATGATGTTTCAGAATCATTTCGGCGACAGCACTGAGATCAGGAGAAGACTGGGCAATTCTGCAACCAATCTCAGGGTGGCGCTTCATAATAACCCATTCGTCTTCAGTCAAACCGCTTTCCTTAAACAAAATCCGGTCTGGTATTCCAACTTTGCCAAGATCGTGAACCTGGGCCAGCAGGGACAGGTTAGACAAACTCTGTCGATCAAGACCAACCACCCGGCCAATTTTTTCACATAGTTCATCAAGCCTTTCCGCATGACCTCCAGCAATAAAATCACGTTCTGAAAGCGCAGCCAATAAGGCTTTCACCACCTGACTGCGAGCACTCTCACTGCGGTTCTGTTTGTCAAAGCGCATTGCTGTATCAGCCTCTTTAACAGCATTTTCTAAAGAGATGGCGGCATTATGGCTGACTGAGAAACCAAGCGAAATACTGATTGGCAGCTCGCAGTCAGCTTTATTAAAAGCTTCTGTAGCCCTGTTTACAGCATCAACATATTCATTTGCATCTTGCTGATCAGCCATCAGCAGGAGCGCTAAGAATTCATCGCCACCTACCCTGGCCAGGATGTCTCCCCGGCGCAGGGGTTTTCTTAAGATCTCCGCACAGGCAACAAGTATTCTGTCACCCTCTTTTTGACCCAGGCTTTCATTGATCAATTTCAGATCATCCAAATCTGCCGAGATTACCGTGATTGGGTATGATTGGCTTCCTTCAAGTCTTTTCAGCTCGTTCTCAAAATATACACGGTTATAAAGGCCGGTTAGCTGATCATGTATACTTAAGAACTTAATCTGCTCTTCGTAACGTCTCTGCCGTTCCCTGATCGCGGCATCACGAAGTTCCCGCTCTACCGCGGGGGCAAGCCGGGCTAGCTTATCCTTGAGAATATAATCATGCGCCCCGGCTTTCATGGCGGCAACAGCAACTTCCTCCCCTATAGTTCCCGAAACAATTATGAAGGGTATGTCCCTGCCGCTTTCTTTTAACACTTTTAGCGCTTCGGGAGCACTGAATCGGGGCATGGCATGATCAGAAATTACTATCTGCCACTGTTCGTTTTCCAGGGCCTGTCGCAACCCTTCTTCCGTTTCCACCCGGACATATACAGTTTCAAACCCTCCCTTTTTGAGGGCTCTCAATAACAGCATCAGATCATCTTCAGAATCTTCGACAATTATTACTTTAATCAGTTCCACCGTTCAACCTCCCGGCATGCAGGTACAATAAATATTGATATTGTTCAGCCCGGCCTTACCCTGATCATCATTATACAGCTTGAAGATGATCAGGGTTACTATCCTGTAATAAAAGCAACTTCGAGATCGAACTTCTTCCAGTACAGATTATAACAAATATATTTTACTGATATTTAAACTTCTGCAGTTCCTGGAAGAGTCTCTCCGAGGAGGCCCGCAGTTCTTCGGCGGTAGCGGCCATTTCTTCCATGGTTGAGGACTGTTCCTCAATCGATGCAGCCATCTCTTCCGAACCGGCACTCAGCTCTTCCGCAGCTGAAGCTGTCTCTTCCACCTGCTTTGATATACTCGAAACATCGTTTAATATCTCGGCAAAGGTGATACCGGTGCGTGAAACTACCTCTGTGCCCGATTCAACATCTTTAACGCCAAGGGTCATGCTTTCCAACGCCTTACGGCTTTCTTCCTGGGTGGCAGTAATCAGCTCGCCAATTTCGGTTGCCGCCCCGGCCGACTGCTCAGCCAGCTTGCGCACCTCTTCGGCCACCACGGCAAAACCACGGCCCTGTTCGCCGGCCCGGGCTGCTTCTATGGCAGCGTTTAAAGCCAGCAGGTTGGTTTGGTCGGCTATGTCGGTGATTACCCCGAGGATCTTGCCGATATCGCTGGAGCGTTGATCTACCTCGGTGATAACCACCTGCAATTCGCTGACCCGGTCGTTAATCACCTTCATCTGGTTGACCGCTTCTTCAATAGCCTTGTTACCTTCTTCGGCCCTTTCCAGAATGCGGGCATTGGTTTCAGCCATCACCTGGGAACTGCTGCTTAAGTTTTCGGCATTGCTGGCAAATTCATTGGTCGATGCCGATATTTCTTCCAGGGAAGAGCTCATCTCTTCTGATGCTGCCGAAACCGATTCACTGCCGCTGTTAACCCCGGTCGACATCTCTACCGCCTCGGAGATTAAACCGCGCAGGCTCTCGCTCATCGTATTAAAAGCACTGGCCAAAAGGCCCACTTCATCGTTCGTTTTGATATCGACTGAAACAGTAAAATCACCGACCGAGGCTTGTTGCATAACTTTCATTACCCTGCCCAGAGGTTTCGAGACCATCCTGCTAACTACTATAATACTTAAGAAGATTATTATTAAAATTGTGATTCCGATTACCAGGTACAGCTGACGCCAGGTGTTATTAAAATCAGCCATAACCATCGCTTCATCAAGCTCAATTACCAAGCCCCAGTCCAGAATAGGCAGGTAAGTATATGAGCCGAGAACCGAATCGCCGACGGGATTATTGTAAAAGCCAGCCCCGCTGTTTCCACCAAGGATAGCTTCTGCTGCCACAGTTGATTGGGGGTTGTCATAGTCACTAACTGCCACAGTTTGAGTAATTGCCCGGCCTTCATTATCAAGCAAGTAAACCTCTGCTTCACGGCCAAGATCTATCTCCTGAATTTTTTCAAAGATGGTATTAAGCTGCACAGCACCCCGCATAACCCCGATTCTTTCCCCGCTGTATGCTGTTATGGGTATAGCAATGGTTATCACATGATTTCCGGTTGCCCTGGAAATAAGCGGCTGTGAAAAAGTGTCTTCACCTCCAATGGCGCTTTGAAACCACGCGCGATCGGAAACCAGGAATTCAGCTGCTACTTCCTCAGATAGCACAGTTGCGGTCTGGCTGTACTCAATACCAACAAACCCCTGCCCCTGTTCATCAACTACATAAATAGTATCGTATACTTTCTGTGTATTAGCAATTTCCTGCAGCAATATTTCCAGGTTTTCCCTATCCATCGTTTTAGCAAACTCCAGGTTGGCCAGGTATCGCATCTCATCCTGCCTGCTAAGCAGCCACTGGTAAAAAAATTCCATATTCATATTGCCCACACCATTCATATTGACTATCTCAGCATCGGTGTATGATTCCTGCCACTGCGAGTAAGTTATATAGCCAAAAAAAGCGGTAAAAATAATAAATACACTAACAATAATTATTGTAATTTTAAAACCTAACCCGCGGTTATTCCCTTTTACTTTCTTCTCCTGATTTTTTTGCGGTTTCTCCACTTTGTTTTGATCGCGTTTTGATCGAAAGAATCTTGCCATCTAAAGTCCTCCTTAAATAAAAACCATTATTAAAAAATCATTAATTCCATAAACAATTTTCGGTACTAATCTTTTTTCGGCATTTATTAGTAAAGATGAATGAATGAGTGAGTAGATCAGGGCGAGCTGTTTTACCATAATAAAACTGCTTTTGATAAGAATGATCGAAACAGAACTCTTTCAACAGCCCGCCCGTTTGAATAGATAAAGGGCAATGGAAAACGTATTGCTATAATCTCTCCTGCTAAAAGCGTGTTAATCCATCCCTGATATTAGAAATACCTGTTACCTTTTATGTTGTAACCAATTCCCGGCCAGCCCTTGAAACATCATCCAGGGCAATCTGCTCCTCGCTGCTCAGAATCCGGTCAAGATTAAGGATAATCAGCAGTCTTTCGTCAATCTTGCCTACACCCATGATCAGTTTTGTCTGCTGACCGGCCACCTGGTCCGGAGCATCCTGGATCTGTTCATTGGCCAGGCGGTTAACCTCGCTGACAGAATCTACTATCAGGCCGACCATGCGTTCTTCCACTTCAACGATAATAATTCTGCTATCATCGGTTATTTCGATCTCCTGAAGGCCAAACCGCTTGCGCAGGTCAATCACCGGGATAACTTCACCGCGCAGGTTGATCACACCCTCGACAAAATCAAGGGAACGGGGCAGAGGGGTTACCCTGACCATTTTCAAAACCTCGCGCACATCATTTATATTGCAGGCAAACTCTTCGTGCTCAAGCTTAAAAACAACCAGTTGGGTTTCGCCTTCCCTGTTGATTTCAGCCATTTCATAACCTCCTTTTCAAATTGCATCCCGGGGCACGGCAACCCGTGCCCCGTCTATAGTGATTTACTTTTTACTGATATTTAAACTTCTGCAGTTCCTGGAAGAGTCTCTCCGAGGAAGCCCGCAGTTCTTCGGCGGTAGCGGCCATTTCTTCCATGGTTGAGGACTGTTCTTCGATCGATGCAGCCATCTCTTCCGAACCGGCACTCAGCTCTTCGGCAGCTGAAGCCGTCTCTTCCACCTGCTTCGATATGCTCGAAACATCGTTTAATATCTCGGCAAAAGTGATGCCAGTGCGCGAAACCACCTCTGTGCCCGACTCAACATCTTTAACGCCGAGGGTCATGCTTTCCAGCGCCTTACGGCTTTCTTCCTGGGTGGAGGTAATCAGCTCGCCAATTTCGGTTGCCGCCCCGGCCGACTGCTCAGCCAGCTTGCGCACCTCTTCGGCCACCACGGCAAAACCACGGCCCTGTTCGCCGGCCCGGGCTGCTTCTATGGCAGCGTTTAAAGCCAGCAGGTTGGTTTGGTCGGCTATGTCGGTGATTACCCCGAGAATTTTACCGATATCACTGGAGCGTTGGTCTACCTCGGTGATAACCACCTGCAATTCGCTGACCCGGTCGTTAATCACTTTCATCTGGTTGACCGCTTCTTCAATAGCCTTGTTACCTTCTTCGGCCCTTTCCAGAATGCGGGCATTGGTTTCAGCCATCACCTGGGAGCTGCTGCTCAAGTTTTCGGCATTGCTGGCAAATTCATTGGTCGATGCCGATACTTCTTCCAGGGAAGAGCTCATCTCTTCCGATGCTGCCGAAACCGATTCGCTGCCACTGTTAACACCGGTCGACATCTCTACCGCCTCGGAGATTAAACCGCGCAGGCTCTCGCTCATCGTATTAAAAGCCTGGGCCAGCTTACCAATTTCATCTTTTCGCTTAACTTTTGTTTCAACTGTAAAGTCGCCACCGGCAATCTTCCCGGCTACCTTCGCCACTGCCTGGATCGGATTGGCTATGCTGGTAGCAATGAATAAACCGAGAATAATTATTGCAATTATGCTCACAGCTATAATTCCAAACATAAAGGTGCGCATATTGTTCACACCGGCAAATACTTCGGCTTGATCTACCTGGACAACAAAACCGACCGGTTCGCTACCCAGCCTGGTTACATTTAGCCCCCCGATAACCGGGTTGCCAAGGTAATTATTATAAAGACGAACCTCGGCGAAATCCATATTGCCGGCCTGGATCGGCCCTACCAGGGTTTCGGTTGCTTCACTCTGCATTTTTTCTGCCAGGGCGGCTCCGGTCGAGAAATCGCCAAAGCGCATGTTACTGAGCATGGTGAAATCGGAATCAACCAGGTAAGCATCTGCAGTCATACCAATTGCATCCAAGCCTTCGTGTACAATATTGTCAATCACAGCGTCGGAAAACAAGATGTTAAAGATGCCAACCTGGATTCCATGATTGCCTTCATTATATACAGGGGTTGAGATTACCAGGCAGTTTTCATTGATTACATCAGAAAAAAACAGTTCCGACCAGGTTACGCGACCGGTTAAAGCGCTCTGGATATAATCACGACCGGAAAGATCGGCATTGAGCACCTGCTGGGCAGAGTCGGTGGTAAAAACACAGCGGCCATCCATGTCGGTAACAAAAACAAATCCGTAACCATATTCACTGTGGGCTGTTCGCAGTAAATCGTTAAGAATTCCTATCCGTTCCTGCCACTCCTCAGCAGAAGTATCCCACTCTACTCCACGCAGGATTTCCAGGCTGTAATATACATCCCTGGTTGTGGCCAGCACCTTGCCGTCAGCGGCCCTCGCCACAAAATAATCCTGAAGTGCATCATCAGCTATTGATGAATACATGGCCACCTTGCCCGACACCTCATCTTCAACATTACTGCTGGCTATGTTATAGCTGAGCAGACCAATCACCGCTACCGGAATCAAACCGACAGCAAGAAAAAGTAGAATCAATTTAACCTTTAAACTCATATTTTTCCCTCCTGTTTTCTTTTAGCAAATTGTTTATGTTACTGGCAAAGTCATCTTTACCGATCACTCCGCTAATACATCCTTCTCCGCTTTGCAATACCTGGTTTGCCGAATCACTGTATAGCGCTAACCTGATTACTTTTAAAGCGGGTAAAATCTCTGCCAGCTTACAAAAAGCAGAGGTTAGACAATCATTTTTTCGCAACAAACTATCAGAGACAAGAATCAGGGTAGGCTTAAACACTTCAAGAGCGGCCAAGGCCTGGTCAACATTTGAAGCGGTTTCAACAGCCCTAAGTTCTTTTCTGCGGGATAAAAACCGCCTGGCTGTTTCTATGAAATGCCTATTTTGATCTATGATCAGCAGCCGCTCAGTTTCCAAAATAGCTCCTCCTGCAAAATACCTGTAATGTATTATTAATTATATTTATTGATCACCAGCAGCGATATGGGGGAACTCCCCATTTCCTTTAACTTCAATCCCCATTTAATCCTCACTCTTCCCCAAAAAAACCTGCCAAATTCCGGCAGGGATTCACATTATAAAACAGCTTGCCTACTTCGGCAGGTAGATGTAAAAAACAGCGCCGTTTCCCGGGGCACCATCGGCCCAGATTTCACCTCCATGGCGCTTGATAATCCTTGATACAATACTCAAACCTACTCCGGTTCCGGGGAAATCTTTCTCAGAATGAAGTCGTTGAAAAGGTTTAAACAATTTTTCTGCATAACTATTGTCAAAACCGGCTCCATTATCCTTAATGAAAAAAAGCAGGCGCTCGTCTTCAACAGTAGATCCAAATTCTATTAATGTATGATCTTTCTGTGATGTGAATTTCCAGGCGTTGTCAAGCAGGTTTTCAATAGCAATACGCAATAAGGCTGTATCTCCTTTAACATAAAGATCGGGTTTAATACGGATATCCGCGCTGCGATGTGGATCTCGCTCCTGAAGTATCTTTGCATATATTCTAACCAGCACACTCAATTCGATTGGCTCATAGCTCAGATCCTGGCGGGTTACCCGGGAAAGGTTGAGTAAATCTTCAATCAAATCATCAAGACGCAGGGTAGAATAACGAATCCTGTTTATATAATCAAAACCGGTTGCATCAAGCTTCTCACCGTATTCATCAAGCAGCAACCTGCTGAATCCGTCAATCCTCCTCAGCGGAGAACGAAGATCATGTGATACCGAATAGATGAATGCATCAAGTTCATCATTAAGCTTTTCAAGGGCGGTAGTTCTATCATGGACTCTTTGTTCAAGTTCGGCGTTCAGCTGCTGTAGCTGTCTCTCCGCTTGAATTTGCTCTGTAACATTTTCAAGGGCCGTATAAGCCCTGAAACCTCCGTCGGCCCTTTCCCCGCTGAGAGGTACTGCCGTTATCTTAATCCAAAGCCTCTTTCCAGCCCCAGGATTTGAAATGCCCACTAGCTCTTGAGTAATCGTTTCTCCGCTCCGCAGGGCTATCATGGTAGGGTATTCTTCCAGGGCCAGTATTTTACCGTCAGGTCCTGAAACCAGCCAGCCCTGATCAAGCCTTTCCAGCTTTTTCATTTCTTCCAGTGACAGATTTAGTATTCTTTCCGCAGCAGGGTTAGCAGAGATAATTCTGCCATCACGATCATGAAAAAGCACACCAAGCGGCATTGTCTGAAAAAGAGCCGTTAAATCTTCCAAGGCAGGCCATCTATCCTTTCATGAAATTATAATTCTTTCTCGCTTCAAAATAACTATAACTCAGTAGTGCTGATCTTTGAAGGTTCAGATAAGGCAATATTAGATGAGTCATGCGGCAACAGGACAAGTAGGTATTTAGATGATTTTTGTTTACAAAATATCAGTCAACCCATATTCTTTGGCAAAATCAGACAGTTCATCTTCATGATTTAATTGCAGTTTGAGCTTGATATTCTCGCGGTGCCGGTCAACTGTTTTCACACTGATCAACAATATGTCAGCAATCTGCGCCCGGGTTTTCTTTTCCGCCAGCAACTGCAGGACTTCTCTTTCACGTGAGGTAAGCAAATCGAGTTTATCACTTATCTTGTTGTCTTCCTTTATATTCAGATAACCGTTTACCAGGACCTGTGATACTGCGGGACTTAAAAAAACCTCATTCCTGGAAATTGCCTTCATCGCCAGCTCCAGGTCGTCAAATGCAGAACCCTTATATACATATCCGGATGCTCCAGACTTTAAGGCCCTGGCTACATAGTTTTCTTCAACATGCATGGAGAGGATGATTACTTTCGGGGTGTGCTGCAACATTTTCATCTGCAGCAAGGCCTCGAGCCCGTTTAAACCGGGCATGGCAATATCCATAATAACCAGGTCGGGCGAAAGTTCAGCAGCCAGCTTTACCGCTTCCCTGCCTTCCGACGCTTCAGCAACAACTTTAACCTTGGCTTTATTTTCTAATAAAGAGCGCAATCCCTGGCGCACTATGGCGTGATCATCAACTAATAATACCTTCATCGTTAATAACTCCCGTTACTTTTTTTGATAAGAGGCACTGTAATTTCAACAGAAGTTCCGTGCCCCGGTTTTGATATTATCTTAAACTCGCCGCCAAGCAGTTTGACTCTCTCCCTCATCCCGGTCAAACCAATGTGTTCTGAGGATACGGTAAGGGAATCCTGGTTAAAACCAACCCCGTCATCGATAACTTTAACCAGCAAATCACCATAAGCAGAAGTACTGATTAGTATATTTGCTTTTTTAGCCCTGGCATGCCTGGCAACATTTGTTAACGACTCCTGGATGCAGCGGTAAAGAGCCGTTTCAATATGCCCGGGATAACGGTCAGAGTTATTTTCATAAAATAAGCTAATGTCTACTCCGGTTCTTCTTTGAAAACCACTAATCATATCATTAAGTGCCGCAAAAAGCCCCATATCATCCAGTTGGGGAGGCCGCAGCGAAACAGACTGCCGGCGAACAAGATTAATGGTATGGTCCACCAGGGCAATGCTCTGGTCAAGTAACAGCTGCTGGGTTTGATCAGGATTAATTTCTTCTCCAAGCAGCTGTAAATCGAGTTTGACGGCAGTAAGAGCCTGACCTAGTTCATCATGAAGCTCGCGAGCCAAACGGGCCCTTTCCTCCTCCATGGCATTTAAAATTCGGTTTGACAAAGCTTGTATTTGATCATAGCTTTCCCGGAGCTGCTCTTCTCTGAGAATTCGTTCAGACATATCACGGGCTATACCTTCCAAGGCTACCATATTATTATTGTCATCATAAACAGGAGTATTTTTGATCTCAATCCACACTGGCCGACCTTTTTTATTAACCCATTTTAATAATAAAGGTTGATCATCTTGGATTATCCCTTTTAAAGCATCTTCCAGTTGTTTTCGTTCGCCTGGATCGATAAGATCACTGATCAACTGCGGATTATCATAAAACTCTTCCGGTTTATAACCTAAGACTTCTTTCACAGCCGGGCTTAAAAATTCAAAGTGTAGAAATGGCTTTAAATCAATCCTGTAGATTATATCTTTTGCGTTTTCTGCAATGCGCCGAAAACGCGCTTCACTTTCCATCAGGGCTTTCCTGGTTTTCTTACGTTCCTTCCTTACCACTGCATCCTGCAAAGCTCTTTCTATTACAGGAATAAGCCTGGTTAGATTTTTTTTCATGATATAGTCGTGGGCCCCGGCCTTCATTGCCGCCACGGCTACATCTTCTCCTATAACGCTGGAAACAATGATAAATGGAATGTCTTTACCACTCCGATTGAGTATTTCCAGGGCTTCCGGAGCGCTAAATGCCGGCAAACCGTGATCAGAGATAATCAACTGGCACTTTTTTTCAGCAAGAGCTGCTTTAAAATTTTCGGCATTTTCAACCTGGAGATAATCAGGATCGAAGCCTCCTCTTTTTAACTCCTGCATTAAGAGGAACACATCATCATCAGAATCTTCTACTATAATCAGGTGGAGAGGTTTCATGAAAGATCCTTTCTTTATAAACCAGACTATGCCTTATGCTTATAGTATCGGTAAAAAGAGTATTATATTAATATGTATTTATTTCGTGGAGTAATTATTTTAACCGGAGCAGGTATCTTTACTGAACTTGTGACGGTACATTAAGTCATCCGCTTCCTTGAGTGTTTTGCTTAAATCTTCATCTTGGGCAGCAGCTGTTGCAAAACCAATTGAAATGCTTAAGGGAGTAGAAACCTTAGGCCGGTTTAATTCATCGATCTGCATATTGATACGCCTGACAATAGCTGAACATGTAGCATAATCTGTCCCGGGCAATATTGCGACAAATTCATCTCCGCCGTGCCTGGCCAGAACATCTGAACCGCGAAGCGATTCTTTTACAGCCAGAGCACAGGCTTTTAGAAGTTCATCTCCGGCAGCATGTCCGCGACTATCGTTAACAACCTTTAAATCATCGACATCAATAGCAATTATGCTAATTGGATATTCACGGCTGTTATTCAGCCGGGCAAGTTCATTCTCAAAATATAATCGGTTATACAAGCCGGTCAGTTGATCATGAAAACTTAAATACCTTAACTGCTTTTCATGAAGGACTCTTTCAGTAATATCCCGGCCTAATCCCCTGAAACCGATTATTTTTCCTTCTTTATCACGAGTAAGGGAAAGTGACAGCTCCACACAGATAAGATCTTTATTCTTATTAAACATCTCGGAAGAAATACTGAATTGCGGCTCACCGGTCCTGAAGGCTTCGTTAAATTTTTTATATATAAAACCGGAATCCTTGCATAAGTTCATATAGCTCATACCGATTAGCTGTTCTGTTTTATAGCCAAGCATCCGAGCTGCCGCCCTGTTGCATGCTGTAACTCTTCCGTTTAAATCAACTTCATAATAGCCGTCTTCAATTGTTTCCAGGATCTCTCGATATTTATTCTCACTCTCTTTCAGTTCTTTTTCTGCTTTGACCCGTTCACTGATATCTTCTGCCAGCCCCACTCCACCTGTTACCTGGTTGTTTTCATCAAAAAATGGAGCGAACAACACCCTGACCGGAACAATTATACCTGAAGTAACAGAACGATAATCTCCCTTGTAATCAGTTAATAAACCTTTTAGGGTCCCCTTAACTGCCTCTACTATATTCTGATCGGGAAGTTCAAGCAAATTGAGACCTTCCAGTAGCTCTTCCCTGGAGCCGAGCAGTCTAACAAAGTTTTTGTTAAAGGTTTTGATTACTCCTAGATCGTCATAATGAAAGACCCCGAGGGGAGAATATTCCATGATCAAACGATATCTTTCTTCGCTTTCCCTGAGCTGCCTGATCATTTTGTCTTTCTCTGAATCTTTTTTAGTTACACTTAAAATTCGTTTAAAGAAGTTCATCAAAGGTGCTCCCCATATTTATCCTGGCTGTGCTGATTTTTTCACAATTAATAATTATATACCACTTAACTGCGCAAATTCCTGCCTTCGCTCGCTTTATGTTCGTTTAAGGTTACCGGTAGCTGCGGAAAACAAATAGCCAGTAAACTGGATGTGCACAAATGGGGTGTTATGTTGCTGCAGTAACCTATGCTCACGGGTCGCTCTGCGCGTCATTGCCGCGGTTCAGTTTCTGCCCCTCGCTTGGGCTCTCTTCGTGATTCGCCGTCCGTGGCTCAGCACTCAGCGGCCGACCTCCATGTCGGCCGGTCTGCTCATGGCCTCACTTCACCGGCACCTGCCTACGCTCGCTTTATGTTCGCTTAAGGTTACCGACAGTTGCGGAAATACAAATAGCCAGTAAACTGGATGTGCACAAATTGGGTGTTGGGTTGCTGCAGTAACCTCTGGCTCACGGGTCGCTCTGCGCGTCATTGCTGCGTCTCAGTTTCTGCCCCTCGCCTGGACTTTCTTCGTGATTCGCCATCCGTGGCTCAGCACTCAGCGGCCGACCTCCGTGTCGGCCGGTCTGCTCACGCCCTCACTTCACCGGCACCTGCCTGCGCTCGCTCTATGTTCGCTTAAGGTTACCGGCAGCAACTGTGGACTTACTTTTTCAGGGTTTCAAAATCTTGTGTTGGAAAACCATACAAATAAATTGAACCTACAGTTCGTGTTAATTACTGCTCACCTGTCGCGAACATAAAGCGAGTAGATAAAAGGATCGCTGAAACAAGGTCGGAAAACTACGTGTGTGAATGCAGAAGGAACCCCTTGCTGAGAGGCTGAACGACATTAAAGTGAGCTGCCTGTATTGCCGCTGAAGCCCGGATACCTCTTATATTATTCAGTTGAACCGGCAGTTCGCATTAATTACTGCTCACCTGTCGCGAACATAAAGCGAGTAGACAAAAGGGTCGCTGAAACAAGGGTTGGAGCAGGCCGGCCGACATGGAGGTCGGCCGCCGTCGAAAGCTCCGGATGAGCTTATCGTAAGGGGAGTCTGAGCGGAGACCCGCAGTTGAAGCGCTACCCTTTTGCACGCAGCGATCGTGAGCAAAGGCGGCAGTAATTAATTTAATAACAGGAAGCTCACTCCCATCCATTGCGAGGTTGCCCTGGCGCAGGCCTGCAGGTGAAGCGCCGCAATCAGGCGCGCAATGATCATGAGTGAAGCACTCAGCAAGCGGGTTCTTAACAGAGGTAGCTGTAATTAATTTAACAAGGGGGAGCTATAATAATTAATCAATCGACTGTGAAATGGATTACCCGGTTATCTATGTGAAGGTTTTTAAAAGAAAAATAGTCTTTAATCCAGTATAATGCTTTTTCATGGTAAAAAAACAAATGAGTAGGATCATTTTTGTAATGCCATTTTTCAAAATAGAGTTCATCATTGAACAGTTCAGTCATGCAGAAAAGAGATCCTTTAGGTTTTAAAAGTGAACGCAGTAAAACAAATTCTCTCCGGGGATCGCGAAAATGCTCAATTACTTCTGAACAAAATATAAAATCATATGTTCTGGATAAAACTGTCCGATCATTATGGTAATAGATATCGAACAACTCTGGTTGATAACCACTTTCTTTTAGCATTTCGGTAATTACAGGACCGTGACCGGCTCCATAATCAAGGGCAGACGATTCAGGCGGGTAATACCCGGTAATACGCTCAACCATCGGTTTGACAAAACCCCTGTAGGCAGGATCATGAACATCATTCTGATGCTGATCATACCTGGCTTTTTCCATTTCCGGTTCAGGGTAAAAATAAGGATGCATCATCACCGAGCGACAATAAGAACAGCGGTAATAATCAATATCCCTGAATTGAAAATATTCATCAGTTATTGCTCCACAAAGTATGCAATTTAGATATCGGCTCAAATTATTCTCCCCTGTAATTAGAGATAGTTATTATTTACTGAGCAGGTCTATTATATTGTCCCGGCAAGGTATAAACAAGACAAAAACCAGCCTGCTCTGAAGCAGGCTGGTTATATTATGCTAACTCAGTATCAATACATTTACTCCTTCCAGGCAATGAAGCGGGCCCAGCAGGAAGCAAGCTCCATTCCTTTCTGCATGAAGCAGCCGATAAAATAACGTCCGGCTGAAAGGTTGTTTAATTCTTTGCCAAGGTTCTCAGCATGGACCAGTCCGAACGGGAAGAGGTTCAAATGCATATCCTGGTAGTATTTATCCAGTGGATACATTTCATCCCAATCCTTACCAAACTGATCGATTAACTTCTGGTTTGCTTCTTCAAAGGTCTTCGGGTGCAGCTGGCGCTGTATAGTGTTCATCGGGTGCTCCATTGCCACACAGTCAACCCCGAGCCACTTGATCTTCTTCTTCAGGCACCATTCAGCGAAGTCAGGTGAGGGACCAGGGTGCCGAATCATATACTTAAACTCATTTGAGTCCTCCTCAGCCCAACCAAACTTACCATAGCCTGTTTTAACAATCAGGATATCCCCTTCTTTTACATCAACCACTTTTTCGATCATCTCCGGAGTATAAACACTGGCATCGCTGACGAACTCTGATATATCGGCGATTGCAGCCGGTCCAACCCAGAAATCCAGTGGTGTTTGGCCTATGGTTTTTCCATTAATGTAAAAATGCGGTTCTCCATCCATATGTGTAGCAATGTGGAAACTACATTTACAATGAGCATTATTACGGCCAAGACCAAAGAAGTTACTTTGAACCCTCTTGGTGTAATGAACAATCAGTGGAACGTAATTGGCCCACTGTGGAGTCTGGACACTGAAGGGAACCGAAAGATCGTACATTTTAGACTCTTTCATCTTAGCAAAGAATTCGTCTTCGCCCATTCCATCAGGCGCCTGCAGGGCACAAACCCTTGCCCATGCCGATTCAACTTCCATGAAAGGCAGCGCCCCGACAATAATCCAAGCCCGCTGGTTGTTTAGTTCATTGATCTGCCCGCCCAGTGACTCTGTCAACAGCAGACCTGCTTTCGGCATAGTAATGTGGGTCAGCTCATAGTACTTGTCAGGAGGAAACATTTCATCCCAGGTTTTACCGTGAGTTTCTTTCAGCTTGGCTTTAGCTTTCTCAAACTCGGTAGGATGTATATACCGGATATTTGTATTCATCGGATGTTCTGCACAACCGCAGTCAACACCAATCATCTTCAGCTTTTTCTCCAGAGCCCACTCAAAAAATCCGGGTGCCGGCCCGGGATGACGAACCAGGTAGGAAAACTCTTTACTGTCAATTCCGGCCTGTGCCTTCGGATTTTTAACATCTGGCTGATCATAGGTATACTTGTGGTAACCGGTATTGATAATTAAAATGTCGCCTTCTTTTACCTTAACTCGTTTTTCGATCATTTCAGGCGTATAAAAACCATAATCTGAAACCTCATCCGAAATATCAACAACTACCCCTTCACCGATGACATCCTCCAGAGGGATATCAGAAATGGGCTTCATTCCGGAATGAAACGCACGAGGCCCTACCAGGTGAGTACCTGTATTATTGGACCACTCAATTAGCTGCCCGTTTGCCCCCGGCCCCCCGACAAACGATCCGGTAACACGCTTAAAAAATTGAATCTGTAGCGGCATTTCATTTGGAAACGGGGGAGTAAAAATGCTGAGAGGCTGAGTCAGGTCGTACCAACTTGCTTTCGTTAACAACTCCGTTACCTTATTACTCATGGCAACCTCCTGTAAATAAATTTGTTCAAGCTATAAAAATCGTTAACAAACGATTTTATACCGTACTTAATCTTATCAGACTATCATAAATATACCAAAGCCCGGAACATGATTTTTCTCAGCTCGCCATGTCCGGTTAATTGGATTCACACAGATAGCTACTGCAAATTCTAATATATATTAATTGTTAAACTTTTTATGCAAATATCCTTTAGAAAGTTATTTTAAAATAGTAGGGGCTTTTTTGTTAAACTATAACAACTACCAATGAAGAAAGGCTGAACAGGACAACCTGAACAGCCTATTAATGTTTAAGTTCAAAAGCCTTGATTAAAACCTGGAGGATCCTAAGATAAATTACTTATATATCGATCCAGTTCATTTTCTATCTTTTCATCAAGCTTTGGCGCTTTATAGCTTTCGATTACATCTCTATAGTAGTCATTGGCTCTTTTAGGAGTATCAACCATCTCTTTCACCCCGGCATAGTTCACCCGTGCACTAACCATAGGCAGGCGCGTATCCTTCATGTGAGTGAAGGTATGTTCATGGGCAATAAAATTACCGCCACTGCCAACACTTAACAATGGATCTACAGCCAGGGTCTCATCATTAACCTGGAACCCCTGCATATAAGCTTTGACCATACCGAGCATTTCGTCATCACATACAAATTTCTCAAACGACATGGTCATGTAGTTTTCCAGTAAACCGGCAGAGTGGAGGATAAAATTTGTTCCTGAAAGGACAGTATTCATTAAAACCATCATTGATTCATAGCCACTCTGATTATCGATCAGTATTGCATCGGTAAGTGCTCCACCTCCGCGTGAAGGTATCTTATAGAACCGGGCCATCTGGGCTATGACTGAAAACATCTGAACCGACTCTGGGCTGCCTATAGCCAGGTTTCCCGTGCGTAAATCTACAATGCTTGAAGCAGAACCGAATGCTACCGGGGTCCCCGGGTTTACCATCTGGGCAAAAACTATACCCGATAGAATTTCCGCACACTGCTGCACCAGGGATCCGGCCAGGGTGACCGGCGATGTTGTACCGGTCATAGCCAGGGCGGCAATAATTACAGGTTGCCTGTTGCGGGCATAAACCATAAGAGCATCTAGCATTCTGGCATCAAACTCCAGAGGACTGTTGGTGTTAATCAATGAAATAAGAACGGGGTTATCACGAATTTTATCCATACCCCCGTATACTATTGATGCCATTTCTACAGTTTCACGGGCTTTTTTTTCACCCATGGCGCTGCCCATAAGACATTTATCCGTATAAGTTACAGCAGCCTGAAACATTTTTGCATGCCTCAGTTTATCCTCTACATCATTAGGCTCAACAAGAACGCCACCGACCACATCAATGTTTTCACTGTGGCCGGCCAGCTTAGTGAAAGTTATATAATCATCATAGGTGGCATTGCGGCGGGTGTTACCGTCAAAATCCATAACATATGGTGATCCGTATCCGGGAGCGGTAACGGTATAGTCACCACCAATAGTAAGATTATTATTTGAATTCCTGGCATGAAGTGTAAATTCCGATGGAGCAAGGGACAACTGTTCCATTACCAGTTGAGGAGAGAAAAATACTTTCTCTCCTTCAACCCTGGCTCCACCCTTTTTTAATATATCCCGGGCTTCAGCCGAGTAAAACTCGATACCATTCTTTTCCAATATCCCCAGGCTTGCCTGGTGGATTTTTTCTACATCATTCCGGCTAAGGTAATCAATCGCTTCAAGTTTGCGTTTTATCACTTAAAACATCCTTCCTGAAGACGCGAATATTAAGCTGGCTCGCTTAAACCAACTTGCCGGCGCGCATGGCTTTCAGGTATTTCATTGCATAAGGATCAAGGTTTAGGATAACTTCAGCCGCTAAAACAAGGCTCATTTTCTTTTTATCAAGCGGATCTACAATGGCCGAATCCATTCCTTTACCCATGGCCAGAACAATAAAAGCCTGGTTTAACAGGGCCCTGTTCGGCAACCCAAAGGAAATGTTACTTAAACCACTGGTAATGTGGGCTCCGGAATCAAGCTTCGTGATCATCTCGATAGCATCAAGAGCCTGGGGTCCATATTCCCCATTTACGCTAACCGGTTTAATAAGAGGATCCAGAAATACCTTGGTTAAATCAATTCCATCTTTATCCAGTCTGTCCAGGAGGGTTTTAGCCAGCTCAAACCTGTCTTCTGCCGATTCTGGCATACCTTCATCACTCATACAGAGAGCAACTACCTGGGAACCCGACTCTTTGACCAGCGGGACCACTTGATCATAACGTTCTTTTTCAAGACTAATTGAATTGATCATTGGCACGCCCTGATGAACTTTTAAGGCTGCTTCCAGGGCTTTTGGATCCGGGCTGTCAAGAGCCAGAGGTTTTGTTACAACTGCCTGGACTTTTTCCACCAACCAGACAAGATGTTTGGCTTCATCATGCACATAGGCTCCCGCATTAACATCAATGTAATCTGCGCCTGCCTCTTCCTGTTTTTTAGCAAGATCCTGAATAAATGCTACATCCTGCTCGTCAATTGCTTTTTTGATCGCCTTGCGGGTTGAGTTAATTAATTCTCCGATGATAATCATAGTTTTTTTGCCGGGCTAAAAACCGGCAACCAAACCTCCTTCATAATAAATATAATCCTATCATATACAATTATTTCGAATATGTCATCAGCTCCAGGGCCTGCCGACAGCAGATATTTCTATGACACTTTCGATAAAAATTCTCTGGCTGTCATTATTATCACCGGTTGCACCGACAAGAGCGCTGTAATGATCCTGTCTTTCAACAATGGTTTTTATATTAACAGCACCGCCCTCTGCTGCCTGTTCCTGAACATATCTTTGTCCTTCACTGCAAGCATAATCCACAGCTTCATCAAAAATCATGAAAAACTCTCGCCTGGTCGGTGTATGAACAATAAACCCTCCACCTTCTCCAGGTTTAACTAACACGGTTGCTCTTTCAACAGCTTTTCCACTGACAGTGCCTATTGCGTTGGCAACTTCAGCATACTCGGGCAGGTATAGCTTAGCCTGAAGCCTGTTGGACAACTCCGGAAAGTATGCTTCTACAGGAGCGCCAACTGCTACCATCGGATTTTGTAACTCTACCGAAAAGGAGATTTGCTGGTTCCTTGTTTCATCATTTCTGCTTAATGCCTTTCTTAAGATAATTTTACCGCTCTCTTCCCGGGAAAAAGCAACAGCCATGCCTTCCTCAGTTAAAAGCCGGTCAATTGTTAAGGCAGTAAGTTTATAAAGGATCTCTTCCATAACAACTTCAACAAACTCATTTGTTTCTAATCCATACCGTGAAGCCATCATAGCACTGCCCAGTTCAGCCGCCCTGACACTCCACATTTTCATTTTACCGTTAACATGCAAAATATCGGTAGGGGTAAGTGACGCCCTGTGAACTGATGCAATATTGACCAGTCGACGCCAGGGCATAATATCGACTTCTTTTTGCAGTTTTTTACTGATAAAGTGCAGGGTGTGCGGTTCCTCCCTGATCAGTTCGAGAATTTCTTTTTCCGTATCAGTTAGTTTTATATTGAGAGGATCCCTGATGTAGTGAAGAATTGTTGTTGGTGGAGTATCCATGCCAAAATAATCAACAGGGTCAATATCTTCAAGTTCACCGATAAGATATGGATGCCTGGTGGCAATCCAGGATAGCGGGAATACCCTTTGAGGCCCGACTGTCAAAAGGCCGTTTTTCGAAACCTGGACCAGGCTGTCCCCACCAAGTCCGATTGTAGTTATGTTTGCTGCTTTTACCCTGGTTAACCAACCTCCAACCTCGGCTCCTTCAATATTCAGGGAAGGCTGACCATCGCGTAAAACCGCAACATCGGTTGTAGTGCCTCCCATATCGAAAATAATTCCTTCTTCAATGCCTGTCAGGGCTAGTGCCCCAATAATACTTGCTGCCGGCCCTGATAATATCGTTTCGATCGGTTTTTCTCTGGCCTTCTTTTCACTGATCAGACTGCCATCACCACGAACCACCATCAGCGGAGCTGCAATACCAAGGCGGTTCATCCCTGTCTTTACAGAATCAATTAAGTCTGTTATCAGGGGCATTAGCCTGGCATTCAAAACTGCTGTTACTGTTCTTTCGTGCATGCCCAGATCAGAGCTGAGATGATGAGCAGCAACAACCGGATAGCCGGTTTGCTCCCTGATTTGTTCGACAACCTCCAGTTCCTGGATAGGGTTGCGTATACTGAGGTAACCGGAGACGGCAAAAGCATCAACATGATCCTTCATTTCATTAATCGCTTTTTTGATCTCTTCAGGATTCAGCTCTTCCCTGATCTTGCCTTTAACTGTGCAACCACCGGTGACCACGGAATAATAGGGAGTGGGCAGGCCTTCCCGGGGTTCAAACCCGATTTGGATCAGGCCTACCTCCGCCCCCTGTCCTTCTACTATTGCGTTAGTTGCCAGTGTGGTGGATAAGCATACCATCCTGATCTGTCCAAAATCCGAAGCACTCTGACTGCTGCCTTTTAAATCAGCAGCAAGGTTATCAATGCATTGATTGATCGCCAGGGTCAGATTGTGCCTGGTTGTTTCTACTTTGGTTTTTGCTGCAACTGTTTTTTGGTCAAGATCGAATAAAACGCCGTCGGTGAAAGTGCCGCCGGTATCGATCCCCAAAGCCAGGTTCGGCATCAGGCTCCACCACCGTTAATTTGATTACTTTACCTGTTTAGTTTCGATTCCGCATTGGCTATTATATCATTAATCTTCTGCTGCACATCCTGCGGCAGGGGTTCGGGCTCATAGTTTTCCAGAATATCTATTACTCTTTTGTTAGCCTTGTCAAAAAGGGTTGGGAAACCATCAGCAGCCCAGTTTTCATATATTTGTCTTTCAAACAGGCGCGGATACCAGGTTTCATCACGGAAATGCTTCATGGTATGTTCTTCACCCAGAAAATGACCGCCTGGCCCGACCTTATCGATGACATCAAGAGCCAGGGTTTCTTTACTAACTTCAATACCGCTGACTATCTTACGCGCCATACCGATCAGGTCATCACATATGGTAAGGTATTCGAGCGAAGCAGTGTTACCATGTTCAATATAACCTACATCGTGATTGAGGTTGGCGCCGCCCTGAGCTGTAAGCAGAATGGACATTGCCCCTTCAATTAAAGCCTGTTCATCAACCACCTTGGAATCCGTACAACCGCATGTTCCAAACATGGGTAGATCAAGATAATTCGAGATGTCTGCCAGACCAGCCATCATCAGGTCAAATTCCGGTGAACCATAGGAAAATATGGTAGTCTTCATATCCATCACCGTAAAAACTCCGCCCATAATAAAAGGGCTTCCCTCGGATGTCACCTGATTTAAAACCAGCCCGCTCAGGCTTTCCGCCAGACCGTTAGTCATAGCTCCAGCCAGGGTTGCCGGCACTGTACCCCCGGCCATGATGCATGGTGTATATACTACAGGCAACCCTTTTTTAGCCGCCAACATCAGTTTGCGGGCCGAATCATTCGGATGCTGCAGTGGTGAAATCGGTTCAGCATAAAGAGTAAGAAACGGATTTTTTCTCAGTTCTTCCTCTCCGCCGGCAATGATTTCACACATTTGAATGATATCAGAATAACCCGGTTCGTCAATAGCTGTAATAACAATTGGTTTAGAAGTGTTCAATACCATTGCCTGAAACTGGTATCGATCATAAACCAACTGGTGTACATCCTGGACAATACCAAGCGACATCACAAAATCCAGGTTGGGAAGGGCATCTATAACTTTGGCTGCCATTTGAACCGTACCCCGGCTTGCCTTTATCCTTTCCTGGGTGTATGGATCTATAAAGTTCGGAGTATCCGAACCGGTACCAAAATAAGCATTACCTCCTTCCATTTCCATAACTCTTTTTCCGGTTCTGCTGTTGCAGAGAGATACCTTACGTGGAACCGAATTCAGGGCTTTTTCCACCAAACGGAAAGGTATGCGAACCCTCTTGCCGTCTACGTAACAGCCTGCTTTTTTCATTCTTTCAACCGCTTCATCATCAAGGTATACAACCCCGGTCCTCTCCAACACTTCCATAGCCGCGCCGATCAGCCTGCGGCATTGGTCATTGGAAAGAACCTGGAGATAATTTGACCCCTGTTCCTGATAACTGCTCTTCATTTTTCATACTCTCCTTTCTCTGCTTGGGTTAAGGCAGCCGGAATTAACCAGCCAGGCTTACGGCCAAATCCTTGGCAGAAGCGGCGTCTGGCGCCCAGCCGTCTGCCCCGATTTCATCGGCAAAATCCTGGGTCACCGGCGCTCCTCCTACTATAATCTTGACCGAAT
>Ga0334882_1000735_pt1 | contig 46829 bp, 36 predicted proteins | sample GraSluR1_MG_5_FD_207226 | JGI IMG/M metagenome (GOLD analysis project Ga0334882, IMG submission 207226) | Sludge microbial communities from methane-producing bioreactor in Wageningen University, Netherlands - Granular Sludge_15_04-R1 | ecosystem: Engineered > Bioreactor > Anaerobic >... | reverse complement strand
GTACAAGTAGCCATTTTAACTGATATTGCTTATGTTTCTCCCGTAACTTTTCCAGCCGTTGCAGGTATCCTTAGTCATTTAATTTCCCTAGTACATTCTGAACAGAAAAAAAAATTATGGAGCAAAGTTCGATCAAAAATGAAACGAGTTCCATACAACGGTTATCTTGAGATCTGGTTACAGCGTATAGTTCAACCTAATTATGTAGGATTTCAGTTTGATAGTGAAGAGCTTATATGCAGAATAGTGAACGGAGAAGATCTGCAGTTATGGGATAGTAGTTGGATTGCCTGTGATGCGTTAGGAAATGCTTTTGATGCAAAGAAAATTTTAGTGGGTAATGTTTCAGATGCGACAGAAGTTATCGAACCTAAAGAAATTGAGTTATTTAAGCAAAATGCATGGAGTTATTAAAATGATATTTAATTGGTTTCAACATTATTTTTATTGCTTAGTTAATAAAAATTTACCATTTTCTAAATTTATTTAATTAATAAATTTATGGCTTAATAGATTTTTAAAATAGGAGATTTTAATGAAAAAGCTTATGTTTTTTTTACTCTGCTGGATCTTCCCTACCATTTTATATTCACAAGATATGGCCTATGACATGGGAAGGGTTGTGAGAGACACTAATCGACCTGATGAGATATATGATGTAATAAACAGCTTTACAGACCAGCCTGTTATATTTGTTACAGCTTCTGGTAAATTATATAATTCAGTGAGTCCAAACGTAATAGAAACAATGAATGTAGAAGGGCGTTTGGATTCTTTTCTGAATAGACTTAGGTTAAATGGGACTTCTAAATCGCCAATTATTACGCGTAACCGATCTAATGCAAATTTATTTTTGGAAATTGAGTACTTCTATAAAACTTATGTTAAATCTATGGGTGCAAAAGATCTTTCTTGGTACATTGTTGAATTAACAAAATATGATTTGTATTATTCAGAAAACTTGGTAGCTTCAAATACTTATCTTGATATAAACCTCTATAAGCATGTTACGAATTCATATGAGAGAATTAAAAATGGTTGGGACTCAAATGGTTATTCAAGTTTAATAAATATTAATACCAAAGCTTTTGGTTATTATGAGCCCCTAATAAAATACAATAGCAATTATGTTTTTACAAAGAACGACATAATATTATTGTTTCCTGATGCATTCCGAGACCATACTGAACCTTTCTTAAGAATGTTGCAAAGAGACATGTTGCAGGAAGGTTATTTTATTTATGGTAATAATTACGAAGATATCGATCATCTTGTTCCAATCGTTGTTGTCATTAATGAGTTTGTAGAAGCTGAGTATGTAGAATTTATACTTTCCTTTATTTTTTATTCTGAAAATGATAAACCTTTAGAGCTTCTTGCAACTTTTGGCTTCAAGTGCAATATTAACGAATTATTGAAGTATCAAAATGGATTATTAGAACTGTACAATAATTATTTAGGAGGTGATTCGCAAGAATTTACTTTTCAATAATTCTATAACTAATAGAATATCGTAATATTTAAAAATATTAAAAGAATTAAAATCATTTTAAAGGAGTAATTATGGGCTTATTCGGTAAAAGAACTGATTCAATAAGAAAAGCGATGTATAAAACGTATGTACAGTGATGGTATTCACCTGACAGTTGGCTAAAAAAAGGTGGCCAAATCACCTCTGAAAGATATAATGATTTCACCACAAAACGTTATATCAGGAGGATGAAATGGCCACCAACAGAACAGTATCACAGAAAGTGGTAAGAAGAAAGATGAGCATGCTGGAACTGGAAGAAGATTTAGGAAACATAAGCGGCTGTTAATTCAGGTTTTCTACAGCCTCGTTATGCAAAAGAGGATTTTAATTTATGCCTGAACCAGATCCAGCAAAAATCTTGAACTTTACATCGCCGAAAGATCTCGGCCGATGGCTCGAGGAAAATCACGCCAGTGAAAGTGAGCTGTGGATTAGGATATTTAAGAAAGGGAGCGGGGTTCCGAGCGTAACTTGGGAAGATGTTGTAAAAGCGGGAAGCAATTGGTCGAAGAGAAACAGAGAACTGACATCCTTCATACAGGGTTTTTCGAAATGTATACGAGGGATGAAGGATCGTTGTTCTTTAGAATCCTGAATGCCTGGGTAATCATGAACTTGGCTCCGGAAGAGTCCAGGAACCGCTGGGGGGATGTCTTCATGAGAGATGTGAATTCATGTATAAAATGGGCCTGGTCGTAGTAGCCGCAGGCAAGGATAACTTCAGACCAGGGTCTTCCGGGGTTATCGGCAAGAATACGGCAGGCACAATGAAACCGAAGAATTTTTAAATGCTGTTTCGGACTTATTCCCATATACCGGTCAAACATGCGATACACAGAAAGGTAAGAAAGATCCAGATTCCTGGTTATATCGTCCAGGCTGATTCGGCCTTCATGGCCGGATAAGAAGTTAATAATCCGGATATACCTGCTGTCCGCCGGGGGCTGTCTGGTGGAAAGACGCCGGAGAAAAAAGTCGTTCAGAATATCCGTCCGGCAGCGGTAGCCGGCAGCTTCATCAAGCCTTTCTTTCAGAAGAATACCCTCCCACCCCCACAGTTCTTGCGGTGTCACCATGGCGTTCCTGATGTCCCGGGGATACATGCCGAGAAGCCGGAGTACCCCGGGATAGGTAAAGGCGATAATGATCCCTTCCTGTTCGGCTGAGGGAAAAGGCCGAACTGTCAGGGGGGCGTCAAGGTCACGGGACCCCACCAGAACATCACTGTATACTCCGGAGGCAGAGGATGATGTGATCCGCACCTGGGTGCCCCGGAGGTGAAAATACAGTTCCACATACCCTGTGGGCAGGGGTGTCAGGTCGATGTCGCCGCGAAGGTGCGGACCTCTATGCCGGCAGATGGTGTAGTTCCTGATAAAAGGCTTCAGGACCCCTGCCGGCTGAAGGGACATAAGGGAGATGCCGCCGAAATAGTCGTCGTAGAGGGAATCGGGTAACCCGCTCATGGAGCCGCGGGAAGGGAAGTATGCATCATAATCCCTCGCCTTATCCGTTATGGGTAGCCGGCCGTGGAAAGATCGGCCGGCGTTACAGTGTCAGAAGTCTATAGCGTTTCCGAGTTCGTACCAGTTGACGGTTCCTGTCCAGGAGCCCGCAATCACTGATGATATACCCGTAACCGTCCCCGTGTAAAGATAGAGTTTTCCGCGGTCGGTTAACCCGGCGCCGTCATCATAGGGTGCAGCTACGAGAAGGTCCGCATACCCGTCCAGGTTGCAATCCCCGGTTGCCAGCGCCCAGCCGAACTGGGCGTTCTCCGATTCTCCTTCCAGCATGAGGTTTTCATCAGGGGTAGACCACACTACAGTAGCCGATCCGGGATAGACATATACCATGCCTGTGTTGGTGTTGGATCCGGTTTCATCCGCCGTGGCCGAGACTATCAGGTCCCCGTAACCGTCCCCGTCAACGATGTCAGCGATGGCCAGCCTGGCGCCGAAGGAAACCCCGGCCCTTGAGGGGAGGGTTGACGCCCCCGTGGTGGTATTCCCCGCCGCGCTGCCGTAGAATACTTTTACCTGCCAGTCGGCGTAGGAAGGGGTCGAAACGGCCAGGTCGTCGTAGCCGTCATCGTTAATATCTCCGAAAGCGGCCGAAAGTCCAAAATTGCTGCCGGCGTTGCCGAAAAACCAGCTTGAAGATGTGTCAAAGGGGGCGGTGTCATCGCCGTAATAAACGATGGCAGCGCCCTGGCCGGCACTGTATCCCATGGCTCCGATGGCCAGGTCTTCGAACCCGTCACCGTTACCGTCGCCGAAGGCCAGGGATTTACCGAAATAGTAATTAGCGAAGGTACCTCCCATACCGAGGGTTTCAGCCGGTGTATCTGTAAGCCCGGAGGAACTCCCGAAATACACCAGCACCCGGCCGGTAGCGCTGTCGTAACCGTATTCCGATACCGCCAGGTCGGCGTAGCCATCGTTGTTCACATCTCCGGCGGCGATGGCGCTCCCAGAGAAAGCACCGGCGGCGGGACCAGCAATAGTAAGATCAGGGATAGCCGGCAGGGTTCCGCCGGCATTGCCGTAATACACGGCGGTGTAGCCTGCGAAGCTGTCTGCTGAATAAGCCCCCGCCGCCAGGTCGGCGTACCCGTCGCCGTCAAAGTCCGCCAGAACCAGGGACGCATACGCCAGCCGGTCTTCGGTGTCACCTTCGGCGGAGGTGCCGGCGACAGCATCAAAGCTGTTTCCATTTCCGAAATACAGAGCCGCCATTCCCTTGTTGGTATTCGATGAACCCGCCGCCAGGTCCGCGAAGCCGTCGCCATTGAAGTCTTTATTGGTTTTCTTGGTGACGATGACGGTGACTTCGGAGGATATGTTGTCGGATTCATCGACAGAACGGGCGGTCAGGGTGTGGCTGGTGCCGTTTTTCCAGATATCGGCGCCCGTCGGCAGCCTATATTTCCAGGAGGTCGTCCCTTCAGCCGTGTAGAAATCTCCATTATCCAGGGAAACCTCTACCAGCGAAAGAGCCCGGTCGTCCGATGCACTGCCGGCCACGAAGCCGCTTTCCAGGACACCTTCCCAGATCAGGTTCAGAATTTCCACTTCCGGATCCACCATATCAGGTCCCAGGAAGGGTGTCGCCGTGGTGGTGAGCCCGGCGGAAAGGTTTCCCGTGGAATCAAAGGTCTTTACCAAGAAGGTGTAATCCTCTCCGGCGGTAAGGCCGGTAACAACAAGGGTTTCAATTCCCGGCTCGATATCCACCGGATCGGCACCGCCTGGGGCATAGGTCACCCTGATACCTGCCAAATCAAGATCGGCTGCATCGGTCCAGTCCAGGGTTGCCGATAATTCTCCTGCCGTGGCAGTCAAGCCGGACACCTCCGCCGGCGGTATTGTATCTGTGTTATTCGGTGGCGGTTCCGGGCAGCCGACAAGGAGAACAGATATCAGAAGATAGAACATCATAATTGCTCCGGGGTATCGAGGTTTCTTCATTTTAACGACTCCTTTGGACAATAATGTCCCTAATTTAGAAGACATGTCCCCAGAGTAATTCGGAGTGAAGGCTGCTGTATTGTAAAATTCTATCAAAGGATCAGTTTGGATAGAAGTACATTGAAGACTATCCCGATAAAGGCGTTGCATGATGAAATGAATATAATGATTGAATGCGGGTTTACAAACCGGGAAGCCTTGCAGACCTGGAGGGCCTGTCGTTTAAAACCTCTGCCGAAACTCCCGTTCCACCGACCGCTTCTCATCCCGCTGTTTGATCACTTCCCGTTTGTCCGCCGACTTGCGGCCCGTGGCCACTCCCAGTTCCAGCTTGACCTTGCCTTCCTTAAGGTAGAACTTCAGGGGCACTAGGGTGCAGCCCTTTTCATCCACCTTGCGGCGCATCTTGGTAATCTCGTGCTTGTGGGCCAGCAGGGTGCGGTTGCGGTCGGGGTCGTGGTTGTGGATGTTCCCGAAGGGGTAGGGGGAGATGTGGAACCCCACCAGAATCAGTTCCCCCGCCTTGCTGATCTTGGCGTAGGCGTCGGTGAAGGAGAATTTGCCCATCCGCATCGATTTGACTTCTGTTCCCTGCAGGGATATGCCCACTTCCAGGCGCTCCAGGATGGTGTAGTTAAACCGGGCCTTCCGGTTATCCGCCAGAAGCTTGTTACCGCCGTCGCTTTTAGGTGCCATCAAATCCTCCGTCTGGGAGAGTAGCCTTTCCCGGCTCTCCTTGTCAACGTTGGGCCTCCATGGTATTCTGGCTTCGATTGAGCGAAGGAAGGTGAAGAGTGACAGGATCCCGAAGAAGATACTACCGCCGCAGCCGCAGCCACGGGAAGCCCCGCCGGGGCATGATCTCCCGTATCGTGGTTTTCATCCTTTTTCTGGGTATTTTTTTCACACTGATGAATCTGATGGTGATTCAGGGCCACCTGGTGCGTTCTGAATCCATGAATCCCCTGATTCCTCCGGGGTCCCGGGTCCTTTCTTCGCCCATTCCCTTCGGATCGCCCCTGCCTTTCGTGAACAAAACCCTTCCCGCCCTCCGGGAACCCCGCCGGGGAGAGCTGGTGTTGCTGACACCCCCCGGAGTGGAGCCCCTGAAATGGCACGGGAAGATTCTCGATGCGGCCCTGCGGTTTATCACCCTCCAGAGGCTCTCCCTGGATCCCACATTAAAAAAGGAATGGGAAAGCCGCCGGGTGATTAAAAGGGTGGCCGCCCTCCCCGGAGACACCATCCGGATACGAAACTACCGGGTGGAAGTGAAGACAGCAGGATCCGCCGTTTTTGAAGGAGAGCAGGGGTTTATCCCCGGGTTTGAACCTCTGATGCCGGATCTGCCCGCGGGATGGGACGAGGATCTTCCCTTCCACGGCGATCTTCCGGAGACCCTCATTCCTCCCGGCCATATATTTGTCCTCAGCGATGCCCGGGGGGTGGGCCTCGATTCCCTCATCTGGGGCGTTCTTCCCCTGGACAGCCTGCGGGCTACCCTGCTTCTGCGATACTGGCCCTGGCCGCCCCGGCTTATCTAAACTCATGGATCTTTCGCTTTATGTTCATGTTCCCTTCTGCCGATCCAAATGTGCCTACTGCTCCTTCTACAGCCTGGGCTGCGGGTTTTCCCGGGCCGATCAGGAAACCTTCGTGGAAATCGTTCTCAAGGAGGGACAGCGGATCCTGGCCGGGCTTGAGGTCACATCCCTCCCTTCGATCTTCATCGGTGGGGGAACCCCTTCCTCCCTAAGCCTGCCCCTCTGGACCGCCCTTCTCGAAGGGATCGGCCGGCTGGTGGAACCTTATCCTCCAGGGGCGATGGCCAGGGAATGGACCGTGGAGGCGAACCCCGAATCCCTGACCCGGGAGAAGCTCTCCGCCGCCGCAGAGGCGGGGGTGACCCGCCTGTCCCTGGGAATACAGAGCTTCAACGCCCGTTCCCTGGCCCTGCTGGGTCGATCCGCCGGGCCTGATCAGAACAAGGAAGCCCTGGACCTGATTTCTTCCTGCTGGAACGGCCTGTGGAACGCCGATCTGATCTGCGAAATCCCGGGGCAGACCATCGCCTCCGCCGCCCGGGACTGGGAGATTTTAGAAGCTTATCATCCCCCCCACGTCTCCCTCTACACCCTGTCGATCGAAGAGGGCACCCCCCTGGCGGATAAGGCGGGCAGGGAAGAGCTGCCCGGTTTCGATGAAGAGGTGTGGCCCTTCCTGCAAGGCGCCCTGGCCCGGTCCGGCTATGAAGGCTATGAAATATCCAACTACCATCATCAAAGCGCCGGGCCCTGCCTTCACAACCTGCGGTACTGGCGGATGCGGCCCTATCTGGGGCTGGGGCCCGGGGCGGTTTCCACCATTCCCGCCAATGGCGCCGTACTTCGGCGGGAGAACAGCCCCGATCTGGCGTTGTATCTGTCCGGCGGAGCAGGTTCTTCTTCGGTGGAAGAGGCCCTGACCTCCCGGGAATTCCTGGAGGAGTCTCTGCTCATGGGGCTAAGGACCGGAGAGGGCCTCTCGCTTCCCGACTTTGAATCGGTCTTTCAGGTTCCCCTGGAGAAACTTCTTCCCCGCTGGCTGGACCGGGGGCTTCGGGAAGGCTGGCTGAGCCGGCAAGAGGGCCGGATATCCGCCGCAGGCGAAGGGATTCTCTTCCTGAACCGCCGCCTGATTGAGGCCTTTGAGGAGTTGGACCGGAGGAAGGCAGACCGTCTTCCCGCCCCCCGCTGGCCCTGAAGGAGGGGGACTGGGAAGCGCTGTACCAGGGTACCCCGGTTTTTTTACGAATATTCCTTTCATGACGGTTGAATGACTGCCATATTTTTAGTAAAAAAAGATATTGGTTAGAAGATTTCTAACGAAGCGGCTTGCCCTTGAGACATCCGCATGCGGCCTTGAAGGCCGTTTTAAACAGGAGATATACCATGATTACCCCCCTTGAAGCCTACGATCCGCAGATTTATCAGCTCATCCTTCAGGAAGAGGCGCGGCAGAGCGCGGCCATCCGCCTTATCCCTTCTGAGAACTATGTTTCCAAGGCGGTGATGACCGCCACCGGAAGCTGTCTTACCAATAAATACTCCGAGGGCTATCCGAACCGCCGGTACTACGAAGGACAGCAGATCACCGACCTGGTGGAATCTGTGGCCATCGAACGGGCGAAAAAACTGTTTCAGGCGGGCCATGCCAACGTCCAGCCCTATTCGGGATCGGTGGCCAACCTGGCGGCTTACAACAGCCTGATCAAGCCGGGCGACAAGATCATGGGGATGAACCTGGCCGACGGCGGACACCTGACCCACGGGTCCAGGGGCAGTATCACCAGCCGGTTCTTTAAGTCCGTCAGTTACGTGGTAAATCCTCAAACCGGCCTGATCGATTACGACTATGTCAGGGACCTGGCCAAAAAGGAGAAACCGAACCTCATCATCTCCGGCGCCACCGCCTATCCCCGAAAAATCGACTTTTCCCTTTTCGGCGAGATCGCCCGGGAAGTGGGGGCCTTCCACGTCAGCGACATCGCCCACCTGTCGGGCCTGGTGGTGGCGGGGCTCCACATGAGCCCCGTGCCCTACGCCGATATTGTCTCCACCACCACCCACAAGACCCTCCGGGGGCCCCGGGGGGGCATGCTCCTCTGCCGGGAGGAACTGGGGAAACAGGTGGACAAGACCATCATCCCCGGCCAGCAGGGGGGGCCTCACATGCACACCATCGCCGCCCTGGCGGTGGCCCTGGCCGAGGCGGACACGGCGGAGTTCCGGGCCTACGCCGAACAGGTGGTGAAAAACGCCGCCCGGCTGGCGGCCAAGCTGATGGAACACGGATTCAAACTGATGACCGACGGCACCGATAACCACCTGATCCTCATCGACCTGCGGGGATCGGGGGTGACGGGAAAGCAGCTGGCCAAGGCGCTGGACCGGGCCCGGATCGTGACCAACTTCAACTCCGTTCCCGGCGATGATGCTTCTCCTTTGAACCCCAACGGCCTGAGGATCGGAACCCCCGCCATGACCACCCGGGGCATGAGGGAAGAACAGATGGACGAGATCGCCGGTTTTATCAAAACCATCGCCGACAACATCGACAACGAATCGGTGATCGCCAAGGTGAGCCGGGATGTGATGATGCTTACCTCCTGCTTCCCCGTGCCGGAACACTTCATCGACCCCTGCGAGAAAAAACCGCCCTTTTCGAAGTAGGGCGGGACGGTTTTCACTCTATCAAAGATTCCGGAGGATTTGGTCCCGCCGGAATCTTTTTTTTGCGGGGGGCTTTCCCGGGACGGGATTTTTCAGGGTTTAAGATCGCCCAGGCCCGCGGTATACTGAAAAAACTCTTTCAGATCGGAATAGAGCAGCGCCGCCCGTCCGTCCAGGGGGGTGGGCTGGTTGTTGACGATGACGATTTTACCTTTGCCCCGCAAGGTGTAGAGGGGAAGGCTGGCGGCGGGCTGAACCAGCAGGGACGAGCCCAGGATGAGCATGAGGTCCGAATCGTAGGCCAGGGACATGGCCTCATCCAGGGCGTCGGCGGGCAGGGCTTCGCCGAAGAAGGTAATCTCCGGCTTGAGAACACCGCCGCAGGAGCAGAGGGGCACCGGGCGGTCCCGAAGCTGCTCTGTCACCTCTGCGAAGGTCCGGGTTGACCCGCAGGCCCGGCACCGGTGAATCCGGGGGCTGCCGTGGATCTCGATGACCCGGCGGCTGCCGGCTTTCTGGTGAAGCAGATCGATGTTTTGGGTTATCACCCCGCTGATCCAGCCCCGGCTTTCCCAGCGGGCCAGTTCGGTATGGATGATGTTGGGCTCTTTATCCTCGAGATTATAGATAAACTGCCGGGTTTTGCCGTAATAGAAGGAGGGTTCATCCCAAAAGGCTCCGATATCAAAGATCCGGTCCGCCTCGGGATCGTTGTAGAGACCATCGGCGCCGCGGAAATCCCTGATTCCCGACAGGGTGGAAATTCCCGCCCCGGTAAAGATCACCACGTTTTTGCTCTTTCGGAAAAGGCTGATAAATCTTTTCATACAAAGAGAGTAGCCTCCTGTGGATAATCCGTCTACCTTGACATGTGATTTTTCTCTGTGATAATTTAAGGGTATACAGAAAAAGGAGTCACTATGTCCGGCCACAGTAAATGGCACACCATAAAGCACAAGAAAGGCGCCATCGACGCCAAACGGGGTAAAATTTTTACCAAAATCATCAAGGAAATCACCGTAGCAGCCCGTCTGGGCGGGGGTGATGTGGATGCCAATCCCCGGCTCCGCACCGCCATGTTGAAGGCCAAAAGCGTCAACATGCCCAAGGACAACATCGACCGGGCCATCAAAAAGGGAACCGGTGACCTGGAAGGGGTCAGCTATGTTGAACTGGTCTACGAGGCCTATGCTCCCGGCGGGGTAGCCCTGATGATCGAAGCCATGACCGACAACAAGAACCGGACCGCCGCAGATGTGCGCAGCATCCTCACAAAAGGCGGCGGCAGTCTGGGTGAAGCGGGCTGTGTGGCCTACATGTTCAACCGGAAAGGAACTATTTCTTTCGATGCCGAACAGTACAAGGAAGAGGAAATCTTTATCGCCGCCCTGGATGCGGGAGCGGAAGACGTGGTTACCAAATCGGGTTCTATTGAAGTTACCACCACCCCTGAAGACTTCGAAACGGTCTTGAACGCCCTCAACGCCGCCGGCTTTGAAGAAGAAATGTCCGATGTGGGGCTGATTCCCGACACCTATGTTTCCCTGGACGACGAAAAAACCGAAAAGGTGATGCGTCTTATCGAACGGCTGGAAGATAACGATGATGTCCAGGCCGTGGCTTCCAACCTGGATGTACCCGACGACTTCGAGCTGTCGGAGTAATGGGGGTCATCATCGGCCTTGACCCCGGACTGGCCGATACCGGTTACGGGGTCATCGAGGCGGGGGGCGGGAAAATCCGCCACCTGGCCCACGGGTCGATCAGGACCAGCGCCGGCACCGATCAGGGCGAACGGCTGAAAATCATCTATGAGGGCTTGGTGGCGCTGCTGGAGGAGTATTCCCCCCAGGCGGCGGGCATCGAGGCCCTTTTTTTTGCCAAAAACAGAACCAGCGCCATCCCCGTGGCGGAAGCCCGGGGGGTTCTTCTCCTGGCCCTCTGCCAAAGGGGGATCGCCGCCTTCGAGTATCCCCCCCAGGCGATCAAGCAGGCCCTGACCGGCGACGGCCGGGCCGAGAAGCATCAGGTCCAGACCATGGTGAAGCTGCTGCTGGGTCTGAAGGAGATTCCCTCTCCCGATCATGCCGCCGACGCCCTGGGAGCGGCGGTCTGCTGCTATCATAACCAGGGCGCCTTGAGGAGTTAATAGCTATGTGGAACAGCATCACCGGTTTGGTGAATCGGAAGGACGAGGAGTTTCTCTACCTTCAGGCGGGGCCGCTGGAATGGGCGGTGCGGATGTCCGCTTCCTCCCTTTTCAAGCTGCCTTCCCGGGGAGAGGAGACCAGGGTTTTTCTGTATCTCCATCACCGGCAGGACGACATGCATCTCTTCGGATTCGCCGACAAAGAGGAGCGGGAGGTTTTTCTCCAGCTCATCAAGGTTTCTGGGATCGGTCCCAAACAGGCCCTGCGGATCCTTTCGGGAATCACCCCCCTGGTGCTGGCGGAAATCCTCGATAACGGCGATGTGGATGCCCTCAAGAGGGTGCCCGGTCTGGGCAAGGCCACGGCGGGGAAGATTATCCTGGCTCTGCGGGGAAAGGTGACCTGGACGGAAGAGAAAGAGGAAGGCCCCGCCGGGAACCACGGAGAAATCGTGGATTCCCTGGTGAACATGGGATTCGACAAGAAGGGTGCCCGGTCGGCGGTGGAGCAGGCGGTGAAGGATAATCCCGGAGCGGCGGAAGAGATTCTTTTCCGCAACGCCCTTCTCCGGTTAAGCCAGTAGGAGGAATGATAAAATACTTCCGTGTATTTTATCATTCTGGAGAAGAAAAGCGTTGCTTTTCTTCTCCTCATTCTCACCATCCATGGCTCGCGGCTGACGCCGTGTTTTTATAGGAGGAAACCATGGAAGAGCGGGAAAGCCTTCTTTCGGGGGATTATAACCGGGAGGGGGATGTAAAGGAAAACCTGCTGCGGCCTCAGCTGCTGAAGGATTTTCAGGGACAGAAAAAACTCAAGGAAAACCTCGGGGTCTTTCTCGAGGCCGCCCGCAACCGGGAGGAATGTCTGGACCACCTTTTCCTGGCGGGGCCTCCGGGGCTGGGTAAAACCACCCTGGCGGGCATCATGGCCCACGAGATGGGGGCGGATTTCAAGGTTACCAGCGCCCCGGCCCTGGAAAAACCCAAGGACCTGGCGGGCATCATGACCACCATCACCGAGGGGACGGTTTTTTTCATCGATGAGATCCACCGGCTCCGGCCCGCCCTGGAAGAGATGCTCTACATTGCCATGGAAGATTTCGAGATCGACTGGGTGATAGGCCAGGGTCCCTCGGCCCGGACCATCCGTATCCCCGTACCCCCCTTTACCCTGATCGGCGCCACCACCAAGGCAGGACAGGTGGCGGCCCCCCTCTACAGCCGGTTCGGCATCGCCGTCAGGATGGAACTTTACCAGACCGACGAAATCGAAGCCATCATCCGCCGCTCCGCCGGCATCCTCCAGATCAGCGTCACTGAAGAAGCGGTCGGTCTTCTCTCAGGATGCAGCCGCGGCACCCCCCGGGTGGCCAACCGGCTTCTCCGGCGGATGCGGGACTACGCCCAGGTCCTGGGGGACGGCGAAATATCCGCGGGTATTGTAAAAGAAGGGCTCTCCCGGCTGGGGATCGACCAGTACGGCCTGGAGAAACTGGACCGGCAGATTCTGCGGGTCATCGCGGAAAACTACCAGGGCGGCCCCGTGGGGGCGGAAACCCTGGCCATCAGTGTCGGGGAGGCGGTGGAATCCCTGGAGGACTTCTACGAGCCCTTCCTGATCCAGCGGGGTTTTCTTCAGCGCACCCCCCGGGGCCGGATGATCACCCCCCTGGCTTACCAACATCTGGGACTGCCTCAGCCTGCCTCGACATCTCGAACCAATGGAGCCTCTGTTGAAGACCAGCGATTTCTCTTTTGACCTTCCCGAAGAACTGATAGCCCAGATTCCGCCGGAAAAACGGGGCGACTCCCGTCTTTTGGTGATGGATCGGCATACCGGGGCCCTGGAGCACTCCCATATTCAAAACCTCCCCGATTTTCTCGATGAAAACTGCCTGGTGGTGCTTAACGACAGCCGGGTCCGGAAGGCCCGGATCTACGGCACCTCCGAATCCGGCGGCCGGGTGGAGTTTCTGCTGCTGGAAAACCGGGGGGACAACCTCTGGCTCGCCATGGTGACCAAAGCGAAGAAGCAGAAAACCGGCAAGCGGTTTGTCTTTGAGGGAGGCATGGAAGGGCAGATTGAGGGAACAGAAGAACCCTACCGGCTGGTCCGGTTCGATTCTCTCCTGGATGATGCCTACCTGGAACAAAACGGACACATCCCCCTGCCGCCCTACATTCGCCGGGGCGATTCCCCCGCCGATGCCCGGAGATATCAGACCGTCTACAGCGAAAAGGTCGGTTCCGTGGCGGCCCCCACCGCGGGGCTGCATCTGACGGAAGAACTTCTGGAAAGCCTGAAAGAGCGTACCGCCGGAGTGGTCCGGATCACCCTTCATGTGGGTCTCGGCACCTTTCTCCCGGTCCGGGCCGCACATGTGGCGGACCACACCATGCACAGCGAACACTACGGCATCTCCCCGGAGGCGGCGGATAAAATAAACCGGGCCCGGGGGGAAGGGAAGAAGATCGTGGCGGTGGGCACCACCTCGGTGAGAACCCTGGAATCGGCCTTCCGGGACGGAGAGGTCAACGCCGGGGAAGGTTCGACGGATATTTTTATCTACCCCGGGTACCGTTTTCAAGTGGTGGATACCCTGCTGACCAACTTTCATACCCCCGAATCGAGCCTCCTCATGCTGGTATCGGCTTTTGCAGGTCAGGAGAAAATTCTCGCCGCCTACGCCCGGGCGGTTGAAGAGAGGTACCGGTTTTTTTCCTACGGGGATGCCATGCTGATTCGGGGATGAGAGCGGCGGCGGAGATTCTTTGTATTACCGGGATGAAACTTTAATAGGTGCCGGGGCCCATGGCTTCGAAGGCGTCCCGGACCTGGTAGAGCCTCTCCAGGTCATATCCGATAAACTCGGCATAGTCCAGTTCCCCCAGGTTGATCCGGTACAGTTCGTCTTCCCAGTGGCTCAGATTCTCAAAGGTAAACCACGGTTTCTGTTCGATTTGATCGGCCCAGTAGAGAGCTTCTTCCCAGTAGTGAAGGGCCGCCTGGTAGTACGATTCGGCGTACCGCAGGCTGTCCAGGTTGGCTCTTTTAAAAGGGTAGTTGTAGAAGTAGGCGGTGAACTTGTCGTATTTGCTTCCCAGTTTACGGTAAAGCTCGGTCAGTTTCAGGTTGACATGGAGGGTAAAGAGTTTTCGGTACCGTTCCCATTCTTCCGGTGACTCGATGGGGGTCAGGGCATTCAATGGATTAACAAAGTCACTCTTTAGGGCCCATTCCAGATAGTAGATGTTTTCGTTAAGGTCTTCGGGATACTGATAGAAATGGGTATGAAACAGCTTGTAGTACTGTTCGGCGTACATGAGTTTGTAGGCCCAGAGGGGAGACAGGGAGAGAAGAAAGCATAAGAACAAAAGAATCAGCCGTTTCATCTGCTTTCAGTATCGGAAAGGGAAAGGAATAAAAAAAGCTTAACCGGGAAAAAGAAGGGCCGCGATCGACTCAAAAACCTCATCCTCCGGGCCTGTGCCGTCTACGCGGTAGATCTTCATGCCGGCGGGGGAAAAAAGCTTCAGGGCCCGTTCATAATTATCACTGATTTTTTCCTGGATCGGGGAGCCTTCGAACAATTCTTCCATGTCCCGCTGGTGGCGCCTGTCCCGGCACACCTGCCAGGGGACATCGATAAAGAACAGCTTTTCCGGCAGGGGGAAATCGTTCAGCCCCAGGACCGTGTCAAACCCGCATCCCAGCGACTGGTAGGCCAGGGACGAAAAGAGGTAGCGGTCCGACACCACCAATTCTCCCCGTTCCAAACGGGCCTTGATCCCCGTCTCCGGGGCGAAGAGGTGTTCAAACCGGTCGGTAGAGAAGAGCCGGGCCAGGGTTTCCGGAGCCACCTGTTCTTCTTTGCGAAGGACCCGGCGGATAAGCCGCCCCACGGGGTTGTCGGTGGGTTCCCAGGTGGCGTGGAAGGGGATTCCCCGGGCCGCCGCGGCGGCCTCCAGTTTCTTGAGCTGGGTAGTGGTGCCGGAGCCGTCCAGGCCTTCCAGGACGATAAAGTTTTTCCATATCTGGGGGTTATCTTTCATCTTGCCGATATATTACCGGGGATTTTTTGTTTTTTCCAGCGGTAAAGGGAAAGATTTTACGGTGCGGCGCCGCTCAAGTTCCTCCTTTCAGTCCTGAAGGGGGCGCAGGTTCTTCATCATTCTTGTAACGTTTATTACTTTGAAGTATCTTATGATACGAGAAACAGTTAGGGCGTTGGGTCCGACAGGTGAGGGGTTACCATTATCAGCAGGAAGAAAAGACTCTACATCGCAGCTTCCACAACACTTATCATCGTCACCTCTCTGGTTTTTATCCCCTTTTACCGCCAGTACCGAGAGAAGGTTCACTCCTTTCAGAGGGAGGTGCTGGTACAGCTTGAGGATTTTCTCGGCTTCGAGATCAGATACGGGAAGATTTCCCCTTCCTTGCTGCGCTACATCGAAGTCAGGGACCTGTCTTTGGCTTCTCCTTCAGGGGAGGAAACCCTCTTTCTAAAAAGGATACGGATCCACTACCGGCTGAGTAAAATTTTTACCGGTTCTCCCGAGGAAGCGGTCTCACGAATTTCCCTGGTCAACTCCCGGGTTGTCATCGATCCTGACCGGGAAAATGAACTGAAGCTGCTGTTACAAAAAATCACAACCCGGCAGGCCTATGAAGCGGCTTCGACCGGAGAAACAGAACCTCTTCCCTTTAACGTGAGTTTTTCGGGGAAAAATCTGAGCATTTCCTACCGGTCCTCCCAGGGGGTTTTTGAAGCAAGGCGGATCTTTTTTACCGTGACTCCTGAGACAGAGAGCTATTCGGTTGATTTGCGGGGTTCGTTACAGGGGGAAGGAATGAGCTTTCCCCATTTCAGCGAGGCCTCCGGAGAGGTACGAATCCAGGGCAGGGTGGGGAGAGCCCTGGATTGGGGGGAAACCATTATACATACCAAAGGGGTTCGATCCAGCCTTGTCGATTACCCCCGCTTGACGGTACAGTTGCAGTACCGCAATAATGAACTGGTCTTGCGGAAGGTTCAGGACCGGCTTCCCTTCGACTTAAGTCTCCTTTTCCGCCCTGAAACAGGAGGGTTGGATTTTAACTTCAGCGCCGAAGGTTTTATCCCCGCCAGGCAGTTTATTTTGAAACCTGCCTTTGATCAGTGGATCTTTCTCTCCTCCGCTGAGCTCAGCGGTACCATCGATGGATCGTTTTATCCGGCCCGGGGAGAGGTGCGGTATCGCTCTTCCCTTCAGGTCCTGCTGCCCTCCAACCCCTGGGTGGATCTGCCGCTGCAGGGCTCCTTGACTATGGAGGGGCAAAACACAAAACTCCAGATAGAACGGCTTGATCTTCGAACCCCCCGGGGCAACCTGTTTTTTTCCGGCACCACCGACCTGGCGGATCCGATTCCCTTTCCCCGGGGAAACCTGCAAATATCCCGCTGGGCGGTTCCGGGCGGGCCCCTCTCATCCCTGGTCTATTTATCCCGGGGGCCTCAGGGCGATTATCGCCTCCATGCCCCCTACGCGAGCTACGGTGGTCTGGATTTTGAAAACATCTCCCTGGGGATTGAGGGGGATCTGTCCGGTTTTGAGTACAGCTTAGCGGGTTCCTTGACGGATGAAGAAGGGGAAAATGTCGTGGCCATTCAGGGCGATTACCACGCCGGAGAGGAGCGGTTTATTCAGGGAGAAATTGAAGCCCGCGATTTTCCCCTGGGCCGTGTTGTATCAATACTTACCCGCCGAACCCTTCCCAAAGAACTTGAAGGCCTGGTTCTCAACTCCAGAGCTTTCGTTTCCAGTGATTTTGAAAGGTACTCTTTTTTAACCCAGGGTTTTAAAATAACCCGCCGTGATGCAGCCGATGATTTTCTTACCGCTTCCTTGTCGGGAAACGATTCAAGCCTGACCATACGGCAGCTTTCGGGCCGCTACGGTGATTTTGAAGCATCCCTTACGGGAGGCGCGTTTTATCCTCCCGGTTCTCCGGTGACCTGGAACAGCCGGATCGAGACTTCAGGGGCGGTTTTTCATATCCAGGGGTCTTATTTTCAGGATGAATTTCTTCATTTCCAGGGAGACCACGGATTGGATGCCATGGTTGTTTTTCTTCAGGACCGGTTGGACTTTCAAGTCAGCCTGGAAGAATTTCCGCTGACCTTCCGTGAGGATGAGCTGCTTCTTACCTTGAGCAGTCAGGGGTTCTGGTCTACCTCAGGAGCCTGGCTTGTCAGGGCCGATAAGGCGCAGCTGGTGGGGCTGTCTTCTCTATGGGGGAGGCAAACCGATGATATCCTTACCTTTACCGGTGTGGTTTCGCCGGATTTTTTACGGCTCATGAGTATCGGTTATGCCGACGGGGAAACCAGTCTCAAAGGGAACAGTGAAATCCGCTATGATCTGAACAATCGAACCGCCGGCGGCTGGCTTCAAATGAGCGATCCGGGGGGAACAGAAACACTCCAGCTGGCAGCGGAGTTTCAGGACGGCATGCTGGACGGCGGCATGGCGGTTCAAGGGTTTCCCCTGGGCCGGATCGGATTCGAAGCTTTGACGGGAAGGCTCAACGGTGAGGTGCGGTTTGATGGCGCTTTTTCTTCCCCTGATTTGTCGATTGTGATTGAAGTGGTGAACGGAGAGTTTAACGAGACCCCCGTTTCTCTTTCCGGAGCAATCACCCTGGAAGAGGATATCCTCAATGTTCTCAATCTGCAGGCTTCGTACCTTAATCACTCCCTGGAGGTGGAACGGGTAAGGTTTAACCTGTCCGGGGGGATGGTAACCGGAAACGGAAGAATTGAAGGCGCATGGCAGGATGACCCCTATTCTGCCCGCATTGGTCTTGACTTGACCACCGGGCCGATGAAGGAACGTCAGGAAATCCTGAGTTTTTTCCGCCATGATTTTGACGGACAGGTGAGACTCGAAAATATTAAAATGTCGGGGCAGGATTACCCTTCCTGGAAACTGGCGGTGAATCAGAGCGAGGAAATCCTTTTCCTCTCCGGAGGTCCCCAAGACGCCCTGGATATGCAGTTTGGCCGGGACGGCCGTTTCAGTCTCACCGTGCTGGAAACCCTCCCTTTCAGTTTTCAGTCCACAGGAACCTTGAGCAAGGGGGTTATTGATGCTGATTTTTGGAATATCAAACTCAAGGTAGAGGCATTAAGCCGGCTTTTTACCCTGCCTTTTATGAAATTCCTGGAAGGAAGGGCGGAGGGAGGACTCCATCTTTCCGGTATGATAAATGACCCCGATATCGAAGGATCTCTCTTCCTGACTGATATGGTATTGAAGGTGAACGTGGTAAACGATCTCATCACTTTCACGGACGCCAGGATCAGAGCCGATCAGAAGGTTCTTTCCATGGAGGATATTGTGGTCTCCACCAAAGGAGGTCAGGCCCTTTTTCACGGCGAGTTCACCCTGGACCATCTTTTGCCGTACAATTATGATCTCCAGATCACCACCTTCACCAACCGTGATCTCCATCTGGGTCTCGATATCGCCGCCTTCGGGATCGAAGGATCCGTCAAAGGGAGCATCAATATCTTCGGCACCATGGATGAACATAAACTGACCGGTGAACTCGATGTCTATTCGGGAATTCTGACCCTGGATACCCGGGAGTTAATGGCGGGACTTTCATCAAAATATGATTTCGCCGTTGACCTGGTGTTTAATCTGAAACAAAACAACCAGTTCTATTGGCCCTCCCGGAATTTTCCCATCCTCAAGGCGTACGCCGAAGGAGGGCAGTCGCTGATCCTTAAACAGAATTCCGCCCGGAAGGAACTGGTGGTACAAGGGGATGTGGCCGTTAAAGGAGGAGAAATCTTCTATTTCCGTAGAAATTTTTACCTTCAAGAGGGTATAATATCCTTCAATGAAACGGGCTATCGCTTCGATCCTGTTTTAAACACCCGGGCCGTACTGAGGGAGGTGGATGATCAGGGAGAACTTGTCCGGATCTATCTTGTCGCCGAGAACATGAGATTTTCCCAGTTTAACCCCCGTTTTGAATCAGATCCGTACCGGCTTGAAACGGAAATTCTGGCCATGCTGGGGGCAAACCTGTTTGAAAGCGGCGGCAACGAGAATCTGTTGGGCGACGCCATTCTGTTGACATCCGATGTGGTCAGTCAGTTCGGCTTTGTTCAGGGGCTGCAGGACTCGCTGCGGGAAATACTGAATCTGGATCTTTTTTCCCTTCGTACCCAGATCGTCCCCAACCTCCTGATGGATCGTTTTTTCGCCAATTCCAATGAGACAGCCCTGGGAGCAGGAAATCTTTCCCGTTATCTTGACAACACAACCCTGTTTTTGGGAAAGTACTTTGGCAATGACTTTTTCCTTCAGGCTATGATACAAATGGATTACTATGGGAACCAGTATGATGAATACTATCCTGTTCCTGTTTTTAATATTGATACGGAGATAGCCCTGGAATGGAAATCTCCCCTGGCTTTGATCCAGTTAAGCCTTTACCCGCAGTTCTTTCGGGAGGATGAGCCGTGGTTGACCTCCAGCCTTGGGCTGTCATGGTCGTTTTCATATTAGATAAGGTGGGGAATCACCTGACTCTCAGTTTTTATAGGAGATTTTAATGCGCAAATCAGTCATCTTATTTTTCGTTCTGGTGACCCTTTCCTTTTTTTCCTTCGGTCAATCCGGAGACTGGTACATGAATAAGCCTGTGGTGGATATTACCTTTGAAGGATTACAGAATGTTAAACCTTCTGATCTGGAAGGTTTGAAGGTTCAGGTTCTGGGCCGGAATTTTGATGAAAACCTGTTTCTTGACCTTCAGAGCAGACTCTACGCTCTGAACTACTTTGAAAGTTTTGAAGCATCCGCCATCCCCGGTGATGAAAATAACTCTACGGTTATTCTTCATTTCGTTGTTTTAGAACGGCCTCTGGTGGATAAAATTATTTTCCGGGGGAACGCCAACCTGCGGAACCGCGCCCTGGAAGAGGTGGTGATTTCAAAATCCGATGACATCCTTAATAGATCCCGGATCCGAATGGATGCCGATGCTATAAAAGGGCTCTATATCGCCGAAGGTTTCCCGGATGTTCAGGTAACCGGCCTGGTTGAAACCCAGGAGGATTCGGGAAAAGTGACAATCGTCTTTGAAATTGAAGAAGGCAGCCAAACCAGGGTTAAGGAGATCCTCTTTTCCGGTAATTCCTTTGCTTCCTCCAGTACCCTGAAAAGGCTCTTGTCTACCAAACAGCAGAGTCTCTTCAATGCCGGAACCTTTGAGGAAGGGAAACTGCAGGCGGACCGCAAGGCCCTGCTCGATTACTATCATCAGAGAGGCTACGTTGATGCGGTGATCCTGGATGTGACTAAAGACGGTGAGACCGATGAAGAGGGCAACAACCTGCTGACCCTGACTTTCTATATCGAGGAGGGGGTCCAGTACACCTTCGGCGGTATATCCTTTGAGGGAAACACCCTGTTTTCCCAGAGCGAACTTCAAGGGAGCGTCCGGTCCGAAGTGGGAAAAATTCTCAATAAGAGCCGTCTCGAAGCGGATTTAATGAGGGTGGGGGATGTTTATTACAACGACGGCTATATTTTTAATCAAATCATCCCCGAGGAACTGAGGGACCGGGAAAAAAGAACCATTTCCTATGTCATTCATATCCGGGAAGAGAGCCGGGCCCACATCGAGAACATCACCATCAAGGGAAATGTGAAGACCCGGGACTATGTAATCCTCAGAGAGATTCCCCTGGAGGTGGGTGATGTTTTCAGCAAAGAAAAGATCATGACCGGCCTGAATAACCTGGCCAACCTCCGGTTTTTTGAAACCTTCGTTCCCGAAACTCCCCAGGGCAGCGCCCAGGGACTGATGGATCTGGTCATCAATGTGGAAGAGGGACGTACCACGGATATCAACTTCGGTGTGACCTTTACCATGGAGGCGGGCCAGTTTCCCCTGTTGGGATTCATAACCTGGACCGACCGCAACCTCAGGGGCACGGGACGCCAGTTAAGCATCGGGTCGGAGGTTTCCGGTACGCAGCAGAACCTCAATTTTTCTTTCAAGGATGACTGGCTTTTCGGACGGCGCTGGTCCGGAGGAATAGATTTTTCCATCAAACACAGGCTGATCGAAGGAGCCCTTCAGGATGTCCTGGCCCCGGTTTTTTTCGGAAGCCGGGATGAGAATCCCCAGATGGTTCCCGACCCCTTTTCGGGAGAGTGGGTGAATCCCGATACGGGTAAGCCCGCCACCGCCGAAGAAATTGCCGCCGGCACCGCCGTGACCGATTATGCCTATGCTATCGCCAATGGCCAGTCCATCGACAGCTCCTACCTGATGGATTATGAAACCTACGAGTTTTCCCTGGGAGGCAGCACCGGTTATTCCTGGCATACCAACTACGGAAGGATTGGAACCGGTACCGGTCTGAGCACAGCCCTGAGCTATACCACCTATGACGATGATATCTACCGGCCCTACAACCCCGATATCCGTAACGAGCTGGGGCTTTGGAGTTTCATAAACCGGTGGTGGGGCCGCATCTCCTTTGACACCAGGGACATCGTTTACAGTCCCAATAAGGGCGTTTTTCTCAGCCAGAGCCTCTCCTATACCGGTGGTGTTCTGGGCGGTTCCCGGCACTACAACAAGCTGACCACCATCGGCGAAGTCTTTTTCAAGCTTTTAGAGGTTCCCGTCACCGATGCCTGGAACTTCAAGACTGTTCTGGCTCTTCATTCCAACCTTTCGGTTGTCCTGCCTCAATGGCATGTTAATTCCGATGGAGACTGGGTGAAGGAGACGGTGGCAACCACCAGCGACCTGCTCTACACCGACGGTATGATCACCGCCAAAGGATGGCCGGTGCAGCAGGACGGGAAGGTTATGTGGGATAACTGGGCGGAGCTGAGGATGCCCATCATCGCCGGATATATCTCTTTCAACCATTTCTTTTCTGCCACCGCCCTCTATAATGATACGTCAGAAATGAAAGATATCGGTTTTGATGATTTCCGCTACGGCTTCGGCTCAGGTCTTCAGATTGATTTACCGACCTTTCCCATGGGCTTCTATTTTGTGAAGCGGTTCAGCGTGGCGGATGATAAGATTCAGTGGCAGCCGGGGAATGCCTTTAGGCGGGCTGACGATCCCACTTCGGGACTTGACTTTGTCATCTCATTCAGTTTCAGTTACTTTTAATTGAGCCAATTTCAAAAATCGGTTATTTTTGAAATTGGCTTCGAAGAAAAATTGTCAAGAAACTTGTATTTCATTACAGTGTAATTACTTGACAATTTTTCTTCACGTAAATTAAGGTTGGAAATTCAAAAATCTCTGATTTTTGAATTTCCCTCAATATTCAGGAGATTTGAAATGCCCAGAAAAACATTCTTTTTGATTTTTGTTCTCTTAATCATTTCCTTTACCGCCGGCGCGCAGCAACTGTCCAAAATCGGAATGGTAAACTTTTCCAAGATTATCGAAGACTACTTTGCCGAGTCTTCGGCATGGCGGGAAATTGATGCCATGAGAAAGCAGTATGATGACGGTAAGGACGCCATCCTGGAAGAAATCGACCAGATGAGGCTTCTCAGACTAAACGCCCGGAACAACGGTGATGATCGACAAGTCCTTCAGCTCGATGAGAGGATCTACCAGAAGCAGGAGTATCTGAAAGAGTACCACAACATCTGGCAGAACAGGATAAACGCCAAGATTGAATCGGTTTCCACCTCTTCAAGCTTTACGGCCGAAATATACCAGGCGGTAAAATTTGTCGCCGAGAGCAATGGGTATTCGGTTATCATGAGGACCCGTGATCCGGATATTCTATGGTACAGTCAGGAAGTGGATATCACGAATCTGGTTTTAGAAAGGCTGCGACGCCAGGCCGCTTCGCGATAAAGACTCCGGGCAGAAAAATGGCCGAAACCACCCCGATGATGCGTCAGTGGAAAAATCTCAAGCGTGATCATCGGGATTCCATCCTTTTTTTTCGTCTCGGGGATTTTTATGAGATGTTTGAGGATGACGCCCGTGAGGTGAGCGGCATTCTTAACCTTACCCTCACGAAGCGGCACGGGATACCCATGTGCGGCATTCCCTACCACGCCTCTCACGGCTACATTGGCCGCCTCCTGAAGGCGGGAAAAAAAATTGCCGTGTGTGAACAGATTTCCCTGCCTAAAGACGGCAAGGGAATCGCTGAAAGGAAGGTGGTGGAGATCATCACTCCCGGAACGGTGGTGGAGGAAGACTTTTTAGAGCGGGACCGTAACAATTACCTGCTGTCCCTGGGGAAATACCGCAACTTTCTCAGCCTCGCTTATATTGATCTCTCCACGGCGGAGTTTACTGTAGCGGCCCTGGAAAACGGTACCAGCCGGGGAGATCTTAAGCGGGAACTCTTAAGGCTTTCCCCCCGGGAAATTATCGTCCAGGAATCGCTCCTGGAGGACAAGAACTGCGGCGCCGTCCTTTCCGAACTGAGCGATGTTGTGGTGAACCGGTATCCCGACTGGTCCTTCGACTTAAAAAGTTCCGCCGAACTTCTGAAAAAACAGCTGAAAACGGCCAACCTGAAGGGCTTCGGCATTGAAGACGATGATCCGGCTCTTTATGCCTGCGGAATCCTGCTGGAATATCTGGGAGATACCTCCCAGAGTCTGTTGCCTCATGTGAAAAACGTGATCCTCCATCGGGAAGAAAACTATCTGGGGCTGGATGAATCGAGTCTCAAGAACCTGGAGATTCTCAACAACCTGCAGGACGGCTCCCGCCGGTTTACCCTCCTGGATACACTGAATGCTACGAAAACATCCATGGGATCCCGGAAACTCAGGAACTGGCTGATCCATCCCCTGCTGGATCCCGAAGCCATCTCAGCCCGGCAGGACCGGGTCGCCTACCTCTATCATAACCAGATCCAGCTCAACTCCATCCGGGAGACTCTGCGGGGACTGATGGACCTGGAAAGGCTTTCTTCCCGCATCGCCCTGGAAAAGGCCCATGCCAAAGACCTTGTGTCGGTGCGGAACACCTTGACAGGGGTGGAAGAGCTGGTGAAAAGCCTTTCCGACTGGCATGTCCGGGAACTTCTCTGGGCCCGGTCCGGCGAAGAAGATGCCTCCTTGTTGATCCTCCGGGATCTGCTGGACCGGTCCATCGCTGAAGAACCCTCCATCCTGCTTACCGAAGGGAATCTCATCCGGGCCGGATTCAGTGAAGAGCTGGATCGGTTGAAGGAAATGAAAGAGAACAGCCAGAAGATTCTTCGTGACTATCTGGAAGAAGAGAAAGGCGCCACGGGGATTTCCTCCCTGAAAATCCGGTATAATAAAATTATAGGGTATTTTCTGGAAGTCACAAAAAGCAATCTGGCCCACGTGCCTTCCCATTTCATCCGCCGTCAGTCCCTGGTGGGAAATGAAAGGTTCACCACCGACCGCCTGATCGAACTGGAAACCAATCTGAATAACGCCCGGGAAAAGGCGGTGGACCTGGAAAAGAGTCTTTTTCTGGAGGTGCGGGGACAGGTCAAGGAAAGAATATCGGATCTGCTGTCCGCCGCCGATGCCTTGTCTGTGCTGGATTGTTACGCCTCCCTGGCCTACGTGGCCACCCGCTACGGCTATGTCCGTCCCCAGGTCGACTCCGGGCGGGATTTGCACATTGTAGACGGCCGGCATCCCGTGGTGGAAGCCCATCTCCCCCAGGGGGAGTTTGTCCCCAACAGCCTCACCGCCGACGTCCCGGCAAGAGCCTTCAGCTTTATCACCGGTCCTAATATGGCGGGAAAATCCACGTACCTTCGGCAAAATGCCCTCATTGTTTTGATGGCGCAAACCGGCTCCTTCGTCCCCGCCTCGGAAGCCAGGATCGGTTGTGTTGATAAGATTTTCTGCCGTGTGGGAGCATCGGACAATCTGGCCCGGGGAGAATCCACCTTCCTGGTCGAGATGAATGAAACCGCCTTCATCCTGAGGACCGCCACGGAGCGAAGCCTGATCATCATGGATGAGGTGGGCCGCGGCACCAGTACAAACGATGGTCTTTCCATCGCCTGGGCGGTAACTGAATATCTGGTAAAACGGGTCAAAGCCAAGACCCTCTTCGCCACCCACTACCATGAATTGACCCTTCTCAAGCTTAAGGGGATCCAGAACCTGTCCTTGGAAGTGGTGGAGAACCGGGGTGAGATCATCTTCATGAAAAAAATCCAGCAAGGCCCTGCGGCGTCTTCCTACGGTATCCACGTAGCCCAACTGGCGGGACTGCCCGATGAAGTCATCCTGGAAGCCCGCCGGATTCTGGAAGAACTGGAAATCCGGGAAGGGGAGGTGAAGAGCGCCCTGCTGCAGACCGGCGGCAGGCCGCCTCAGAGTAAAGCGGCGGAGCAGGGATCCCTTTTTTCAAAGGGCGAGCTGCTGGAGAAGGAAATCGGCGGTATAGACCTGAACCGCACAACACCACTGGAAGCCCTCAATTTAATTTCCCGTTGGAAGCAGGACCTGTCCGGTCGCTGAAACAGTTTCTTTTTTTAAATCAGAGAGTTTTTCTCCGTGTTTTAAGGGGTATGAAGGTCTCCATTTTTTCTCTTTTTCTTGATGTTCTCTTTCCCCGCCGTTGTCCCCTGTGCGGGAAACTGAGGCCCCCCGGTTCGCCCCATGCCGAGAGTCTCTGTTCCCTTTGTCATGCCGGCCTTCATCCTTTACCGGGACCGTTTTGCCGCGTCTGCGGAGCTCCATTGATTTCTGAAATCAACCTCTGTCTTCACTGCCGGGAGGAAGAGGACGGTGAAGCGGAAGAAAAAAAGACGTCCCCCGGTTACAGCCGGGCTTTGTCTCTTTTCCCCTATCGCGGCCCGGCCCGGGAGCTCATGTATCAGTATAAATTCCGGGGGAGAAAATTCCTGGCTTCTTACCTGGCCCGGCGTATCGAGGAGGAGTTTGGACCTCTCATTAAAGGCCTTTCCCTCGTACCCGTTCCATCGGAGCCTCGGAATCTCAGAAAACGCGGATGGAATCCGGTGCTCCTGCTGGCCCGGGAGCTGGCCGGGCTTAACGGAAGTGAAGTTGAACCGGTGCTGGGAAGAAAAAGGTCTATTTCCCAGAAAGGTCTGAACCGAAAAGAACGACAGGAAAATCTGAAAGGGAAAATTTACCTTCGGCGTTGTCCCCGTTCCCGTTCGGTGGTTATTCTGGATGATATCTGGACCACCGGAGCCACTGCCCAAATTTGTGCGGCCGTCTTAAAGGAAGAAGGTTTGGATGACGTCATGGTACTGACAGTTTGCCGGGATTAACAGCGAAACGGGATGCGGGTTTACAGGCTGCGGATTCAAATCTGAATGAAACCAATAACCGTTTCCGTCCTCCGGGCTTGACGAAAAGGGGGGGAATTGTTATGATGAAACGACAGCTTAAGGAGACAGACCGGAAGAAGTCGTGCGCGGCTTCTTTTTTTTGTATTGAGGCTCTTTCAAAAAGAAATGAAGCGGGATAGGGCCTCCTGAGCTCTTTATTCAGAAGGATAGATGTGGAGTATTTAGAAAGCAAAGATCCGCAATACGATTTGCTGGCCCCCGTCATTGAGGGGATGGGTTATCATATTGTGGAACTTAAGAGCCGGACCGTTCAGAGACAGCTGCATGTTTCTCTGGTGGTTCATCGGGAACCGGGGGTGACCCTGGAGGACTGTTCCCAGATTTTTCGAACCATTCAGCCGCGGCTGGAAATGGCCAACAGCAGCCGGGATATTCATCTGGAAGTTTCATCCCCGGGTATAACACGGCGGCTGAAAACGGCCGACGAGCTTGCGGTGTTTAAAGACCGTGGTGTTAAATATCTTCTTGACGAAGAATCAGACTGGCGCAGCGGCATCATCGGTGAAGCCGCTGCCGACATGGTAACCATCATCAACGAGGATCACCCAGAGGAAATTCCATTATCAAGAATCAAACGAATAAAATTAGACGATACTCAAAGGTCGGGGAGGTAGGCAATGAATACCGAATTAGCAGATGCAATCCGTCAGATAGTCCAGGATAGAGGAATATCAGAAGATCTGGTGCGGCGTACCATCGAAGATTTCCTTCTGGCGGCCTATAAAAGAAAATTCGGCATCGTGGAGAACGCCATTGTTCAGTTCAGCGAGGACGGAACGGGGGTGGCTCTGTTTGCCCAGAAAATGATCGTGGAAGAGGTGGATGATCCAGTCACCGAGATCTCCCTCGAAGAAGCCCTGGAATACAGCGAAGAAGCAGAAATCGGAGATGAACTCCTTATTGAGATTGAACCGAAAGATTTTGACCGTGTTGCGGTTCAGTCGGCCAAGCAGAAAGCCCGTCAGACCCTTAAAGATATTCAGAAGGATACCCTCTACTCCGAGTTCAAGGAAAAAGAAGGGGAAATGATTATCGGTTATTACCAGAGGGAACGAAATGGTAATATATTTGTGGATCTCGGGAAAATCGAAGGCATTCTTCCTAAAAAATATCAGTCCCCCCGGGAGTCTTACCGGCCCAACGACCGGATTAAGGCCCTTATCTACGATGTGAACAAGACTCCCGCGGGTCTTAACGTCGTCCTCTCCCGGACTCACACCGACTTTGTCAAACGGATATTCGAGCTTGAAGTTCCTGAGGTCTACGACCGCACGGTGGAAATCTTCAAGATTGTCCGTGAACCGGGATATCGAACCAAGATCGCTGTTTATTCAAACCGGGAAGATGTGGACCCCGTCGGAGCCTGTGTGGGGATGAAGGGTGTCCGAATCCAGTCCATCGTACGGGAACTGGAAGGCGAAAAGATCGATATTCTCAAGTATGACAACGATCCCAGGGGTTTTATTAAAAATGCCCTTTCTCCCGCCGAGGTTGATTCGGTGGTTGTCATCGATGAGGCCAAGCGGCAGGCTCTGGCGGTGGTTCAGGAAAGCCAGCTTTCCCTTGCCATCGGGAAACAGGGTCTCAACGTCCGTCTTGCCAACCGGCTGGCGGACTGGAATATCGATGTGAAAACCGAAGAACAGTTTGATGAAATGGATATTTCCCTGGATTCCAAGCGGGCCGTTTCCGCTCTCTTTGGTGATACCGAGGAGGAAGAAATCACCCGTATCTCTGAACTCCCCGATGTTCCTGAAAAAATCGTCGATATTCTTACCGAAAACGGGGTGGAATTGATTGAAACCCTGATAACTCTCCCCGAAGAAGAACTGAAAACTTTTGAGGGTCTCACCGAGAGTGATGTTAAAACACTTCAGGGCATCATTGCCGATAACGTTGACATCATTGAAGAAGAAGCTCCCCTTTATGACGATGAAGAAGACTATATTGAAGAGGGTGAAGAAGATGAAGAGGATGAACGGGGGGCAGCGGATGAACCGGAAACCTACGAGTGTCCCGAATGCGGTCATCCCATCACAACAGAAATGACCAACTGTCCCAGCTGCGGTGTGGGATTCAGTTTCGAGTTCGAGGAAGATACCGATGAAGATGAAGATGATGACGATGAAGTTGGGGAAGATGCCGAGGAAGACTCAGATGACGCTTAAAAATTGAGTTTATAACCCGGCAGGGATTCTATTGGAGATTTGAAATAACCCCTCCTGGGAGTCTTTCATAAAAAGCGTTGGATTGTTAGAATAGCTACGGAGCAGGTACATATGGCAGAAGAACAGGAAAAGACACAGAAACCTAAAGCGACACTTATTAAACATCGGAAACCGGATGGCCCGGCTTCTTCTGAGTCGAAGGCTGACAAGAAGAAGGTTGTGGTAGTAAAAAAGAAAACGACAAAAAAACCGGTTCCCAAAGTGGTTGTTCAAAAACAGGACGATACTCACGACAGGAACCGTACTGATGAAGAGCAATCCGGAACAGTTTCTCCTCCGGCTCCTCCTGTTCAAGCCGCTGTTGAGAAAGAAACTGACACTTCCAGGACTCACAAGGCAGTCCCTGCCAGAGATTCTGAAGACGGCGGGGTCGGTTCCGAATCTTTTGACACCGGCGAGCGCCCTTCCGCCCGGCCCGCAGCACGAACGGGGGGAGACTCCCCCCGGGAATCCGGAACCAACAGTTATAAAGCCCGGCCCCGGAGCGGATCCGATGGTCGCCCCGCCTATGGAGCGGGACCCCGCCGGCCCAGTTCCCCGGCATACAAGCAGGGATATAAGAACCCCAATCCGCCCCCCGTATCTGAAAGGCCGGCTCCCGGAGCCGGATACCGTGATAATCAGGGCGGCGGCGGAAACTTCCGCAGCAGTCCCGGCGGAAGACCCGGTGGATTCACCCCCCGGCCCGGCGGAGGCGCCGGAGGACCGGGAGGTTTTAGAAACGCAGGACCCGGCGGGCCTAAACCCGGTGGATTCAGAGGCGGCGCACCCCGGCCCGGCGGAGGCGGTACCAGCCCTATGCCTCCCGAAGGGGAGACCAAGACTCCGGGCAAGAAGTTTTTCAAAGCCAAAAAGCCCTCTTACCAGAAGAAAAAAGAGCCTGTAACGAAAGAACGGGATTTTCAGATCAAAAAGAAAGCCGTTCAGATGACCAATCCGGTGCCCAAAGAGATAGATATCATGGATGTCATCACCGTAGCGGATCTGGCCAAGAAGATGAATCTCAAGGCTTCCGAACTCATCAGCAAACTGATGGGAATGGGCATGATGGTAACCATCAACCAGCAGATTGACGCCGATACGGCGGAAATTCTGGCGGCGGAATATAAGTGCAAAGTCAATATTGTTTCCCTTTATGACGAAACCCTCATCGAGAGCGATGCCGCCGAAACTGAAGATGTTCTTCGTTCCCGGCCTCCCATCGTTACGGTGATGGGACATGTTGACCATGGTAAAACCAAACTCCTTGACGCCATCAGGGAAGCCAACGTGGTGGCCGGAGAGTTCGGGGGAATTACCCAGCATATCGGAGCTTATAAGGTAGCCCTCGAAACGGGAGACATTGTGTTCCTTGATACCCCCGGACACGAAGCGTTTACCTTGATGAGAGCCCGGGGCGCCCAGATAACCGACCTGGTTATTCTCGTGGTCGCCGCCAATGATGGCGTCATGCCTCAGACCATCGAAGCCATTGATCACGCCAAAGAGGCGGGGGTGCCCATCATTGTGGCGGTTAATAAGTGCGACCTTCCTGAAGCCAACCCCGACAGGGTCAAACAACAGCTTTCCGACCGGGATCTGGTCCCCGAAGAGTGGGGAGGTTCCACCATTTTTGTGGAAATCTCCGCGCTGAAGCGGGAAGGTATCAAGGAGCTGCTGGAAGCGGTTCTTTTGCAGGCGGAGATGCTGGAACTCAAAGCCGACTACAACTGCCGCGCCGAAGGGAAGGTTATTGAATCCAAGGTGGACCATGGACGGGGTATCGTGGGTACCGTCATCATCGAAAGGGGTACCTTAAGAATCGGTGATCCCTTCGTGGCGGGTACCCATGCCGGTAAAGTCCGGGCCATGTTCGATGACAAGGGCAACAAAATAGAAGAAGCTCCCCCGGCAACTCCCGTTGAGATCCTGGGTCTCACCGGTGTTCCCAACTCAGGTTCGCCCTTCCAGGTGACCGAAAGCGAGAAGGTGGCCCGTCAGGTGGGAACAAAGCGGCAGGAACTGGAAAAACATGGGGAAGCCAAAAACGTAAAGAAAATTACCCTGGATAATCTCTATGATTCTATTCAGGATGGAGAGATTCAGGAGCTTAAAGTTATCATCAAGGGTGATGTGCATGGTTCAGTGGAAGCCCTTCAAACGGCTCTGGAAAAACTGAGTACCTCAGAGATCAGGCTGTCTGCCATCAGGGCTTCGGCGGGGGCCATCATCGAGAATGATGTCAACCTTGCTTCGGCGTCCAACGCCATCATCATAGGTTTCCATGTGAGACCGACCCCCAAGGCCCTGGTTCTGGCAGAGCAGGAGAAGGTGGATATCCGAAAATACAATGTCATCTACGATTGTGTGGAGGACATCCGTTCCGCCATGGAAGGACTTTTGGCACCGGAGCTGAAAGAAGCCGTGGTGGGAACCGTGGAAGTGCGGGATGTATTCAAGGTGCCTAAAATCGGTCTTATCGCGGGCTGTTACGTTACTACCGGAAAAATTACCCGCAACGCCAACGTCCATGTGTATCGGGATGGTGTGGAGATCTACACCGGTAAGGTTACCTCCCTCAAGCGGTTTAAAGACGATGCCAAAATGGTTGAGAAGGGCTACGAATGTGGCGTAGGAATTGAAAACTACGTCGATGTTCAGGAAGGAGACCTCTTCGAAGTCTTTGAGATCCATGAGGTGGCCAAGAAACTGGAGAACAGTAAATAACAATGTCTGAATTCAGGCTGAAGAAAATTGAAAGCCTTCTGAGAGAACAGGTTTCAGCCCTGATAGTTTCTCAGAAGATTAAGGATCCCCGGGTAACCCCCTTTTTGACGGTAAGTCAGGTTCAGGTTTCCCGGGACCTGGTCTACGCCAAGATTTTTATATCAAGCTTTGAAGGGGAAAAGAAGCTCGCCGCCGGTGTGGATGGCTTGAATCATGCCGCCGGTTTTATCCAGAGTCAGGTAGGAAAACAGCTGACCATCAGAAATACGCCCCGCCTGACCTTCATCAAAGACGACTCCATCAAGAACGGAATCGAGATGAACAGGATCCTGGACGGACTGCACCACGAGGATAGTGATACTTGATTTCTCCGGACGGATTGATCCTTCTCAATAAACCCCCCGGCATCACTTCTTTTCAGTCCCTGGGGGCGGTTAAAAGGAAGTATAGAGGCGTCAAGGTGGGGCATGCGGGCACCCTGGACAAATTCGCCCAGGGGCTTGTTCTCTGCCTGGTGGGTGGTTTTACCCGGCTTAACCCCTTTTTCACCCAGATGGATAAGACCTATCTTGCCGTCATAACCCTGGGAACCGAAACCTCAACCCTGGATCCTGAGGGAGCCGTGGTTTGCGAGAAAGCCCCCCCTGAGGCCATCAACTGGGAAAACTTACAGGAACGATTTCTGGGTGAGCAGAGGCAGGTACCGCCTGTTTTTTCTGCCGTTCATGTGGAAGGGAAAAGGGCCTATAAAAGGGCTCTGCAGGGAGAATCAGTTCAGTTATCCCCCCGAAACATCACCATTCACTCCCTTGAACTTATCGATTATACCTGTCCCCGTCTGACCATCCGGGTCCGGTGCTCCAAAGGGACCTACATCAGATCCCTGGCCAGGGATGTGGGCTTGTATCTGGACAGTTGCGGATACCTGTCCTCCCTGGTCCGGGAGTCTATCGGTCCCTTCAGCCTGGAACAAGCCGTATCCCCCGATGCACTGAACCATCCGGAAGCTTCTCCCCTGGCAGGGCGGGACGTGTTTGAACGGATTCCCGGTCTTGGGGTGCTGGCCATAAGTCCTGAATTTGAGACGGCTGTTTCCCAGGGAGTTCCTCTGAGGGACGATTTTTTTTCTGAAAGACCGGAAGCTGAGGGCATTTACGCCCTCTTTTGCCGGGAAAAGCTGCTGGCCGTGGCGGAGTTACATAACAATCTCTGGAAGTACCGGATGGTGAGGCCGGTTTTATCATGAAAACCATTCCCTGGGATAAGCTCTTAGAAGGATCGAAACATGTAGAAGATCCTGTTTCTATTACCATTGGTGTTTTTGACGGGGTACATCGGGGGCATCAGGCCCTGATACGAGAAGTTACCCGGGATTCCTCTTTACAATCTCTGGTTATCACCTTTTCCAATAATCCCTTTGCTGTGCTCCGTCCCGATGTGTTTCGCGGCTATCTCCAGTCCCTGCCTATGAAACTGGAAAGGCTGGAGAACCTGGGGGTATCCGGGGTGGTTATCATTGACTTTTCCCATGATTTCAGTAAACTGACAGGGGAGAAATTTTTAACATTGCTGAGTACCAGGCTGAATATAAAAAAGCTTGTCCTCGGCAGCAATCATAAATTCGGTCAGGGTGAGGGGATGGGTCCTGATGAGGCCCGAAGGTTCTGTGAGGACAACAGCATTGAGCTTGTGGTGGTTCCCGCCATAAAAATGGGGGAAACCAGGGTCAGCAGCACCAGGGTCCGGACAGCCCTTCTCGAGGGACGGATTGAAGAAGCCAGGGAGCTGCTGGGTGGCTCTTACGCCCTGGACCTGAGCGAATTGAACGGGGAATCGGGGCCGGGGAGGGTACGGTTGCTCCGGGAGAAGGTTCCCCAGATACTTCCCCCGCCTGGGACTTACCAGGTTAGATTGAACCAACTTAAGGACGGTTTCGCCACCGACTTAAAGCTGGACCACCAGTGGTTAGAGTGGAACAATCCAGCGGATATGCAAGTGAAAAAGATTTTTTTCTGAAATTATGACGTTGAGAGGAGAATGATAATGTCACTAGCCAAAGAGCAGAAGGAAGCCATTGTTAAAGAGTATGGCGCCAACGACAAAGATACCGGATCCACGGAGGTGCAGATTGCTCTGCTGACTGCGCGGATTCTGGATTTACAAGAGCATTTTAAGACCCACAAGAAGGATCACGCCTCCCGGCGGGGACTCCTTCAAATGGTAGGTCAGCGGAGAAGACTGCTGAAATACTTGAAGAGAGAAGATCTTGAGAAGTACAGAGCCCTTATTCAGAAGCTGAACCTGAGAAAGTAACAAAGGATAATTAATTATGATTGAAACGGTAAGTATTAAGATCGGTGATATGGATCTTAAGCTTGAAACGGGTCGGATGGCCAAACAGGCCAACGGAGCCGTATTCGCCACTTACGGGGGTAGCGGGGTTCTCGCTACCGCCTGTTGTGGACAGAAAGTCGAAGGGCTCGACTATGTGCCCCTGCAGGTGGAGTACAACGAAAAGTACTACGCCGCCGGGAAGATTCCCGGAGGATTTCTCAAGAGAGAAGGAAGACCCAAGGATAAAGAGATCCTGGTCTGCCGGCTCATTGACCGGCCCATGCGGCCCCTTTTCGACAAAAAATTCGGCCGGGAAATTCAAGTGGTTCCCACCACCATTTCCACGGATATGAAAAATCCCCCCGACGTGGTGGCCATGGTGGCCGCTTCCGCTGCGGTGGTCATTTCCGATATACCTTTTGACGGTCCCGTCGGTGCCGTCCGGATTGCTTCGGTCAATGGTGAGCTTATCGTGAATCCCACCTTTGATCAGATCAACGATTCAGAACTGGAAATCGTGGTTTCAGGTACCAAAGACGGTATTACCATGGTTGAAGGGGGCGCCAGGGAAGTCAGTGAAGAACTGATGCTTCAAGCCATTGCGAAAGCCGAAGTCGTTATCAAAGATATCTGCAAAGGCATCCTTGAACTTCGTGAAAAGGCGGGCAAGGAGAAACTTCCCATTGAAGGGGAAGAAGTTACCCTGGCGGGTGCCGACGAAATCAAGGCCTATGTTGAACCGCTCATGCAGGAAGCTATTTTCGTCAAAGGAAAGTTCCAGAGGTACGACGCCATAAAGGCCGTAAAGAACCAGGCGGCGGAGAAATTCGGTGCTGACTGGCAGGATGCTGACAAAAAACTGTTTTCCGCCTTCATGGAAGATGTTGAGTACAATCTTGTCCGGAAATCAATTCTGGAGACGGGAAAGAGAACCGACGGCCGGGGTCTGGAGGACATCAGAAACATTACCTGTGAAATTGATGTGCTTCCCAGAACCCATGGTTCGGCTCTTTTCACCCGGGGCGAGACCCAGGCCCTGGTAATTTCCACCCTGGGCTCGGTTTTCGATGAGCAGATGAAGGACGATATCGACGGTGAAAAGCGGTTTGAAAACTTCATGCTTCATTACAACTTCCCTCCCTTTTCGGTGGGTGAAACCGGCCGTTTGGGAACGGGACGCCGGGAGATCGGTCACGGTCATCTGGCTCAGCGCGCTCTTCAGGGGGTTCTTCCTTCCAAGGAAAAATTCCCCTATACCCTGCGGGTCGTTTCAGAGGTTCTTGAATCCAACGGATCTTCCTCCATGGCTTCGGTCTGCGGCGGAACCTTGTCTCTGTTGAACGCGGGTGTACCCATTCGTAAGCCCGTGGCGGGTATCGCCATGGGGCTCATCAGTGATGAGAAGACCGATAAGGTCGCCATCCTCAGCGACATTCTGGGTGAAGAAGACCACCTGGGTGACATGGATTTTAAGGTGGCGGGCACCGAAGACGGTATCACCGCCTTCCAGATGGATATTAAAATCAGCAATGTGACAACCGGGATTATGTCCAACGCCCTGGCTCAGGCTAAAAAGGGACGGATGCATATTCTGGGAATCATGAACCAGACCATCTCACATCCCAGTGAAACCCTTTCAGAGTTTGCTCCCAAGATTACCAGCTTCAGGATCGATACAGAAAAAATCGGTGCTGTCATCGGGCCTGGCGGTAAAGTGATCAAGGGTATTTCCGAAGCCACCGGTGCCAAGGTTAACATTGAGGACGATGGTACGGTTACTATTTTCAGCAAAGATCAGGCAGGGGCTAAAACCGCGGAAGAAATGGTTAAGGCCATTATTTCCGACCCTGAGGTGGGACAGGTTTATCCCGGCAAGGTGAAGCGGATCATGGATTTCGGAGCCTTCGTCGAATTTCTCCCCGGTAAAGAAGGGTTGGTGCACATTTCCAAGATGTCCAAACAGCGAATCAATTCTGTCAGCGATGTTCTTTCGGTGGATCAGGAGATTCCCGTTAAGATTATCGAGATTGACCGGATGGGCCGGATTAACCTCAGTTACATCGATGCCGTCGATGATGCCGAGAAGAAATAGTGAAGAGGGGAGGGGGCAGCCCCTCCCTTTACTTTAAACAAATATGAATAAAATTATCGTTCACTACAAAGGCGATGAGCCCCCTGTTTATTCCACACCCCAGGCTGCCGGTTCGGATTTATCCGCCCGGCTGGATGAAGATCTTGTGCTGCAACCGGGAGACCGGACCGCAGTGCCCACGGGGCTTGTTTTTGAGATACCCCCGGGATATGAGGGACAGGTAAGACCCCGTTCGGGCCTGGCCCTGAAACATGGTGTCACCATCCTGAATACCCCCGGTACCATCGACAGCGATTATCGGGGGGAGGTGAAGGTTATTCTCATCAACCTGGGATCCGAGCCGTACACTGTTCGTAAGGGCGATCGAATCGCCCAGATCCTGTTTTCTCCGGTGATCCAGGCGGAATTCATCCCCGTTATGGAATTGAACGAATCGGAGAGAGGCGCCGGCGGCTTCGGATCAACCGGAAAATAACGGCCCGCCATGAGGAGGAGCCGTTACTTTACCATTTATCAGTATGTAACCTCCGAATATCTCTTTTCTTTTTTTGTGGCCTTTCTTTTTTTCTTTTTCATCTTTTTCGTCAACCACATGATTCTCATGGCTGAAGAAATTCTCTCAAAAAGTGTGCCTCTGGGGCAGGTTCTCAAACTTATCTTTTTCTCACTTCCCTCTATCGTCAGTTTCTCCTTTCCCTTCGCCAGCCTGGTAGGGGCGCTTATGGCGGTGGGCCGGTTCAGTTCCGATAACGAGATGCTGGCCATGCAGGCTTCGGGATTCTCGCTCATCAGGATATTTCTGCCTATTCTTTTTTCTGGGATGATGATAACCGGGGTTTCTTTCCTGTTTAATGATTTTTTCATCCCTCTGAGTACGATAAAATTTACCCAGCTTTACCGGGAGGTTTTATTTTCCAACCCGGCTTTGGAGCTGGAGCCCTACTCAATCAAATACTATCAGGACAGCATACTGATCACCGGTGCGGTTACAAACGATGAGATTGAAAATATCCTGATTATCGACAGGGACAGCGACAAAAACAGGCGTATTATTAATGCCGGTTCCGCCCGGCTGAAACGGGGGGCCGTCCAGGAGGGGGTTATATCTCTTTCCCTGGAATCGGTGATGACCCAGACATCACCCCAAAAGATTCGCGATGAATACGAGTACTCTGTTTCCCGCGGAATGGTTTATAACATCCTGCTGAAAGACATCACTCTATCCATGAGGAACCCGGGACCAAGGGAGATGAGCAGCCGGGATGTCTATGAGGTCATTAGGGAAAAAAGAGAAAAACTCAACCAGCGGCTCAAAATCCACAGGGAAGGGCAGCGGCAGCAGGAGTTTCAGTTCTTGTCCCGGTACAGGGCTCAGCTTGAACCCGCCGAAGCTATTACGGCGGAACTTTCGCGGCTTGGTCAGGACCTGATGATAAACAGGGAAAAGGAGATTCAGGAGCGAAGTCTCCAGATATATGAACTGGAATTTCACAAAAAATATTCCCTTCCTTTTGCCTGTATCGCCTTCGTATTTTTCGCCTTTCCCGTAGGTCTATTTACCAGGAGAAGCGGCCGGACCGTTGGGTTTGGCATCGGTGTACTGGTTTCAATAATCTATTACGGCCTTCTTTTCGCCGGTCAGACCCTGGGTTTTCAGATTTACCTTGATCCCTTCTGGGCCATGTGGCTGCCCAACGTGATTATATTCCTTGCGGGGATCGCGGTATTCCTTGGGAGACTTAAAAGGTGAAGACGCTTTTTTCCATGGTGATAAGAGCCATTGTGCCGGTATTTCTCGTGGCCCTGCTCTTTTTCGTTTTAATTCTTCAGCTGGTTGACCTCTTTGCCAATCTCTGGCGGTACGTGGAAAATGATGTTCCTTTCAGTCAGATCGGAATGGTTGCTCTTTATTATCTGCCTAAATGCATCATCTTTTCTCTGCCCATTGCTTCCCTGTTTTCCGTAGCCTTTACCCTGGGGACCTATCAAGCTAATAACGAACTCATTGCCCTGTTTGGTTCTGGTATCTCCCTGGCAAAATTTACCCTTCCCCTTTTACTCCTGGGTGTTCTGTTGAGCCTTGGCAGTTTCGTTTTTGAGGACCAGGTCGTTATTGACACCTACAGGCAAAAAAATGAGCTGAGCCGGCGGCTTTTGAGGGAAAACCGCTCCCTGAGCCGATCACGTCCCACGGTGATGGATCATAACAACACGGTTATCTACCATGCCGAATACTTCAACAACAACAATCAAACTTTGTCAGATTTGACGATTGTGGAAAGAAGTGACGGGGGAAGGATGATCCGCCGTGTCGACGCGGATTGGGCGGAGTGGCTGGATCAATCCTGGACTCTCCATGATGTGAGAATTTTCACCTGGATCCATGAAACGGGAGAGGTCCTTCAGGAAAATCGTACTGTTTATCGGGATGAGAGGTTTACGGCACCTCCGGATAATTTTCGTAAAAGTGATAAGGAAGTGGAAGAGATGCCTCTGGCGGAAGCAAAGCAGTGGATCAATTCCCTGATCCGTTCGGGCCTTCCCTACAGGGAGATACTCACCAATTACTATAAGCGGTTCAGTTTTTCTCTTACTCCCTTTATTGTTGTCCTGATTTCCGCGGCTCTGGGGGGACGGTTTAAAAAAAATATTCTTCTCATGAGCCTTCTTACCAGCCTTTCTGTTTCCGTGCTGTACTATGTTTTTCAAATGATTACTGCTATAATGGCCAACCATGGTTATATCACCCCCCTGGCAGGGGCCTGGACTCCCTTTCTCTTTTTTACATTTTTGGGAGTGATTCTTTTTAAGTTTTCCCGAAGTTAGGGAGTCACTTTTAAAATGGTTTTTTTAAAAGTGACTTCAAAGAAAAATTGTCAAGCAACTTGTATTTCATTACATTATAGTGACTTGACAATTTTTCTTCACATAAATTAAGGCAGGAATTTCAAAAATCTCTGATTTTTTGAAATTCCTCTAGGATAGATTCAATGTTCACAATTGAGAGTAATGATAGAGAAACAAAAGCCCGTACAGGGACCATGCATCTTCCCCACGGTCCTGTAGAAACCCCGGTTTTCATGCCGGTGGGAACCAACGGTACCATCAAAGCCATTTACCACTCCACGGTGGAAAAGATGGGCTTTAAACTGATCCTGGGAAACACCTACCACCTTTACCTCCGTCCCGGCACAGAGCTCATAGACCGGTATGGAGGCCTGCACCGGTTCAGTAACTGGAAACACAACATCCTCACCGACAGCGGAGGATTTCAGGTCTTCTCCCTGGCTCCTTTTCGGAAAATCCGGGAGGAGGGGGTCCATTTCCGCAGCCATGTCGATGGATCTTACCACACCCTGACACCGGAAAAGGTTTTTGAAGTACAGCAGATTCTGCGCAGTGATATCATCATGCCCCTGGATGTGTGTACTCCTCCGGAACTTTCCTATAAAGAGGCCCTGGATGCCCTGGAAATGACCACCCGGTGGGCCCGGCGCAGCGTGGACCGCTGGAAAAACAGGGAAGAAGGGTACGATGGAAAACTCTTTGCCATCGTACAGGGTAATTTTTACAAGGACCTCCGGAAAAGGAGTGCCGAGGAGCTGATCGCCCTGGATACTCCGGGAATCGCCATCGGCGGGCTGTCGGTTGGGGAAGAATATCCGGTGTATCAGGAATTTCTTGCTTCCACCGCCGAGCACCTTCCTCAGGAGAAGCCCCGGTATCTCATGGGCATCGGAAATCCGGAATACATCCTCGATGCCGTGGAGAATGGTATCGATCTTTTCGACTGCGTCCTGCCCACCCGAATCGCCCGGAACGGGGGCGCCTTTACCCCTGAAGGTATTATCCATTTGAAAAAGGCACCCCATGAATTCGATCAGGATCCTATTCAGGAAGGGTGTCAGTGTGAAGCGTGCCGGAATTACTCCCGGGCTTACCTGCGTCATCTGATCAAGACCCGGGAGATGCTGGGTCCCATGCTGATAACCGAGCACAACCTGTTGTTTCTTTACAATTTTTTGGAAGATATTAAATCAGCCATCCGGCGCGGTGAGTTTGCCTCTTTCAAAAAAGAGTTTCTTTCCCGTTATATTTCATCCCGCCGTATTCGGGGGGATCATGAGTAAAGAATCATCCCTGGGCCATACCGCCCGTTCGACCCTGGTTGTGTCCGGCTTGACCATGGTATCACGTATCCTGGGTTTTGTCAGAACCGCCGTTATTTCCGCCCTTTTCGGAGCCAGCGGCATGGCCGATGTGATCAACCTCACCTTTAATATTCCCAATAACTTTCGGAAACTCCTGGCCGAGGGGGCTCTTTCGGCGGCTTTTATCCCTGTCTTGTCCGAGGCGCTGGTGGAAGACCAGGGAGTGGGAAAAAAGCCCCGGTCTATTGTTCAGAATATCATCACTTTTCAACTCTTGCTTCTCATACCCCTGACTCTTTTGGGTCTTGTTTTCGCGCGGCCCCTGGTGGAAGGAATACTGGCGGGGTTTAAAGAGCCCTGGCAGGAGGAGCTGGCGGTGAAGCTGTTCCGCTGGTTTATTAATTACCTGATCCTCATATCCGTCAGCGCCGCCATAATGGGCGCTTTGAATTCCCGCGGGAGTTTTTTTATTCCCGCCGTAACACCGGTTCTTTTTTCGATTTTTGTCATCACCTCGCTTCTGATGCTTCACTCCACCCTGGGACCCTATTCCATGGTTTTGGGGGTGCTCCTGGGAGGACTGGCTCAGATCCTTTTTCAGACTCCTTCTTTCTGCCGCAGCGGTTTCAGCTTTCATCCGAACTTTCATTTTAACAATCCCCAATTCCGGCGCATCATGAAACAGTGGCTGCCGGTGATGGTTACATCCTCCGTATTTACCATTACCCAGGTGGTGGCTTTCCGGCTTGCCTCGGCATTGGAAACGGGAAGCACTTCGGCTCTTTCCTATGCAGTGGTGTTCTGGCAGCTGCCCATGGGAATATTTTCCGCAGCCATCATTACCGTCTTGTTTCCCAAAATGAGCCGGCAGTTTGCCCGGGGAGACCGGGATGCCCTCAGGGACAGCTATCAGTACGGCATCAGGTTTATGGCTGTTTTTCTGATACCTTCTGCGGTGTTTTTAATCTTGTTTGGTCCTGAAACCATAGCGCTGGCCCTCCAGAGAGGGGAGTTTACCGCCGAAAATACCATTATGACCGCCAAAGTGATGGGATTTTATTCCCTGGGCCTTTTCAGTGTAGCCGTTTTTAATTTTTCCCAGCGTTTTTTTTATGCCGCCAAGAATTACCGTGTTCCTTTCTGGATCGCCTTCTTTACCGGTATCATGGATGTATCCCTCTCTCTGATTCTGAAGGAAACCTCCTTGCGGGTAGCTGGGCTGGCCTTGGCTAACTCTACGGCGTTTACTGCGGGAGCATTTGTCTTTCTGATGAAAGCCCGTAAAGAACTGGGAAGAATAGATGGTCGGGCTATCATGAAGACGGTTTTCCAGACTTGTCTGGTTTCCTCAGTTCTTGCCGCTTTTCTGGTAGTTTTCAGGAGAGGCCTGTCACATCGCCTTCTTGATGCGGGTGGCATCCAGGGGCTGATAATCTACCTTGCCGGGGCTTTAGGCTCCGCCGTTATTGTTCTGGGAGGTTATAAGCTCCTCAAAGTAGAAATGCTGGAAACCCTCTTTCGCAGAGGCAGGAGATGAAAATGAGGTATCGCTGTTGGTTTTTAACGTTCTTTCTGCTCCTGGGACTGGGGTTGCCTTTGATCGGCGAAGATTCGGAAACGAAGACGGATGCGGTCCGATCTCTCCGGGAAGAACGGGAAAGAATCCTTCGTTATGGGGTTGATTCTACCATGATAGGGTTGATGGATGATTTAACCAAAGAAAAGAACAATCAATTCAATAAGATAATCTTCGAAGAAGCTCAGTCTGCCATGAATCCGGAAGTGGGCATCCGGGCCTTCTCCTTGTTCATCGCCACAGAAGACCGTATCGCCGAAGATTGGGCCCTGGAAATTTTAAAAGATGATGATCTCTACGGTGTCAAATTCCTTGTGGCGGCACTGGGGTATCTGGGAGAAGATCTGCCCCGAAGGGCGGGTGATGAGATTGTAAAACTTCTGAAACATGAAGAAAGGCTGGTCGCTCAGGCAGCGGTAACGGCTCTGGGAAAATCGGAGGATGAGAGATATGCTGAAGATCTCATGGCTCTTATCGATGACCGGTATTTTCACGAAGATCTTAAAACAACGGTTATTACCGCTTTGGGTGATTTAAAAGCCGACGCTGCCCTCGAACTTCTCACCGAAATAGTGGAGGACGAAGAGGAAGAGAAAGGTTTGAGATGGAGGGCCTGTCAGGCCCTGGGGAAAATCGCCCACCCCGACAGCTTTATAGTGATATCCCGTCTTTTTGCCGATCAGGATAAAGTTCTGCGCACCTACGCCACCGAGGCCCTGGGCCACTATCTCACCGATGACGCGGAAAAATACCTTATCCGGGCCCTCCGGGATTCTGCCTGGGATGTCAGGGTCAAAGCAGCATCCCAGCTGGGAGAGCGTAAAAGCACCGAAGCGGTGTCCCCGCTGATTTATATGGCCGAATCCGATCCTGAACTGGTGGTAAAGCGGGAAGCCGTAAAGGCTCTGGGAAAAATCGCCAACACGGAGTCGCTGGATTTTCTGCAAAAGCTGGGATCGTCCACTGCCGGCACCAATCCCCAGTTATGGGTTCTGGCGGTTGAGATTCTGGTTGAAAAGGATTTTTCCCGGGCGTTTGAGGGTCTCATGAAAATTGTGGAACAGGAATGGACCAAAGAAAACTCCTATTTTCTCAATCAAATTGGAATCCATTTTTCCAAGAAGGAAGATGCTGCGTTAAGTCCGGTTTTTGAGCGGTTTCTAGGTCACAAAGAGATCAATATAAAGCTGTACGGCATTCGCGGCATAGGACTGAACCGTTTCTCAGAACTGAAAGAAAGGCTTGAAGAGATGACTGAAGACGGTCAGGCCCGGGTTATACGGCAGAACGCCCTTGATGCCCTGGAGCGGCTTTGACGGAATTCTTAGAAATCCTCTTTAAACAGCCCGGGGCGATCAATGCTGTGCATCAACCTGTTGATCCTCTCTACGGGAGAAACCCAGTGCTGAAAAAGAATTTTTACCTCCCGGCCTCCTGCGTCTTTCAGGGGGATCCACTGGTTGAGGCAGTTTACTAAAGGACCTTTCAGGGTAGGGAAGTATTCGGCTTTCAAGGGTGTCAGAACGTAATGGCCATCCCGCCGGGAGATTTCAGCTACCCTGTCGGGAAAGGGGCGGATAAAGATATGGAAGGGCGAGCCTTTCCCCCCCACGCCCAGGGGTGCTTCTTTGACCGCCCGGATGTTGCGTATCCCAATGAAGGGATTCTGTTCCTCCACCTTCATTTCAACAGCATACTGCCTGTCCTGGGGCGGGATGGATACCATACCTTTCGCCTTAGGAACCTCTTTCGATTGATGAATGGTATGAGCCGTTTTTACTTCCTGAAGGGGAACCTTTGACATATCGGCTTTTCCAGTACCTTCGGCGGCATGACCTTTTCCCCTAGGCGGCCGGGATGATGAAGACGAACCGGAAACGGCCTGGGTGAGAACACCGGGAGCAAAACTTCCATCGGACATTCCAGGATGGCCGGTCTGAGTTCCCTCCAGAGCCTCGGCAATGGCGATTTCTTCGGTGAGGCGGCTTGTCTGCTGACGGTACGTTTCCTCATCCGCGGTCTTTTCAAGGTGTCGGCGGATGAGTACAGCCGTGGTAATAATGATCAGGAAGCCAAAAAGGACAAGGATGGCGTAAAGAGCGGTGGTATCGAGACCTTTTCCTCCGGGGCCTGTGAGAGTGAAAGAAAGAAACCCTGTCTGGGGTGAAACCTTGACACCCTCGGAAAACTGAAAAGTCACGGGTATATCGTAAACCCCGGGGGCTGTGTCAGCGGGCAGATGAATCTCTGTTTTAATTCTTTTCGTCACTCCCGGTTTTATTTCAGAGGTTTGAACGTTTTTCAGAATATTTTTCCCGTCCCAGATGATACCCGTCAGGGTGGGGAGGACAGGAAGATTACCGTAATTCGTAATTTCCAGCTGCAAATTGAAGTTGGAACGAACCTCGCCCAGGCTTTCTTCATAGGAAAGTCCGACAATTCCCATAACCTGAATGGCAAGGTCCTTGTTGTCTCCTGAAAAGGTGGTGATCGGAGCCTTTAATTCCTGAGACAGTTGAGAAAGAAGGTTTTCACCGGACTTGACAGGTACGGAACCTTCCCGGTCAGAAACGGTATCCTCGTACCGGCCGGCGGTATCTTCCCCTGCGGGCTTTCGTGAGTCTGAAGACTCGGAGAAATCCGATCGCCCTGCCGAATCCGAAGATTCCGTCATAAGAGAGGTGTCGGAATCCAATGAAGCAAAGTCGTTGACCGTCGTATCCAATATTCTGACATTCCAACCCTGACGGTTGATCCTGTCGGTGATCGCAGCCAGGGAACGCCTTACATAGTCGTCTGCGCGGCCATAATGAACCGACCCGGGCGCAGGGTTATGTATGCCGTCGGTAAGGATAAGAATGGTTTTTCGGGAGTTTATCGATAAATCCCTGGTAAAATTGAAAAGAAAAGTTAAGGCCTGAATCAGGTCGGTATGGAGTCCCATGGGCTTAAGGACTTCCATATACCGGCCTATATATACCAAATCTTCGGAACTCTGGATAGTCCGGGTAAATTCGTAAACAGGAGTGTCATCAAAGCTGAGAAGATGAAAAGTATCACCTCCTTTAAGCTGATTTTCAGCGATTCCCTGAACTACCAGGGAAACCAGATCGTCATAGATGGGTAAAACGCTAACGGATGTATCAAAAAGAACGATCATCTCTTCCCGTTCCCGGGCATGAAGCGGAAAGCCCAGGAAAATAACCAGAAAAACTAGGATTATAGCGTTTTTATTCATGGATCCTTTTTAATACTCCACTGTGTCAATCGAGTTTACAAGATAGTTATAGGTCCTGTCGTTGATAATAAAATTCAGTTCATCTCCCTGTTTTTTATTCAACAGCTCCATCCCGAAGGGAGCCATATAGGAAATGATATTGTTGGCGGGATCGGATTCCCAGGGTCCCAGCACGATATAGGTTTCCACTTTGCCGGAATCGAGGTTTTTCAGACTGACCTTGGTGCCGAAAGAAACGGTGTCACCCTTGATGGTGGAAAGATCAATAATCTGGGCCCGATCAAGATCGTCCTTGAGTTTGTTGGCATTGATATTAAGGAGCTCCTGCTTTTCCTTCCCGGCCTTGTATTCAGCGTTTTCGCTCAGGTCGCCCAGTTCAATGGCAGCACCAATTTCAGCGGAGTTAGCGGGAATTTCAACATCGATAATCTGACGGTACTCTTTCTGCTTTCTCTTAAAAGATTTTTCGGTAACAAGAAGGCCACGGGACACGACTTCTTTCTCCACTTCAACTCCGTAGAATTTAAAGTCGGGATATCGGTCGGTGATGAGCTTTTTCAGCTCAATCTTAAGAGTCGGCTCCAGGTCCCGCACATCATCAACCAGTGTGTAAATCCGGCCGATGGCTTCGGGATCAGATTTGTCGATATAATTTTGAAGATTATCTGCCTTGAAAAGCCAGTTATGTATCTGTTTATTGAGTTTTCGATTCAGGCTGACTTCACGGCGGTTGCTGATCTCCCGAAATGTGATATCCAGAAGATGGAGCATGCCGATGAGAAACTTTTCATACCGGAAGCCGTAGGCTTCACACCATGCTTCATCGGCGTAGTTTCTGGCGAGCCATATAAAAGCCTCCCTGGATTCCTTGTAGCTGTCCACAATCTGGGTAAAGAGAACATTCAGCCGGTCGTTCTCTCCCGCTTTTTCCAGCTCAGAGACAATAAAGGCATTGTAGGAGCGGGGAAAAAGCCGGCCATAGAGTTCGGGCCAGTTGTCCAGGACTTTCAGCTCTTCGAGAAACTGCTGCTTCAGGCTGCTGTTCTCAATTTGGGAGAAAATGGATTCAATATCATCACCAACCTCTTTGATCAGGTCCTGGAAGGTGAAACTGAGACCGGGATTCATGAAGGGATATTTTTTGACAACATTCTCCACAATAAAATAGCTGCAGATGACCTGATCATCCACATTGGCGAAGGCTTTCAGATAGTTGGTAAAATAGGAAAAAATTTCAGTGAAGTATTCCGATTCGGTTTCTGCAACTGCCACAAACTCCTGAAGTGCCTTGTACTTGCTGTAGAAGCTTTTGGCAGCCTTGAATTTATTAAAGCTCTTTTCTTCCTTTGAAATTGGTTTTTCCCGCACCAGATAGGAGTCGATCTTGTCCACAAGATTACCGAAAGCGGGGTCTTCCTTGAGAATCTTCCGGGCTTGACTGCTCCAGCTGTTCCACTCTTTATCGGTAAGGATAGAAGGGACAAGTTCGGCTTTTATCTGCTTCATGCTGCAGGCGTTATCGTAACTTTTTATTATCGTCTTAAGGGCCCAGGTGATGTCACCGGTGATCATGTCCTTGAGGGTCTGTCTTTTCTTGGTGACTTTCAATACCCAGATATGTTCCTTATCCAAATAGGTGAGGGCATTGACCGCCATTTTGAGACTCATGGCGTGTTTTTCCCTGCGGGTGAAATCAATGACTATTTCGTCGCCCTTGATGGATTTGATACGGCCGATACCCCAGGAAC